>JACDJC010003696.1_pt1 | contig 10928 bp, 5 predicted proteins | sample 7454191 | NCBI WGS metagenome assembly JACDJC01 (sample SAMN14253291, study PRJNA609438) | sludge metagenome | isolation source: sludge after 25d culture with pyrite and EDTA | collected 2018-12-20
ATCGGGTCGGGTAAAAGCCGGGTCGCCGATCTTCTGGCGGAATGGGGCGCGGCCGTCATCGACACCGACGTCATCGCCCACGAACTCACCGCGCCGGGCGGCGCCGCCATGGAACCCATACGGCAGCATTTCGGCCCCGACGTCGTCGCTCCCACCGGCGCCCTGGACCGCCAAGCCATGCGCGAGCTGGTCTTCGACAGCCCCCAGGCGCGGCAACAACTTGAATCCATTATTCACCCGATGATAAAGTCGGTGGTTCAGCAGCGCGCGGAAGAAGCGCAAGGGTGTTATCTGGTGGTGGTGGTCCCCCTGCTGGTCGAGTCCGGCCAGTGGCGCAACCGCCTGGATCGCATATGCGTCGTCGACTGCGACGAGGCCACCCAGATCCATCGCGTACACGCCCGCAGCGGGCTGACGGAGGGAATTATTACGCGTATCATGTCAGCACAGGCCACACGCCGCGAGCGTCTGGCCGTTGCTGACGACATAGTGCTCAACGATGCCCATACCAGCGTCGAACAGCTCGTCGCCCGCACGCGGTCCTTGCACGAAAACTGGTGCAAGCTGGCCCGGCAGGCCAGCTGATCCGCCAAGGTAGGCGCAGCGGCCGCTTTTCTTTGCTTTCCGCGGCGATTCGCAACGCGGCGTGGCAAGCACGGCGCCTGGGTTGAGTGTTCGAATTAACCAGACGGCACACTAGTCAATGAAAAGGTTTTTGGTCGCGTGATTCTTTATGAATATCCTTGCAACGAACGCGTGAGGTCTCTATTAAGAGTCGAGCATCTGTTCGACAGGCTGTTTTTTTTCGCAAAAGGCGCCGACGTCCATCACCACCAGATATCGGTCGCCACCCTGTTCGATCTGCTCGACATCTGTGACCGCACCGACTTGAGAGGCTCCGTCCTGCAGGACCTCGAACGGCAGCGCGTGGCGCTCAGCGCGCTGCGGCAGCACCCGGGCGTCGACCCCGATACGCTGGACGCCATGCTGGCCCAGATCCAGGGCGCATCGTCCGAACTCGGGGCCCAGGGCCGCATCGGCCAGGAACTGCGCGACAATGAATGGCTGGCCAGCTTGCGCGGCCGCATCGCGGTTCCCGGGGGCTCGTCCCAGGTGGACATGCCCTCTTATTTTTCCTGGCAGCTCAAGCCGCCGGAACAGCGGTCCGTCGATCTGAAGCGCTGGATCACCCCTTTCATGCCCTTGTACAACGGGTTGGCGCTCATCCTGCGCCTCCTGCGCGATTCCGGCGACGTGGTCGACGTCGTCGCCCGCCAGGGAGCCTACCAGGAAATGCTGGGCGGCAAGGTTTTCCAGCTGCTGCGCGTCTGGGTCGACGCCGCGCTCAACATCTTTCCCGAAATGAGCGCCAACAAATATGTGATCTGGGTGCGCTTCGCCGCCCAGGACCGCGAGCTCAAGCCCCAGCCGGTCACCTCCGACGTCCCCTTCAAGCTCGCCCGCTGCAATATCTGATCTTCATACACAGTTGTTGCGTTCCATTTCAAATTGATCTTTTCGGCGTCCGCGGCGCTGCCAATAGGCGAAAATAGCGCCTGTTTCGTTCGACTCCGGAGATCACTGCATGTCGGATCCTGTTTCCGATCTTCCCACGCGCAAACCGCGGCGCTGGCCCTGGGTTCTGGTCTTGGTATCGCTGGTGGCGGCGGGGTACTGGTTCTGGAGCGCCAATCAGGGCAAATCCACCAGCGGTTTCCGGCGTTTCGGCGGGCCCATGTCCGGCGCTTCCGTCCCCGTGAAGGCGGCGGTGGTCGAACAAGGCAAGATCGACTACATCCTCAAGGCCATCGGAACGGTGACGGCATTCAACACGGTCACGGTGCGCAGCCGCGTGGACGGCGAACTGCTCAAGCTCGAATTCCAGGATGGCCAGAAAGTCCAGAAGGGCGACATCCTGGCCCGCATCGATCCGCGCAACTACCAGATCCGGCTCGATCAGGCGCTGGGGCAGCAGAAGCAGAACGAAGCGCAGCTGAAGAACGCCCAGAAGGACCTGCAGCGCTATCAGCTGCTGTACAAGCAGAATTCCATCGCGCGGCAGCAGGTCGATGCCCAGGAGGCCCTGGTGCAGCAGCTGATCGGCGCCCGGACGTCCGACCAGGCGGCGGTGGACGACGCGCGCCTGCAGCTGGAATACACCGACATCGTCGCGCCCATATCGGGCCGGCTGGGGCTGCGCAAGGTCGACGAAGGGAATATCGTCAATGCATCCAGCACGGACGGCATCGTCGTCATCACCCAGACGCAGCCGATTTCCGTATTGTTCACGCTGCCGCAGGCGCAGCTGCCGGACGTCCTGGCCCAGCTGCGCGGCGGCAACACCCTGGCGGTCGAGCTCTACGACCGCGACGACATCCGCAAGCTCGCCGACGGCGAACTCATGTCCCTGGACAATCAAATCGACGTCGCGACCGGCACGGTCAAGATGAAGGCGCGCTTCGCCAATGAGGACGAAGCGCTGTTCCCCAATCAATTCGTCAACGTCCGCCTGAAGGTCGAGACCCGCCAGGCCTTGGTATTGCCGACCGCGGCCGTCCAGCACGGCTCCATCGGCTCTTTCGTCTATGTGATCGACGAGCAGAACAAATCGCGCATCCAGGCGATCTCGGTCGGCCGGGTCGACGGCCGGCGCACCGAGGTCCTGTCGGGCCTGTCGGCCGGCCAGAAGGTGGTTACCGAAGGCACGGACCGCTTGCGCGACGGCGCGGCCGTCGAAATCAGCGAGCCGGGCGCCGGCAGGCCGGCACCCGCGGCCGGCGAAAGGCCGGCGGGCGGCCCGGCGCGAGGCAGCGCGCCGCCTGCGGGCAGGAACCGTCCGTGAACCTGTCCCGTTTATTCATCCTGCGCCCCGTGGCCACCACCCTGGCCATGGTCGCCTTGCTGATCTCCGGCCTGCTGGCCTACCGCCTGCTGCCGGTGTCGGCGCTGCCGCAAGTCGATTACCCGACCATACAGGTCAGCACCCTGTATCCGGGCGCGAGCCCGGACGTCGTCACCGCGCTGGTGACTTCCCCGCTGGAGCGCCAGTTCGGCCGCATGTCCGGCATGACGCAGATGATGTCCTCGAGCTCGGGCGGCTCGTCCGTCATCACCCTGCAGTTCGACCTGGACCTGCCGCTGGACGTGGCGGAACAAGAGGTGCAGGCGGCCATCAACGCGGCATCCAGCCTGCTGCCCAACGACCTGCCGGCTCCGCCCATCTACAACAAGGTCAATCCGGCCGATACGCCGGTGATCAGCCTGGCGGTGACGTCGCCGACCCTGCCGCTGCACCAGGTGCGCGACCTGATCGACATCCGCGTGGCGCAGAAGCTCTCGCAGATCTCGGGCGTCGGGCTGGTCAGCATTGCCGGCGGCCAGCGCCCGGCCGTGCGCATACAGGCCAATCCGGGCACGCTGGCGGCGCGCGGCCTGACGCTTTCCAGCTTGCGCTCGGCCGTCGTCGGCGCCAACGTGAACCAGCCCAAGGGCAATCTGGACGGGCCGGAAAGGTCCACCACCATCAACGCCAACGACCAGCTGAAGTCCATCGAGGACTATGAGTCGCTGATCGTCGCCTACCAGGACGGCGCGCCCTTGCGGCTGCGCGACGTGGCCGAGGCGCGGCAGGGCGCGGAGAACATCCGCCAGGCGGCCTGGCTGGGGTCGACGCCGGCCATCTTGCTGAACGTGCAGCGCCAGCCGGGCGCCAACGTGATCGAGGTCGTGGACCGGGTCAAGCAGCTGCTGCCTTCGCTGCAGCAATCGCTGCCCACGGGCGTGGACATCTCCGTCGCGGCCGACCGCACGGAGACCATACGCGAATCCATCCATCACGTGCAGGTGGAGCTGATGCTGGCCGTGGCGCTGGTGGTGCTCGTCACCTTCGTCTTCCTGCGCAGCTGGCGCGCCACCTTCATCCCCAGCGTGGTCGTGCCGCTTTCTTTGGTGGGCACCTTCGGCATCATGTACCTGGCCGGCTTCAGCATCAACAACCTGACGCTGATGGCCCTCACGATCGCCACGGGCTTCGTCGTGGACGACGCCATCGTCATGATCGAAAACATCGCGCGGCACATCGAAGAGGGCGAGAGCGCCCTGGCGGCCGCGCTCAAGGGCGCCTCGCAGATCGGCTTCACGCTGGTGTCGCTGACGTTCTCGCTGATCGCGGTGCTGATTCCGCTGCTGTTCATGAGCGACGTCATCGGCCGCCTGTTCCGCGAGTTCGCCATCACCCTGGCGGTGGCGATCCTGCTGTCGCTGGTCATCTCTCTGACCCTGACGCCCATGATGTGCGCGCGCATGCTCAAGCCCGAGTCCGAAATGGACTACGGCCGCTTCCAGCGCAAGGCGGGGCAATGGATGGACGGCCTGACGCGCAGCTACGACCGCGGGCTGCGCTGGGTGCTGGGGCACCAGCTCATCACCTTGTGGTTCGCCCTGGCCACGCTGCTGTTCACCGGCTTGCTGTACGTCGCCGTGCCCAAGGGGTTTTTCCCGCAGCAGGACACGGGCCTGATCCAGGCCATCAGCCAGGGGCCCCAGACCGTTTCGTTCGCGTCCATGTCGCAGCGGCAGCAGCAGGCGGTGGCGCGCATCCTGCAAGACCCGGACGTGCAGGCGGTCACGTCCTTCATCGGCGTGGACGGCACCAACGCCACCCTGAATACCGGCCGCATGCAAATCGCGCTGAAGCCGCTGGACCAGCGCGGCGCCACCGCCGCCGACATCATCGAGCGCCTGAGCGCCGAGTTGCGCGACCTGCCCGACCTGCAGGTATACATGCAGCCGGTGCAGGACCTGACCGTGGACGACAAGGTCAGCCGCACGCAATACCAGATGACGCTGTCGCACCCGGACCACGCCACCCTGCTGGCCTGGACGCCGCGCTTCGTGGACGCCCTGAGGCGGCTTGCGCCCTTGCGCGACGTGGTCGACGACTTGCAGGGCGGCGGGCTGGAGACCACGCTGGTCATCGACCGCGACGCCGCCGCGCGCCTGGGCATCAGCAATTCCACCATAGACGAGGCTTTGTACGACGCCTTCGGGCAGCGCCTCATTTCCACCATATTCACCCAGTCCGCGCAATACCGGGTGGTGCTGGAAGTCGCGCCGCAATATCGCCAGACGCCGGCCGCGCTGGCGCAGATCCACGTGCCCACCGAAAGCGGCGCGCCGGTGCCGATCAGCAGCGTGGCGCGCATCGAGCAGAACAGCGCCCTGCTTTCCATAGACCGCCTGGGCCAGTTCCCCGCCACCACGATCTCCTTCAACCTGGCGCCGGGCGCGGCCCTGTCGGACGCGGTCGAGGCGATTCGAGGCGCCCAGTCGGAGCTGGGCATGCCGGAATCCGTCGACCTGCGCTTCCAGGGCGCGGCCCGCGCCTTCCAGGCGTCCCTGTCCAGCACGCTATGGCTGATGCTGGCCGCCGTGGCGACCATGTACATCGTGCTGGGCATCCTGTATGAAAGCTACATCCACCCCGTCACCATCCTGTCGACGCTGCCGTCCGCCGCCATCGGGGCCTTGCTGGCGCTGCTGCTCAGCGGTTCCGACCTCGACATGATCGGCGTGATCGGCATCATTCTGCTGATCGGGATCGTGAAGAAGAACGCGATCATGATGATCGACTTCGCCCTCGACGCGGAACGCTCGCGCGGGCTGGACCCGCGCTCCGCCATCCACGAGGCCGCACTGCTGCGTTTCCGGCCCATCCTGATGACGACGCTGGCGGCGCTGTTCAGCGCCATCCCGCTGATGCTGGCGACCGGCTCGGGCGCCGAGCTGCGGCAGCCGCTGGGCCTGGTGATGGTGGGCGGGCTGCTGTGCAGCCAGGTGCTCACGCTCTTCACCACGCCGGTCATCTACCTGATGTTCGACCGCCTGGCCCATGCCCGGCGCGGCCGGCGCTTGCAGGCGGGCACGCCGGGCGGGTTGCGGCCATGAGGTTCTTCTCCCTCTTCATCATGCGGCCCGTGGCGACGACGCTGTCCTGCCTCGCCCTGGTGATGTCGGGGGCGCTCGCCTACTTCTTCCTGCCGGTGGCGCCGCTGCCCCAGGTGGATTTCCCCATGATCTCGGTGACGGCCAGCATGGCGGGGGCCAGCCCCGAGACCATGGCGTCCAGCGTGGCGACGCCCCTGGAGCAATCGCTGGGCTCCATCGCCGGCCTGTCCGAAATGAGTTCGCGCAGCACCGAAGGGTCCACGCGCATTTCCCTGATGTTCGACATGGAGCGCGACATCAACAGCGCCGCGCGCGACGTGCAGGCCGCCATCAACGCCGCGCGCAGCCTGCTGCCGTCGAATCTGCGCAACAACCCGACCTATCGCAAGGTCAACCCCTCGTCGGCGCCCATCCTGGTGCTGGCGCTGACCTCGCGCACCGCCACCCAGGGCGAGCTGTACGACCTGGCATCCACCGTGCTGGCGCAGAAGCTGTCCCAGGTGGCCGGCGTGGGCGAGGTCGAGGTGGGCGGCAGTTCCTTGCCGGCCATCCGCGTGAGCCTGAACCCCAAGGCGCTGGCGAGCGCGGGCGTCGCCCTGGACGAGGTCCGGTCGGCGCTGTCCAACGCCAACACCATGCGGCCCAACGGCGTGGTGGAAGACGGCACGCATCATTGGCAGATCAGTTCGGGCGGGCAGCTCACCCGGGCCGAGCAGTATCGCCCGCTGATCGTCGCCTGGCGCGACGGCTCGCCCATCCGCCTGCGCGACGTGGCGACGGTCGAGGACTCGATCGAGAACCTGTTCAACACGGGCTTCTTCAACGACAGCCCCGCCGTGCTCTTGACGGTGCGGCGCCAGGCCGACGCCAACATCATCGAGACGGTGGACAGCATACGCGCGCAGCTGCCCGTCTTCCAGTCCATGCTGCCGGCGCACGTGTCGCTGACGCTGGCGCAGGACCGCACGCCCAGCATCCGGGCGTCGCTGCACGAGGCCGAGATCACGCTGATCATCGCCGTGGTGCTGGTCGTGCTGGTGGTCCTGCTGTTCCTGGGCGACCTGCGCGCGGCCCTGATACCCGCCATCGCCGTGCCGGCGTCGTTGATCACGACCTTCAGCCTGATGCTGCTGTTCGGCTATACGCTGAACACGATCTCGCTGATGGCGCTCATCGTGGCCACCGGCTTCGTGGTGGACGACGCCATCGTGGTCCTGGAAAACATCATGCGCTACCTGGAAAAAGGCGTGCCGCCCTTGCGGGCCGCGATGCGCGGGGCGCGCGAAGTCGGCTTCACCGTGCTGGCGATGAGCCTTTCCCTGGTGGCGGTGTTCATTCCCATGCTGCTGATGGGCGGGCTCGTCGGCCGCCTGTTCAAGGAATTCGCCGTCACGCTTTCGGTGTCCATTCTGGTGTCGCTGCTGATCTCCGTTACGGTGACTCCCATGATGTGCGCGCGGCTGCTGCGGCGGGGCGCCGGGGAGCGCCGCGAGGGGCTGCTGCGGCGCATGCTGCGGTCCATGGGGGATTTCTTCTGGAACGGATACAAGTCCTCGCTGGGCTGGGCGCTGCGCCACAGCCGCATCATGCTGCTGCTGCTCGTGGCCACCATAGGCTTGAACGGCTATTTGTACACGGTCGTGCCCAAGGGGTTCTTCCCGCAGCAGGACACCGGGCAGCTGCTGGGTTTCTTCCGGGTGGACCAGGGCACGTCGTTCCAGGCCATGAAGCCCAAGCTGGAGCACTTCCGCAACATCCTGCTGCAGGACCCCGCGATCGCGAGCGTCACCGGCTTCGGCAGCGGCCGGGGCGGCAGCAATTCCAGCTTCATGATGATACAGCTCAAGCCGCTGCAGGAGCGCAAGGTCAGCGCCATACAGGTGGTGAACCGCCTGCGCGGCCGCCTGCAGGGCGTGCCGGGTGCGCGCCTGACGCTGGTGCCGCAGCAGGACATCTTCATGGGCGGGCGGCAGGACACCGGCGGCTCCTACGATTACGGCCTGCTGGGCAGCGAGCTGGCGATCCTGAAGGAATGGCTGCCGCGCGTGCAGCAGGCGCTGGCGGGCCTGCCGGAGCTCGTCGACGTGGACACGGACATCGAAGACAAGGGCCGGCGGGTCGAGCTCGTGATAGATCGGGACGCGGCCACGCGCCTGGGCGTGAACATGTCCATGATCGCCGCGACGCTCAACAATTCCTTCAGCCAGCGCCAGGTGTCGGTGATCTACGGGCCGCTGAACCAGTATCACGTCGTGATGGGGGTGGACCCGCGCTATTCCCAGGACGCCGAAGCGCTCAAGCAGGTCGAAGTGGTGACCAAGGACGGCAGCCGCGTTCCGCTGTCCGCCTTCACGCGCTTCGAAATCGGCAATGCGCCGACGAGCGTGCGGCACGAAGGCCTGTTCGCGTCGGAGTCCATTTCCTTCAGCCTGGCGCCTGGGGTGTCGCTCGAACAGGCCACCCGGGCGGTGGAAGACGCCGTGGCGCGCACGGGCCTGCCCACCCAGCAGATACAGGCGGGCTTCCAGGGCACGGCCCAGGCGCTGCAGCAGTCCATGGCCCAGCAGCCCTGGCTGATTCTGGCCGCGCTGCTGACCATGTACATCGTGCTGGGCATCCTGTATGAAAGCTATATCCATCCGATCACCATCTTGTCCACGCTGCCGTCCGCCGGCATAGGCGCGCTGCTGGCCCTGATGCTGGTCGGCGAGGAGTTCTCGCTGATCGCCCTGATCGGCGTGTTTCTCCTGATCGGCATCGTCAAGAAGAACGCCATCATGATGGTGGACTTCGCGCTCCTGGCGGAAAGGCGCGAAGGCATGTCCTCGCGGGAAGCCATCTACCAGGCCTGCCTGGTCCGCTTCCGGCCCATCATGATGACCACCATATCGGCGCTGTTCGGCGCGTTGCCCCTGGTGCTGGCTTCGGGAGCGGGCGTGGAGATGCGCCGGCCTCTCGGCCTGACCATCGTGGGCGGGCTGATACTCAGCCAGATGCTCACCCTGTATACGACGCCGGTCGTGTACCTTTACCTGGACAAGCTAAGCCTCTGGGCCAAGCGTCGGCGGGCGGCGCGGGCGGGGGGCGAACCCGGGGAATTGCGGAACGTATGATGAAAGAAGAATTGCTGCCGAAATCGACGCCTTTCCGTGCCATGCGCGCTCTTGCGGCGTCGGGCATGGCCTTGGCGCTTTCGGCCTGCGCCGTGGGGCCCGACTACCAGCGCCCGGCCATGGACCTGGGCCAGGCTTACAAGCAGTCGTCCTCGGCGCTGCAGGCGGCGGTGGTCGATGCGGGCGTGAACCCCGGCTGGATTCCGGCGGCCTCATCGGCGCCGCTGCGCGGCGACTGGTGGCTGCTGTTCGACGACCCGATGCTGTCGGGCTTGATGCGGAACCTGAACAGCGCCAACCTGAACATCGCCCAGGCCGAAGCCCAGTACCGGCAGGCGCAGGCGCAGTTGCAGGGCGCGCGCGCCGGCTTCTTTCCCACGGTCGGCGCCTCCAGTTCCGCCAGCCGTTCGGGCACGGGCAGCGCCGGTTCGTCGTCGGGCTCGTCCAGTGTCTCGAACCAGTATTCCCTGAGCGGCACCGTGAGCTGGGAACCCGACCTGTGGGGCCGGATAAGCCGCACGGTGGAAGCCGGCGAGGCCGGGCTGCAGGCGGGCGGCGCGGACCTGGCCGCCACGCGCCTGAGCATGCAGTCCACCCTGGCGCAGACTTATTTCGACCTGCGGGTCACGGATGCCGAACGCCGCCTGCTGCAACAGACCGTCCAGGCCTACACGCAGTCCCTGGCGCTGACGCGGAACCGCTACGACGCCGGCATCGCGGCCCAGGCCGACATCGAAACCTCGACGGCCCAGCTCGAGAACGCCCGAGCCCAGGCGCTGGCCCTGGACCGGCAGCGCGCCCAGCTGGAAAACGCCATCGCCGTCCTGCTCGGCCGGACACCGGCGGAATTCTCGCTGCCCGAGACCACGGTGGCGGCGCGGGTGCCGGTCGTGCCGGTCGAACTGCCTTCGGAACTGCTGCTGCGGCGGCCGGACGTCATCGCCGCCGAGCGCCGGACCGCGCAGGCGAACGCCCGCATCGGCGTGGCCCAGGCTGCCTGGTTTCCCAACCTCGCCCTGACCGCGCAGGGCGGGTTCCGCAGCGGCCAGTGGGCGCAATGGCTGACGGCGCCGGCCAGCTTCTGGTCGCTGGGCCCGGCGCTGGCGCTGACCATCTTCGACGGCGGCGCGCGCGAAGCGCAATTGCGGGAGGCCCGCGCCGCCTATGACGCCCAGGCCGCGAATTATCGGCAGACCGCGCTCACGGCCCTGCGCGAGGTGGAGGACTATCTGGTGCAGCTGTCGGTGCTCGGCCATGAGCAGGTGGTCCAGGGCCGCGCGCTGGCGGCGGCGAGGGAATCGTTGCGGCTCACGCAGAACCAGTACCAGGCCGGGCTCATCGACTATCTCAGCGTGGTCCAGGTCGAGACCACGGCCCTGAACGCCGAACGTTCCGCCCTGGCCCTGGTGGCCGGCCGCCTGGCCGCCAGCGTGCAGCTGATCGCGGCGTTGGGCGGGGGGTGGAACCCCGAGGCCGGGACGGCGGGGCCGGTTCCCGTGCAGGAGCCCGGCGCGGAAACGCCGCCGCTTTAAATCCGCCGGATCCCGGCGATGCCGTGCGCGCCATGGCGGCGCGCGTCCGCGAGCGTGGCCTCGGACTGGCCGCCGATGGCAAAGACCGGCAGGCCGGCGTCCCGGGCCAGTTCGGCGAAGCGAGCCCAGCCCATGCCGGCCTGGCCCGGATGCGACGGAGTGTCGAGCACATGCCCCAGCACGGCGAAATCGGCGCCGAGGGCGCGCGCGGCATCCAGGTCCGCCGCTGTGTGTGCCGAGACGCCCAGCAGGCCGGGCGCGACCGATTGCAGCGGGCGGGCGGCATCCGCGCCCGCGGCGGGCACGCCTGCGGCCCGGAGCCGGGCGTCGGCGGCCC
>JACDJC010003697.1_pt1 | contig 10926 bp, 10 predicted proteins | sample 7454191 | NCBI WGS metagenome assembly JACDJC01 (sample SAMN14253291, study PRJNA609438) | sludge metagenome | isolation source: sludge after 25d culture with pyrite and EDTA | collected 2018-12-20
CAATGACCGGATTTTCATATCCTCCGCAGAGAACCTGACGAATGCAGAAGTAACTATATATAATGCCACCGGGAAAAAGGTATATGTGACATCCGGCTTAAATGGGAAACTATTTACCATTGAAACCAGCTCCTTTGATGCAGGATTGTATCTTATATCCGTGCAATCAGGCAATGTTCAGTTCAGGAGCAAGTTGATGATAAATTAACCTTAAGCCTGCATTTTTATAAGAAAAAAATGCAGGCTTTTTTTTGATTCGATATTTATTTAAAAGATGCACCTGACCTATCTTCCCGGAATCGACTTAGTCCGTCACAAGCAGACAGAAGAGTTGCTTGAGGTCCCTGCTGAAGAAGTGGCCCATCTTAAAGTATTGCGACTCAAACCGGGTGACGCACTTTCGGTAACCAATGGAAGCGGAGCCATGGGTGAGGCGGAGATTTTCAACTTTTCCCGCAAAAATTGTCTGATTAAGCTGTTAGAGGTGCAGCTGCATCCACCCAAACATTACGAAGTACATCTGGCAGTGGCTCCAACCAAAAACATTGCCCGGTATGAATGGTTTATTGAGAAAGCCACCGAAATTGGAATTGATAGCATAAGCCCGGTATGGTGCGAACATTCGGAACGTGCTCATTTACGGGTAGACAGATTGCAAAAAGTGGCTATTGCTGCCATGAAACAATCCCTCAAAGCCTGGCTGCCTGTAATTAATGAGCCCATAAAGTTGGATGAATATTTAAATACCTGTCAAAATTCAAGTCAGCAATTTATTGCCTGGATTGACGACACGGTTAATGATCATTTAAAGCATTGTATCATGACAGAAACAGCGGTCAGCATACTTATAGGACCAGAAGGGGATTTCAGCAGGCGTGAAGTAGAATTGGCTGTTGAGCATGGTTTTAGGCCGGTAACTCTTGGCAGGGAAAGATTGCGAACCGAAACCGCTGCGCTCGTAGCCTGCCACATTGTTAACCTGTTGAATCAATAAAAGATCAGTTAAAATGAGAAAATTACTATATATACCATTGGTTCTTTTACTTTTAGGCCTTCAGAGTGCCGTTCCTCCTTCAGTTGAAATAGCCCTGCTTAAGTATCGCGGCGGTGGCGACTGGTATGCCAATCCTACCTCCCTTCCCAATCTTATTGAATTCTGTAATCAAAACCTCAACACAAGCATCAATCCCGACAACGCTACTGTTGATGTAGGCGATCCGCAGATATTTAACTATCCCTTTGTGCATATGACCGGGCATGGAAACGTGGTTTTCGACGATCAGGAAGCACGAAACCTGCGCGATTACATGCTGGCGGGAGGCTTTTTGCATATTGATGACAATTATGGACTGGATGTTTATATCCGGCCACAAATGAAAAAGGTTTTTCCTGAGCTCGACTTTGTAGAACTACCTTTTTCACATCCGATCTACCATCAGAAATATGAATTTACCAACGGGTTGCCAAAGATACATGAACATGACGGCAAGCCGGCTCAGGGCTTTGGTTTGATTTGGGAAGGCCGGCTGTTGTGTTTCTATAGTTATGAGACCGACCTGGGTGATGGCTGGGAAGACCCCGAAGTGCACAACGACAGCCCCGAAACCCGCCTGAAAGCCCTGAAAATGGGAGCGAACCTGATTCAATATGTTTTTTCGGAATAGGTTTACTAAAGCAGATTAGCCGATTATCGAATTAAATTATTCTCTGATTATCGGGCCAGTGAATGGACTGTATTATAGTACTTGTGATTTTTTAACATAAAGGACTTTATCTGTTTTTATATTTTTTATCACTACTATCCGATACTTTTAATAATTAAAGTACCTGAGAATCTCATATTTTTGTAAATCAACAAAAATTTTCAGAAATAATGAAATTACACAGGCGTAGCAAAAATAGCAAAAGAACGGTTATTCGAAAGTTTTTAGATTTAGTCGGCAGTATCTTATTTTGATGTGCTGGATAGATTGAGTAATTCTTATTCGCACCGCCAAAGGCGGAACGTAGTTAAATAAACACCGGAGAATGCCTTCGCCCTGTTTCCCTTCCAGCATTCAATACCTGAAAACTCTTAATTCAAATTTGTTTCAACATTTCAGCACCCGGCAACATTTGGGATCAAAATAAAATGTAACCATCTTTTTCAGGTTGCCGCATATTGTTTTTCTTGCTTAGTGTTAAATTTCCGGAATTTTAAAAATTCTCCCTATTCCGCTTTACCATTCACCTTCCGCTGTGTTAATTTCATCTACGTTATTATGCAGTTGGCAAGATTTTCATTTTACCCGGCAGCCTGGTACCATACCTTTGTTTCATCAAAAGGGCCATAGCCCGCATTCAAAGTTAATCTTAAAACACCAGGCCATGAAAACAATGATCCTTACAACAGCAATTGCGCTGATTCTTTCATTCAGTCTTAGCGCTGCCACTAATGGCACAACAGAAAAATCCGACACCACCAAAGTGCGTATTTTTGAATCCAACACCGGGTGTGTTGATGTTTACATTATAAAACCCGGCGATGAAGTGGTAAAAATTTTCATCAGGGGTAAATCGGGCACTTCACTGATGAAAACACGGATGAAAAGAAACCAACACAAACGTATGCTGTGCTATCATTTGTCCGAACTACCTGCGGGAGAATATGCAGTTGAGGTGGAGCAAAATGGTAAGATAATATCCTCGCTGGAGATTATCAGATAAGCTTCAGGTTTGTTATGGAGAAAGTTCTTCATCATTAGTAATAAAACGCTGGTTCCCGCACCGGCGTTTTGAATGATTTTCCCGGCACCAGTATTTTCCGGTATTCAAAATAATTATCAAAGTATTACCTTTGATGTATCAAAAGTTTTGCAGTATGCTGGTTGTGCATTTTTCAAATTCCTTTTTAAGGATACCGCTTGTGATTTTGGCCGGTGTCATGCTCCGGTTTTTACTGGACCTGGGTTTTGCTTTAATTTATCGCTTCTATAGCATAGTGCGGCCTGTGCAGGAGTATCTCGGGGCCGTTCTTCTGGTAGTGCTTGTTTTTGAACTTGTTTTACTGACCAAGCGTTGGCTCAACAAGCGCATTCCCTGGGAAAAAGGACCCACGCGCAGGCTTGTCGTGGAAATTTTTATCAACACGGGTTTGATGTCATCTGTAATTATCGCTATTAGCGTTTTATCTCATATTTACATCAGCAAGGTTGAATTTATCCGGTTTTCGGATGAAGCCATCACGGCCATTTTTTACTTAATCTGGCTGGTATTGATACCGGCTTTCGGTGAATTTGCCCTCTTTCTGTTGAACAGATACCGCTTTGGCCTTGCCGAAATTGAGAAGTTTAAGAAAGAGAACGCAGAATTTCAGTTTGAAACCTTACGCACACAGGTTAATCCGCATTTTTTGTTCAATAGCCTGAATACTTTATCCGGACTGGTTTATCACGACCGCGATAAAGCTGCGACTTTTATCAGGCATATGTCTGATGTGTATCGTTATGTGCTCGAAAACAGGAACCATGAAACCATTTCGCTACGTCAGGAAATTGAATTTATCCGGGCATTTGTATATCTTTATGAATTGCGATTCGATAAAAAATTGTCGGTCGAAATCAACATCCAGCCATCAGCTCTTAAAAAGCTGGTAGCGCCCATGACCCTTCAATTATTGATCGAAAATGCCGTAAAGCACAATGTCGTTTCGGCACGCAATCCGCTCAAAATAAGATTGTATGACCAGGATGAAAGCAGGCTGATTGTAAGTAACAATTTGCAGCCGAAACCCGATCGTAACCATTCCACAGCAGTGGGCCTGAAGAATATTGTGAGCCGTTATGCCTTTTTGAGCAAACAACCCGTAGTGATCAACAAAACAGAAACTGATTTTATGGTCAGCTTACCTTTAATTTAAATAGTATGAAAGTGTTGATTGTTGAAGATGAACCCTTTGCACAGCAGGAGTTGATAAGACTGGCCAAAGAAATTAAACCCGGAATTGAGATTCTGGATTGCCTTGATACCGTATATGACACGGTGGCGTGGCTGAACAGCAACCCGTCACCCGATCTGCTTTTTCTTGACATCCAGCTCTCTGATGGTTTGAGTTTTGATATTTTTAGTCACCATAAGATAAGCTGTCCGGTGATTTTTACCACTGCTTTTGACGAATATGCTATACGGGCTTTTAAAGTAAATAGTATAGATTATTTGCTTAAACCGATAAAAGCCAACGATTTGGAAGCAGCTTTTCAAAAACTGGAAGAGGTCAAAATATCCTATCAGGAGAATATCGATCCGTTGCTTGACTTTTCAAAGCTTGCACAACTTTTACAGCCGGCTTCGAAAGAATATAAATCAAGGTTTGTCTCCAGGGTTGGCGATTTGATTAAACATATCAGTGTAGAGGATGTTGCCTGGGTTTGTGCTGAAGACAATGTTGTTTTACTGGTTACCCGCACAGATCATCGTTACATCATCGATCATACCATTGATCAGTTGTCGATGCTTGTGGATCCTGCCCTGTTTACACGGCTTAACCGGGGTGTGATAGCTAACATAAAGTCCATTGCAAAAGTGAGCAAATATTTTAATGGCAGATTAAGTATTGAACTACTGCCCGCCTGCAAGGAGCCCGTTTATGTAAGCAGGGCAAGAGCGCAGGGATTTATTGAATGGCTTGATAAATAAAAATGAAAAAAGTGAAGACTATTCCTGAATATTGGTTGTTTTTGATGGGGATGCTCCTGCTTCTCCTGATAACCTCATGCCATCGCCAACAGCTGGTGGTTGACCAGATACCGCTAAACACTCCCGGGGATGCACCCATTTACGTTTTCGGCAACTTTAATAACTGGGACCCCGGCGATAACCGGTACCGCCTCGAAAAGGATTCCACAGGCAGCTATTCCATCTCGCTTCCCAGTGGTATCGGGAGGATTAATTATAAATTCAGCCGTGGCGACTGGACCACGATTGAAAAGAACGAATGTGGATATGACCGGGAGAACCGTAGCCTGATATATGGTGAGAATGCTACGGTATATAATCAGATTGCTGCCTGGGGCGATATCGAACCCATGAATTGCATCCATAAAACTATTGTTGTGGAGAGTTTACCTGAGAATTCACCCGATGATCCGGAAATATACTTTACCTCAAATGTCAACGATTGGAACCCCGGTGATGTGAGTTACATCCTTGAAAAAGATAAGAAAGGAAGATATTTTATTACGCTGGATAAAAAGGCCGATTGCCTGGAATATAAATTCACTTTGGGCAATTGGGAAACAGTGGAGGCTGCTGCCGATTTGAATGATATTGAAAACCGTGAGCTTTGTTTCGATAATACGGACACAATTTTTGTTCGTATTGCCTCATGGAAAACCCTGGATGTGAAAAAGAAAAACAGCATTGTCATCGTGCTCGAAAAACTACCTGAAGAAACCTTTGCAACGGATGCCATCTATCTGGCCGGGAATTTCAACAATTGGGATCCGGGGCATACGTACTATAAGTTTGCAAATGACGGATATAGCAGCCGATATTATCATCTGACTACCAATAGTCAACATATAGAGTTTAAAATTACCCGCGGCAATTGGGGAAGCGTTGAAGTGTCTTCAACAGGTAGGGATATTCCAAACCGGGGCGCATGGGTAGAGGAGGCAGATACGCTTTTTCTTAAAGTTGACCGGTGGAAGGATCGCTAAAGAAGTCAGCTTAGCGGAATATGCAAGGTACCTTTGCCTATTTTTGAATAAAATCTTCTTGCCTCATGCACCTGTTTTATACTCCCGGCGTTGATCTCCACCAAAGTTTCGATGCCGGAGAAGTCCTTCACACTTTGCCCGATGTGGAATCGGAACATATAAAGGTAACTCGTCAGAAGGCCGGCGATGCGGTGAGGCTTACGAATGGAATCGGTCATTTTGCCGATGCGTTGGTTGAGGATATAAATCCAGAAAAAGTACGGTTAGTTTGTGCAGGGTGATATTAGAACCCAAAGATAAACACCAACTGACCATCGCGGCAGCACCCACCAGGAATATTTCGCGCTACGAGTAGTTTATCGAAAAAGCCACTGAAATTGGTATCAACAGCATCGTCCCCAATTATTGCGAACACTCCGAGCGGGCTCGTCTGCATACATATCGGCTGGAAAAAGTTACGATTGCTGCCATGAAACAATCCCTCAAAGCGACCTGGGTGATGGCTGGGAAGACCCCGAAGTGCACAACGACAGCCCCGAAACCCGCCTGAAAGCTTTGAGAATGTGAACGAACCTGATTCAATATGTTTTTTCGGAATAGGTTTACTAAAGTAGATTAGCCGATTATCGAATTAAATGATTCGCTGATTATCGGGCCAGTTAATTAACTGTATTATAGCTACTTATGATATATTTTTTATCTGTTATCATTTTCTCTTAATCATTTTCCTGATATTTATTTTTTTATTACAAAATCTATTATACAATTGCTTTAGTAAAAAAAAATATCCCTTCACTAAAATATATTTACTTTGAAAAAATTAATACTATTAGCACTACTTATCGGTTTTGGTTCTACCTCCATTGCTCAGGAAACCTGGCGAAACATCACGGACACCTATAGCCACAGGAAAATTTTGCCTGATGGCCAGAAAATCTGGATAGCTAGGGAAGGTGGATTAATTTGCATTGATAATGCAAGCCATGACACCACTTACTACAACCACGCAAACTCCGGAATGCCGTTTACCAATATTTATGACATTTGCCTGGATCCGGAAGGCAGGTTATGGCTGGCTTCCCCGGGAGGAGGAATTGCATCTAAAGACGGTGAAACATGGACAAGTTATAATACCACAAATACAACACTGCCCAACAACAGGGCTTATTCGATTAAATGTGATTCAAAAGGGGGTATCTGGGCCTGTTTATCCCATTATTTAGTTAAATATGAAGGTGAAAACTGGACAAGCTATTCCTTAGATACACTGGGTGGCGATATGTTGTTTCCTACTATGCTTGATATAGATAAAGACGATCGCGTGCTTTTTGGCAATTATGGCATTAAGGCATGGGATGGTAATCAGTTGACCACATACACTACTGCCAATTCACCGTTGAGCAGTAATCAAATAGGTTTTGTTAAAACCTTTCCGGATGGGAAAACATGGATTGGACATCCATTTGGTGGTTTGACCATAACCGATTTTTCGACCTGGGAATATTATGATACGCTGGTGGCAGACATACCATTGCAAAAAGTGTATGCCTTTGATCAAATGAGTAATGGGGATTATTGGTTAGGCACCTATGAGGGTAAATTATATCATCATAATGGAAACGATTGGGAGATAGTAAATCCAACTTCACCGCTTGACAGTATAAGATACTTCCGCTATATAGCCGTGGATGAAAATGATAAATTATATTTCGCAGCATATCCAAATTGCACTTTTGACGGAGAAAGTTGGGAAAAACTCAGTACACCCGGTTCAGGATTTAAAGGAAATATTGTGCGCCACCTGTTGCATGCTTCTGATCAAACTACCTGGACAGCCAGTTATACCGGAATGACAAGGATTAAAGATAATGTGATAACTAACTATAATCATGACGACAGGGACACATATCTAAGCACAACCTGCTTTGCTGAAGATAATTATGGTGTATTATATGTTGCTCATTATGATGGCATAAGCAAATTTGTGAACAACACGTGGATTCGTTATTTTCCAGATTCCGGAAGCGAAATGTTTTCCATCAATAACATGTGTTTTGATGGAGACAACAATCTATGGTACACTGAGGGATATTCTCTTTATAAGTACGACGGCATCAATTTAACCACCTTCTCTTATTATTCCAATAATTTCCCTGCTAAGGAAGCATTTTGTCTGGAAGTAGATAATGACGGAAAAATTATTTGTGGCATCGATAAGGGCATTGCTATTTGGAATGGTACCAAATGGGTTGCAGAACTGAATCCTGAAGCCGGTAACCATGATTATCCGAAGGTGTGGGACATTGCCGTAAGGAACAATGATATTTGGTTGAGCAGTCATGACGGGTTAACAAAATACGATGGCTTAACCTGGACAACCTATAATTCGGAAAACTCCCCCATTCCATTGAACTATGTATTCCAGTTTGATTTTGATGCCGAAGGAAATGTCTGGTTTATGAATGGACGTGAGAACCTGGTAAAATATGATGGGGTAAACTTTGAGGTTATCTCCTATTTTGAATCCGGTATGAATTGGGGCACAAATAACAAATTGCGTATTGATTACCTGAACAATATCTGGATGGGAGGTTACGATGTCGGCATCAGCATATACAACGAAAATGGCATCTCCCTGAGTCTGGAAGAGCTTGAAAATACTAATCTAAGTCAGGAAATCATTCAGGTGGCTTATCCAAATCCGACCAACGGATTACTTAACATAGCTTACAAGCTCCCGGAAAATCAGTCGGGATGGATGTTAAGCATTACCGATCTTCAGGGAAGGCAAATAGATGCTTTTACATTGTCGGGCAATGAAAGCAGCATTCGTTATTCTACGGATAAGCTCAACTCCGGATTGTATCTGATAACGATTTTCAATACAAAAGGCAAAGTTTCCAGCACCACCAAAGTTCAGGTTATAAAATAATGCGATGGACAGAAACTTCGCCCGATCAGGTTAGCACCAGATAACGATTAACTTCTGAAATTTTCTCGGGGCTACCGAAAAGGTACAACATATCATCCGTTTCTATGGTCATGTCGGGCAAGATGGTGGTGAGGTAACGGTTGTTGCGCCGGATGGCAAGTACCGTGACATTGAAGCGGCTTTTCAATCCACTTTCAACAATGGTTTTACCAACAATCTTATTTGCACCGCGCTGCACCGGCAAAGTGGCAATCACCATATCGGGAATGTGCAGGGTAATGGCTGGCGGACGTTGTGCATCAAAACCGGCATTGCTGAGCAATTCATAGTTGCGTGCCCGAATATGGGATACAAAACTTTGAATCTTGTCCTGAGGGATAAGATAATGGTTTAGCACACTGCGGAATATCTGTATGGAAGTTTCAAATTCTTCCGGAATCACCTCATCCGCCCCAAGCTTAAGAATTTCATCCATTTCGTCAACATGACGGGTGCGCACAATAACCATAGCTGTTTCAGTGAGGCTGCGCAGTTGAACCACTATTCGACGGGTAGCTTCAGGATCAGAGATGGCCACAACGATTACCCTTGCCTCATGTACTCTTACCAATTTAAGGATGATCTCATCCGAGGCATCACCAAAAACTACCGGGAAGCCCAGTTCGCGCGCTTTACGGTAGGCATCCGGATCAAGCTCTATGCTTACAAATGGAATGCTTGCCTCCCGGGCAGTGCGGGCTACATTGCTTCCGTTTATACCACAACCAATAATCACCAGATGATCATGTAAATCCACCATACTTTTTTCTTCATCTCTATTTTTGCGCCGATTCTGAAAACCAATTAAACGGCGGCGCACCTTAGGTGAAAGCAATGCTCTGCTCAACCAGTTGGATATGGCATCTGCATTGCCGGCTACAAATGGGGTAAGCCCCATCGTCATAATGGAGATTGCAAGAAAATTCTGATAAACTTCGGTGCTTATCAGCTCATTACGAAGGCCTACTATGGAAAGCAGGAATGCAAATTCGCCCACCTGAAAAATATTGAGTGCTGTAATTAATGCCGTACGAATGGGAAACCGGAGCGCAAGTACAGAGATAATGACAATGATTATTTTGATTAGAATAACACCCAGCGCAAAGAGCAAGAGCAAACCGATGTGTTGAATAAAATATTGAAGGTCAAGCAGCATCCCAATGGAAACAAAGAAGAAACTCAGAAAAATCTCCCGGAAGGGCAAAATATTGGCTGTGGCCTGATGGCTGTAATCGGATTCTGATATGATAAGGCCTGCAAAGAAAGCCCCGAGCGCCAACGACAAACCAATGGATGAGGTTAGCCAGGCGGTTGCAAAACAAATCACCACCAGGGTCAAAATAAAAAGTTCCCTGCTTCTCGATTCTACCACCTTTTGCAACAAACGGGGAACCACAAAACGGGCAAGCAGGAATAAGATAACCAGTACAAGAATGAATTTAAGCAATAATATCAATACCGCTGACAATACATTACCTCCGTTGCCGGCCAGTATCGGCGTTATGAGTATCATTGGAACTACAATAATATCCTGAAAAATAAGTATGGCCATGATGATGCGACCATGAGGGGTAGTCATCTGCCCCTGTTCCTGAAGTATTTTTAGCACTATGGCTGTGCTGCTCAACGAGATGAGAAAGCCCATAAAAACAGCCTGTTGCAGGCTTAATCCCAAAGTAAATGCAATTATGGCGGTAAGTAGTATGGTGCCCGCTACCTGAAGCGTACCGCCTAAGAAAACAGTCTGCTTAACTTTGGCCAGCCCTTTTATGGAAAACTCAATACCAATAATGAATAGCAGAAAAATTACGCCAATTTCCGAAAGCGTTTCCACCTGATGCGACGCACTTATAAAACCTAAAGCATTGGGCCCGGCTACCATACCTGTAATGAGAAAACCAAGTGTAGATGGCATTTTGAGTCGCTGAAACAACAGGATTATCAATACTGATAATCCTAAAATAATAACGACTTCTTTGAGCAAGGGAAGCTCCATGAATCAAGTTAAAGTTAACATCGGCTACTCAGGGAAGAGCATTTTCCAAAATTAAGAAAAAAAGCGAAAAAAGAGATAAAAAAACAGCATTCTGCTAATAAAAAAACAAACATGACGTCGGTCATATTCCTTCAGAAAAAAAAAATTGAATATCCATTCCATTTTGTATTTTCGTGGTTGGTATTTTTCAATGAGGCAAAAACGATAAAAACGATCAACAAATGTTGTTTTTAATAAAATCCTGTATTTATTTAAATAATTGA
>JACDJC010003698.1_pt1 | contig 10924 bp, 7 predicted proteins | sample 7454191 | NCBI WGS metagenome assembly JACDJC01 (sample SAMN14253291, study PRJNA609438) | sludge metagenome | isolation source: sludge after 25d culture with pyrite and EDTA | collected 2018-12-20
CCGGGCACGCTCCCAGGCCACGCAGCAGGCGCCGGACACCGCCGCCAAACAGTAGGCCCCGCCGGGACTCAGCGGAGCGGCATGGCTGTGGAGGAGTCCAGCGCCGGACGTAGCCCCTCACTCCACCGCGGCCGCACGGCGCCATCCCGCCGGTCGAGCACGAGCACCCCCACGTCCGGATGGGCGTTCCCCCAGGCCACGGCGCTGTCTGGCCCCAGCACGAACAGCGCCGTCGAGAGCACGTCCGCCCGCAACGGATCCTCCGCGACCACCGTCAGGCTTCCCCAGCCCGGAACCGGCGTTCCGGTTCGGGGATCGAGGATGTGTCCGATGGTCTGCCCCGCCGCCTGGACATACCGGGTGGACTGACTCGACGTGGAGGCCGACCCGTTGGCGAGCCAGAGCGTGAAGACCTCCTCCTTCCTGTCCTCGGGGCTCGGAATCGCCAGCCGCCACGGCCCCCCCTCCCGCGTTGGACCGAGGACCAGCACCTGCTCGCCGAAGCTGAGCCGGGCCGAGTGCACGCCGTGGCGGAGCAGGCTGTCCCGGGCGGCTCGCAGGGTGTACCCCTTCACGAAGCCCCACGGCTCGAACGCCGCCGCCGCCGCGAGCCGCTGCACGGTGCACCGCTCGAGGTCGAGTTGCATGCCGCCGTTTCCCGCGGCCCGGCGCGCACCCTCCAACTCCACGACCGAAGGCACCCGACCATCGCCCCGAAGGTCCCAGGCGTCCACGAGGGAGCCGATCACCGGGTCGAAGGCGCCGGGCGCCTCGTCGGCGTAGCCGCGCACCTCCCGCAGCGTGCGGCAGAGGTCGGGATCAATGGGGGACGTCACCCCCAGCGGGACCCGGTTCAGTTCGCTCACCCTGCTGTCCGGACGGTTCGGGGAGAGGAGCGCGTCGGCCGCGCCGACCGCGCTCAGCACCGACTCCGAGGCCGCCAGCGCCGCTGCGCGGTCGGCCCGCTCGAGGGACATCCGCAGCTCGGACCCCATGGCGTCGGCCTTCCGGTCGATCCACACCGGCCCTCCGCGCGCCCCCGTCGCATCGCACCCGGCCAGCGCGAGGCCGGCCAGGACGGCGAGCAGACGGCGCGCCCCGTGGGCGGACCGGCGAAACCGTGGCGCCGAGATGCCCACCCCGGTAAACTCCGGGCAACCATGGAGCGCTAATGGCATTTCTTCCCCTGAGATCAGTGAGCCTGCCGGCGGCGGCGGACGCGAGCTACGAGGCGTGGCTGGACGAACTTGAGGCACAACTGGACGCCCCCGGCGCCGACTGGCCGGCCGTGGTGCGGCAGGTGCTGCTCGGCTTGTACCATCCGGAGCTGCCCGACTGGGAGGCGGCGGTGGCAGATCCGCAACGCTCCCATGCGGCCCGGGCCGCCCTGCTGGCGCTCGACCCGAGGAATATTACCCTCGAACCCGAATACTACGCGGACGTGGACCCCGTCCGGTTCGCACGGGTCAAGCCGCTGCTCTGGCTCTGGTACAGCTTCGACCGCGCCCCGCTGGCCGGGCAGAACGTGGCCCTCGGCGTGGCGCTCCGCCGCCGCCTCGCGCCGCGCATCTTCGCCCGCTGCGGACGCAACTTCAAGTGCTTCCAGCACGTCGAGTTCTCCTACGGCTACAACATGGACGTGGGAGACGACGTGGTCATCCACCGGCACGTCCTGCTCGACGACCGGGGCGGCCTCACGCTGGGCAACCGCGTCAGCGTGTCGGACTACGCCAACATCTACAGCCACACGCACAGCATCGTGGACCAGCGGGACGTGACCAACGCGCGGACCGTCCTCGAGGACGACACCCGCATCACCTACCACGCGACGGTGCTCGCCGGGGTGCGGGTGGGGCGGAACGGGATGGTCGGCGCCAACGCCGTCGCGACCAAGAACGTCCGGCCGTACCACGTCAACGTGGGCATTCCCGCCAAGTCGGTTCGCGTCAAGCCGAACGCGCCGGTGGAGACGCTGCCGACCGATTTGGTCTCCCGGAACGACGGCGAGCCGGAGCCCTCCTGAACGGCCTGATCGTCGTCACGCTCGTGACCGGCGCGGTGGTCCTCGCCTGGTCGTGGCGGGCGCGCCGCCGCCAGGCGGCGGAGGCCGCCGCCCTCGCGCGGGAACTGGCCGAGGTCCAGGCCGAGCGGGACGACTTCGCCCGCCGGCTCGACCGCCGCATCAACGAGATCTTCTCGCTCCAGGAACTGAGCTACGTCCTCTCGGAATCGCTCCAGACCGAGCGCATCGTGGAGCAGGTGGCCCGGTTCACCTCCCGGTTCCTCGAGGCCGAAGGCACCCTGGTGGCGCTCGGCTCGGAGGAGCTGCCGGAGCTCCGGATCGCGGCGGCGGAAGGCAGCCTGAGCCGCCTGCTCGGGCGGTCCATCCCCTCGCCGGAGGGGGGCCTCCTGACCCAGGCCATCGGCCGCGAGCGGATCGAGCTGGCGGACGGGCCGGACCCGGGAATCGAGCTCGTCGCCGGGGTGCGGGTGGCGCGGACGGCCGTCGCGCCCCTCCGCGCGCACGGCATGACGCTCGGCGCCATGGCGGTGGCCGCGCGCCGGGACCGCCCCTTCTCCACCCAGGACCTCTGGCTGATCTCGACGGTCGCGATGCAAGCCGCGGTGGTCCTCACCAACAGCCGCTTCTTCAGCCTGCTCCGACGCGGCAAGGAGGAGTGGGAGACTACCTTCGATGCCCTGTCGGAGGGGATCGCGCTGGTGGACGGCGCGGGACGCATCACCCGCGCGAACCGCGCGCTGGCGCTCCTGGCCGGCGTGCCCCTCGCCTCGCTGGTCGGCAGGCCATTCGTGGCGTCCCTCTTCACCGAGTCGGAGGCCGCCGAGGACCTCATCGCGGGCGCGCGCCTCGGCCAGTCCCGCATCCCGGCGCTCCTTCCCTCGGCCAAGCTCCACCGCACGCTGCGGCTGGCGGGCGCGCCGCTCCCCGAGCACGAGGGGACGGCGGCTGTCGTGGTGATGGTGGAGGACGTGACCGACCAACGGGCGCTGGAGGCCCAGCTGATCCAGAACGAGAAGATGGCGGCGGTGGGCCAGCTGGTCTCCGGCGTGGCGCACGAGCTGAACAACCCGCTCACCTCGATCGCGGGGCTGTCGGAGCTGCTCCTGGAGCAGGAGCGGGTGCCGCCGGACGCCCGGGAGCACCTGCAGGTCATCCACGAGCAGGCCGACCGCGCCGGGCGGATCGTCGCCAACCTGCTCACCTTCGCGCGGAAGGGGACTCCGGAACAGGCGGTCGTCGACCTCGAGGACGTCGCCCAGCGGACCACCCTGCTGATCCAGGCGGAGCTCCGGCTCCGCGGGATCACCCTCGAGCGGGCCACAGGCGACCGGCCGATGGTGCGCGGCGACCGCTACGAGATCCAGCAGGTGCTGCTCAACCTGCTGACGAACGCGGTGCACGCGCTCTCCGCGCTGCCGGCCACCGCCGACCGGCGGATCCTCGTGGCCACCGGCCGCGAGGGGGATCGCGCGTTCGTGCGGGTGACCGACACCGGGCCGGGCATCCCCGCCCCGCTGACCAGCCGCATCTTCACGCCGTTCTTCACGACGAAGGACCCCGGCCAGGGGACGGGGCTCGGGCTTTCGATCAGCTATGGCATCGTGGAGTCACACGGGGGCCGGCTGTCCTACGCGCCGGCGGACGGGGGAGGCGCGACGTTCACCATCCACCTGCCGGCACATGACGAGGCCACGCGGCCCGCCACGCCCCGCCTGCTGGTGGTGGACGCCGACCGGACCGTACACCGCGCGGTGACCGCCGTCCTGGCGCAGGACGGCGTCGAGGTTCACGCCGCCCGCTCGGCGGCGGAGGCGCTCGTCAAGGTGCGCGAGCAGACCTACGACGTCATCGTCCTGGACCCGACCCTTTCAGGGACCGGCGACCCGCTCGTGACGTTGGTGCTCGCCGAGCGCCCGGAACTCGCCTCGCGACTGGTCCTGCTGGGGGGCGACGAGGCCGCTGGCGGCCCCGGGCTGCCGGAGGCGCCGCGCCTGGCCAAGCCGCTCGTGCCGCGCGACGCGCGCGCGCTGCTGCACCGGCTGCTGGGCCGCTAGGGGATCAGTACCCCGCGGCCGACGCGGGAAACCAGGGCCGCACCACGACGGCCCCCTTCACGCGCGCCGCCGCCTCCGCCTCCGTGGCCGTCGCCCAGTAGTTGCTGCCCGCGGTGAGCTCCGGCGCCACGATGAAGTACTGCTGGGCCCGCAGGAAGACGTTGCCCGTCACCTGGGCGTCGCGCCCGGTCGAGTCCGCCACGAGCCCCTCGTCCACGCCGTCGAAGGTGTTGCCACGCACCCGCACGTGGGCTGTCCGCCGGAGCACGAGGCCCCGCGCCACCCCCCCGATCGTGTTGCCGTCCACCACGTAGTCCCGGCTCGCCGGCCCGTTCGAATCGCGGATGAAGAGCAGGATGCCGGTCTTTCCGCCCATGACCAGGTTGCTCAGCAGGCGGTTGGTGGCGCCGTGCTCGATGGCAATGCCGACCGAGCGCGAGCCGAGGATGATGTTGCCCTGCACCGTGTTCCCGGTGGAGTAGCCGAGCCAGAAGCCGTAGTCCGAGCTGTCGGCGCGGTTCTCGAGGAAGACGTTGCCGTGACTGAAGGTGGACTCGAAGGCGTTGTGGTAGGCGGAGGAGCCGTCGTTGCGCAGCACCATGTTGCCCTGCGAGGGACGGACGTACTCCGGCTGGCCGCTGAGGAAGAACCCGTCGCCCGACCAGGTGATGTCGTTGTCGGCCACCAGGTTGGAGTCGCTCTGCTCCCGGAGGAGGATCCCCGCGGAGTCGCATCCCCGCCGGTAGGCCGGCGACTCGCACCGGACGTTGTGGTGGGCCTTGTTGCGCACCACGACGTTCTGCGACGAGGCCCACAGGTGGATGCCCCAGCCGCTGTTCTCCGACACCTCGTTGTCCGCCACGTAGCTGTTGCGGGCGCCGATGAGCCCGATCCCGTTCTGGGCGTGCCGCGCGGAGACGCCCACCACCGTGGCGCCATTGGTGTTCTTGAGGAGCACGCCGCCGCCGTAGAGTTCGGCGGTGTCTGCGTGGAAGATGTCGAGCCAGTCGGCTTCGTCGTACCGGTCGGGGGTGGAGCGGAGCGCCTGGCTCCGCGACCCGGACACGTCCACGCGCGCGATGCGATGCCCGCGACCCCCCTCGATCCGCACGCCGTGCCGGTACCCACGGATGGTCCCGCCGTAGACCTCGACGTTGTCGAGCCCGTAGCTCACCACCCCGGCGCCGACGAAGCGCGACGGCACGCTGTCGCCGCTCTCCAGCGTCACGCCGGTCAGGTTGAGCCGCGTTCCGGAGCCCGCGACGATGAGGACGCCCAGCTCGCGGGGGTCCGCGATCCGGTAGCGGCCCGGGCAGACCGTCACGTCGCCCTGGACCTGGGTCCCGGCGCGGGAGAGGCGAAGACAGGCGTCGCGCCGCGCCGCGGGGAAGGCGAGCACGGCGGCGGAGGCGCAGAGCAGCAGGGGCCGGGTCAGCATATGCGCAACAGGTCCTCCAGCGGGCCGGCGTCGCCATCGGCGAGCAGGACGAGGATGTCATCGAGGGCACGGCGGGAGCGGGGCCAGGCGAACCGGACCCGGGCCAGGGCGGGCGGGAGCCACTCTGCGGCGTCGTGCTCTTCGGAAAGGGACACGGTGGCCGCGGCGGGCACCAGCGCCACGAAGGCCGGAATCATCGCGACCTCGTCGGAGCGGTGCAGGTAAAACGACTCGACGCGGCTCAGGTTGTAGATGGCGGCCGGAGCGAGCCCGGTCTCCTCCAGGAGCTCGCGCCGGGCGCCGTCCACCGGCGACTCGCCCTCCTCGAGGTGGCCATGCACCGCCTCCCACGCCCCGGGGGAGCGCCCCGCGCCGCTCCGCCGCAGCACCAGAAACTCGAAGCCCGCCGTGACGGGGCGGGCCACGTAGCAGTCGATCATCGACACCCGGACGGCGGTCACGTGCGGCGCCGGCTGAGGACGGCGTCGAGGCGGGCGGAGAGCGCCCTCGCCCGGAACGGCTTGGTGAGGAAGTCGTTGGCCCCCAGCTCGAAGACGCGGACCTCGTTGTCCTCGTCGCCCTTGGCGGTCAGCACGATGACCGGGATGTCCGCCGTGGTCGGGCGCGAGCGGAGCTTGGCCAGGACGCCGTACCCGTCGAGCCCGGGGAGGTTGAGGTCGAGCACGATGATGTCGGGCGCGACCCGGTCCACCTGGTCGAGCGCCTGCACGCCGTCCCGCGCCTCGTGGACGAGGTAGCCGTCCCGCTCCAGCAGGTCCTTCATGACCCGCCGAAGCTGGTCCTCGTCGTCCACCAGGAGGACCGACACGCCGCGGGACGGCTCCGGGGGCGAGGCCACCCCGGGCGGCGCGTCGTCGAGCAGCTCGAACGCGGTGGTCAGGTCCACCGCCGGCGCGGCCGGCGCGGTCGGTGCCGTCGCTTGGGGCACGGAGGCGAACACCCCGGTCGGGTAGAGGGAGGGGATCCCGAGCGCGGCCTGGCGGGCGCCGGCGGGGCCGTACCGGCCCTCCATCGGGATGTCGGTGACGCGGAGGAGCTCGTCCACCGAGCTGTCCCCCTCGAGGACGTGCCGCAGGCCGCTCTCGAAGAGGGACATCATCCCGTTCTGCCGCGCGGCGGTGGCGATCAGGTCCACCGTCGCCCCCTGCCCGATGAGCCGCTCGATCTCGGGGCTCATCGTGAGGATCTCGACGATGGAGAAGCGCCCGCGATACCCCGTCATGGCGCAGTCGGGGCATCCCTTGGCCTGGTAGAGCGTCTTCGCGTTCGTGAAGTAGGGCAGCACCCGCTCGGGGACGGGCTCCTTCTGCACGATGCGGCAGGAGAGGCAGAGGCGGCGCATGAGCCGCTGCGCGATGACGCCGCGGAGCGCCGCGCCGATCTTGTACGCCTGCATCCCCATGTCCACGAGGCGCGTAACCGAGTTGGGCGCGTCGTTGGTGTGCAGGGTCGAGAGCACGAGGTGGCCGGTGAGCGACGCCTGCACGGCGATCTGGGCCGTCTCGCCGTCGCGGATCTCGCCGACGAGCACCACGTCGGGGTCCTGCCGGAGGATCGAGCGGAGCGCCGTCGAGAAGGTGAGGCCCGCCTTCTCGTTGATCTGCACCTGGACGATGTGCTTGCCGAGCCGGAACTCGACCGGGTCCTCGATCGTGACGATGTTGACGCCCTCGCTCTGGATCATCCGGAGGGCCGAATAGAGCGTGGTCGTCTTCCCCGAGCCGGTGGGCCCGGTGACGAGGATGATCCCCTCCTTGTACCCGAGCAGCCGCTCCACCTGCTTGCGCTCGTCCACGAAGAGCCCGAGCGTCTCCAGGGAGAGCACGGTGGACTTCTGGTTCAGGATACGGATCACGACCTTCTCGCCGTAGGTGGCGGGGAGGGTCGAGACGCGGAGGTCCACCTTGTCGTTGTTGATGGCGATGCGGGCCCGGCCGTCCTGCGGCCGGAGCCGGTCGGCGATGTCGAGCCCGGACATGATCTTGATGCGCGAGATCAGCGGGATGCCCGCCGCCCTGGGGACGGTCATGACCTGACGCAGCACGCCGTCGATGCGGTAGCGCACGGTGACGCCGCCCTCGATCGGCTCGACGTGGATGTCGCTCGCCCGGCTGGTCACGCCATCAGCCAGCATCATGTCCACCAGGCGCACGATCGGCTTCTGGCTCGCCTCGTCCGCCGAGGCGCCGACGTCCTCCTGGGTGTCCTCGATCTGCTGGACATCGGCGCCGGTCTCGAGGCCGCCGAGCAGCTTCGAGACGAGGGCCTCGCCGCGGTAGAGCTCCTCCAGCCGGTCCCGGATGCGGCCGGGCGACGAGAGCAGCAGGCGGACCTCGCGCCCGGTGGCGAAGGCCAGCATCTTCTCGGCGTCGATGTCGAAGGGGTTGGCGGTGGCGGCGTCGAGCGTCGAGTCGGTGATCCGGAGCGGCAGGACGTGGTGCTTGCGCGCCACCCCTTCCGGCACGGAATCCTTGACCTTGGGGTCCATCGTGGTCAGGTCCGCCAGCGGCAGCCGGAACCGCGCCGAGATCGCGGCCAGCACCTCGTCGTCCGTCATGATGCGGCGCTGGATGAGCTGCTCCCACAGCGACACGGGCGTGCTCTCGGCGGCCTGGCGGATCGCCGCCATGGCCTCCTCGGGCACCGTCGCTTCAAGTGTGGGGACCAGCCATTCGTCCAGGAACGCCATCCGGCAGGTGACCTCGACAGGTGTGGATACGAAATAAAGGCCGCCCACGTGACAATGGGTAGTGCCGGCGGCTACAGGATGTTCCACCACTCCCGCGTGATGTCCAACGTTACCTCGAAGAGGCCGTCGCGGAGCCCGACCCCGCCCTCGAGCCGGATGAGCCCCATGAACCACTCCGTCGCCAGGCCCGCCGTGCTCCGGAGCCCGTCGCTCGCCTGCCACGGCGTGCCGGCCACCGCCCGCTCGCTCCAGCCCGTGCCGATGAAGGGGGCAAGGATGAAGGTACGCCCGGTGCTGGCGAACGTGCCCAGGGGAATCGCGGGAGCGGGCAGGCTGAAGCGCCACTCCGCATGCCCCAGCGCCAGGCTCCTGCCGCCGAACTCGCGGAAGGGATAACCGACGAGGGAGCCACGCCCTCCCATGACGAAGCTGCGATACGCGGGGAGCCCGTCCCCGCCGGACCCGCCGTAGGCGAGCACCCGGATGGCCCCGGGCCCGAGCGGAGCCTGCCAGCGGAGGGCGGCTGACGCCCGGAGATAGTCGGTCGGCCCCGAGCCCCCCTCCAGCGCTACTTCGCCGCTCAGGTCATGTCGCGCCGCCATCCCGGCGGCCTCGCGCGTGAGCGTCAGCGTCGCCATCGTGTACTGCCCCGCCCCAAGCGCCGGGTTGGCGCGGTAGCTCCCGCGGGCGGGCGTCGCGGTCACCGCCATGTCGTGGCTCGTCTCGAGCGCCACCGCGAGCGACAGCGCGGTCCGGTCGGCGACCGGCCGACGGATCCCTGCCGTGACCCAGTCCACCCGGGCGTAGTCCCCGTAGTCCTGCCCCACCTCCTGCGACGTGATGGAGTTGACCACAGGCGCCGTGACCAAGAAGTCGCTCACGTCCTGCACCCGCCGCCCCGCGCCCACCGAGACGGTGTTCGTCCCCAGGCCGAGATCCACCACCAGGCGCCCGACCAGCCGGCCGTCGCTGGTGCCGTAGGCCGCGTACGGCCGGAAGGCGAGCCGTCGCTCGGCCGCCTGCACCGTCAGCCCGAACCCGAGGGTGAGGCCTTGTACCCGGTTCACGCGCGCCAGGTCGCTGATCGAGTTGGTGGCGATCCGCGTCCCCTGGAGGCCGCTGAGCGCGCGGTCGCCCGCGATGCGCTCCACCTGGCGCCGAAGCGCGGCCATGTCCTGCGGCGTCACGGGATCCGCCGCGGAGGCGATCGCGTCCTCGAGCGGCTCCGGCCAGTCGGTCGCGGAGGGGGCGGGCTCCCGGAGCCCACCGATCGACGGCGCCGCATAGAGGGCGGGCGGGAACTCCGCGTTGAGCTCGTAGCCCCCGATCTCCCACGCCCCCTTGATGATGCCGCGTGCGGGGAAGTCGAGCCAGGTGGTCCGGCGGCGGATCTCGATCTCCTGGCGCTCGGGGAGCCAGTACCGCCCCTCGTAGAGGGCGTTCTCCAGGACGATGCTGATGTCCTCGAGCTGCGCATCGAGGTACGCCGACGGCGTGAAGCTGAACCGGAACTGGACCACCTCGGCGGTGGCGACGTCGAGGTAGAGCGTGCCGATCACCAGCGGCTGGGTGAACACCTTCGGCCGGACCCCCACCTCGTACACCTGCACGGTGCGGGTGTTCGCGGTGATCGCGAGCGAGTCCTGCAGGGCGAAGTCGTACGCCGCGAGCCCCTGCGGCGAGAGGGGGTGGAAGACGTCCCGGACCTCGTCGCCCTCGCCGATCCGGATGCGGTTGCCGAAGTTGTTCGTGACGACGCCGAGATGATCGCGGTGGTAGTTGATGTCGGTGGGGAGCCAGGTGCCGTCGCGCCAGCCGAGAATCGTCTGCTTGCTGATCCCCGGGGCGCGCCAATACACTTCCAAGCGAAGCTCGTCCGCCTTCACGAGCCGGGGCGGCTCGGTCAGCCCCGAACCGACTTGCGCCAGGAAGTAGACGAAGCCGTGGGCTTCGGCGCGATACGAGCGCAGGGTGGTGTCGGCCTCGACCAGCTGACGGCGGGCGGCACCGCGCCCGACCAGCGCCAGCACGTCGGGTGTGTTCCACTGCTGCGCCGCGAGCGGCGGAGCCACGACGAGTGACACGATGACGGTAACCCAGGGGCGGAGGCGCATCGCTTGACAATATCCCGGAGGCGGAGAGATCGGGCAAGCGGCGCCGCGCGCCTCGCGCTGGGGATTTGCCACGTCGCCGCGACGGGCGCCTGCCGCGGCGCGACGCCCGGCATCGAGGCGCCGGCGCCAGGACCGGCGCCAAGGGCGTACACCTCCGACCAGCTGTTCACCGTGGAGGTGTGGGGGGCCCAGGCGTCCGACACCGTGGTCACCTTCCCCGCCTCGCGCGCGCGGTCAGTCGTCCTTCGGCACGGCCCCCCGGACAACACCGTTTTCGCCGAGGTGGACATCCCAGCCAACGCGTTCAATCCGGCAGGCGGCGACCAGGTCACGCTCACGCTCCGGCCGCTGCCGGGCCTCTACGGGATCACGCTGGAAAGCGACGCGGCGCTCTCGGCGCCGATCAGGCTCACCTTCAAGTACCCGGTGCACTTCGGCGCTCCGTCCGACAGTCGCGTACGCTATCCCACCGACGTGCTCTTCGAGCAGGCCCTCGTGGTGGCGCTCGCCGAGGACGACGGCGCGCGTTTCCAGACCCTGCGATCCACCCGGCCCGCCAGCGACAACCTGCAGGCGGTGGTCTCG
>JACDJC010003699.1_pt1 | contig 10921 bp, 12 predicted proteins | sample 7454191 | NCBI WGS metagenome assembly JACDJC01 (sample SAMN14253291, study PRJNA609438) | sludge metagenome | isolation source: sludge after 25d culture with pyrite and EDTA | collected 2018-12-20
CCGAGTCCCGGGAGATCGTGCAGGTCTCCTTCACCGACCCGCCGTCGGTAGCCGCCACCCCCGCACCCGCCCCGGCGGCCCCCGCCGCCCCGGCGGCTCCGGCCGCCCCGCCGCCGGCTGATCCCCCTGCGGACCCGGGTACGCCGCCGACGGCCTGATCGAGGTCGATCCCGCTGTACGACGAGGTCAAGTCCAACAAGCGTCGCTCGGTCCTGCTGATCATCGGCTTCGTGCTGGTGGTGATCGCGGTGGGGCTCGCGTTCAACGTGATCATCGGCTACGGCCCGGTGGGCGTGGTCATCGCCGTGGTGGTGGCCGGCGCCCTGGCGGTCGGCAGCTACTGGAAGTCCGACCAGATCGCGTTGTCGATGAGCCGGGCCCAGCCCGCCTCCGTGGAGGAGTACCCCCGGTACCACAACATCGTCGAGGGCCTGTGCATCGCGGGTGGCCTTCCCAAGCCCCGGCTGTACATCGTCCAGGACGATGCGCCGAACGCCTTCGCCACGGGCCGCGACCCCAAGCACGCGGCGATTGCGGTCACCACGGGCCTCCTCCAGAAGATGAACCGCATCGAGCTCGAGGCCGTGATCGCCCACGAGCTCAGCCACGTCAAGAACTACGACATCCTCGTGTCGACCCTGGCGGTGACGATGGTCGGCGCGGTGGCCCTGCTGGCCGACGTCGGCGTGCGCTCGATGCTTTTCGGCGGGGGTCGCCGGGACCGGGACAACAGCGGGGGTGGCAACATCCTGTTCATCGTGGCCCTGGTCTTCCTCGTGCTGGCCCCGATCGTGGCCAAGGTGATGCAGCTGGCGGTCAGTCGACGGCGGGAGAGCCTGGCCGACTTCTCGGCCGTCGAGATGACCCGGTACCCGCCCGGCATGGTCTCGGCCCTCGAGAAGCTGCGGGACGACCAGACCGTGGTCGCGTCCGGCTCACGGGCGACTGCGCACCTCTGGATCGAGCAGCCGATGGCTCGCAAGAAGGAAGAGGGCTCCTTCGCCCGCCTGAACAACCTCTTCGACACCCACCCACCGCTCGAGGAGCGCATCGCCGCGCTCCGCGAGCTCTGAGCGGACCCGGTCGACAGCAGGCCGTTCGTGGACACCCGGCGCAAGGCGCTGATCGCCCTCGGCACCGCCATCCCGGTGTTGGGGGGCGTCCTCTTCGCCGTCACCCGGGGCGGTGAGGACGCCCCACCGCCGACCACCGAGGCCGCGGTCACCACCACCGTGCCCCCGACGGTGTGGCCACTCACCGGCCTCCCGGCGCCGGACGGCGCCCCGGTCGAGCGGGCGGCGATCGCGGTGAAGGTGTCGAACTCGTCCGACGCCCGGCCCCAGGTCGGCCTCGATGTGGCCGACATCGTCATCGAGGAGCGGGTCGAGGGCATCACCCGGCTGATCGCGGTCTTCCACTCGACCCCGTCGGCCCCGGTCGGACCCATTCGCTCCGCCCGCGACAGCGACATCGACCTCCTGGGGGCGCTGGGCCGACCGGTCTTCGTCTGGGGTGGGGCCAACGAGGGGGTGGCCGCCCGGGTGGACACGGCCAACCTGGTCAGCTTCAACGTCGACCCCGACGCGGCCGAGGACAAGTACCGGGACGACGCCCGCGTGGCGCCCGACAACCTCTTCATCGACTCGACCGATGCCTTCTGGGCCAAGGCGGGCGACGCCTCCCCGGCCGTGCCGCCGATCCCCGTCGGCTCCGCGGACGGGACCCCGACCGGTCCGACGCCGTCGACGACGGTCCCCGCCACGACGGCGCCGACCACGACCGCACCGTCGACCACGGCGGCACCGGCCGGGCCGCCGGGCACGCCGACCCCTGCGGTCTCGGTCGACTACGGCGGGACCCAGGCCGACTTCGTGTGGGACGCCGAGCGGGAGGGCTGGGCCCGGATCCAGGACGGCACGCCCCACGTGGTGGCCAGCGGCGCTGTGCTGGCCCCCACCAACGTGGTGCTCCTGATCACGCCCTACGGCACCGCCCCGTCGGACCCGAACTCGCCCATCGCCCTCACCACCGGCAGCGGCGACGCCACGGTCCTCATCGGGGGAAACGCCGTCGACGCCACCTGGAGCCGACCCACCGCCACCGACCCGTACACGCTGACGGACGACGCGACGGGCCGGGTCCTGGTCCTGCCTCCCGGGCGGACCTGGGTGGGCCTGCCGGAGTCCGGCGTGAGCCGACTGGACCAGGCTCAGGCGGATCAACTGGCCTCCCTGATCCCTGCGGTCGGCTGAGGACCCCCTCGTACACTCGGGCCATGGCTGACTCCACCGAACGTCAGACGGGCACGTTCCGCGTCAAGCGGGGCCTGGCCGAGATGCTGGCCGGCGGCGTGATCATGGACGTCGTCGATCCCGAGCAGGCCAAGGTGGCCGAGGACGCCGGTGCCACCGCCGTGATGGCCCTCGAGCGGGTCCCCTCCGACATCCGCAAGGACGGCGGCGTGGCCCGGATGAGCGACCCGGAGATGATCGAGGGCATCAAGGCCGTCGTCACCATCCCGGTGATGGCCAAGGCCCGCATCGGCCACTTCGTCGAGGCCCAGGTCCTGCAGTCCCTCGGCGTGGACTACGTGGACGAGAGCGAGGTCCTCACCCCGGCCGACGAGGCCCACCACATCGACAAGTGGGCCTTCGACATCCCGTTCGTGTGCGGGGCCACCAACCTCGGTGAGGCCCTGCGGCGCATCTCCGAAGGCGCCGCCCTGATCCGCTCCAAGGGCGAGGCCGGCACCGGCAACATCGTCGAGGCCGTCCGCCACCTCCGTTCCATCCTGGGGGACATCCGCAAGATCACCCAGGCCGACTCAGCGGAGCTCTTCGACTGGGCCAAGCAGCTGCAGTCGCCGCTCCCGCTGGTCCAGGAGGTGGCCGAGACCGGACGGCTCCCCGTCCCCCTGTTCTGTGCGGGGGGCATCGCCACGCCGTCCGACGCCGCCCTGGTGATGCAGCTCGGCGCCGAAGCCGTCTTCGTCGGCTCCGGCATCTTCAAGAGCTCCAACCCGCCGTTGGTGGCCAAGGCCATCGTCGAGGCGACCACCAACTTCCGTGACGCCGACATCCTGGCCAAGGTGAGCCGAGGCCTCGGCGACGCGATGCCCGGCCTCGAGATCGACTCCCTGGAGACCCGGTACGGCGACCGGGGCTGGTGATGGAGCCTCCAGGTGCCGCCCGGGCCGCGCATCGGGGTGTTGTCCCTCCAGGGGGCCACGGCCGCCCACGTGGCGGCGCTGACCCGACTCGGCGCTGAGGCCACCCCCGTCAAGGTCCCTGCCGACCTCGACGGCGTCGACGGAGTGGTCCTGCCCGGCGGCGAGTCCACCACCATCTCGTTCCTGCTGGACAGCAGCGGCCTGCGGGCACCGTTGGCCGACCGGCTCGCCCGCGGCATGCCGGCCTTCGGCACCTGCGCGGGGATGATCCTGCTGGCCGCCGACGTGCTCGACGGTCGGACGGACCAGCGCTCCTTCGGCGTGATCGACCTGGCCGTGCGCCGGAACGCCTTCGGGCGCCAGGTCGACTCCTTCGAGGCCGACCTCGCCGTCACCGGCCTGGACGACCCGTTCCACGCCGTCTTCATCCGGGCGCCCGCGGTGGAGTCGGCGGGTCCCGCGGTGGAGGTCCCGGCCGAGGTGGACGGCCGGCCAGTGCTCTGCCGTCAGGGCGCGATCATGGTGTCGGCCTTCCACCCGGAGCTGACCGACGACCTGCGCCTGCACGAGATGTTCCTGGAAGCCTTCGACCGACGAGAGGTACCGACATGAGCGGCCATTCCAAGTGGGCCACCATCAAGCACAAGAAGGGTGCCGCTGACGTCAAGCGGGGGAAGCTCTTCGCCAAGCTGATCCGGCAGGTGGAGGTCGCGGCCCGCGAGGGCGGCGGCGACCCCGAGTCCAACCCGACGCTGCGCACGATGTACCAGAAGGCCCGGGACAGTTCGGTGCCCCTGGACACCATCGAGCGGGCCATCAAGCGGGGGACCGGGGAGCTGGAGGGGGTCACCTACGAGCAGGTGACCTACGAGGGCTACGCCCCCAACGGGGTGGCGGTCCTGGTGGAGGTGCTCACCGACAACCGCAACCGGGCCGGCTCGGAGATCCGTTCGCTGTTCACCCGCGGGGGTGGCTCGCTGGCGGAGCCCGGCGCGGTGGCCTGGCAGTTCGAGCGCAAGGGCATCGTGATCGTGCCCAAGTCCGCCGAGGAGGACGACGTGATGACCGTCGGCCTCGACGCCGGGCTGGAAGACCTCACCGACGAGGGCGACACCTGGCGCCTGACCGCAGCGCCCACCGACGTCCCCGGCCTGCGCGCCGCGTTGGAGGAGGCGGGCATCCCCGTCGAGTCCGCCGACGTCACGATGCTGCCCACCGCGGCGGTGCCCCTGGACTCCGCCGAGAAGGCGAAGGCCGTCCTCCGCCTGATCGACGACCTCGACGACCACGACGACGTCCAGGACGTCTACGCCAACTTCGACATCCCCGACGACGTCCTCCAGGCCGCCGCCGGCTGAAGTTGGACGGACAGCGGGGTCGGCTCGCCGAGCGTCGGGAATGACCTCGGAGCCGACGGGTAAGGTCCCGACCATGACCCCTGCGACCCTGACTGACGAAGAGATCGACACCGAGTTCGTGGCCCCGGTCACCGCGTCCCACGACGACGACGGTGACACTGGTGGCACCGACGACGATGGCGATGCCGGTGGCGGCGACGACGACGGTGGCGCCGACGCCTGAGGCCGACCACTCGGCCCTGGGTCGCTGCTTCGGCGGCGACCACCAACCCTTCGAGCAGGCCTGGCAGCGCGCGCCCCTGGTCGGTCACGACCGATCGGGGGCGGCGTTCGCCGACCTGCTCGACGTGGGTGCGGTCGACGAGCTGATCACGACCCGGGCGCTGCGGCACCCGGCCTTCCGTCTCGTCCAGGACGGCGGCACGCTGCCCCGGTCGGGGTTCACCTCGACCCGCCGCTGGGGTGCCACCCGCTACGACGGGGTGATCGACCCGGCTCGCACGGTCGCCGCGCTGGCCGAGGGGGCCACGCTGGTGTTGCAGGCCCTGCACACCTACTGGGTGCCGTTGGGCCGCTTCTGTGCCGATCTGCACGCCGCGCTCGGTCACCCCATGCAGGCCAACGCCTACCTGACCCCTGCCGCCGAGCGGGGGCTCGGCCTGCACTACGACACCCACGACGTGGTGGTCCTCCAGACCGCAGGTCACAAGCGCTGGGAGATCTTCGCCCCCCGGTTCGAGGCGCCCCTCGGGACCCAGCACTGGTCCGATGTCGGCGACGGCGCGGACCTCGACGATGGCGACCTGACGCCCGTCCTCGAGACCGTGCTCGGCCCCGGTGACTGCCTCTACCTGCCCCGTGGCTTCGTGCATCGGGTGGTGAGCGAGGACGAGGCGTCACTGCACGTCACCGTGGGCATCCACGTGCAGACCTGGCACCACCTGTTGGCCGAGTTGCTGAAGGCTGCGGCCGAGGACCCGGTGCTGCGGGAGGCGCTGCCCGCAGCCGTTCTGGACGGCACCGAGGCCGCCGATCCCGCCGTGCTGGAGCGGCAGCTCAAGGAGCTGCTCGGCTCGGTGGACCTGAGCGAGCGGGTGGCCGCCCTGGGCGACGGCGCCTGGGCTCAGTATGCGGGGGCCCACGAAGGCACCCTCGCCGAGGTCGTCGCCCCCGAGCCGCTCGGTGACTCGACCGTGCTCGCCCGCCGCCCCGGACCGGTCTCGGTCGAGGACGACATCGACGGTCGGGTGGCCTTGGTCCTCACCGACCGGACCGTGCGCTTCCCGGCGACCGCCCGCCCCGCCATCGACGCGGCCCTGGCGACTGCGGGGCCGTTCGCCCTCGGCGACCTGGCCCCCCACCTCGACGAGTCGAGCCGGGCCGTGTTCGCCCGCCGCCTGTTGCGGGAAGGCGTCCTGCGCCGAGTCGAACCCTCCCCGGGCTGATGGCTGAGGACGACACCTGCTCGTCGTGCTCGCTCGGCTTCGACGAGGACCCGGGCGGCACGGCGTCACGGCAGCGCTGCTGGCTGCTGGTCGAACAGCCCGGGGCCTGGGGCCGCAATGCGCTCCTGGAGTCCAAGCTGCCGGCCGCGGTGGCCGGCGTGCTCGACCAGCGTCGCCAGGAGGCCGGCGTGCGGGTGCTGCTGATCAGGCGCGGCCCGGGGGTCGAGGTCGCCGAGCGCCGCCGGTGGGCCTTCGTCCGGGCGACCGCCTCCGACCCGGTGATGGGCGGCGGCTGGTTCACCGATCCGGCCGAGCTGCTCGACCTGGATCTCCACGGCATGGCCTCGGGCGAGGCATCGCTGCCGGACGCCGGTGCCGGCCCCCTGGTCGCGGTGTGCACGCACGGACGTCATGACCGGTGCTGTGCCGACAACGGTCGCCCCGTGGCCCGCCGCCTGCGCCAGGCCGGGATCGACGCCTGGGAGTGCTCCCACGTCGGCGGCGACCGCTTCGCCGCCAACGTCGTGTCCTTCCCCCACGGCCTCTTCCACGGGCGGGTGACTCCCGCCTCGGCCCTGCCGCTGGTCCACGCCTACGAGGACGGACGCATCCACCCGGCCGGATTCCGGGGCCGGGCGGCCTGGCCGCCGGCGGTCCAGCAGGCCGAGATCCTGCTCCGGCACGAGCTCGACGAGTGGGGGGTCGAGGGCCTGGCCCTGGCGGGCCACGAGCACGACGGTCCCCGGCACACCGTGCGGTTCACGGTCGGCGGCGCCGAGCACGAGGTCGTCGTCCGTGTCGGCACTGACCCGCGGGAGCGCCTGCTGGCCTGCAGCAACAGTGGCCCCGGCCGGCCGAGGGTCATCACCGAGGTCTCGATCCGGCCCTTGGGGTGACGTGTCGGCCGGCCTGGTCGGGCGGGACTCCCGTCAGAGGGTCAGATGCCGTCGGCGACGCCGAGGAGGCGGGCCCGGGTGACGACCCGCATGCCGCGGTTGAGGCCGGCGAGGGCGATGACCCACGCGATGGCGCCGATCCAGATGGAGGCCGCGCCGGCACCGAAGAGGGCGCCCGTGGACTGGGAGTAGGCGACCAGGATCAGGGGGAGCGTCACCAGGCCGGAGGCCTGCTGGGCGGCGGCGGTCGACTTCACCCGGGCCGAGAGGCGGAGGACGATGGAGAGGGTCAGGGCCAGGAACGGCGGGACGACCCACAGCATCAGCACCCACCACTCCTTGGTGGGGAAGAACCAGCCGCCGACCTCGGGGCCGACGATCAGGTTCACCACCAGCGAGTAGATCCCGAAGCCCAGGAGGGTCGTGGCGTACCCCGGCAGGAGGCTGGCCAGCAGCTTGCCGAGGTAGATCTCCTTGACCGCGGCGGGGGAGTGGGCCAGGAACTCGCCGGTGCCCCGCTCGCGCTCGCCCACGATGGTCGAGGCACCCACGGCGGTGGAGATGGTCAGGGGGACCACGACGGCCACGGGGGCGAACAGGTACACCGCCAGGGCGTAGGACGCCCGGCCCGCATCGGTGTCACCCCGCACGGCCTCCTGGGCCTGCTGGGGGAGCACCTCGAGGGCCTGGCTGATCTGGGCCACCGCCTGCACGTCACCGATGGCGGTGATGGACAGCAGGAGGATGGTCGGCACGAAGAGGAAGAAGATCCCGCCCAGGATGAGCATCGGGATCCAGAAGTCCTTGGCCTGGATGAGCTGCTTGAGGTCGGTGCGGGTGACCGTCCAGATGCGTCCCCAGTTCATCGGGCCACCCCGGCCACGTCGTTCATCGAGGGGGCGGTCCGCCTGCGCTCGAAGCGAGCGGCGACGTCGGGACCGCCGAGGGTGTTGCCCTCGGCGAAGGCGGACCGACCCTCACGCACCGCGAAGTACAGGTCCTCGAGGGTGGGGACGCGGGGCTCGACCCGGGTGAGGCGGACGCCATCGGCGGCGAGGCGGGTGACCAGGTCCGGGACCCGGTCGAGGCTGTCGATCTGCAGCTCCGCGATCCCGTTGCGCTGGTAGGCGATGACGCCCTCGGCGTGGGCCAGGCGGTCGAGCATCTCCGGCTGCTCGGCGTCCAGGTGCACCACGACGCCCGGCCAGTACTGGTCGGTGAGGGCCTGGGGCGTGCCCGAGATCAGATCGGTCCCGTCCTCCAGCACGACGACCTGGTCCGCCAGGCCCTCGGCCTCCAGCAGGAGGTGGGTGCACATGACCACCGTGTGGCCGTCCTCGGTCATCGAGCGGATCAGCTCCAGCACCGCGTGGGAGGACTCGGGGTCGAGGCCAGACGTGGGCTCGTCGTAGAGCAGCAGGTCCGGGTCGTGCATGATCGAGCGGGCCAGGGCGAGGCGGGTCTTCATGCCCGTGGAGTAGCCCCCGACCAACTTGGTCAACGCGGCGTCGATGCCGAAGCGGGCGGCCGCCTCCCGGAGGCGGCCCTCGTAGTCCTTCAGGCCGTAGAGCTCGGCGGCGTAGGCCAGGTTGTCCCAGCCGTTCAGCCGGTCATAGAGCGCCGGCTTGGCCGACACGACGCCGCAGCGACGGCGGACGTCCTCGCCCTCGTCGCCCGGGTCCACGCCGAAGGTCCGCACCTGGCCCCGGTCGGGGTCGAGCGCGCCGGTGATCATCCGGATCGCCGTCGTCTTGCCGGCCCCGTTGGGTCCGAGCAGGACGGTGATCTGGCCCTCGGGCACCGACAGGTTGAGGTCCGAGAGGGCGTCGACCTCGCCGAAGCGTCGTCCGAGCCCGCGAGCGTCTACGAGAGGAGCATCCACGTCCCGCCCATCGGCAGTCGACCGCTCCACAATGAGCATCCGCGCCGCAGAGGGGTCGACGGACCTAACCTCGTACAGATGTTCGTGCTCGGTGTGGACCCGGGGTTGACCCGCTGTGGGTACGGGTGCGTCGAGCAGCCCGATGGACACCGCGGTCGCACGCCCCGGGCGGTGGCCCTCGGGGTGCTGCGGACCGACAAGGACGACCCGCTGCCGAAGCGGCTGGCCGACCTGCAGGTGGGCATCCGGTCGCTCATCGCCGACCTGGAACCCGCCGTCGTCGCCGTCGAGCGGGTTTTCTTCCAGGTCAACGTGCGCACGGCGATGGCCGTGGGCCAGGCCAGCGGGATCGTGATGGCCGAGGCCCACGCCGCGGGCTGCACGGTCGCGATGTACACCCCGAACCAGGTGAAGGACGCCGTGGCCGGCCACGGCAGCGCCGACAAGGAGCAGGTGGGACAGATGGTGCAGGCCTTGCTGGGGCTGGCCGCCCCGCCCAAGCCCGCGGACGCGGCGGACGCCGCCGCCCTGGCCCTGTGCCACCTGGCCCACGCCCCGATGCGGTCCAGGGTCGGCGTCCGGTGATCGGCTCCCTGCGGGGCACGCTGCTGGACCGCTCCCTGGACGGCGACGTCCTCATCGAGGTGGCCGGTGTCGGCTACCGGGTGATCGTGGCCCCGACGGCATCGCCCGCGGTGGGTGAGGTCGGTGACGACGTCTTCCTCTGGGTCCACCACCACATCCGGGAGGACGCCCAGACCCTCTACGGCTTCGCCACCCGCGAGGAGCGGGTCTGCTTCGAGGCCCTGCTCGGCGCCCACGGCGTCGGCCCCGCCCTCGCTCTCGCCATCCTCTCGGTGCACGGCCCGGCCGCGCTGCGCGAGGTCATCGCCACCCAGGACGTCAGCGCCCTCTGCCTGGTCCCCGGCGTCGGCAACAAGACCGCGGCCCGCCTCCTCGTCGAGCTGCAGTCCCGTCTCGACCTGCCCGTCATCGTCGATCTCACGCCCACCCCGGGCACGGCCCCGGTCAGCTCCGTGCGCCGGGACGTCACCGAGGCCCTCGCCGGCCTGGGCTACGGGCCCGACGAGGTCCGCCGGGTGGTCGACGACCTCCCGGCCGAGGGCGAGCCCGCCGACCTCCTCCGCGAAGCGCTGCGTCGCCTCGCCGTAGCCTGAGCCCATGAGCCGAGCGGTGGCCCGAACGGCCGGGCGACGCAGTCGCCCAGAGCGGGAGGCGTAGTGGCCGACGAGCCCACGGGCGCGGTCCGCGAGGAGATCCTCCTCCCGCAGGAGACGGTGGCCGACGTCGTGGACGAGGTCACCGACGACGACCCCGGCCTGCGCCCCCGCACGCTGGAGGAGTTCGTCGGCCAGGCCGAGATCAAGGAGCACCTCGCCATCGTCCTCGAGGCCGCCACCCTCCGGGGGCAGCCCGCCGACCACCTGCTCCTGGCCGGACCACCGGGCCTGGGCAAGACCACCCTGGCCGGGATCGTGGCCCACGAGATGGGCGTCGGGATCCAGATCACCTCGGGTCCGGCGCTGGAACGGGCAGGGGACCTGGCCGCCATCCTCACCCGGCTCGAGGCCGGGGACGTCCTCTTCATCGACGAGATCCACCGGCTGCCGCGGGCCATCGAGGAGGTCCTCTATCCCGCGATGGAGGACTTCGAGCTGGACATCGTGCTGGGCAAGGGCCCCGCCGCCCGCTCCATCCGCCTCGAGCTGCCGCCGTTCACCCTCGTCGGGGCCACGACCCGCACCGGGCTCATCACCGGCCCGCTCCGGGACCGCTTCGGGCTCGTGGCCCGGCTCGAGTTCTACGAGCCCTCCGACCTCGAGTCGATCGTGGTCCGCACGGCCGGGATCCTCGGCATCGACATCGACGCCCTCGGCAGCGCCGAGATCGCCGGGCGGGCCCGGGGGACGCCGCGCATCGCCAACCGCCTGCTGCGTCGGGTGCGGGACTTCGCTGAGGTCCGCGCGGGCGGCCACATCGACCAGGAGGCCGCGGCCGACGGCCTGGCCGCCTTCGGGGTCGACGAGCGGGGCCTGGACAAGGTCGACCGCTCGATCCTGGGTGCGCTCTGCCAGAGCTTCGGGGGTGGTCCCGTCGGCCTCAAGACCCTCGCCATCAGCGTGGGCGAGCCCACCGAGACGGTCGAGGAC
>JACDJC010003703.1_pt1 | contig 10912 bp, 12 predicted proteins | sample 7454191 | NCBI WGS metagenome assembly JACDJC01 (sample SAMN14253291, study PRJNA609438) | sludge metagenome | isolation source: sludge after 25d culture with pyrite and EDTA | collected 2018-12-20
CGGCCATACCATCGTCGACATGAGCACCGTAGCGCCCACCGCCACCCGCCGCATCGCTGCATCGCTGGCCGAGCGCGGCGTGCACATGCTCGATGCGCCGGTATCGGGCGGCGAAGTGGCCGCGCGCGAAGGCACGCTATCAATCATGGTCGGCGGCGACGCGCCCATCTTTGACAAGGTTCACCCCTTGTTCGAAGTGCTCGGCAAAAACATCGTCCACGTCGGCGGCCACGGCGCCGGACAGGTCGTCAAATGCTGCAACCAGATTGTCGTCGGCCTCACCTTCGAAGGGGTGGCCGAAGCCATTTTGCTGGCGCGCCGCAACGGCGTCGACCCGATCAAGATGCGCGAAGCGCTACTGGGCGGATTTGCCGGCAGCCGCATCCTCGAAGCCCACGGCCAGCGCATGCTCGACTCCAACTACAAGCCCGGCTTCAAAGTCAAACTGCACCACAAGGACATGGCCATCGTCATGGACAACGCGCAGGAAACCGCCACCCCGCTGCCGGGCGCCGCGCTGATCGCTCAGCAGATGAACGCACTCATGGGCGCCGGCGACAGCGAACTCGATTCGTCCGCCCTCATGCGCGCGCTGGAGCGGTTGGTAGGCGACGCCAAGTGAGCTTCAAGGAGCGCGTGGTTTTTCTCGACCGCGCCGCACTCACTTCGGACGATCTGCCCATCCCCGGCTTCGAGCACAACTGGAGCGAATTCCCTGAAACCGAGCCTGCCGACCTGGTGCCGCGCCTGTTCTGGGCGACCACCGCCATCACCCACGCCACGCCGATTGATGCCACGGCCATCGCACAATTGCACAAACTGATTCGTATCGTCGTCACCGGCCCGGCGGCGGTCGATGAAGCGGCGTGCCAATCGAAAAGAATTGTGGTGCGCCATTTGCCGACGAGCGACGCACCGGGGCAGACGCTGATCGGGCTGTTGGAGACAATGGCTGGTGAAATCAAAAATCAGGCTTGAAGCACGACACCCATGATGTTGGGGGCAATAGCCATATGTGCCCACCAAATAGATAACTTAAGTATGGTTTTGTCTGGCCGTAATATCAGTCGATAACCCTTTATACAAAATACGGGCAAATCAAGCCCTGACCGCCAATCCGATGGAAACAAAAAGCTTATACACAATCCTTGGGATTCGACCGGATGCATCATCCGCCCAGATCGAAAGGGCCTACGCCGAGCTGCTGCATCAGCTACAAGACGGTGTCGAAGCCAATCCGGGAGGCGACGCCCGAATCCGCCTGGTTGCTGCAAAGGAAGCCTACACGGTCCTTTCCGATCCCACTGCCCGGCAGCGATACAACCAGAAGCTGTTTGCCCCCCAGACGGTTGGTGCCGCATCCGAAATCATCATCGAACCCTCCAATTCCTGGAGCATCGTCAAACTGCTGGTAATCGGTTTCATTGTCATCGCTGCAATCTGGATATATAACCGCAACACCATTGAAAAAGAGAAACTGCTGATCCAGCATGAACAGCAGATCATCGAAACCCAGGTCAAGCTCGAACAGGAACAACGCGAACTGCAGGCCGCCAATCAACAAAAGCAACTGCAGCAGCGCGAACAATACGAAGCTGAAGCCCGGGAACGCCGCTTGAGAGAGCAGGCGCTCAGAGATTCTCGGGAACTGGATTACCGCTTGCAGCGAAATGAACGCGAGCAACAAAGCCAACAGCAACAAGAGGCCCGTGAAAAACAGCAGGCGGCTCGCGAGCAGCAATATCAGCTGCAACAGGAGGAAGCTCGCCAGCGCCAGCAGCGACTTGAGGCTGAGCGTCAGCTTGAGCGGGAAAAACAGGCTTTACGGAATCTTCAAAACGAAAACCGCAGCAGCAACAACCGCTACTATTAATTTACAGTCCGAGTAGCAGGCTCATACCGGCGCATATCCAGGTGGGTTGGGATACGTCTCGACGCCTGCTAGGCTTGCGGTATGAATTCACCCACGCCCGCTGCCGTCCGCAACATCAGAGTCATCGGCGCCGCCAGCGGCGCCGGCGCGTCCGACCCGGCCTGCGCCGAGGGCCCAGACGCACTGCACCGTTACCGAATCTTTCACGACACGCCCCTGCAACATGTTGCATGGGATGCGATTTTGCGCGTGCCGCACGGGCAGCGGGACACGCCGCTGCATGCCGTGGCCGCACTCAATATCCGACTGGCCGCCAAAGTGGAGGCCGTGCTGCAGGCCGGCCATTTTCCGCTGGTGGTTGGCGGCGACCATTCCTGCGCGATCGGCACCTGGAACGGCGCCCATCGTGCGCTCGCCAACAAGGGACCGCTCGGCCTGATCTGGGTCGATGCTCACATGGACAGCCATACTTTTATAACCACCCCGAGCGAACAGATTAACGGCATGCCGCTGGCCTGCCTGTTGGGACACGGTGATCCGGCGCTCGCCGGTATCGCTGGCCCTGAGCCCAAGCTGCATCCCGAGCATGTGTGCCTGATCGGTGTACGCAGTTTTGAAGCGGGCGAAGCCGCACTGCTGCACCGATTGGGGGTACGGATATATGACATGAATGAAATCCGCCGGCGCGGCCTGCCCAAGGTGTTCGCCGAAGCGCTCACCATCGTGCGCCATGGCACCGCCGGCTTTGGCGTCAGCGTGGACCTGGATGCGCTCGACCCCGAAGAGGCGCCAGGTGTGGGCAGCCCCGTCTCCAGCGGATTGCGGGTTGCCGAGCTTGCCGATGCATTATCTCAATTGCGGAGCGATCCGGCTTTCGTGGCCATGGAAATCGCGGAATACAATCCGCGCCGCGATCGCGGACATGCCACGGCCGATGCGGCAAGTGCACTGGTCAGCGCCATCACGCCACCCTAGTCACGTTTCGCTTATTCGGACGCCATCGCAGTATCACGTTACTCGAGCAGGACACCATAAATGAAGAGCAAGACAGCTTCACCAACATGATCACCTCCTGATGACCATGACCCTCTGATTCCGCGCTCATGCCCCCCGTCTGTTGTCCTGACACATCGATTCTTTCGCCTGCCAGCGCGGCAACAAATATCGACTCAAGGCCAACCACACAATCATGGCACCAAGGAGCGCACCGGCAAGCACATCCGACATATGGTGGCTGCCCAGCACCACACGCGACAGGGCCACGCCAACCGCCAACAAGGCCGCCAGCACTGCCGTACCACGCGACCGCACAAAAATTGCGACGAAAAGCGCACTGACAATCAGATCGGTTGAATGACTGGACGGAAAAGAATGAAATGCGTTTTGAAAGCTGGGGCCGGGACAAAATGCCGTACTAACCGACTCCACACCAGGGCGCGGTCGCCCGCAACCGACCTTGATCAACCGTACGAACAGGAACGACCCCAGAATTTGCGCATACAGATAGACGAGGCCAATCTGCCGTAAACGCTGATCACCACGTGTCAGACCGAATGCCAGCACACCGAGAAAAAACAGGTAGAACCCAGCCATACCCCAGTCCGACAACACGCTGAATACACCCCACCAACGCGTATTGAGTGGCGGTGCCGCCAGCCAGCGGGCAAACACAGCGTCACCCTGTGCCAACCAGACAAGGCCGATGCCCAGCCAGATCAGGGCAAATACCCCAAGCACGTGGGTGCACCTCGCCTTGGCGAGATCAGTTGCGATGATCATGACAGGCTTTGGAATCGGGCGTGGAACCGTTCCTGACCACCGGAACAGTACTGGAATGCGCGCACTGCAACGAAGCCGGGGCAAACATGTGGAATGGCACGCTTGACGCGCCGCTTAAGCGATTTGCTTGCACTCTATACATGCAAGATTAAGGCAGCATTAAAGGATTTTTAACCGCGGCGGGCCATTTCGCCCACGAAAGGATTATCACGGCGCTCGTGCCCAAACGTGGACATCGCGCCATGGCCCGGCACGAAGCGCACGTCATCGCCCAGCGGAAACAGCTTGTTGCGGATCGCCGCCAGCAGGGCTGCATGATCGCCGCGCGGAAAATCAGTGCGGCCGATCGAGCCCTTGAACAGCACATCTCCGACAAAAGCGATTCGTGCATCCGGCTGGAAGAACACCACATGGCCCGGGGTGTGGCCGGGGCAGTGCAATACCTCGAAACGAATCGAACCGACTTCGACCGTATCGCCGTCCGCCAGCCACTGGTCGGGGGTGAACGCCGGGCTGGGCGGAAAGCCGAACAGTTCGGCCTGCTGCGGCAGGCTATCGAGCCAGAACTGCTCCTCGTGCTGCGGGCCGACGATGGGAATGCCGAGTGCATCGCGCAGTTCGGCCGCCGCGCCGACATGGTCGAGATGACCGTGGGTGAGCAGGAGTTTTTCCAGCGTAAGCCCACGCTGCGCCACTTCGGCCAGCAGGCGTTCAGCCTCACCGCCGGGATCGATCAGCGCGGCACGGCCTTGCGCGTCCCACACCAGCGAACAGTTTTGTTGATACGGGGTGACGGGGAGGATGGTAAATTCCATACAGTCTATTATCTTCCGATTCCGCCACGCCGCATTCAAACGCCATGACCGCACCCGATGCCCTACTGCTGATTTCCACCCACTGCCCGCACTGCCCGGCGATGCTGTCGTCTCTCGCCGAGATGGTAAAGCAGGGCACGATCGGCCGTCTGGAGGCGGTCAACCTGGAGCAGCATCCCGAAGTGGGGGAGGCGCTCGGCGTGCGTTCGGTGCCGTGGCTACGGCTCGGCCGGATTGAGCTCGCCGGGGTGCACAGCAAGGCCGAACTCGTCGACTGGGCAGGCAAGGCTAACACCGAGGCAGGCATGGCCGACTGGTTCCACATGCTGCTGAAAGAAGGTCAGTTGCCCCGCGCACAGGCATTGATCGAAGCCGACGCAGACCTGCTTGCCGCCGTGCTGCCCATCGTCGGCAACGTCGACGCCAGCCTGAATGTCAGGCTGGGCGCCGGCGTGCTACTGGAAAATTTTGCCGGCACCGACACCCTGCGTGCCTTGCTGCCGCGCTTGGGCGAACTGTCGCAGCACGCCGACGCGCGGGTTCGAGCGGATGCCTGCCATTACCTCGGATTGACCGGAGATGCTGCAGCGCGCCCATGGCTGGAGGCGCGGCGGGATGACGACGATGCGGATGCGCGCGAGATCGCAACCGAAAGCCTGGAAAAACTGCCGCCCCGGGCGTAATCCAGTCATCGGGTCGCAGGCCGGGACTGGCCTGAATCCGTCTTGAGTGCTACAGTTCCACCTGCACCGCCCCGGCCCCGGCCTGGGCGGTTTTCATTTTGTTTTGCGTTTTGATGCAGGAGCATCCCATGGAAAACACCAGTCGACCCGCCATCAGCGTATCCGAGCGCGATCTGGAGCGCCTCGAAGCGATGCTCGCGGCCCTGCCCGACGACCATCCGGGCGCCGAGGCGCTACGCGAAGAACTCGATCGCGCAGCGATTTTCTCATCCGAGGAGATGCCGGCCGATGTCGTCACCATGAATTCACGGATCCGTTTTGTGGTCGAACCTGCCGCCAAGGAAATGGAAATGACGCTGGTTTATCCGCGTGACGTCACCGGGGCGCCCGACCAGCTGTCGGTGCTGGCGGCGGCAGGCATTGCGGTGCTCGGCCTCACGGTTGGCCAGCAAATCGAATGGATGGCGCCGAACGGACAGACCGTGCGTGCGCGCATTGTCGAGGTCACCTACCAGCCCGAGCGCGCGGGAGATTACACGCTGTAGCTGAACCGGGCCGCACCCCGCCCGCGCGATCTCCCCGACTCTGCGCCTCATGTCCCTCCCCGCCGCCTACCTCAGCGTCATCCTGATCTGGTCGACCACGCCGCTCGCCATCCAATGGAGCGCGCAGGGGGGCAGTTTCAGTTTTGCGGTGATGTCGCGGATGCTGATCGGACTGGCAATCTGCCTGCTGCTCCTGTTCGCGACCCGCACCGCATTTCCGCTCACATCGGCGGCACGGCGACTGTACGCGATCAGCGGGCTGTCGATGTTCGTGGCGATGCTGCTCACCTATTGGGGGGCGCTGCACATTCCGTCGGGGCTGATTTCGGTCATCTACGGGCTATCGCCGCTGATGACGGGCGTGTTCGCCGCGCTATGGCTGAGTGAGTACACGATCACGCGAATGCGCATGGCTGGACTGGCGCTTGGCCTGGCCGGGCTGTGGGTGATTTTTGGCCAGCCGTGGCCCGGCGGCGATCACGGCACGCTTGGCACCCTCGCCGTAGTAGCCGGCATGGTCGCGCAGGCCTTGGGGCTGGTGTGGATCAAGCGACTCAACCAGCGCATCTCTTCGCTCGCTATCACTACCGGCTCGCTCAGTGTGGCGGTGCCCTGCTTCGTGCTGGCCTGGGTGATTGCAGATTCTGCGCGGCTACCGGCCGACATCGCGCCGCGTGCCAGCGCCTCCATCCTGTATCTCGGCGTTCTGGGCTCGGTGGTGGGGTTCACCCTGTATTACTACCTGATCAAGCATCTCGACGCCGGGCGCATCGCACTGATTACGCTCATCACCCCGGTGACCGCGCTGCTGCTCGGACAGACGCTCAACGCCGAGACCATTCCAGCCAGTGGCTGGATCGGCATTACGCTGATCGGGATGGGATTGTTGTTGTATGAATGGCAGGCACTGAAACTGCTGCGCCGCCCACCCGCAATTTCTTGAACAGCCTACTTCTTGAACAAGTCGTCGAGCAAAGACTTTGAGTTGGGCTGGCTTGAGTTGGGCCGGCTTGAGTTGGGATTGGCGGGTTTGTCAGTGGTTTGATCCGCATCGGGTTTTTCCACACCAGACTGCCCCCCGAACAGGGCATCCAGTGCGCCCCGGCTGGCCTGCGCCATTACAGCGCCACCGCCCTTGTAGGCTTCCAGGCGCGGCACAAACCAGCCGCAATCGTTGACGCGGGTTTTGTCGGCCACGCGCTCGGCGGCCAGTTCGCGGCACTGTCCAGCGCGATGCGCATCAAAATGCCGACACAACCGGCACACATGCAGGTCGGTGCGGCAGCTGGGGCAGGTGTCCAGGCGCGACAGGGGCAGCAGTTTGCCGGCCAGGCTGGCGCCGCACTTCCAGCAAACCAGACTCATGCGCGGGGCGACGCCCGGCCGGAGGTATCGGCATCGACCAGGGCGTGATATTTCAGATCGCCCAGCGAGACCTTTCTCAGGGCGCGTTCATGGGTGGCGTCCAGCACCACCGGTGGCGCCATGCCGTCTTCGGCAGCCTCAAGCCAGCGCATGGCGCACACACACCAGCGGTCGCCTGCCTTCAGGCCGGGGAAACCCTGTTCGGGAACCGGCGTGGCGAGATCGTTGCCGCGACTTTGCGAATATTCCAGAAATGCCTCGGTCACCTGCACGCACACGGTGTGGCTGCCGAGGTCATGCGGGCCGGAATGACACAGGCCATCGCGCGCAAAACCGGTCATCGGCGATTGACTGCACACTTGCAGCGCACTGCCCAGAACATTACGTGCGTCGCTCACATGGTTCTCCCCGATTTTTCCTGCATATGCATGCAGGAAAAATAGCACAGGCGCGGCGGATGCGCAGGCATCAGGGCGACTCGGAGAAGCTGATCGGCGGCTCGGTCAGCTTGCCCTCCCGAGTGGCAAGATAATACGACTGCACGACATGCGCGAGCACGCTGGGGGCAGGGTAGCCGTCGGCGGGCAGGTGATGGATGACCTGATACAAACGAATGGCGTTTTGCGTGCGCGGACCCAGCATGCCATCTGGCGTACCTGCATCCAGACCCAGTTCGTTAAGAAACTGCTGCATGGCTTTCAGCTGCACCATGCTGAGCGCGCCCGCTTCGCCGGACCGCACGGCCAGCGCGCTGGCGCCCTCCATCTGCTGCGCCAACTGCGCCACCGACAAGGCGTAATTCACCGAGCGATTCCACTTCATGATCACATCGAAATTGTCGAACACCATCAAGGCCGGCCCTTGCCAGCCCTGCGGCAAAAGAATAGCGGCGGTGCCCGCCGCCGCCGGCAAGGCGGTAGCGTCCATTTTCCGCACCCCAAGCCCGGCCCACTCTGAAACCGGTAGCTGATTGTTTGCCCGGGCGTAGCGCCAGTCGAAGTTGTCCGGCAAACGCACTTCCAGCGCCGCCGGTTCTTGCGCCCGCCAGCCCGCACGCTTCAGATAGTTGCCTGCGGAGTACATGGCATCGGGTACGGACTGCCACAAATTGATGCGGCCATCGCCGTCACCATCCACGGCATAGGCACGATAGGTGGAAGGCATGAACTGCATGTGGCCCATTGCACCCGCCCACGAACCAAGCATGTCGATGGCCTGAACATGCCCGGCATCGATGAGGCGTAGCGCATCGAGCAGTTGATTGCGGAAAAAGGTACTGCGGCGTCCGTCAAAGGCAAGCGTCGCCAGACTGGCCGGGATATTGTGATTGCCCATGGTGGCGCCAAAGTTGGTTTCCAGCCCCCAGAACGCGATCAACACGGACTTGGGTACGCCGTATTTCTGCTCCACGGCATCCAGCAGGGCGGCGTGCTCCTGCAACAACGCTTGTCCTCGCGCAATGCGGGCGGGCGTGACGCGCTTATCCAGGTATTCGATGAAGGTCTGCAGAAACTCGGGTTGACGCCGGTCGAGCTCAACCACCTTCTCGGCCGGGGTAACCCCGGTGAGCGCAGCGTCGAGTGTGGCGGCCGAAATACCCTGCGCGATGGCCTCCTGGCGGAATTCGGCCATCCAGCTTTCAAAAGCCGTCTGGGCGTGCACGGGGAATGCCGCCAGCGCGGCCAACAAATAAAGAACTTTACGCATGTCGTTGTAACCAGTATTCGAGCAGCGCCAGATGCCACAGTTTGCTGCCCTGAATCCGGGTGTGGTGCTGTTCGGGTGCATCCAGCAGTTTGTTGACGTAGGCGCGATGGTAGAGACCGCGCTCGCGGCAAGCCTGCGAATTCAAAATGTCCTGCATGAAGGTCAAAAACTCACCGCGCACGAACTTCAGTGCGGGCATGGGGAAGTAGCCTTTTTTGCGGTCGATCACGGCATCGGGGATCAGGCCGCGTGCAATGGTTTTCAAAACATGTTTGCCCTCGGACGCCAGTTTCAGTTGGGGTGGCATGGACGCCGCAAGTTCCACCAGTTGATGATCGAGGAAGGGCACGCGCGCTTCCAGCCCCCAGGCCATGGTCATGTTGTCGACGCGTTTGACCGGGTCGTCGGTGATCAGCATGGTCGTGTCCATGCGCAATACCTGATCGATAAAATCATCGGCGAACGGCTCGGCCAAATGGCTGGCGATGGTCTGTGCGGTGTAATCCGGGCCGTGATACGCAGGGTCCACCATCTCCAGGAATTCGTCGTGATCGCGGTCGAAATAATGCTCGCGAAAGCGCTCCAGCGGTGAGCCCGACCTGGCCGCCGCCATGCGCGGGTACCAGAAATAGCCGCCGAAAACCTCGTCTGCCCCCTGACCGCTTTGCACCACCTTGACGGTTTTACTGACCTGCTCGGACAACAGGTAAAACGCCACGGCATCCTGCGCAAACATCGGCTCGCTCATGGCGTCGACCGCTTCGGGCATGCGGCGCAGCACTTCCGGGTTGGGGATGAGATATTTGTGATGGCGGGTGCCATACATGGCGGCAACCGGATCGGAGTACTCGAATTCGTTGCCGCGTTCTTCCGGCTGGTCTTCGAAGCCGACCGAGAACGTCATCAGGTCGGGCACGCCCTGTTCCGCCAGCAAGGCCACCAGCAGACTCGAATCCAGCCCGCCTGACAGCAGCACGCCGACCTTGACGTCGGCAATCTCGATACGCTTCTTGACCGCCTGTCGCAGGCTGTCGTGAATCGCTTCGGTCCATTCGGCTTCGCTTTTCGGCACAGCCGGGCGTTGCGCCTTGAGCGACCAGTATTTCTTGTGGCTGAGTTCACCGCGCACATTCACCGTCAACGTGGTACCCGGCGCCAGTTTGCGGATGCTGTTGAACACCGTGCGCGGCGCCGGCACCACGGCATGCAGGGTAAACAGATGATGCAGCGCAACCGCATCGAGTCCGGTGTCGACTCCGCCCGCGGCCAGCAAGGCCTGCGGTGTGGAAGCGAAGCGAAACCGCCTCAGGTTTTCGCTGTAGTACAGCGGCTTGATGCCGAGGCGATCGCGTGCCAGGAAAAGCGTTTCGCGATCCCAGATGGCAAACGCAAACATGCCATGCAGGTATTCGACACAGGCCTCGCCCCATTCCAGCCAGGCACGCAGGATGACTTCGGTGTCGCCATCGGAATGGAAGACGTGGCCGCGCTCGATGAGTTCGCTGCGCAGTTCCGGGTAGTTGTAGATGGTGCCGTTGAATACCAGCGTCGTGCCGGTGGCGGCATCAATCATCGGCTGACGCGAGCGCGGCGACAAATCGATGATCGACAGTCGGCGATGGCCCAGTCGTACCGGTCCATCGGCATGCTGGCCTTCGGCATCGGGGCCGCGCCGTTCCAGCTTCGCCAGCATCCGCGCCATGGCCGCCGCATCGGGCACGGTGCCATCAAACCGAAATTCACCTGCTATGCCGCACATATTAAAACCCTTGTTATCCGCAAAGGACGCGAAGGATCGCGAAGAAAAACATTCAAGTTCAGCTTCGTGTCTCTTTGTGTTCTTCGCATTCTTCGCGAATAAAATCCTGTTTCAAGCCACCAGCGGCGGCTCGTCCATCAATGCAATCTGCTCGCGCAATTCAAGTATTCGCGCCTGCCAGTACTGCTGTGTATTGAACCACGGAAATGCAGCCGGGAATGCCGGATCGTCCCAGCGACGCGCCAGCCAAGCCGCGTAATGAATCAAGCGCAGCGTTCTAAGCGCTTCGACCAGATGCAGTTCACGCGGGTCGAACTCTGCAAAATCTTCGTAACCGCTGAGGATCTCGTTGATCTGTCCCTGCTGCTCGTCGCGCTCGCCCGACA
>JACDJC010003708.1_pt1 | contig 10897 bp, 13 predicted proteins | sample 7454191 | NCBI WGS metagenome assembly JACDJC01 (sample SAMN14253291, study PRJNA609438) | sludge metagenome | isolation source: sludge after 25d culture with pyrite and EDTA | collected 2018-12-20
CGCAGCTGGCGTTCCCCACCTCGTACAACATCGCGGCCGGAAGCGTCGTCCTCGGCTGGGGCACCTGGACGATGACCATCCCGAACGGCGACGGTTCCTCGACCGTCCTGCAGGGCCGGTACTCCGACGTGAAGGCGCAGCGGGACGGAAAGTGGGTGTACGTCATGGACCACGCCTCGGTCCCCCTCCCGCCGGCGCCGGCCCCTGCGGCGGCCGCCGCGCCGGCTGGCAACTGAGCCGACCGATGAACAAGGCCGTCAGGGTCGTCGTGGACGAGCTCCGGGAGCTGGTGCCATCCATGGTGTTCTTCTTGGTGGCCTTTCACATGCTCTCGTTGACGAAGGGGCTGCTGGCCGGCGGGCACGCCACCAGGGCGAGCGCCACCCTGGCGACGATCAGCGCCATCACCGTCGCCAAGTCGATCCTGCTCCTCGACCACACCGCGCTGGCCCGGCGCTTCTCGAGCCGGGTGATCTACAACATCCTCTGGAAGACGCTCGTCTTCGGGACGGTGGCCTTCATCTTCCGGCAGCTGGAAGAGCTGATTCCCCTGGCCCTGAAACACGGCGACGTGGGCGCCGCCATCCGCGAGATGGTGGCCGCGGTGCCGACGGCGCACTTCCTGGTGGTCCACATGTGGTTGTTCACCCTCGTCCTGCTCTACACGCTGGGCGCGGAGGCGGTGCGCATTGCCGGAGGGGACACCGTCAAGGCGATCCTCTTGGGACCACTCCCCCCGCGACCCGCCCACCGCACCACGGACGGCCGCTCGTGAACCTGGCCTCCAGCGCCCTGCACCGCCCCCAGTCCTTCGGGGAGGAAGTCGCCAACAGCGTGAGCCACGGCGTCGGGTTCCTCGCCGCGCTGGCCATCCTGCCGTTCCTCATCGGCGGCGCGCTGCACCAGGGCGGCGCGGCCGTCATCGGCGCGGCGGTGTTCGGGGCCAGCGCGGCGCTCCTGTATTGCACCTCCACGCTCTATCACGCGATCCCGGCCCCCCGCGCGAAGCGAGTCCTCCGGGTGGTTGACCACGGCGCCATCTACGTCCTGATCGCCGGCACCTACACCCCGTTCACGCTCGGTGCGCTGCGGGGCCCCTGGGGCTGGACACTCCTCGGGCTGATCTGGGGGCTCGCCGGCCTCGGCATCGTGCTCAAGGCGATGGGCGGGATCCGGTATCCCCGGGCTTCCCTCGCCCTCTACCTCGCGATGGGCTGGCTCGTGGTGGTGGCCGCCAGGCCGCTCTGGCTGCACGTACCGGCGTGGGGCCTCTTCTGGCTGGCGGCGGGCGGGCTCGCCTACACCGCCGGGGTCGGTTTCTACGCCGCCAGCCGCCTCCCCTACCGCCATTTCGTCTGGCACCTCTTCGTCCTCGCCGGCACCGCCTGCCACGCGGTGGCGGTGCTGCGCTACTCCGCCTGATCCCCGCCCACACCGACCGGGAGGTCCGCATGTCTCCGGCCGCACGTTCCGTCAACATCTTCGGCATCTACCTGATCCTGCTCGGCCTGATGCTGCTCCTGGCGCCCAATCCGATGCTCGTCCTCGTCGGCCTTCCGCCGACCGAGGAGGTGTGGATCCGCGTGGTCGGCATGCTCGTGGCCTATCTGGGCATCTACTACCGGGTGGCCGCGGCCTCGGAGCTCCGGGTGTTCTTCTTCGGCACGGTCATGATGCGACTGAGCGTCCCGGTCTTCTTCCTCGTGTTCATCCTGGAAGGCTGGAGCGACTGGCCGCTGCTCGGATTCGGGCTGGTGGACGCGGCGGCGGCGGTGTGGACGTGGGCGGCGCTGCGCACGGCAGGGAGGGTTGCGTAGCACCATGCGCATCGGCGTTCCCGAGATCCGCGAACAAGCCGACCGGATCGAGTACCGGGCGGAGGTGGAGTGGTCGGCGGGTGCCGCCACGCTCTGGTACGCCGTCGAGAAGGAACACGCCGGGCTGCTGACGGACCACTCCGACGCGGCGCTGGTCGGTCTGCTGATTCCCGCCATGGCCGCCGGCGAGGACATCCACCTCGAAGGGGAGGTGTCCGAGCGACTCCATCGGACCCTCTCGGGACCCTACCAGGAGGTCCTGCGCTCCATCATTCCGAGCCTGCGACCCGTCGTCATTCACGCCGCCGCATTCCGAGCCCCGCGACCTCCCGCGGGCGGCGTCGCCACCGGCTTCTCGGGCGGCATCGACTCCTTCTACGTGCTGGCGGATCACTACTATGCCGAGGAGCCGGGCGACCGGAAGGTGACCCATCTCCTCTTCAACAACGTCGGGTCGCACGGGGTGCGCGGCGAACAGCTGTTCCGGGAACGCCTGACGGCCGCGAAGCTGGGGGCTGCGGAGGTCGGACTGCCGCTCGTCGCGGTCAATTCCAATCTCGATTCCTTCTACGGCCCCGGGATCGGCTTCCAGCAGACGCACACGCCTCGCAATGCGTCGGTCGCCCTGCTGCTCCAGGGAGGGATCGGGCGGTATCTCTACGCCTCGACCTACGCGCCCGCCGACGCCGTGATCCGGCCGTGGCACGACATCTCGTGCGGCGACCTGGTCGGCCTGCCCATGCTCTCCACCGAGACCCTGGAGGCGGCGTCCAGCGGCAGCGAGCACACCCGGGTCGAAAAGACGCTGCGCGTGGCCACGCTCCCCGTCACGTACCGGATCCTCGAGGTGTGCGCGGCGGGCGCGGCCGCCGGCAACTGCTCCGCCTGCCTCAAGTGCCTGCGGACCCTGCTGACATTGGAGATCGCCGGCGTGGTCGACCGGTACGCCCGGGTCTTCGATCTCGAGACCTATCGGCGCAAGCGCGCCAGGTACTGGAGAAAGGTCTTCCGTAGCCGGTCGCCCCTTGTGAAGGAGGTCGTGCGGTTCGCCGTGGAGCGTGACCATCCGCTTCCCTGGCAGGTCTATGCGTCGTCGCCGGTCCACGCGACCCTCCACCTCGCGAGGCGTGTGGTTCGCCGCGCCCCGCGCCTGGAGAGGCTCATGGGCCGGTCCCGTGCGATCGTCGGGGAGGGGGCCCGGGCGGGCCTGGTCCTGCTGCTGGCGACGGGCTGCCAGTCAGCCGCCAAGTATGCCGACCAGCACACCTTCGGTCCGATGCTGGGACCCTGCGCCAACGCGATGGACTCCGTGGAGGCGGCGCGCGGGGCGCCGTGGAAGAAGGTGGTCGGCGACGAGGAGGATGTGCAGACCGGCCAGCAACTCTTCGAGCACGAGTGGGGCTACCAGCTCGACCCGCCGTCGCCGGATTCGGTCCAGGTCGTGCGCTTCCGTTGGGAGAGCGACAAGCCGGGATGCCTCGTGGACACGCGCCGCGCGAGGCGCACGCAGGGCGTGTTGGTGCTTCCCTGGGAGGAAGCGCCGGAGTGACCGCTACGGCTGCTCCCTCAGAAAGCTGACCACTGCCGGCACCACGACATCCGGCTGCTCGAGGTGCGGCAGGTGCCCTGCGGAGTCCACCGCCACGAGGGTCGCTCGCGGCATCGCGCCGAGGAGCGCGTCGCTCTCGGCGATATCCGCCCCGGTGTCCTGGCGCCCCCAGACGACGAGCACCGGGCGCGGCGATGCGCCGACCCGCCGGATCTGTTCCTCCTGGTGGGGCGCCACCGCGATGGCCGCGCGGGTCCGGCGCCACGCCTCGCGTGTCCCCTTGAACTGCTGCTGGACCCGATACCGCTCCACCCAGTCAGGATGGCGCTCGGGGTGGAGGAAATCATCCAGCTGGCTCTCGGCCATGGCGTCGGTTCCGCCGCGGAAGACCATGTACCAGTCCCAGGCGTACGCCGTCCGCTCCCGCGAGGGAAGTGGCCGCCCCGTGTTGAACACCGGATCGATGTAGACGAGTGAGCGCACCCGGCCGGGGTGCCGGTCGGCGAAGTCGGTCACGATGGCGGCCCCGAACGAGAGCCCCACCACGTCCACGGGCCCGCGGACGCCGAGGGAGTCGAGGAGGCCGGCCATCTGGCGGACGAAGAGGTCCAGGCCGTACGTCGTGTCGAGCCGGTCGGACCACCCGCGCCCGTAGTAGTCGAACCGGACGGCGCGGAAGCCGGCGCGCCCGAGTCGCTGGAAGAGTGAATCGGAGAGATAGGCCGGCACGGAGAAGGCGGCGGCGAGCACCACCACCCGCCCGGTGTCGGGGCCTGCCGTCTCGTAGTGAGTGACGCCGTCCACGAGCCGGACGAACCGCCCGGGCGCTGCCGCGCGCGCCTCGTCGGTCAGGGCGCGGCGCTCCGGATCGCTGACCCGATAGGTCACCAGGGCGGCGACACAGGCAAGAAGCACAATCGCGAGAATCAGCCGGACGAATCGCATACGTCTCCCGGGCCGTGGAAGCAGACTCAGCGAATATACGGCGAGGATGCCGGTCTCGGCGCCCGAGATGACGCCCAGCCCCAACGGAGCCACCGACCATGATCCTGTCCGTCGTCACCGGCCTCATCCTCACCGCGTCCCCTGGTGGACCGGCCAGCCGCGGCAGCGTGCCGCTCGCCGACCCTGACTCCACCGCCATCCTCGCCACCGTGACCGCCTTCCACGCCGCGCTCGCCGCCGGAGACTCCGCCGCGGCGCTTGAGCTGCTCGCGCCGGACGCGGTCGTCCTCGAGTCGGGGGAGGTCGAGACCCGCGCCGAGTACGCCGAGCACCACCTTGCGGCCGACATCGAGTTCAGCCGGGCGGTCCCGAGCCAGCGTGTGGTGACGCTGGTGCGCCATGAGGGTGCCGTCGCCTGGGTGGCGGCGACGAGCACGGCACGGGGCACCTTCCGGGATCGGGCTGTGGCGTCGCAAGGCGCCGAATTGATGGTGCTGAGCCGGACCGACGCCGGCTGGCGGATTCGCGCCATCCACTGGTCCTCCCGGCGCATGTGACGCGAACCTCGCGGCCGGGCGTCTCGGCGAGTACTAAATTCAGGCACGCCATGGGGGAGTTCGCCCCTGCGGCGGGACGCACCGGACGCGGTGACATACGGGAGGACTGCGCATGCCAGCTGAGTTGCACCGCGGCGACCGCATCGGCTGGCTTCGTGCCGCCGTCCTCGGCGCCAACGACGGCCTCATCTCCACGAGCAGCCTGGTCGTCGGCGTGGCGGCCGCCGAGCCGGACCGGCCGGCCATCCTGCTCGCCGCCGTGGCGGGGCTCGCGGCCGGCGCGCTCTCGATGGCGGCCGGTGAGTACGTGTCGGTCAGTTCCCAGGCGGACACTGAGAACGCCGATCTCACCCGGGAGCGGGGCGAGCTGGCGGATGCGCCGGCGGCCGAGCGGGCCGAGCTGGCGGGGATCTACGTGGCGCGCGGAGTGAGCCCGGAGCTTGCCGCGCAGGTGGCCGATCAGCTGACGGCGCACGACGCCCTCGGGGCGCATGCCCGCGATGAACTCGGCATCCACGAGCTGACTCGCGCGCGCCCGATCCAGGCCGCGGTCGCCTCCGCCGCCTCGTTCGCAGTAGGCGCGGCACCGCCGGTCATCCTCGCGGCCGTGCTGTCGATGGGGATCCTGACGCCGGGAGTCGTGGCCGTCACCCTGGCGCTCCTCTTCGTGCTCGGGGCCGTCGCGGCGGAACTGGGCGGGGCTCCGCGCGCCCGCGGCGCCCTCCGCGTCGCGTTCTGGGGTGCGGTGGCCATGGGATGTACGGCCCTCGTCGGGCGGCTCTTCGGCACGGTCGTCTAGGACCGCTGGCCCACCTCCTCCGCTGATGGAAGCCCCGCGTCGCCGGGGCTGCCCTGCGGTGAACCACCCAGTACCAGCATCGAATCGATACAGAGGCCGGACCGATGCAATGAATCAATACAGCTCAGCGCGAGAGGAATCGTGTAATCATCGTCACACATAGTATGTAACGTCTTTAATAGCAATGATTTGAAGAACAGAGACTTCTGGCGTAAGGCTGGTCCTCCGATTGCAAAATAAGTGGGCACTACCGCCAGCGAAGCGAGGGTCGCTGCTCGGCGGATCGCACTCACTGACGGAGGATTGCACCATGCGCATCAACATGCGTCTCACCCTGCCTGCGCTGACCCTGGCCCTGCTCACGGCGGCCTGTGGCAGCAGCGACAACGCCCTCGGGCCGCAGTTCCAGCCGGAGGTCGTGAACACACCGAACGTCGCCTTCAGCCTTCAGGCCACCGGCCTCGCGGACGTCAGCGACGTCGTGTCCTACACCTGGAGCGTGTCTTCGGGGAGCATCGTGATTCACCCCGCCACCACCACCGCGTCCGGCACGATCATGCTCAACATCAGGGACGCCGGCGGCACCGTGATCTACAACGGAACCGTGCCGGCTACCGGGGACATCACTCCTCCGACGGGCACCGCGGGTCCATGGTCGGTTCGTGTCACGCTCACGAGCTACACCGGAACGATCAACTTCGCACTCCAGATGCAATAACAACCCCCGGCCTGCCGTGTCACCTCCCCGGTGGCCCGGCAGGCCGTTGCACGCGCGTCCGGTCCTCCCAGGGCCGGGCGCGAGTGCGTGCTCTGCCCTCGAGTTCCGCAGAGTGCAGGCTGCGTCGACGGAGGGGTTGTGCGGTGAATTCGACCCCGCCAACTTGTTCCCGAAGGATTCAGTAGGGATTGCGTCGAAGTCCATTCCGAACCCTGCGAGACCAATTCGAAGGGAGCACACGCGTGAAGGGTATGCAATTGCGGGCCGGAACGGCCTTTCTGGCCACCGGCATGTTTCTGCTCGCGGGCTGCGGCCCGAAGCAGCCGGCGCTGACGGCGGACGAAGTGACTTCGATCGCGACCGACGCCTACATCTTCGGTTACCCGCTCGTCACGATGGACATGACGCGTCGCGTGATGACCAACGTGGCCCAACCCGAGGGCACCCGCGCCCCGATGGGCCAGTTCGTGAACATGCGGACCTATCCCGACGCCTCGTTCCGGGACGTGACGGCCCCCAATGCCAATACCCTCTATTCATCGGCGTGGGTGGACGTCTCCGCCGAACCCATGGTCTTCTCGCTTCCCGAGATGGGCGACCGGTACTTCCTGATGCCGATGCTCGATGGCTGGACGACGGTGTTCCAGGTGCCCGGCAGCCGCACGACCGGTGGCGGTGCGCAGAAGTACCTCATCACCGGGCCCGGCTGGACCGGCACGGTGCCGGACGGCATGACCGAGTACAAGTCCCCGACCGGGATGGTGTGGATCCTCGGCCGCACCTTCGCCCAGACCACCCCGGAAGACCTCGCCGCCGTCCACGCCCTCCAGGACCAGTACTCGCTCGTGCCGCTCAGCAGCTACGGGCAGCCCTACACTCCCCCGGCGGGGGTGGTGGACCCGAGCATCGACATGAAGACCGCGGTCCGCGACCAGGTCAACGGCCTGAGCGCCACCGAGTACTTCTCCAGGCTGGCGGCGCTGATGAAGCAGAACCCGCCGACGACGGCCGACTCCGCCATCGTCGCCCGGATGGCACGCCTTGGCGTCGTCGCCGGCCAGCCATTCGACGCCTCCAAGTTGGACTCCGCCTCCGCGGCAGCGCTCGCCGCCGTGCCGGCGGCGGCGGTGCAGACGATCATGGCGCGCGCCGCCGATATCCCGAAGGTCAACGGCTGGTCCTACAGCACCAGGACCGGGGTGTACGGTACCGAGTACCTGATCCGCGCGCTGGTGACCGCCATCGGACTCGGGGCCAACCTCCCGCAGGACGCGATCTATCCCTACACCGAGACCGACGGGACCGGCGCCCCGCTGGACGGGAGCAAGAAGTACGTGCTCCACTTCCCGAAGGGCGAGACGCCGCCGGTCCAGGGCTTCTGGTCGCTCACGATGTACGACGCGAACTACTTCTTCGTGGCCAATCCGATCAACCGCTACCAGATCAGCCCGAAGCAGTCGCCCGTGAAGTTGAACGCGGACGGCTCGCTCGACATCTACATCCAGAACTCGGCGCCCTCCAAGGACCGGATGGAGAACTGGCTGCCGGCGCCGACCGGCCACTTCATCCTGATGCTCAGGTTCTACTGGCCGGGCGACCCGATCGTCGACGGCAGCTGGAAGCCCCCGGCGGTCACCGTCGTGGAGTGATCCACCGGGCCCCATTCCCCGGGAGGCGCCAATGAGACTCGCGATGCTGCTCGGGGTGGTGCTGATCGCCCTCGGGATGTGGGTGGTCTCCGGACGCACCGTCTACAGGACGAAGCGCGAGGTCTTCCAGATCGGCGAGATGAAGGCCGCGGTGACCGAGGAGCACGCCCTGCCGGGCTGGGTCGGTTACGCCAGCGCCGCCGGCGGGGTGGCGCTGCTCGTGGCCGCCGCGGCGCGCCGGCGCACCTGAGGCACGAGAGGATGAGACGCCGATGATTTCAGGCCGTGACGCGCTCCGGCGCCTGCGGGAAGGCAACGCCCGGTTCGCCTCCAACGTGCGCGGCCCCGACACCATCGTCAGCCACACCAGGCGCCCCGAGCTTCCGACCGACCAGGAGCCGCTGGCCATCATCCTCGGCTGCTCGGACGCCCGCGTCCCCGCCGAACTGGTTTTCGACCAGGGGCTGGGCGACCTCTTCGTCATCCGCGTGGCCGGGAACATCGTCGCGCCCTCGCTGGTCGGCAGCGTCGAGTTCGCCGCCTCGCAGTTCGGCACCCGGCTCGTGGTGGTCCTCGGCCACTCGAAGTGCGGGGCCGTCACCGCGACGCTGCATGAGCTGCAGCGACCCACCGAGAACCAGTCTCGCAACCTGCAGTCGATCGTGGACCGCATCCGGCCTTCCGTGGCCGGGCTGCTCGCCACCGATCTCCGGCATGACCCCGACGCCCTCATCGAGCAGGCGGTCCGGCTCAACATTCGCGCCTCCGCCGACCACCTCCGCCACGGCTCCGCCGTGCTCGAGCAGCTGATCCGCGAGGAGGGGCTGTTGATCGTCGGGGCGGAGTACTCGCTCGAGACCGGCGAGGTGGACTTCTTCGACGGGGTGCCCGCCTAGGGCGCCACCGTCGATGCCCGCGCTCCCGCTCGTCCACTTCAAGACACCCGCCGCCTTCCGCGCCTGGCTCCGGAAACACCACGCCTCCGCCACCGAACTCGTGCTCCGCCTGGCCAAGGTGCATGCGTCGGCAGGCGGCATCACCTACGCCCAGGCGCTGGACGAGGCCCTCTGTTTCGGGTGGATCGACGGGATCCGCCGCCGCCTGGACGCCGACGGCTTCTCCATCCGGTTCACCCCCCGGAAGCCACGGAGCATCTGGAGCCGGGTGAACGTGGCCCACGTGGAGCGCCTGATCCGCGAGGAGCGAATGACGAAGGCGGGGATGGCGGCGTACGAGGCACGGCAGGAGGACCGGACCGGGGTGTACGCCTTCGAGCAGCGAAGCCCGGGATTGTCGGAGGAATACTGGCGACAATTCGCGAAGCGTCGGACGGCGTGGAAGCACTTCGAGGGCGAGGCGCCCTGGTACCGTCGGACCGCCAGCCACTGGGTGATGAGCGCCAAGCGGGAGGAGACGCGCCGCAAGCGGCTGGAGACCCTGATCTCGTGCTCGGCGGAGCAGCAACGGATCCCGCAACTGCGGCGGGACTGAGCCCCGGAATGAGGAACGCCGCCCGGCGCGAACGTCGGGCGGCGTGAAGCGGGGACTTGGGCGGGTGCCGGAGAGCACCCTCAAGGAGTCGGCTTGCCGATGCCGACCTCGGAGGCCCATGGAACCGGCCATCCTGACTGCCCAGTATCCACGCTTCCGCAGTCAACGTAGCACCGGGGCCCTAAGGAGAAGGTGAAGAGAGTTGTAAGCGCACTTCCCCGACCCTTCACCCGCCGGTGGCCATACTCCAGCCATGGACGCCAAGGCCGTCTTCCAGGCACGCGGGCTCTCCAAGGTCTATCACATGGGCGAAGTGGACGTCTACGCCCTCCGCGAGGTGGACCTCGAGCTCTTCGCGGGTGAGTTCGTGGTCCTCCTCGGACCGTCCGGCAGCGGCAAGTCCACCCTCCTCAACATCCTCGGCGGGCTCGACGTCCCGACCACCGGCACTGTCCGCTTCCTCGACCACGACCTGACCGTGGGCGACGAGCGGGCGCTGACCCGGTTCCGGCGGGAGCACGTCGGCTTCGTCTTCCAGTTCTACAACCTGATCCCGTCGCTCACCGCGCTCGAGAACGTGGCGCTGGTCACGGACATCGCCGAGCGGCCGATGGATCCCGCGGAGGCCCTCCGCATGGTCGGGCTCGCGGACCGGATGCACCATTTCCCGGCACAGATGTCCGGCGGCGAGCAGCAACGGGTGGCGATCGCGCGCGCCATCGCCAAGCAGCCCGACGTCCTGCTCTGTGACGAGCCCACCGGCGCGCTCGACTACGAGACCGGGCTGCTCGTCCTCCAGGTGCTGGCCGAGGTCAACCGGACGCTGGGCACCACCGTCGCCGTCATCACCCACAACGCGGCGATCGGCGCCATGGCCGACCGGGTCATCAAGATGCGGAGCGGCCGGATCACCGAGCTGACGCGGAACGCGCACCCGGTGTCACCGACGGAGCTCGCGTGGTAGCGCGCCTCGGGATGCTGCACCGGAAGGTGCTGCGCGACCTCTGGCATCTCCGGAGCCAGATGGCAGCCGTCGCCGTGGTGATGGCCTGCGGCATCGCGATGTTCGTGACCCTGCGCTCGATGCACGGGTGGCTACGGGATACGCAGGCGCAATACTACGAGCAGTACCGGTTCGCCGACGTCTTCGCGACCGCGCGCCGTGCCCCCCGGAGCCTGGAGCGGCAACTCGCCGCCATCCCCGGCGTGGCGTCCGTGCGGACGCGGGTGGTCATGGACGTGGCGCTGGACCTCCCCGGGCTCGACGAGCCCGGCACCGGGCGGCTGGTATCCATCCCGGAGCAGCCCCACCCCGTCCTCAACGACCTGTACCTCCGGCGCGGCCGATGGATCCTGCCCGGCCACCCCGACG
>JACDJC010003710.1_pt1 | contig 10893 bp, 9 predicted proteins | sample 7454191 | NCBI WGS metagenome assembly JACDJC01 (sample SAMN14253291, study PRJNA609438) | sludge metagenome | isolation source: sludge after 25d culture with pyrite and EDTA | collected 2018-12-20
TGTCAAAAAAGTTTCTCCCAATATTTTCGACTGGTTGAATATGCAGGACGTAACAAGAAATGTATTGATTGGCTTCATGGTTATCGTTGCTGTTATTAACCTTATCACCTGTTTGCTGATCCTCGTACTTGAAAGAGTGAGGATGATAGGAATTTTAAAATCACTTGGCGCCACAGACTGGACCGTACAGAAGATATTTCTCCGCCATTCACTTATCATCACTATTACAGGCATCATTATCGGAGCAGTTTTTGCACTTGGCCTTTTATGGATCCAGCAAGAGACGGGGTTTATCAAACTGAAAGAAGAAGCCTATTATCTCAGTGCGGCGGCGGTGAAAATTATCTGGTGGCAGGTAGCTGCCATCTGTACAGGTACTTTAATCGTATGCTTTCTTGTTATGATGATACCTTCACTACTGGTAAAAAAAATTCAACCTGTAAAAGCAATACAATTCAGGTAAGATGTGACAAAATGATCCCTGTAGCTACTCCTGCATTAAGCGACTCTGCTTTTCCCTTCTGAGGAATAGTTATTCTGGCATTTGCAAGTCTTAATATTCCCGGACCGATCCCTTTTGACTCATTGCCAATTAGTATGATGCCCTGCTCTATTTTCTTTATTTGGGTTACATCCTGGCCATCCAAAACCGTGGCGTATATATTTATATCTTTTTGACCAGCAAGCCACTCTTCTAACTCAGTATAGAAGACGTTTACCCTTGCTATGCTTCCCATCGTAGACTGAATGACCTTGGGATTATAAACATCTGCGGAATCATTGCTGCAAACAACCTGTTCAATACCAAACCAATCCGCAATCCGGATAATAGTGCCCAGGTTTCCGGGATCCTGAATTCCGCATAAAGCCAATGTGAGTTTACCCTTTGCCTCAATTGTTCCGGCAGTAGCAAACTGATTTACTATTGCAAGAACTTTGTTTGGAGTTTTTAATTGTGAAATTTTCTCTAAATCCTCCTCTGTAATTTCAACGACGGTTGATCTTACAAACAGTTTTTCATTCTCAATTATCCAGTCTTTAAGAGCATATATCTCTATTACCTCAGTTTTATCAGCTTCCAGCAATTCTGAAACGATTTTTGGCCCTTCCGCAATAAAGACACATGCCTCATCCCTGTTTTTTTTCTGGCCTAAACTTTGGATATATTTGATCTTCGATTTGACTAGCATACACTTTCTTTTAAAATCTATGTTAACAGGCCAGCCATTTAGCTTTAAAAAATTGCGATTTTTTCTCGTGGCTCTGCCTGCAATACTTGTGGCCTCCTGTGGGGTAATACCTAAAAACTACCCGGCCGGTAAGCCGTTTGTATTTCAGACAAATATCAATGTAAATGGGAACTTTTCAAGCAATGAAAGGGAAACACTTGAATCCCGCCTGAAAGCCCAGTTGGACGATAGTATGCGGGCACGGTCTGTGTCAAAGCTTTTTTACAGCGTTATGAAGAGGCCACCGGTCTATGATAATGCGAATGCCGACAGATCTGTGCTTTTTATGCGGGCTTTGTTGGTTTCCTTAGGATATTTTAAAGATTCAATTACTTACGACACAACTGTCAATATTGTAAAAGGCGATCAATACAGAACTACTGTAGATTTTAATGTTACGCCTGGCAAAGTTGTCAGGATGGATTCCATCAGTTTTAATATTAAACAGCAGGAATTACAAGCTCTTACTATTGCCGGTAAAAATGAATCCCTGCTGAAGAAAGGAGAACCATTTGCCAAAACAACCATATCAATGGAACTAGACCGCTTGGTTGACTTATACAGGAACAATGGCTATCTCCGTTTTACCCGGGATGAGCTTATCGGTCTTTGGGACACGTTGGATATTGAACTTTTGCGTCCTTCACTGGATCCGTTTGAACAACTGGCAGTTTTACAGAAATTAAAAGAAAGACGGGAAAATCCAACCGCAAACCTTGAAATAAGATTAAAACCCAGATTTGACAGCAGCAAACTGGTAAAATATTTTATTGGTAACATAACTGTTTATCCTGAATTTATTGCCGATACAACCGGAATTCAACATAAAGAAGAAATAGTAAACGGTATAAAAGTAATTTCTTACCGGAATATTTTTAAATCAAAGATTTTACCGCCCAACATATATTTCCGCAGAGGTGACCTTTATAACCAGCGAATGTATTACAAGACAATCAACCGCTTTAATTCATTAGGCACCTGGCGATTGGTCAACATAGAACCTATAGCAAGAAAAGGACAGGATACCGCAGATTTTGTAATTCGCCTTACCCCGGCTCAAAAATATTCGTTCAGTGCAAACCTGGAAGGCAGTAATAATCAGAGTGTCGTTTCAGGTAACCTGTTTGGAATTGCCGTCAATACAAGTCTTCAAAACCGCAATTTTGCAAAACGGGCCATACAATCAAATACCAATATCCGTTTTGGTATTGAATTAAGTGACAGCAGTTTTGTACAAACACGGCAAATGGTCATCAGTCATAATATTTATTTTCCCCGCCCCATCCCTAATACTAACTGGATTCCTGAAAAATTAAGAGATAATTTCAGGTCTGTATTGTCCTTTAATGCAGCTAATACCGAAAGAAAGGATCTTTTTAATCTTACCACCATCAATGGGTCCTGGGGTTATGACTTTCAGACAAAGAATAAATTCTTTTCCATACGCTATCCGAATATTGAATATTCCTATCTGAAAAGAAGAAAAAAATTACAAGACTTGATCGACAATAACCCTTTATTAAAAAATATTTTTACTTACGGATTTATAGAATCGGTTACGGGAGGAATGATCTGGAAAAAAGAAAATAAAAAGAACATTAATTCATTCAGGATTAATGGGGAATTGTCAGGATTAATTACAAGACTTGTAAAAAGTGACTTCCTGGATTCCAATCTTTTCCGGTTCCTGAAAGTGGATATGGAATTTGCCAGAAAAATTACATTTAAAAAATCGGCGCTTGTGCTAAGGGTCTTCGGAGGTATTGGCTATGCCTTTAATTCAACTATTGATACAAATAAAAGATACAGCCTTCCCTTATTCAGGCAATATTTTGCCGGCGGCCCTAATAGTATGCGGGCATGGGCGCTGCGAAAACTGGGACCGGGATCTTTTATCAAGGATTTCAGCAATACCAGCACCGGGCTCCCTGAACGATATGGAGATGTACAACTGGAGGCAAATATTGAATATCGTTTCCCCTGGTTCAGGATCGCCGGCGTAGCTGTAAATGGCGCTGTTTTCACCGATATTGGGAACATTTGGTTTTTGAAAAAAGCGGAGGCCCAGGGCAGAAAACCAGAAGAGATTTTCAAATTCGGCAGATTAGGCAAAGACCTTGCCGTTGGTGTAGGGACTGGCCTAAGAATTGATTTTAGTTTTTTTATTGTCAGGCTTGATTACTCGTATAAGGCCAAAGACCCAAGTCCATCACCTGCAAATGCCGCTGGCCAGAATAAATGGTTTTACGGATACCAATTTTCTGATCTGTTAAAAGGACAACTACAATTAGGTATCAACTATCCTTTCATTTTGTAAATATTATTCAGGCTTACCAAGCTGTTTTACTTTCTCTTCAAATTCCATCATAGACATTGCATTAGTAATGTCAAACTCCCCTATTCTTGTACGACAAAGACTGCTGAGATATCCTCCGCAACCCAGTGCAGCTCCAAAATCATTCGCAAGGCTGCGAATATAAGTGCCGGTAGAACAAACAACCCGGAAATGAACGACCGGTAATTCAATATGAACTATTTGAAATTCTTTTATGAATAGCTTTCGGGGTTCCAGTTTCACTTCTTTTCCCTGGCGGGCAAGTTCATACACCCTTTTCCCATCAACTTTAATAGCAGAATGAGCCGGTGGCACCTGCATTATTTCACCAGTAAAATTCATGGTGGCTTCTTTTATAGCTGCCTCAGTAAGTGTATCGTAAGATTTCGGGTTTTCAGGTATACTTTCCAGGTCATAGGTGGGAGTGGTAGCACCCAGAGTAAATGTACCCGTATATTCTTTTTCCTGCGCCATAAATTCATTGATGCGCTTGGTAAATTTACCGGTGCAAATGATCAGTAATCCTGTTGCCAGGGGATCAAGTGTTCCCGCATGACCTACTTTCTTAATACGAATAAGATTCCTGATTTTTCTGACCGCATCAAAAGATGTCCAATGCAACGGCTTATTGATAAGTAATACCTGCCCTTCTTCAAATACATTAGTTGGTTTATCCATTATGGCAAAAGTAAGAAAGGTGATGCAGACCAAAGGATAACCTAAATAGACATCCTTGTTTTTAATTCAAGGTATTTGTTAACCGTATTAATTGTAAGTCCCTCAGGTGTAGTTAAAATGGAAGGTATGCCGTTCTTATGCAATTCTTTCACCATGAGCTTTTTCTCATAAGTGAATTTTTCTGCAATAGTTTTTATATAAATATCTTCCATAGAAGAAGTTTTTCTTTCTATCAGTGATTTTAGCTCTGTATTCTCAAAAAAGACTACTAATAACAAATGATACCTGGCGATTTTTTTCAATGCCTGCATTTCCCGCTGCAGGCTTTCCATAGATTCAAAATTGGTGAATAAAACCAGCAGGCTTCTGTTGGTTATCCTGTTCCGGATAACAGAGAATAATTTTTCAAAATCCGCTTCCAGGAAATCAGTTCTTTGCTTATACAGCGTTTCCAGTACCAGGTTCATCTGGGTGGGCTTTTTATCCGCTGGCAAAAAAGTGTCAAGGTTCTTTTCAAAAGTGATCAAGCCGGCTTTATCTTGCTTAACCAGCGCCACATTGGATAACACCAATGATGCATTGATAGCATAATCCAGCAGGGTTAATCCATGAAAAGGCATTTTCATCACCCTGCCTTTATTGATCAGGCAATATATCTGCTGACTTCTTTCATCGGTATAGTTATTTACCATCAGGTCCTGTTTCCTGGCCGTTGCTTTCCAGTTGATGGTACGGTAATCATCTCCCCTGACATATTCTTTTATCTGTTCAAATTCCATACTGTGGCCTATCTTCCTGATCTTTTTAACACCTGCCTCCTGCAGACGATTACTGACAGCCAATAACTGGTAGCGGCGCATCTGCATATACGATGGATAGACTTTAACTACCTGTTCTTTGGGAAAGACGTAACGGCGTTTTACCAATTTAAGCGGTGCATGTACAAACACATTGATAGCATGAAAAATATATTCTCCTCTTGACGTGGGACGTAACGCATACTCCAGGCCAAATTCAGCGCCGCTGGCTAACTGAACTCTTTTTAGCCAGTTTCTTTCCTGGAACTGTACCGGCAGTTCATCAATTATACTGGCACGAACATTAAATGCATACTGATTGACCAGTTGAATAACAATTTTATTAAAATCGCCAATACTGAACCGATCAGACACCAACCGTTCTGCCCGTATCCCGTTTCTTTTACTGTAAACAAGTATTGCATCAATAAAAATTGCGATAGCTAATAAAACAAGGATCAGCCCGCCTATCTGAAACAAGGCCGGGAAAAAATAACTTAATGCAAACACAACCGCTGCTGAACCAGCGATATAGTAAACAATATTATTCAGGTAGAATGATTTTATCACTTATGTCTATTTCAGTTTTATAATCAAACCTCACCTCGGTACATCCATTCCCTGGATTATTTGTTTAATTACATCATCCTCACTGATCCCTTCCATTTCTTTATCAGGGGCCAGAATAATACGATGACGAAGCACAGGAGTTACCACGGAAAGAATATCATCAGGTGTTACAAAGTCACGGCCGTTCATGGCTGCCATAGCTTTTGAGGCATTCATAATAGCCAGGGAAGCCCTTGGGGATGCCCCCAGATAAATTGATTTATGATTTCTTGTCTGATGAATCAGTTTAGCAATGAACTGAAGGAGTTTTTCTTCTACAATCTGTGTCTTTATCTGTTGCCGCAAAGCTGTCACCCTGGCTGCATCCAAAGCCGGCTGTATCATATCCATAGCAGAAGTATTACCCATGCTATGAAACTGGGTGAGGATATTCATTTCTTCTGCCTCCGTCGGGTACGGCACTACTATCTTAAAAAGAAAACGATCTAACTGTGCTTCAGGCAAGCGATAAGTTCCCTCCTGCTCCACAGGGTTCTGCGTAGCCAGTACCATAAATGGGGACGCCATTAAATAGGTCTTCCCATCCACTGTAGCTTGTCTTTCCTCCATGATCTCCAGCAAGGCAGATTGAGTTTTTGCAGGGGCCCGGTTGATTTCATCGACTAAGACAATGTTACTGAATACAGGTCCCTTTTTAAATTCAAAACTGGCTTCCTTTGGATTGAAAACCGGTGTTCCTAACACATCCGAAGGCATAAGATCAGGAGTGAACTGAATACGGGAAAAACCGACGTTTACACTTTTTGCAACTAATTTGGCAGTTAACGTTTTGGCAACACCCGGTACCCCTTCAATCAACACATGGCCATCGGCCAGTAAGGCAGCAATAATCAGTTTTACCATTTCATCCTGTCCTACAATGATCTTTTTAATTTCATTGCGGATAGATAAAACAGCATCATTCAATTCAGACAGGTCAGTACGTTGATGAAAAATTTGTTCGTCCATATTTATGCTTTTTGATAGAATAATTCCATTTGTTTATGAAAGTGAGCAAGCTGCTGCTGACTCACTGCGGCTGCCTGATCAAGATATTTAATAAATGAGATAATTTCCCCGATTTCTTTCTCATCCACTCCGGACTTATAATGAAGATTCCTGACAAAGTCATCATCCAACCTGCTTGTCGGTAATTTGTATTTACTCCGTACATGTTCCAGGAAATAGGCTGACATTTTATGACAAAGATTTTTGTGATCCCCTTTATCATAATACAAACGACCAATGGTTTTTACAAAATCAAGTGAGTCATTCCGGGGTTTTTTCAGCACAGGTATATATCGCTGCTTACGTCTCATCTCCATCAAAACATAAAACAGAAGAGTGAAAATTGCTGTTAACAGCGCCGCTTTGAAAGCAGGGTAACGGAACAAAACACTTAACCATCCCTCATTTTTGGGTTTGTTATCCTGTTCTCTTTTTTTATACAGGTAATATTCATCCCAAACAATCTTTTTTACTCCGGGATTGATTACTGACAATGCCTTTTCAAAATAACTGATATTATCCTTGTGCAGTAAAAAATAATTACAGAAGGCCAACGGCTCCAGGTGAACATAAAAATTACCTTTCCCGGTTCTCAGGTGAATGAAATTGGGTCTGCCAGATTCATCGTATCCTAATATTTCTGTAGTCGATGAGTCAATTGTTGAGAAATAAGAACCAAATGTCTTTCCGGGATACCGGTAACGTAAGGTATCACCAAACGGAGGATCGTTGAGTGAAAACCTTGCCCCTTCATCCAGATCACTGACAGAAAAAAAGGAAAGATCATAGGCACTGCTGCCGCATCCGAATGCTTCATCTGCAGCCGAGGAAATATACCTGGCACTGATAAAAACATCATTCCCTGCCCGGGCAAATGCAATAAGTTTTCTCATTTCATCATCATCTGCACTGAACCTGTCTGTAATAGTCAAATAAGCCTGCCCGGAGTCGTACATCGAAACAGAATCCCAGTAACCGGGTTCAAGGCGGGATGCCCTGATGGTTGCTTTCGGAAAAAGAGATTCTAGATTGTTATATGCCACATAAGTAGCGTATGGTATCTTATCCTGCTTACGGAATGTAATTCTTTCATCCAGGCGACGGTTCTTATAATTATCACCAGTAATAAAAAGAAGTATAATGGCTGTCGCCAGCAATAAGGCAAGTAAATATGGTGTGTATCTTTTCAACCTTTTTATATCCTGTTTTCAAATTGTTCAAAATCATTTCTTATAAACTGGTATGCATCCTGGCTTACTTCAAATTTCCCATACCAGCTATATTCATAATTACGGGTAATACGGAAAAAGTCTTTGTAATAAGCTGTACTATGTAACTGCATCAGGTAATCAAGATTCGTCTTATCTTGCTGGTATCGGATAATATTTCTTTCCGACATGTTTTTTAATAACCGTAAAAACATAAGCCGGACAGCCATCCTGAAATTCCCCATTGATGCTGCCTTACCAATTTCCTTTTCGTAATTAATGGCAAAAATATCACCGGGCATTTCCTCCTCTTCTGCAACAGCAGCAACTTTTTTATTACGCCGGAATAATGAAATATTGCTATCAGCCAGGTAATACATGATACCAGCTGCAAATACGCCGATGATCACTAACCATACTAATGTTCTAAACCAGGTTTGCTGACCAATTGGAATGTATGGAGATACAGTTGCGGGTTGTTTTTCTTTTTTCTTTTCAAATTCTGCATCGGCATACCAGAAATCATCATCTGCTTTCATTTTCTTCACCAGACTGTCGGCCAGCTTGCGTACCTGCAATGAAAACGTATCCTCTTTTGCGAATTGTAGAAAATCCGACTTATCAGCCACCCCTTCCTCTTCTTCATCATTTTCTTCCTCAACAGGAGGCTCCTGAATAGCCTCCTCTGTTATTACAGTAGTATCACTGTAATTCTGTGCCTGTATAATTAAATTACAACACAGCAGTATGCAAACCAGCATTGCCCTGGTCTTAAAAAATGTAAAAATATTTTTAACGGGGTTCTGCTGCACTTATACTTCCTCCTCATTTAGTTGCACTGATAATTTTTTATGAAGCCTTATCGGGTAGAGTATGAAATACCATACGACAAATATGACAGATAAGGCAAAGATAATAGTGGTCAGCACTGATACATCATTATATAGTCGTGTGATGAACCCTTCAAAAAAAGCCGCCAGGGCAAATACAGGCATCAGACCAATCATTATTTTCACCCCATCTTTAGCCCCTTGTTTAAAAGCTTCCATTCTTTTGATCGTCCCGGGAAATAAAAAGCTTTTACCCAGGACCAGGCCTGCTGCAGTTGAAATAATCAATGCAGTAATTTCCAGGGTTCCATGCACAAATACAACCAGCCAAAAATCAATTCCAAATCCCCTGGCTGCAAAAAACTGATCGAAAATACCTACCATAGCACTGGTTTCAGCATGTTTGTAAAGGGTTGGGATCCCACAAAATAAACCCGACACAAACATCAACAGAGCTACTTTGATATTATTGATCATGATCCCCAGCCAACTCAGCAGAGGACTACCTGATTCATAAATACCGAACGGATTTCCGCTTTCAATATTCTCTACTGTTTTATCTACATAGGAATCCCCAAAGAATCCTCTTGCCACATCATCGTCCTGTTGTGAAGTAAAGAAACCGATTGCAAAAAAAATAACGAATACAACAAATGAAAAAAGGATAACTCCGTGGTGTTTTCTTATGGTAAGCGGTAAATCATATTTCCAGAAAGTAACTATCCTGTTCGACTCTTCTTTCCGGTTCTTATAAATATCAAGGTAGATCTTAGAAGCCTGTGAATTAATATAAGCAGTGACCTTACCGGAGGGGTAAAAAGTTTTAGCATAAGCAAGATCATCAACCAATTGGGTAAAGGATGCTGCCATTTCATCGGGATCCTGTGATGGGTTATGCTGGTTCTGCAGCCAGCGCTCCTTATTCTTCTTTATAAACAATGCCTCTCTCAAAAGGATACTTTGGGTCGTAAAATACAGTATTTATCAGTGATTAAAAAATACCCGCTGGTAAGCATATTCTGAAAAGATCATGCCTGATATTTGGATTCTACTGATATTTTCGGAGAGTCGGGGAGAAAGTATTATTTTGACAATTAATTTCCCATTCAATGGCGGTTATAAAAGTACCCACCAATTTTAACATTGAACTTGAATTCGAAATACCTGAGTTCTACCGTCGTCTTTTAGCGCTGCTGATTGACATGATAATTGAATATTTTTACTTGCGGATTGCCGGAGAAATATACAGTTCTATCAGCAGAAACTCCGGCTACTTTGACGAAGACGCCGGTCATAATTTATGGGCACTAGGATTATTGCTGCTCACTCCCATTATGCTCTACCATATTATACTGGAACTGACGATGAATGGGCAAAGCCTTGGCAAGAAAGTATTGGGACTTCGGGTAGTAGATGAACATGGGGGAAAAGCCAGCATCAGCCAGTACCTAATTCGCTGGCTGCTGCGGTTGTCAGATTTGTGGATCGTCATGATACTTTTCTATATCGCTTCGAACCCGGGCTTTAATAATGCCGAAACGATCTTTGTTGTATTATTTGGATTAGGCTTTCTGATTACTGATGTTGTGCTGGTTGTATCTTCCAAAAAAGGGCAACGCATAGGCGATATACTTGCCAAAACAATTCTTATCCGCACCCATTCAAAAGGCAATATTGAAGACACCGTTTTCATAGATGTGGCTGACAGTTATGTGCCATCCTTCCCGCAAATAATGCAATTAAGCGACAAAGATATCAATGCAATTAAAAGTATACTGGAAACCTCCCGCAAGAAAGGAGATTATAATATGGCAGAATCTGCCTCCTCAAAAGTAAAAGCTCACCTGAAAATAGAATCCGGCTTACCCCCGTTTGATTTCCTGGATGTACTGCTGAAAGATTATAATTATTTGTCAACAAAATAGGAGATCGGCTAGGGTTAAAACGCAGGTTTGAATCCGGGGATCATCCCGAAAAATCACAATGTCATTATTGCAGCAAAGCCACCCAATACCAGTGCGAGAATAAAAAATGCCAGCGCAATTACTGTTAAAACCCCCATATACCTGAAAGTAATTTTGAGGTTTTTCAAACCTTCATTTAAAGACACCTGGTCGTTAGCAATAATTGCATTTTTAATATGATTGGCAAACCGCAGCGTAAACAGGCAGGGGAAAAAATATATAAGTGCAAATAACA
>JACDJC010003714.1_pt1 | contig 10882 bp, 8 predicted proteins | sample 7454191 | NCBI WGS metagenome assembly JACDJC01 (sample SAMN14253291, study PRJNA609438) | sludge metagenome | isolation source: sludge after 25d culture with pyrite and EDTA | collected 2018-12-20
CGCCGCCACGCTGGCCCTGCCCGCCGCCGTACTTGTTGGCGACGTTCTGGCTGGGGTACGGAGTGCCACCGCGGTGCGACGGGTTGTGCTGCCAGTTGTTGCCGCCGCCACCGTAATGGTTGATCTGATTGAAGTGGTTGTTGTTGTTGATGATGACGGTGTTGCCGCCGCCGTGTCCCCACCCGGCATAGCAGCACGAGCCGCCCCAGTAGGCCGATCTCCACATCACACCCACCGTGAACGCCACGAAGTACGCTCCTGGGGGAGGCGGTGGCGGGTAGTAAATGGGGGGATACGGATACACGGGTGGGCCGTACACCACCGTCGGGCTGTACACCGGGACGTAGACGACGTCCGGGTTCGCGGGCTGCACCACGATCACCGTCTGCTTCTCGACCACCTGCGTGTCGACCTTCTGTTGCTCGTTCGTGGTCAGCGCACCCTTCTCCACGGCCTTCTTGCGCAGCGTCTGCACGGCGGTCATCACGTCTTCCTGCTGCGCCAGGAAGGCGTTGCCGAGTTCCGTGGTCCACTGGATGTCGTCGGCGAGCCGCTTGACCACTTCGGGTACCACGGCCATCGACTGGATGCTCGGATCCCACGGCTGCTTGGCCACCGAGTCGGCGAGCGCCTTGTCCTTCAGGCCGGGGTGCTTGGCCATCCACTGCTCCAGCTGGACGATCTCGAGCGGGTAGGTGGACGCGACGAGCGTCTGGGCCAGGAGCGGATCTGGATAGAGGGCAATCGGGGCGACGAGCGCCTCGATCTGCGCCATCGGAATCTTCGCCGTGTCCGCCGCGCTGCCCGCAGGGGCCTTGTCCTGCGCCGCCGCGGCGCCGGCAAGCGGTGCGAGCAGGAGTACCCCGGTGAGCGAGAGCAGCCATCGCCCGCCCTGCCGCCACCCCCGTGATTGAACGATCATCGATGTCATTGCGATGCGCCCTCACGCCGTCCGGCGTGCCTTGGGATCGACTGCCTGCAATCCGCCCCTGTGTGCGCCTGTACCTTAACTCGCGATCCGGCAATAGTGAAGGAGCGGTGGCGGTCCCGGCGCGTCCGCTATCATTCCCCTCATGCCCTTCCCGATTTCTCGCGACGCACCCTGCCGTCCGCGCACCCGTTTTGCGCCGGCGCCGACCGGTTTCCTGCACCTCGGTCATGCCGCGAGTGCGGTCTGGGTCTGGGGCGTCGCCCGGGCGCTCGGTGGGACGGTGCTGCTCCGCATCGAGGATCACGACCGCGGCCGTTCCCGCCCCGCCTACGAGGAGGCATTGCTCGAGGACCTCGAGTGGCTCGGCCTGGAGCCCGACCTCGGCCGCCTTGCGGAGTATCGGGCCGGCCGGTGCGAGTACCGCCAGAGCGATCGGGGAGAGGTGTACGAGCGCGAGCTGCAGAGGCTCGTGGACGACGGCCTGGTCTTCGCCTGCGACTGCTCACGCCGCCGGTTGCGGGAGTCGGCCGCAAACCTTCCGGACGTGGAGACGCCCTACGACGGGCGCTGCCGGAGCCGTGGGCTCGCACCGGCGGATGGGCGGGGTGTGCGGGTGCGGATCGAACCGGGAGTGGAGCGCTTTGCGGATCTTCGGCTCGGCGAGCAGGCGCAGGATCCCGCGGCCCAATGCGGCGACCTCCTGGTCCGCGACCGCCTGGGACAATGGACCTACCAGTTCGCCGTCACGGTCGACGACTGGCTCGAGGAGGTGGATCTCGTCGTCCGCGGAGAGGACCTGCTGCAATCGACCGGCCGCCAGCTGCGGCTGGCCCGACTGCTTGGCCGCACGACGCCGATCCGGTACCTCCATCATCCCCTGATCCACGGGCCCACCGGCGCCAAGCTGAGCAAGGCCAACCGCGATACGGGGATTCGTGAGCTCCGCGCCGGGGGAATGTCGCCGGAGGACGTCCTCGGCCTGGCCGCGCACGCCACCGGCCTCCTGCCGGCGGTGCGTCCACTCCACCCTTCGGAGCTTCCTTCATTATTCGCGCTTGGCTAATCTGCCGCCCCGCTGCCCCGCTGCCCCGCTGCCCCGCTGCCCCGCTGCCTACGCCTCCTCGAACTCCGCCTCCCCCTCCCAGCGCGCCATCGCCGCGGAGGCCAGGCAGTTGCCCAGCAGGTTCACCGACGTGCGCGCCATGTCCATGAACGCGTCCACCCCGAGAATCACCGCCACGCCCTCGAGTGGAAGGCCGAAGGTGGCCAGCGCGCCGGACAGGATGACGAGCGACGCCCGCGGCACGGCGGCCACCCCTTTGCTGGTGAGCATCAGCGTGAGCATGATGACCAGTTGCTGGCCGAGGGTCAGGTCGGCGCCCGCGGCCTGGGCCACGAACAGCGCCGCCACGGACAGGTAGAGCGTCGAGCCGTCGAGGTTGAACGAGTACCCGGTCGGCAGCACGAAGGCCACGATGCGGCGGGGCACGCCGAACTTCTCCATGTTCTCCATGGCGAGCGGCAGCGCCGCCTCGGACGACGCGGTCGTGAAGGCGATGAGCCACGGCTCGCGCGCCCGCTTCCAGAAGGCCCGCAGGGGAATCCGGAACAGCAGCGCCACGGGCACCAGCGCCACGAGCACGAACACGATGAGCGCCACGTAGAGCGTCAGTACGAGCTTGCCCAGGCTCAGGAGCAGCTCGATGCCGCTGGCCCCGATCGTGGCGGCCATCGCGGCGAAGATGCCGATGGGCGCGAAGCGCATGACGATGTCGGTGAACTTGAACATCACGTCGTTGAGCGACTCGAAGAACTTCAGCAGCGGCTCGCGCCTCGTCGCGGGGACCCGGGCCAGCGCGATGGCGAAGAGCACCGTGAAGAAGACGACCTGCAGTACCTCGTTCTTCGCCGCCGCGTCGAAGAAGCTGGTGGGCACCGTGTGCTCCAGCACGCCCGACAGGGTGGTCGGCGTGCTGGCGAACTGCTGCCCCGCCTCGGCGGAGCCGGCCAGCACCACCCCCGCGCCCGGCTGGGCGACGTTGACCGCCACCAGGCCCACGAGAAGTGCGACGGTGGTGACCACCTCGAAATACACGAACGACTTCAGGGCGAGGCGCCCGACGCGCTTGAGGTCGTCGCCGTGCCCCGCGATGCCGACCACCAGGCTCGCCATGATGAGGGGGACGACGATCGACTTGATCATCCGGATGAAGATCGACGACAGCGGCTTGAGCGCCGCGCCGACGTCCACCGTGGTCCAGACCGCGTTGTCGAGGTACCCGACCACCACACCCAGGATCGTCGCGACGATGATCCACTGGGTGAGGGTCGTCCGGCGAAGGAAGGCCCACATCGAGGTCTGTCTCCGGTGGAGGGGTCCTACCCGGCCAGCGCGCCGGCCTTGGCGTCGATGCCGCTGAGCAGCGAGCGGAAGGAGGCGGCGAACTTCTCCACGCCCTCCGACTCCAGTTCCTGCGTGACCGTCTCGAGGTCGATCCCGGCCGCGGCCAGGGCGCCGATCCGCTCGGCCGCCGTGGCGGTGCCCTCGGCGATCCGCACCGTCGGCACGCCGTGGTCACGGTACGCCGCGAACGTCTCGGGCGGAAGGGTGTTGACGGTGTCGGGGGCGATGAGCGCCTCGACGTAGTAGACGTCGGGGAGGGCGGGATCCTTGGTGCTGGTCGAGGCCCAGAGGGGGCGCTGCACCCGCGCGCCGCGCCCGGCGAGCGCCGCCCAGCGCGCGCCGCGGAACACCCGCTCGAACGCGGCGTACGCCAGGCAGGCGTTGGCGATGGCGATGGTGCCCCTGAGGTCGGCGCGCCCCGCGCGCTCGAGCATGGGGTCCACCTTCGTGTCCACCCGGCTCACGAAGAAGCTCGCCACCGAGGCCACGTGGTCGAGCGGCTGCCCCGCCGCGGCGCGCCGTTCGAGCCCGCGCAGGTACGCCTCCATGACCGCCTCGTGCCGCGCCACCGAGAAGAGCAGCGTCACGTTGACGTTGATCCCGTCGGCGATGCAGCGCTCGATGGCGCCGAGCCCCTCCACCGTGCCGGGGATCTTGATCATCAGGTTGGGCCGCGCCACCGCCGCCCACAGCCGGCGGGCTGCCGCCTCGGTGGCCGCCCCGTCGCGCGCCAGCGTGGGGGAGACTTCCAGCGACACCAGCCCGTCCGCCCCGCCGGTCCGCTCGTACACCGCGCGGAAGGCGTCGCAGGCGGACCGCACGTCCGCGATGGCCAGCGCCTCGAAGATCTCCTCCGCGCCGTGCCCCTCGGCCGCGAGCCGCCGGATGTCGTCGTCGTAGTCTGCGCTGCTCGCGATGGCCTTCTCGAAGATCGTCGGGTTGGAGGTCATCCCGAGCAGGCCGTCCTCGGAGATCAGCGCCCGCAGCTCGCCGGTCGCGATCAGCTCCCGCGTGATGAAGTCGTACCAGGGGCTCTGCCCGAGGGCGCCGAGCCGCACGAGGGGATTGTCGCTCGCCATGGGGTCGCTCACGTGGAACGGGAGAGGACGCGACGGACGGTGTCCGCCACGTGCGCCGCGGTGAAGCCGAACTCCTCGAACAGCCGCTCGCCGGGCGCGGAGGCGCCGAAGTGGTCGAGGCTCACCGCCTCGCCCCCATCGCCGAGCCAGCGGTGCCAGCCGAAGGAAGTGCCCGCCTCCACGCTCACCCGTGCGCGGACGGCCGGCGGGAGCACCTCGTCCCGGTATGCCTCGGGCTGGGCGGCGAAGAGCTCCCACGAGGGCATGCTGACGACCCGCGCGCGGATTCCGTCCCGCTCCAGCCTCAGCGCGGCGTCCAGCGCCACCGACAGCTCGGAGCCAGTGGCCATCACGACGGCCTGGGCACCGCCCGGCGGGTCGTAGAGCACGTAGCCGCCGCGGCGCACCCCGGCCGCCGGTCCGAGTACGGTGCGGTCGAGGACCGGAAGCTTCTGCCGGGTGAGCGCCAGTACCGTGGGGCCCTCACGCCGCTCGACCGCCGTGCGCCACGCCTCGACCGTCTCGTTGGCGTCGCCCGGCCGCAGGACCACCACGTTGGGGATGGCGCGCAGCATGGCGAGGTGCTCGACCGGCTGGTGCGTCGGGCCGTCCTCGCCGACGCCGATCGAGTCGTGCGTGCCGAGGTAGATGACGGGCAGCCCCATCAGGGCCGCCAGGCGGATGGACGGCTTCATGTAGTCGCTGAACACGAGGAAGGTGCTGCCGAAGGGGCGGACGCCGCCGTGGGCCGCCATGCCGTTCATGCACGCCGCCATCGCGTGCTCGCGGATGCCCCAGTGCACCGTCTGCCCCGCCACGCCCGGGCCGAAGTCGCCGCCCAGGCCGTGTGCGGTGCCGGTGCTGCCTGCCAGGTCCGCGGAACCGCCGACCAGGTTCGGGAGCGACGCAGCGAGCGCCTTGAGCGCCGCCGCGGACGCCTTCCGGGTCTCGACCGCCTTGGCGTCGGTGCCGAAGGAGGGCAGCCGGGCGTCCCATCCCTCGGGGAGCTCGCCGGACAACCACTGGCGGAAGCGCTCCGCCTCGGCGGGGTGCGCCTTGGCGTACGCTGCGAGGCTCCGCTGCCAGCCCGCTTCCTCGTCGGCCCCGCGCACAGCCACGGCGCCCATGTCCGCGCGTGCGGCCTCCGGCACGAAGAACGGCTCGTCGGGCCAGCCGAGAATGGCCTTCGTCTTCCGGATCTCGTCGGCGCCGAGCGGGGCGCCGTGGGCGCCGGGGGTGTCCCGCTTGGTCGGGGCGGGGTCGGCGATGACGGTGCGGAGCACGATCAGCGTGGGCCGCTCCTCCTGGCCCGCGGCGTCGGCGAGGGCGGCGTCGATGGCGACGAGGTCGTTGCCGTCGTCCACCCGCAGCACCCGCCACCCGTAGGCCTCGAAGCGCGCGCCGGCGTCTTCCGAGAAAGCGAGCTCCGTCCGGCCGTCGATGGTGATGCTGTTGTCGTCGTAGATGACCGTCAGCTTGCCGAGCCGAAGGTGGCCGGCGAGCGACGCGGCCTCGGACGCCACCCCTTCCATCAGGTCGCCGTCACTGGCGAGCACCCAGGTCCGATGATCCACCGGCGTGGCGCCGCCGGCGTTGCACCGCGCCGCGAGGAACCGCTCCGCCATGGCCATTCCCACCGCGTTGCCGATGCCCTGACCGAGGGGGCCGGTGGTCGTTTCCACGCCGGCGGTGTGGCCCCGCTCCGGATGGCCCGGCGTCCGGGAGCCCCACTGCCGGAACTGGCGCAGGTCGTCGAGCGAGAGGTCGTACCCGGTCAGGTGCAGCAGGCCGTAGAGCAGCATCGAGGCGTGGCCGCACGAGAGCACGAAGCGGTCGCGATCCGGCCAGCCGGGGTGCCGCGGGCTGTGCTTGAGGTGTCGGGTCCAGAGGAGGTAGGCCACCGGCGCCAGCGCCATCGGCGTCCCCGGGTGGCCGGAGTTGGCCCGTTCGACCGCGTCCATGGCGAGGACGCGGAGGGTGTTGATGCTGGTCCAGGCGACTTCAGGCTGGACGGGGGAAAGGATCGGGGCGGTCGCGCGCGGCGCGGCGGTGTGGAGCGTCAGGACCCGACTCCCGTCTGGTGTGTTCCGGTGGCGATGCGGGGGTTGATGACCGGGGGAAAATAACACCCCGCACCGCTCACCGTCACCCGCGCTACGGGACCTGGTTGATCATCAGGTGCGCGTAGGGTGTCCCGGCGAACATGATCCAGGTGCCGTGCGTCTGGGGGGTGGTGCTGAAGCCGGAGGATTTCGCGTCGAACGGCCACATCACCATCCAGTGCGGAGGCGATTCGACGAATTTCTGCCCCGGGACGATCTTGGCCCACGGGTCGTTGGCGCTGATGTCACTTCCGCCGCTGAGCATGTAGGCGATGCCGGGGGCGGTGTTCTTGGGAACGGGGTCGTGCGCCATCCACGACTGCGCCCAGATCATCGCCTGGGGGTCGAGGCACATCGCGTCCTTTCCCGGCGTCTCGGGCTGGTCGGGAAGGCAGGTGAATCCGTTCGTGCCCGCCCGCAGCTCGATCATCTTGCCGTCCGGGCCCGGCGCGATGACCGCCGCGCCCTTGGCGATGTGCGCCGGGGCGGCAGCGAGTGCGCTCTTGATGAGCGCCTCCTTGTCTGTCCCCTGCGCCGGCAGCGGAGCCGCCGCGACCGCCAGGAAGGTGACCATGAGGAAGGGAGTGGGGGTGACTCGAGGCATCTTGCCTCCCGCGAGAGAGGGCGATGTTGGGCAGGCCGTGCGTCCGCACGGTGTCGCGTCGCGCCGGACCCCGGCTGGCTGGGTCCCGCAGCGGCGAACATCGATCCGGACACCCGCGGCGTCAATATCGGGACCTTTACGGAGATGCGGGGTATCAGGGCACGTCCACGCTTCTGGCCCTGAACCTTTGACAGACCCGCTTCCGGAAGGCATCTTGTCGCCCGTGACCGAACCCGAACAGACCTACGAGATCCAGGAAGTGGCGGAGCTGACGGGGCTGAGCACCGCCCGGCTCCGCGCGTGGGAGCGTCGGTACGACGTCGTGAGGCCGGAACGCCAGGCGAACGGCTACCGCGCCTACAGCGCATCGCAGGTCGCGCTCCTTCGGGCGTTCGCGCGGCTCGTCAACGCGGGTGAGCGGATCGGCGACCTCGCCGCCGATTCCCGGGATGCCGTCATCGCCCGTGCCGAGGCCGCGAGCGGCGACGGCTCCCCCGTCGCGCCTCTCATTGATGCCGTCCGCTCCTTCGACCGGGACCGGCTGGAGTCGCTGGTCGCGGAGCGGCTCCGCACGCTCGGCCTCCGCCGGTTCGCCGAGGAGGTGGTGCTGCCCTTCGCGGTCCAGGTCGGCGATCTCTGGTCCCTTGGCAAGCTGCCGATCGCCTCGGAGCACCTCGCCAGCGAGGTGGTGGTGCATGCCCTCAAGGCCGCCATCCGGGCGGCACCGGGCGAGGGGCCGGTGCTCCTTGCCGCCGGACTTCCGGGTGAGCGGCATGAATGGGGGCTCCTGTCCACCCTGGCGGCCGCGCAGTCCGATGGCTGGCAGGTCCACTACCTGGGCGCCGACCTCCCGCTCGACGAGGTGATCCAGGCCGCCTGGACCCTCCGTCCGGCCGCCGTGGCGCTCAGCGCCAGCGACCCCGACCTCGTGCAGCGCAACCTCTCCGCCCTTGACCGCTTCGTACCGCGGCTGCCACCCGGCGTCCGTGCCGTCATCGGCGGCCGGGGCGCCTTCCCCACAGGGAACAATCTCCTCCATCACGGGTTCCACCTGGAACTGGGCCGCCCCGCGCCCGCCGTCCGCCGCTAACCCGGCCGTTCCAGGAGTCCCTGTGGCTACTGCGCTGTCCGACATCCAGCTGGATGTCGCCCTACCGCCTGGCAGAGATGCGGAATCCTCTCCAGCTCGCGACGTGCTCGTCGTGGGCGCCGGCCTTGGGGGCCTAGCGGCGGCGGTGCGGCTTGCCGCCCGGGGGTATCGGGTGCGGGTGCTGGAACGCCACGCCACGCCCGGTGGGCGATGCGGACTCTGGGAGTCGGAGGGTTTCCAGTTCGATACCGGCCCCACCCTCCTCCTCATGACCGACTACCTGAGGAAGGTCTTCGAGGACGCAGGCCGCCGGCTGGAGGACTATCTCGACCTGCGCCAGCTCGATCCCAACTATCGGGTCTACTACGCCGACGGCACGTCGCTGGACGTGACCAGCCGGATCAACCGGATGCTGGAGGGTGTCGAGCGGATCGAACCCGGCGTGGGGCCGAAATTCCTGCGCTTCCTGGCGGAAACGGCCAAGCTCTACACGATCGGCCTGGCGGCATTCGTGGACCGGAACGTCCACCGCCGCCGCGATTTCTTCAACCTCAAGAATGGGCTGCTCCTCCTGCGCGCCCGGGCGATGGAACGCCTCCAGGCCATGGTGGGGCGCTACTTCAAGGACGAGCGCCTGCAGCAGGCGTTCAGCTTCCAGTCGCTGTACCTCGGGCTTTCGCCCTACGAATCGCCGGCCATATACAGCCTGCTGCCGTACACCGAGGTGGCCGGCGGCCTTTACTTCCCGATGGGCGGGATGCATGCGATTCCGCGGGCCCTCGCCCGGCTGGCCGGGGAGCTCGGGGTGGACATCGAGTACGGCGTCGAAGTGTCGGGACTGGAGCGCGACGGGGCGCGGATCGCCGCGGTGCGCACCGCCGACGGCCGACGCCTCGACGCCGACATCGTGCTCGTCAACGCCGACCTCCCCTACGCGTACGAGTCGCTCCTGGGCGAGCGGTACGAGGGGATCGACCGCTTCGACTTCAGCTGCTCCGCCTTCCTGATGTACCTGGGCGTGGACGGGGCCTATCCCGACCTCCCCCATCACAACCTGATCGTGCCGGGCGACCTCCGCCGCGCCTGCGACGACATCTTCGAGCGCCACCAGGTGCCGGCCGATCCTGCGTTCTACATCTGCAACCCGAGCAAGACGGACCCCTCGCTCGCGCCCGCGGGAATGGAAAACATCTACATCCTCGTGCCGGTGCCGAGCCAGGACCCGGCCCGGCCGATCGACTGGGCGGCCGAGGGCCCCCGGCTCGAGGCCGAAATGCTCGATCGTCTCGAGCGGTTCGGGCTCACGGATCTTCGCCGACGCCTCGTCACGAAGCGCACCTTCACGCCGGCGGACTTCCAGGTCCAGTTGAGCGCCACCCGCGGCGAGGCCTTCGGGTTGGCCCACGGCATCGACCAGGTCGGGTACTTCCGCCCGCACAACCGCCACGCCGAATGCACCAACCTCTTCTTCGTCGGGCAGAGCACGCACCCGGGCTGCGGGGTGCCGATGGTGCTCATCTCGTCCCGGCTGGTCGTCGAGCGGATCGCGGCGGAACAGGGGGCGGTCGCGTGACCTCCACCGCGCTCGAGCGGAGCTACGCCGAGGCGGAGCGCGTCACGGCGTCCTGGGCGCGGAGCTTCTACTTCGCCAGCCGGTTCGTGCCGGTGGCAAAGCGGCGCGCGATTTTCGCGCTCTACGATTACTGCCGGTACGCCGACAACCTCGTGGATCTCCGCGGCGACCGTCCTGTCACCGAGGTCCGGCACCAGCTCGCGCAGCTCGGGGCCACCGTGCGCGCCCTGCACGCCGGGGCGGAGGCGGAGCATCCGCGCTGGCTGGCCCTCGGCGACACGCTGCGCCGGCACGCCGTCCCCCTCCAGCCGCTCCTCGAACTCCTCGAGGGCGTGGCGACGGACCTCGGACCGGTCGAGATGCGGACGTTCGCCGAACTCGAGCGCTACTCCTACCAGGTGGCGGGCGTGGTCGGGCTGATGCTCGGACCGGTGCTCGGCGCCGAGCGCCGGGGATTCGACGCCCACGGTGTGCGGCTCGGCATCGCCATGCAGCTCACCAACGTCCTCCGGGACGTGGGGGAGGACCTGGGCGAGGGGCGCGTCTACCTTCCCGCCGATGAGCTCGCCGCCTTCGGGCTCGACCGTGCGGCGCTCGAGCGGCGGGTCGTCACGCCGGCGTTCCGGCGCTTCATGGCGTTCCAGGTCCGCCGCGCCCGGCAGCACTTCGAGGCGGGCGACGCCGTCGTGGACCTCTTTCCCCAGGACGGATCCCGGATGACCGTGCGGCTGATGCAGCGGACATACGCGGGTATCCTCGACGCGATCGAGCGACAGGACTACGATGTGTTCCAGTTTCGCGCGCACGTGTCCGCCACGCGGAAACTCGCCATCCTGGGGCGTGCGCTCTGGCGGGACCGGCTGCCCTGGGCCGCCATGCCGAGGGAGCAGTCCGCCTGACCGAGTCGCTCCGGCCCACCATCCCGCCGCGCCACTGGGTGGCGTCCGGGTTCGAGCGCTACCTTCGGTACCTGGCCGCGCGGCAATTCGCCGGCGTGCACCTGCACCGTCCGCCGGAGGGCGCGGCCCCCGGACCGCTGCAGCCGACGATCTTCGTCGCGAACCACACCAACTGGTGGGACGGCTTCCTCGCGTATCTC
>JACDJC010003715.1_pt1 | contig 10881 bp, 7 predicted proteins | sample 7454191 | NCBI WGS metagenome assembly JACDJC01 (sample SAMN14253291, study PRJNA609438) | sludge metagenome | isolation source: sludge after 25d culture with pyrite and EDTA | collected 2018-12-20
CAAAAGTTATTCTTTTTTGGTAGGAAAATACGAGAAAGCTAATACTGCCAAAAACCAATTGTTGCAGTTGTTGCAAAACATTTCCAACAACCCGACCATTGAAGAATTGGAAGCCGCCTTTAGTATTGAAAAGGTTACAGATGAATTCTTCAACCAGTACAAAGACCTTTACATCAAACTGTATGAGCATTTTGATAATGACTATAAAGTAAAAGCCGAACATGAAAAATCTGGAATAGACAATGCCCGATTTACCAAAAAATTATTGGGGCAAATTGTATTCCTTTATTTCTTACAGAAAAAAGGTTGGCTGGGTGTAGCTCAAAACGAACGTTGGGGAACGGGTAAAAAACGTTTTGTTCAGGAATTGTATGAGCAAGCACAAAAAGAAAAAGTCAATTTCTTCAGAGACAAACTGCAATTTTTGTTTTATGAAGCCTTAGCAAAAGAACGCGATAATGAAAACTCCTACTACAAGCGATTTGACTGTCGCATCCCTTTCTTGAATGGTGGTTTGTTTGAAGCTGATTATGATTGGCAGGAAGCCAATATTACCATTCCTGAATACTTGTTCCGTAATAATGAAAAAAACAAAGCGGGTGATGTAGGTACGGGAGTTTTAGACGTGTTTGACCGCTACAACTTTACCATTAAGGAAGACGAACCATTGGATAAGGAAGTAGCCGTTGACCCTGAAATGTTGGGGAAAGTATTTGAAAATATGCTCGACATCACGGAGCGGAAAAGCAAAGGTGCTTTTTATACGCCCCGTGAAATTGTGCATTATATGTGTCAGGAAAGTTTGATTCATTATTTAGACAATGCCCTGAACAACGGCACAAGCAGTTATCAGGAATTAGGCTCAGACCAGACCAAACTCTCTGGCGGAAGTACCGACAAAAAAGGCAACCTGAAAATTGAACTGGAACACGGCAACCAAATTCTTGTACCGAAAAAGGATATTGAATTATTCATCCGAGAAGGGCACTTTACCTTAGAAAATGATGAACGGGTAGCCATCAAAGGCGAAACCAAAACCTATCAATACCAACTGCCCGAAAGCATACGCCTAAATGCCGATTTGATTGACCAAAAGCTAAGTGACATCAAGATTTGCGACCCTGCCATTGGTTCGGGGGCTTTCCCTGTAGGTTTGTTGCACGAATTAGTGAATGCGATGTTGGTATTGAAACCACATTTGAGTTACGATTACCTGACTGGGAAACTGAAAGGCTTTGGTTTTACCCACCGGGAAAGCATCAGTGACAGCCGCTACATCTACCGCCTGAAACGCCACATCATACAAGAAAGCATTTATGGTGTAGATATAGACAGCTCTGCCATTGACATAGCCCGCTTGCGTTTATGGTTGAGTTTGGTGGTGGACGAAGACGACCTTGACCCGATTGAAACCCTTCCCAACTTGGATTACAAGATTGTAGCAGGTAATTCACTGATTGGTTTGCCTGATGGTGCAATGCGAAACTTACAGGTAGAAGCCGAACTGGAAAAGCTCAAAGAAAAGTTCTATGACATTACAGACGAGAAAGAAAAGAAAGCACTTCGCCAACAGATTAACACCAAAATACGGGAACTGCTGGACTCTGCTGAGCAATTTGCTGGCTACAAAATAGACTTTGACTTCAAGCTCTTTTTCTCGGAAGTATGGCGGGAAAAAAATGGCTTTGATGTGGTGATTGGGAATCCGCCTTATGTGAGTATTTCTAAAGTGGATTATAAAGACGTACTCAAGAAAATTAACTACGAAACGTATGCAACCACTGGTGACCTATATGTACTTTTTTATGAAAGTGGATACAAATACTTAAAACCAAAAGGCAATGTTAATCTTATCACTTCGAACAAATGGATAAATGCTTCTTATGGCACGAAAACAAGAAACTTCTTTGCCAAGAAAACCAACCCTAAATTACTGATTGATTTCGCTAAGGTTAGGATTTTTCCAAATGCTACCGTATTTGTAAATATTTTGATGCTTGAAAGAAGCAATGCAGATGGAAAAGTAGATGCAGTTGCCATTGAAGGCAATTATTTGCCAACTTTACCGCTACAAAATTACTTTGCAGAAAAAAAAGTGACACTTTCTATCAAAGGAGAAGAAGTATGGAAAATAGGTTCTTCAAGAGAATTAAGAATTAATAAACGAATAGAAGAAAAAGGTAAAAGGCTCAAAGACTGGAAAGGTTTAGAGTTTTTCAGGGGTATAACTTCAGGATTCAACGAAGCTTTTCATATTGATGATTATGCAGCTAAGGAATTAGTACAAAAAAATAAGAAAAACGAGAAAATCATTAAACCCCTGCTACGGGGAAAGGACATCAAAAGATGGATTTATGATTATCACAATTTGCATATAATCAATACCCATAACGGTGTTAGGGAAAAAGGAATTAAGCGAATAGATGTAGAAAATGATTATCCTGAGATATTCGATTATCTTTTGGACTACTATGATGAGAACAGTCCTAAAGCTATACTAAAAAATGATGGAACTTATCAAACACTAAAAGACCGTGCCGACCAAGGCGACCATTGGTCCAATCTCAGAAATTGTGCTTTTATAGAAGAGTTTGCAAAACCTAAGATTGTATGGATTGAAATATCAGATAGAGCTAATTATGCCTATGACGAAAAAGGATATTTTTTAACAAATTCTGCATATTTTATTTCAGGTGGAAATTTGAAATATCTTGTTTCTGTTCTCAATTCATCTGTTGCTGATTACTATTTCTTTCAAATTACAGCCAAAATTGCAGGAGGCAGGAAACGCTACACCAAGCAGTATGTTGAGCAAATCCCAATACCCATTATCCCTAAAGAAGAACAAATACCTTATGAAAAGCTGGTTGACTATGTAATACTTGCGAAATCAAAGGCAGACGACATTATTTTTAAGTTTTTTGAATCCTTGCTTGATGCACTTGTCTTTGAACTCTACTTCCCCGAAGAAATCAAATCGGCAGGCAAAGAAATCCTAAAGCATTTGGGAGACCTTAAACCCATCACTGATGATATGAGCGAAGAAGAAAAGCTGGCCATCATCCAAAGCGAGTTTGACCGTTTGTACGACCCTAATCATCCTGTTCGCTTTGCCATTGAGACCTTGGATAGTGTGGAAGAAGTTAGGATAATTAAGGAAGCGTTGAAGTAATATAAATCCAGAAATATGTCATTCAATCCGAAACCAGAATATACCATAGTACCCACAGAATTCAGCATTAAAGACTTCCACGAGTACAAAGAAGATTATGTAACTCGTCCACCCTACCAAAGGAAAGTGGTTTGGTCAAAGGCTAAAAAGCAATCTTTAATGGATAGTCTATTTCGAAGGTATTATATCCCAAAATTGGTAGTTAGAGAAGTTCGCTTATCAGATGACCGAACCGTGAATGAAATAATTGACGGTCAGCAACGAATAACCACTGTTCAGGATTTTTTTAGCAACCAATATCCCTTGCCAAAATCTTTGGAAGATGTTTCGGAAGATTTACCAGGTAAATATTATAAAGACTTAGATACAGATGTTAGGAAGTTCATCGATAAATCACTTAAATATCAGGCAGATGTTATCAAGAATATCGAAAAACCTGATGATGTAAAGCATCAAATTATTGCAACAGAAATATTTTGGCGACTCCAACAAGGCGAGACACTTAATTATATGGAAGTTGCACACGCTCAACTTTCGAGCCTTACAAGAAATTTCATTGTAAAGTATGCTGACGACCAAACCTTTGATTACAACACTTACGAACCCATAGACAACAACCCTGATAAATTACCTTTTTTCAATTTGCTGAATGTTGACAACAACCGAATGAAGCATTTGCAGTTTATGGCTCGCTTTGTTTTGATTGAGTTGGGTAATGGTTATGCTGATTTAAGTGATAGAAAAATAGAAGAGTTTATAAACAGTGCCAAAACTGATAAAGGTATTGGGGACTATTCTTACGAAAAAACTCCTTCAGCACAAGAAGTATTGAAAAATCTGAGAGCCTTCTATGACATATTCAAAGACGACCCGATACTTGATGAAAACAATGGTATTAAAGAATTATCAGTAGAATATTTTATAATTTCCTGTTACTCGTTGGTAAGGCATCTCCGAAAGCATTACGTTTTTGATGAGCCAATGAAAGAGATTCTTAGAGACTTTATTTATAACTTCTTTCAAAGGTGGAAAACTTATGATGAGTCAGTTGATAATGACTTACTATCATTCAGTAATCACAGACAGCAAGGTGAAAACGACCTTGAAATTCGTGACAGGATAATGCGTCAGATTTTCTTCCAATACCTTAAAGACAAAGGATTGGAAATTATTGAAAAAGACGAAAATCGAGCATTTTCTGAATTAGATCGAATCATTATTTACAGGAGAGATAAAGGAATGTGCCAGCAATGTTTGCGTGAAGGTAAACCTGAAAATGAAGCAAAAGTCAGTTGGTCAAAATACCAAGCAGACCACGTTTTACCACATTCAAAAGGCGGTAAGACTGACATTGAAAATGGTGAACTTCTTTGTGCCTATCATAATCAATCAAAAGGAGCTAAAACTGTTTAATGGATGAGAATCAAAAAAGTTGAGATAAAAGATTATAAGGCATTCTACGGCTTGAATGAATTTAATGTAGATGGCAAAAACCTTTTTATCTACGGGGAAAATGGAAGCGGTAAAAGTTCGTTTTACTATGCTTTGAAAGACTTTTTTCAATCATCCACCGAAACATTGAGCTATGATGAAACTGAAAATATTTTCCTGACCAAAGCCCAAAAAGGCAAAGGTTTCATAAAAGTAACTTTCAACCCTGATCGAAGCGGAGTAGCCAATGACAAAAGCTACACGGTAAAGAAAACATCAAAAGACACCTACACCGCAGGAGACACAAGCATCCGTGATGCTATCAAGCTCAAAAGCTTCCTGACATATAAACACCTTCTATCTATTCATCACATCAAAAGAGAAAATGAAATAGACTTGTTTGAATTACTGGTAAAAGGTGTTCTCAAGCATTTCAAGAGTGTAGCTATCACAGGAACCAAGGAATTGGGCGAACTCTGGGATGATGTGGAAGTGGCGATTGGAAAGGAAACCAGTCAGGCTTTTAACATTACTGCCAAGAAAAAGGAAGTTGATGAAGCCATTGACAAGTTCAATACGGCTTTCAAAAAGCTATTTGAAAGAAACAGCATCGAAAACATAATGAAGTTTGCCCAACCCATTTTAGACAAATTCGGGCACAACATAGAAATCGAACTCAACTATACACAAGCCAGACCAAACACCGCCTACAACGCAATTGAACGCAACCACGTAAGAGCCAAAGTGAAATATTTGGGTAAAGAAATTCCAAAACCACACATTTTCCTGAACGAAGCAAGGCTTTCAGCCATTGCCATATCCATTTACTTAGGTATGGTTAAAAGACACGTTCAAGGCATTCCCTGCAAGGTACTTTTCTTGGATGATATTTTTATCGGGTTGGACATTTCAAACCGTTTGCCATTGCTTAAAATTCTTGATACAGAATTTCCAAATTATCAAGTTTTCATAACTACTTATGACAAGCCTTGGTATGAGTTTGTAAAATCAACATACTTAGATGGCAACAACGCTTGGAAAAGTTTTGAATTTTATGCCCGAAGAGCACGAAAAGGATTTGAAATACCTATCGTAAGAGAGAACAATTCAAATTCACACATTCAAAATTACATAGACATAGCGGAAGCGTTTTTCAATCAAGGAGACAATAAAGCTGCTGGTGTATATTTAAGGTCTGCTTATGAATTTATTTTGAAGAGATTCTGCTTTGGCAAAAAAGTTCCAGTTCCTTTTTACATAGACAATTCAAAGATGAAAACAGATGAGTTCTGGAGTTCTGTAAAAAAATATAAAGCCGCACACCCAGCTTGTGGACTGACACCTGCAACCACGACTCAAATTGACCATTACACAAGCCTAGTATTAAACCCATTAAGCCACCACGACATTAACAAGCACGAAATAACATCAGAAATTCAAGGAGCATTGACAACAATAAAGACACTAAAAGCGGAACTGAATGTATAAGCCTACGCTTCACAGCCACACACATTGCCAAGTCGCACCAGCCGACACACAAGCCAAAACTTGGCAAAGAGTGTGTCTGTCCCAACGCAAGACCAAAACGACCGATAAACCAATGGACGAAAAGAACACCGAAGCGATAACAGGCGTTTGGCTCAATGGCGGGTGACGTGGTTAATTGAACATTCTACCTCGCATCAACTTTTGTGGTGTATTGACAGTTTTGTGCTCCGGAATCCGCCACTGCGCCAAGCGCCAAAACGTTGTATGCAAGTGTAAAAAGACAAAACTCGATGCTTTGAAATAAAAGATTAATTAATAGAAAGAAAAATTTATTGATTTGGTGCTTCGTAAAAAGGTCAGTGCATATTGAGGGTAATTTATTTTGTTTTTTCTCTCCCCCCCGCAAAGACAAAAGAAACCCAACCGCACAAAACAACACATTTGCAAACCGCTGCAAGCCAGCCCTGCAATCCAAAGTTTGCAAAAGAGTTGTTTTTTTGCCTGCGCTACATTAGCTTAATCATTGTACATTTACATTTATGAAAGGTAAAACAGATAAAAAATTAGAACAAAAGAATATCAAACCAACCGCTATGCGCCAATTGGTTTACGAGATTTTAGAAAAACAAAAGAAAGCATTAAGCCTTTATGAAATAGAACAGCAGTTTGACAATGTTGAAAGGTCAACTATATTTCGTACGCTCAAGACGTTTCAGGACAACTACCTTATTCACAGCATTGACGATGGTACGGGAGCGGTAAAATATGCCTTGTGCGATGATGATTGTACCTGCAAACCCGATGACCTTCATATTCATTTTTTATGCAATAAATGCGGTCAAACTCACTGTATGAAAGACATGCCAGTTCCAAAGATGGATTTAGCAGAAGGCTTCTCGTTTGAAAATGCCAATTTTGTGGTAAAAGGAATTTGCCCTAATTGCCGATAAAACTTTGCAATACTGTTGCACGTACTCATTCAGTAGTTTTGTTACATAATTTTTAAAAGTTATGCTATGAAACAAACATTCACTATTCTATTACTTCTTTTTTCAACAGGTTTATTATTCGCACAAAACAAAATAACTTTTGAGGTAAAAGAAGAATCTGGCGAATCCTTAATTGGAGCAAGTGTAATTATTGAAGGAACGACGACAGGTACAATTACAAATAATGAGGGTTTTGCAAGATTGGAGAATTTACCCAATGGCGAAATAGAGTTTGTAATTTCTTTTGTCGGCTTTGAAGAAAAGGAAATTACTTTATCTTTTCCAGATGACAACAACAAAACGATTGAAGTTGAGCTGGAAGAAGGAGAAGAACTTGAAGAAGTTGTAATTGCAGCAACAAGGTCTTCCCGAACAATTCAGGATATTCCAACAAGAATTGAAGCAATTACAGGCGAAGAATTAGGCGAAAAAGCAGCTATGAACTCAACAAATATTGGCATGCTTTTAAGAGAAACCACAGGTGTGCATATGCAGCAAACCTCACTTAGTTCTGGAAATATGAGTATTCGCATTCAGGGTTTGGATGGTCGATACACACAAATATTAAAAGATGGAATGCCACTTTATGGTGGTTTCGCCGGTGGGTTATCTATTATGCAAATACCACCGCTTGACTTAAAGCAAGTTGAGCTAATTAAAGGGAGTAATTCTACTTTGTACGGTGGTGGAGCAATTGCAGGTTTGGTAAACCTTGTAACCATACGACCAGAAGAGGAAGCAAAGCTTGATGTTATGCTAAATCAAACAAGTGCTTTGGGTACAACTGGCAATTTGTTTTATGCGCAGAAATACGGAAAAGTTGGTCTTTCAGTTTATGGCTCAGCTAATAATCAAATCGCATTCGACCCCGACGAAGATGGTTTTTCAAATATGCCCAAAGCGCAAACTTTTAGTCTAAATCCAAAATTCTACTACTACTTCAATCCTAACACTGAATTAAGTTTAGGGTTAAACACTACCATCGATAATAGAACGGGTGGAGACATGGAAGTGATAAAGGGAAACACAAGTACTGAACATATTTTTTCCGAAGAAAATAAATCGGAACGTTATGCTACGCAATTAAGTTTTCGGAATACAACCGATGACAGAACATTCTCTTTTAAAAATAGTGTTTCCTATTTTGACAGAAAACTAAGTATTCCAGACTACCGATTCAGTGGAAATCAATTATCCAGTTTTACCGAAGCCATATACATTTTGCATAAAAACGATAATACAGAATGGCAATTGGGATTAAACCATTATCTCGAACAGTTTACAGAGACAGACGCTGACTCATATTCTGCAAGAGATTATACACATAACACCTTTGGTGGCTTTATTCAAAACACTACCGATTTTAGTAAAAAACTTGGGTTAGAAACTGGCTTACGAACCGACTACAATGCTGACTATGGGACATTTGTGCTGCCACGTTTTTCATTGTTATTTAAACCTAACAATAAATTAAGTTCACGACTTGGCGGTGCTATGGGTTACAAGCTTCCTACAATTTTCACCGAAGATGCTGAGAGAATTTATTATCGGGATATTCAACCATTATCAAAAGACCTGGTAGATGCAGAAACTTCAATAGGAGGAAATTTCGATATAAATTACAAAACCGCATTGGGCGATGAAATGACTTTCTCAATCAACCAACTCTTCTTTTTGACTCAGCTAAAAAATGCATTGGTTTTACGGGAAGACGAAACAATGGGCATGGCTTATTTTGAAAGCGCTGATGGTAACATTTTAAGTTCAGGCTTTGAAACCAATATAAAACTAACATACGACGATTTTAAACTCTATTTAAACTACGCCTTTGTTAATACCGAATTACAATACGATAATATCAATAACCAGAAACCACTTACACCAAAGCACAATGCGGGTGCAGTATTATTCTATGAAATTGAAGAAAAATGGTCTGCTGGATATGAGGTTTATTACACTGGGAAACAGTTCGATAATTTATACAATCAAAAAACAGATTATTGGACAATGGGAATAATGATTATGCGACATTGGGAACGTTTATCTTTATTCGTGAATTTCGAGAACTTTACAAACGTTATGCAATCTGATTTTGAACCTTTGGTTTTGCCGCCAACAAATTATCCTACTTTCCCTGATATTTGGGCACCGGCTGATGGATTTGTATTTAATGGAGGAATAAAACTTAGATTATCAGGCGACAATGATTAAATCAGAATACCACATATCGAAAATGGATTGTCCATCCGAAGAAAACATGATTCGTATGAAGTTGGATGGAATAGAGGTTATCAGGAAATTGGAATTCGATATTGAAAATCGCAATCTTACTGTTTTTCATTCTCGGGAAGATGAAGAAATATTATCGCGTCTGGAATCATTAAACTTTGGAGCAAAACATACATATTCAAGTTCTATTGATGAAAAGGAAGTAACAATAGAAAGTTCCGATGTACAATCAAAACTGTTATGGACGATACTCATAATTAATTTTGGATTTTTCATAATTGAAATGACTACCGGACTTATTTCAAAGTCAATGGGTTTGGTGGCAGATTCTTTAGACATGTTAGCTGATTCTTTTGTATATGGATTAAGTCTTTGGGCAGTTGGTTCAACAGTTCTGAGAAAAAAGAAAGTTGCACGTTGGAGTGGTTATTTTCAATTATCCTTAGCCTTTTTAGGTATTATAGAAGTGGTAAGACGATTTATAGGTTCTGAAGAAATGCCAGACTACAGAATTATGATTGGAGTTTCAGTTTTAGCATTAACTGCCAATGCCATCTGTTTGTACCTACTCCAGAAATCGAAAAGTAAAGAAGCACACATGAAAGCCAGTATGATTTTTACTTCCAACGATGTAATAATAAATTCAGGAGTTATTTTAGCTGGTGTATTGGTGTTGCTGACCCAATCAAAATATCCTGATTTGATTGTTGGTTCTATTGTTTTTTTGATTGTATCTCAGGGTGCATTTAGAATATTGAAACTTGGGAAATGATAGCCATCCCTTTTTGTAAGCACATTGTCAAGTCGCACGAGCCACTCTAAACCTAAACTTGCCAAAGAGCTTACAAAGCCAACCCTAATTACCGCCTTTAAGGGCGGTTTGGGGATTTACCCACCCACAAAAACAAAATAAATTTGTACTCCGAATCAACGTCTGTGCAGATTGATAAGAAAACTGTTAAATTTGTTAAAACTTGAGACGGATTGACTTTGAAGGATAAACACCAGCATACAACAAAGTGTATAAATCATTTGGCGGATAGTGCTAAATTCAAGGGTGTTACATTTAATAAAATTTGTGTTAGTTTGAAAGGTTCGTGCTTCCAATCGCCAAACGACACCATACACGTAACACGTTAGGCCTCATTTTAAGCAGAGCAACAGCGAAACAGAAATGGAATTGAAAATGGACAATAAGGATTATAAACTAATAATTGCAAGTGATGTAACCAGAGATGGAATTGGACTTGAAATTTGGGACGCTGAAACAGACAAAATGATTATTGAAATTTTTCGTGCGGATTCAGACCAACGGATTGATTTCTACACAGAAAAAATCACAGTGCCGATTGAATTGATTGAAAAATCGCTTGAAATATTTAATAAACGGATAGGGAAAGAATTTCAAAAATAATATCTGACAAGATTGCTAAACATGAAAACTGTAAAGTATCAATAGAAACGTTACAAATCTGAGGCTATTTTTTATTCTGGAATATATTATCTTTCGTTCAATGAAGAACGCGGAAAGAAAAATTAAAGCCCGTGAAAAGTGGATAAAAACCTATATTG
>JACDJC010003716.1_pt1 | contig 10875 bp, 11 predicted proteins | sample 7454191 | NCBI WGS metagenome assembly JACDJC01 (sample SAMN14253291, study PRJNA609438) | sludge metagenome | isolation source: sludge after 25d culture with pyrite and EDTA | collected 2018-12-20
CCGCAACAATATAACCGCCTAACACAATCCGGTCAGCAGCTGCTGCTCAAAGGGTTATTGGGTGAAAAGGAATTGTTAACCACCCTGGAAAACACACTGCGCGTCTCGAACCACACCGCATAAAGAAGGAAGAATGTCATCTCATTTCATTGTTAAATGCATCGATTGCGGGCACCTCGCTCCGTTTTTACCGACCCAATTAGCCTGCCCAAAATGTGGTAGCACCTGGAAAGAAGCAGAATATGACTACAAGCATCTTGCCCATTCCCTGCCATTGAACTTACCCGGTCGCCCATTTGACCTATGGCGCTATCGGGAGCTGCTGCCAATCCGCAGCCCAAACCCAGCCATTTCTCTGGGGGAAGGTGGCACCCCGCTGATCAAGGCCGCAAATCTGGGCATGATGTTGGGATGCCCAAACATTTATATAAAAGACGAACGGCAGGGGCCAACCGCTTCTTTTAAAGATCGACAAGCGGCAGTCTCGATTGCTGCCCTGAAGGAAGCCGGAATCAAGGAATTGGTGATCGCCTCTACGGGCAATGTCGCCATCTCCTATTCTGCTTATGCGGCTCGTGCCGGCATTAAGCTATATGCCTTTCTGACCAGCCTGGTTCCCGCTTCAAAAATGCGAGAAGTAGCCTTATACGGAACTCAGGTCATCAAAGTGACCGGCTCGTATGACCAGGCTAAAAAAGTAGCGGCAGAATTTGCCAAACAAAAAAATCTCTACCGCGATCCCGGCGCGATGAATGTACCGACCATTGAGGCCATGAAAACGGTTGGTTTTGAAATTGCTGAACAGTTGACCGCAATTATGGGGCCTCCTTTTGAGACCAATTCCCAGCGCCCCACTGCACCATGGCGGGCACCGGATTGGTATATTCAATCCGTCAGCGGGGGCCCCGGACCCTATGGGGTAATGAAGGGCTACGAAGAATTGTTGAAACTCGGCATGACCAATTCTTCTCCCAAATTTGGTCTGATCCAATCCGAAGGCTGCGCCCCGATGGTACACGCCTGGAAGCAAAATAAGGAAACCGCAGCCCCGATTCAATCACCGCGCACCCTCATTGCCACCCTGGCAACCGGCGACCCGGGCAGAACCTATACCATTTTAGCGGAGCGCATGAAAAACTCGTTTGGGGGTACGTTTGAAGATGTCAGCGATAAAGAAGCCTTCCGCGCCATGCACATCCTCGCAAAAATGGAAGGGATTTCGGTTGAACCGGCCGCCGGTGTTGCTTTCGCTGGCTTAATTAAACTGATTCGAGCCGGCGTCATCTCCTCGGATGAGGTCATCGTAGTAAACTGCACCGGTCATACCATGCCGATTGAAAGAAATATTCTAGGAGACCGCTGGGCAAGAAATGTGGTCTTGTCTTCGCAAACGATGGAAGAAACCCCGGAAGAAGGCTTGTTAGCCGCCCTTAGCAAGGTTGCCACCGATCGCTTCCCACGCATTGCGATCATTGACGATAACGCCGATGTCAGACGGTTGATTCGGCGCATTCTGCAATCGCAGGGTAGTTACACTATTTTTGAAGCAGATAATGGGCGCACCGGCATTGATCTGGTCATGCGGGAAAAACCAAACTTGGTCATCTTAGACTTAATGATGCCCGAATTAGATGGCTTTGGTGTGATGGATGCCTTACAAAATGACCCCGAAACAGCCGACATCCCGATCATTGTCATCACCGCCAAAGAACTAACCAGTGAGGAGAAGAAACGCCTGAACGGTCATATTCAATCCCTGATGCAAAAGGGTGATTTTATGAGTGATGAATTGATGGATGAGATTCGTTCCCTTTTGTAAGCATTGTGATGTATGAAATCTTCCTTGCGAAATTCCGGCATACAAGCAGGCCTAGCCTCAGCATTATTCTTAGGGGTTATTCCTGTCTTTGGAAAACAATCCCTTAATATCGGTTTTTCGCCGCTCTCGGTAACAGCCCTACGCACCACCATCGCGATGCTGTTGCTGCTTTCGATTATGTTGGTTTTTAAACGCCAATTCTTTTATATCTATCCGGTCGGTTTAGCGGGATGCTTTTTAGCAGGAATTGTCAATGGATTGGGATCCCTGCTCTACTACAGTGCTATTCAACGATTGGATGCGAGTGTAGCTCATCTGATCTATTCCTTTTATCCCATCTTTGTCGCACTTTTATTGTTTTTAGACCGCACACCGATCTCCAAAATTACAATTTTTCGCCTGGCGTTAAGTATTCCCGGGGTCTATTTATTATTGGATTTAACCGGTAACAGCGTGAATATCAGTGGTATCCTGATGATGTTTGGTGCATCTTTACTGTATGCCTTGCACCTGATCATTAACCAGCGCGTCTTGGTGGATGTCCCTTCCCCTACCGTGACTTTGTATACATTGATCGCGATGAGCGCGACGGTGGTAATCGCCTACTTGATTGGTGACCGCAGCTTACCGCAAGCCGGCACACCCTATTGGCCTTTGTTGGCCATGGCATTTTTCACCTTTCTATCGCGCATTACCTTGTTTATGGGTGTGAAACACCTGGGCGGACTGCAAACTGCCTTGTTAGGATTGGGGGAACTGGTCGTGACGATTGGTCTGGCGTATATCTGGCTGGGCGATCGTCTGACGACCAATCAGTGGATTGGTGCCGTTTTAATCTGTGCCAATGTTTTTCTGGTCGGGTTTGATAAAATTACCCCCCAAAAACGCAAAACCACCGGCATTTTGGCCTGGCTGAATCCCCCCAGTATCGTTTCCTCTGAATTCCCCTGGAAACCGGAACCATAAAATTGTCGTGACCGGCTGTTTCCCTCTCAATGGGAAATCCAAAAGGCCCCATAAAAAAAGCTGGTCTTTTACAACCAGCTTCGTGGGTGGCTGAAGGGGGTCGAACCCTCAACCGCCGCATCCACAGTGCGGAGCTCTGCCATTGAGCTACAGCCACCATAACAAGGCGAATTCTATCATAATGGGGGTCGTGATGCAAGCTTTTCCTTGATAACTTGAATCATTTCAGATCGCTTGAGATTTTCCTGGGAGCGGTTATTTAAATCTTTAAAAGTCACCTCACCGGCTTGTTTTTCCTCCGGCCCAACGATGATCAAGTATGGTACACCAACACGGCTGGCATATTTTAGTTGTTTTTGAATTTTTGTGGCTTCGGTCATACAAATTGTTTTGATGCCTGCTGTGCGCAGTTCCGCCGCAACTTTCAAAGAATCTTGAAATAACGTTTCATCAAATACCGTTACCAGGACATCCGCGTTGGAGGTGGCAAATTCAGGCAGGCAGCCATATTTTTCAATGATGAGACGCGCCATTACATCCCCCATCGCAAAGCCAACCCCAGGTAAAGGATCTCCCCCGACATCTCCTACCAGGTTGCCGTAATGTCCGCCGCCTAAGATAGAACGCCCTTCTTTATCAATATCCTTGGCTTCAAAAACGATACCCGTGTAATAATCCAGTCCGCGGATAATTTGCGGATCATACACCACATAATCCCCAAACCCCATACTTTCCAGGGTTTGGAAAACAGTTACCAGGTCTTCTGAACGCTGCCATAATTCTTTGTTTGCTAAGACCTTTTTTAATCCTTCAAACTGGGCATCGCTTAACCCTAAGTTATTTCCATACTCTTTCCAGGCCTGCGGCGATAGTTTTTCGCGGCGGTCAATCAATCGAAAAATATCCTGTTTTCGATCCGGTGCAATCGATAGGTCTTCCAATACTTGATCCATTAATTTTCGGCTGTTGACAAAAATCTTCACCTGATCCGCCGATAAGCCCACCTTGTTAAAAAAGTAAGCACACACCGCAATCAATTCCGCATCACTAACAGCGGAATCGCTACCGACCAGATCAATATTCCATTGGAAAAATTCACGGGTGCGCCCCTTTTGCGGTCGTTCATACCGCCAAAAAGGCCCAAACGACCACCACCGCTGTGGGAAGACGAGCTGTTTCTGGCGCTGAGCAATCATTCGGGCTAAGGTCGGGGTAAGTTCAGGGCGCAGAGAGATCAGATCTCCGCTTCGATCCTCAAACACAAAAGCCTGTTCTTTTACCAGTTCTTCTCCCGATTTTGCTGCATATAAATCAATCTTCTCAATAAACGGGCCTTCATATTCTAAATAGCCAAAAACCTCTGAAACTTGCTTGACCATCTGGTACAACCAGGTGCGCACCGCCATATCTTCTGGGTAAAAATCACGGGTGCCCTTAACCGACGAAATAATCGAATTCATATTGAATACCTTTGTATATTAAAATGATTATTAATCTTATCACACCCCGATTTAAAATAAGGAAAAAAACCACTTAATGAAATTTTTCACAAATCATTTCATTTATCTTCATTAATCGAGTAAAATACATATCACAAGTATTTATCCATAATTGTAGGTAAAAAATGATCATTGATGAATTAATCGAAATTGTAAATGGGGATCTATATAACGATCAAATTGATGGTTCGATACAGATCCTAGGCGGATGCGGTGCCGATTTAATGAGCGATGTATTAGCATCCATTGAACCCGGCGCAGTTCTTCTGACCGGTTTGTGTAACCCCCAAGTCGTGCGCACGGCCATCATGGCCGATGTGGCCGCCATTGTCCTGGTGCGCGGAAAAATACCGCAGGAGCAAACGATTGAGCTGGCCCTGGCAGAAGATATTCCGTTGATCTCCTCCCCGTATGGCATGTTTGAATTATGCGGGCGGCTTTACAAAGCCGGACTGACCAGCCTTGAAAAGCCCGTAGAAGGTGAACAGGATTGTGGTTGTTAATAAATTGATACCGAAAGCATAAATCATGGCATCCAATGCACAAAAACGCACCCGCATCATAACGGATCAGGAAGCAGAAAACATTTCGCGCGTTGAAGAGCTGGCTTATGAGCTGAAAGTAAATGAGGTCATGACCAAAAACCCCATTACCCTGGCTCCTAATATGCGCATGCGCGAAGCGTTGGAAATTTTCCGCCAAAAAAGAATTTCGGGAGCCCCGATCCTTTCCGCAAATCAAGATTTGGTGGGGATTTTAAGTATTGAAGATTTGATTCGCTGTTTAATGATCTCTGACCTGGATGCCAGTATCAATGAATACATGACCACCAAACTTGCTACCATTTATTTCAACGATCCCTTGGTAGAAGCTTTAAAGAAATTTGTCGCAACCAATTTTGGGCGGCTGCTGGTGGTGGATAAAAATCAAAAAATGGTTGGTATCATCACCAAAGGTGATATTAATACCGGTTTATTAAAAGCCCTGGAATACGACTACCAGGAAGAAGAAGTACGCAAATATCGCGCCAGCCATTTGTTTGAAGATATTGAATCTGACCGCACCAGCTTGATCTTACGCTACACCATCAAACAAGGGGATTTCACCAACGGCGGGCAGGCTTCCAGCAATATCAAGCGCGCCTTAGTCCGCTTAGGTGCGCCAAAACAAATAGCCCGCCGCTGTGGCATTGCCATTTACGAAGCGGAAATGAATTTAATTATCCACACGACAGAAGGTGGTGTCATCCGCGTCGAAATTGAATCCAACCAGATTACGATTGACACCTATGACTATGGCCCCGGCATTCAGGATGTGGAACAAGCCATGAAACCCGGCTATTCCACCGCCACGGAATCCGTGCGGGAAATGGGGTTTGGGGCCGGCATGGGACTGGCAAATATCAACCGCTGTGTCGACCAGATGAAACTTGAATCGGTATGGGGAAAAGGTACCCGTCTGAGAATTCGCATTTTCCTTGATGACCGTGCTGAAAATAACGATCCCAATCAATCTTAGGAGACAATATGACAGATCTTGCAACTGTGATCAAAGAACTTGAATTAAAGGTGTTAACAGCAAACAAAGATTTTGCTTCGATACAGGTCAGCGCAGGCTATACGTCAGATCTGTTAAGCTGCGTGATGGCTGGTGCCCCCAACCAGGGTGTCTGGGTCACACTGCAAGCGCATAACAATATCATCGCTGTCGCCGCCCTGCTCGAACTCTCTGCGATTATCATCACGGAAGGTGCCCTGCCCGATGAGGCTACCATTCAAAAAGCCAATCAGGAAGAAATTATCCTGTTAAGCAGCGAGCATAACTCTTTTTATATCGCTGGTAAACTGTGGGAGTTAGGGGTTCACGCCGAATAAAGCTTGTGGAAACATTATTAACACTTCGATCTGATCTTCACGTTCACACAGTTCTATCTCCCTGCGCTGAAATTGAAATGATTCCGCCGCTGATCGTTGACGAGGCCCTTGCGAAAGGGATCGATTTAATTGCTATCACCGATCACAATGCCAGTGCAAATATAGAAGCGGTCCAACAGGCAGCCCAAGGCACACCGTTAACTGTGCTACCCGGCATGGAACTGCAAACCCGGGAAGAAGTACATATCCTGTGTTTATTTGATACGATGGATCAAATAAACAGCCTACAAACCATTGTCAACCAGAAACTTCCCCAGCGAAATAATAAACCCGATTTTTTTGGTGAACAATTGGTTGTCGACGACAGCGGTGATTTTATTCGCCGAGACACCCGCTTGTTGATCGCCTCAGCCAATCTATCGATCACGGATTGTTACCATTTGGTCAACCAACTTGGTGGTATAATTATCCCGGCGCACATTAACAGAAAAGCTTATGGGTTAATTGAAAACCTTGGGTTTGTCCCCAACGACATTCCTGTGATTGCTTTGGAAATTTCACGCCATATCACCCCACACATGGCTTATGAAAAATTTCCACAAATCGCTGGTTATCCATTAATTCAAAATGGCGATGTTCACCGCCTGGATGAATTTATCGGTACAACCTGGTTTCAGCTAAAATCCCCTACGATTGAAGAAATTCGCAAGGCCATTCGAGGGTTAGAAGGCCGTTCAGTCGAAATCATTCCTAATCTCCCATCGGTGTAACTGGTTTGTAAAACCGGTTCTTAAAATTATGCAAAAGGAGATAAAAAATTTTAAAAATTATTCGTGAAAAAAATAACAATCGAGCTTTATCCTGCCTTTTACATGACTTTTAGTCATTACCTTTTGTGAGCTTATGGGTAGAATTTAAAATAAATATTACCAAGTAAATCCAAATTTTTAACGGAGCTTTTGTAAATGATAAAAACAGAAGAACAATCAGTAGTAGACGATCCGATTAATAACCCACAGCAACGGGCGATCATCGACCAGATTCTCGAAGAAAACCGCCACAAGCCGGGTGCAACGATGGTGGTGTTAAGTGACCTGCAAAATAAAATCGGGTTTATTTCTGAGGCAATGCAGCGTTATGTAGCCCAGCAGTTGGAAGTACCGCTATCCACTGTGCATGGTGTGGTTACGTTTTATTCATTTTTCACGACGATTCCGCGTGGCAAGCATACGATTAAGTTCTGCATGGGAACCGCTTGCTATGTGGGTGGCGTCCCACAATTAATCGAAAAAGCAAAACAAGTTTTAGGCATTGAACTGGGTGAAACCACCGCAGATGGCAATATCACCCTGGAAGCCTGCCGCTGTGTGGGTGCCTGCAGTCAGGCACCGGTGATCGTAGTAGACGAAGACGTGATGGGGCGTTTCCCGGCAAAAAAAATCCCCCAAGTGCTTAAGAAACTGCAAGAGTAGCGGCGGCAAAACCGATTGAAAGAACTCTCCTTACACATTTTAGATATCGCGGAAAACAGTATCGCTGCGGGTGCTGATCTCGTTGAAATCTTTGTAACAGAAGTTACAACCACGGACCGCTTAATCATCTGTGTGAAGGATAACGGTAAAGGTATGGATGCGGAAACGGTGCAAAAGGTCGTTGATCCCTTTATCACGACCAGAACGACGCGTAAAGTGGGCCTGGGAATTCCGTTGTTAAAAGCAGCGGCAGAACAGTGCAACGGCAGCCTGAGCGTGGAATCAGCAATAAATGTCGGAACGACCATCACCATCAGCTTTCAGCGCAGCCACATAGACCGCATGCCGCTAGGCGCATTGGCACAAACCATCCTGCATTTGGTGATCGGCAGTCCCGCTATCAATTGGGTATTTCACTACCGAGTAAACCAAAATGAATATGTTTTTGACGATACATTAATAAAAAAAGAATTAGAAGGCATCCCCCTGACCGAACCGGTCGTGCTGTCCTTCTTGCGTGAAGAAATTGAATCAGGAATCAACAATATTCGTCCTGAATTAGAATATTAATTGAAAAAATAGGAGATAACCGATGCCGACCATTAATAGTTTAGATGATCTAAAAAAAATTCGTGAAGAAGCATTAAGAAAACGAGACGTCAAGAATACAGCTGGGCAAAAACAGGTCATTGTGGGGATGGGCACCTGTGGTATCGCTGCTGGGGCACGTGAGACCATGAAAGCCATCTTGGATACCATCGAATCCAATAACCTGAGCGGTATTGTAGTCACCCAAACTGGTTGTATTGGCATCTGTGAAATGGAACCGATTGTCCAGGTTCAAATCGGTGATGGTGACAAAATCACTTATGGTAAGGTAAATAAAGATATTGCCAAAGAAATCATCGCAGAACATGTGGTGAAGGGTAATGTATTAAAAGACAAAGTAATTCCAATGTAACTGATTGGTAGAAATTGGAAGGGTTTGATTTATGAAATATTTTCGCTCTCATATCCTGGTGTGCGTTGATCCAGAATGCCTCGAAAAGGGTGCCCATCAAGTGATGGATGCGCTCAACGATGAATTGGTCGCCACCGGGTTAATTAACGAAGTCCAGGTGCTGGAAACCTCCCGCATCGGTGGATGTGCGCAAGGCCCGGAAATGATGGTCTACCCGGAAGGCGTGCATTATGCTGGTTTATCCCGCGATGATGTCCCGTTTTTGGTAGAAGAACATTTCTTAAAAGGACGTGTTGCCAAGGATTTTCTTGTGGCGACGAAAACCGCTGAAGATGAAGAGTTGTCGGCACCGACTGCCAAAGAAATTCGGGTTGTTTTACGCAACTGCGGCCAAATTGACCCGGAAAACATCGAAGACTACATCGCCGAAGATGGGTATATGGCCTTGGGAAATGTTCTCAGCACGATGAGTCCCGAAGATGTCATTGAAACGCTCAAAAAATCCGGTCTACGCGGGCGTGGTGGAGCTGGTTTTCCGACCCATTTAAAATGGCAATTCACCCGTAACACCCCATCTGATCTGCGCTTTGTGATTTGTAACGCTGATGAAGGTGACCCGGGTGCGTTTATGAACCGACGGGTGCTGGAATCTGATCCCCATTCCGTGATTGAAGGTATGACGATCGCTGCGTATGCGATTGGTGCATCACAAGGCTATGTATACTGTCGCGCCGAATACCCGATTGCTGTAGCCACCCTCAACCGCGCCATTGAACAAGCCAAATCTATGGGCTTACTAGGCGAAAATATTTTGGGAACCGATTTTTCATTTGATCTGGAAGTGCGCATGGGCGCTGGTGCTTTCGTTTGTGGCGAAGAAACCGCGCTAATGAGTTCGATCGAAGGCAATCGCGGAGAACCCCGCCCGCGGCCGCCTTTCCCCTCAGTCAAAGGCCTGTGGGGCCAGCCGACCAATATCAACAACGTGGAAACATACGCCAATGTGCCGCAAATTATCCTCAAAGGGCCGGAATGGTTTGCCTCGATGGGTACCGAAAAAAGCAAAGGTACCAAAACCTTCGCACTGGCTGGCGACATTAACCACACCGGTCTGATTGAAGTACCCATGGGCATCAGCCTGCGTGAGATCATCTATGATGTTGGCATGGGCATTAAAAACGATAAAGAATTTAAAGCGATCCAAACCGGCGGCCCGATGGGCGGCTGTCTGCCAAAAGACTATCTCGATCTACCGGTTGATTATGAATCCCTGATGCAAGCCGGTTCGATGATGGGTTCTGGCGGGATGATCGTAATGGATGAAGACACTTGCATGGTTGATATTGCTCGTTTCTTTATGGAATTTACCCAGGAAGAAAGCTGCGGTAAATGTACGCCTTGTCGAGTCGGCACCAAACGAATCTTAGAAATTCTCGAACGGATTTGTGATGGTCACGGGCGTAACGGCGATATTGAACAACTAGAAATGTTATGCCAGGAGATTAAATCCAATTCCTTGTGTGGCTTAGGTCAGGGCGCACCCAACCCGGTTGAATCCACCTTAAAACATTTCCGTGATGAGTATGAAGCTCACATTTACGATAAAAAATGTCCGGCCAAAGTTTGTAAAGCTATGATCAGCTATGAAATTTTGGAAGATGCTTGCACGGGCTGCACGGTCTGTGCGCGTAACTGTCCGGTCAATGCGATCACGGGTGAACGCAGACAACCCCACTTAATTGATCCAGACACTTGTATTCGCTGCGGAATCTGCCTCCAGGTCTGTAATTTCAACGCAATTGAGGTCGTTTAATTTCCACTTTTACCCCAATATCCAAGGAGCTGCACATGACGATTGTAAAAGAAAAAGAAGTGATGGATGCCGTTGAAAAGGCCATCCAACAGCATGGAGACACCCGAGATGAACTGATTCCCATTCTGACCGATGTAAACCGTGCCTTAGGTTATCTCCCTGCGCAAGCCTTAGAAGAGATCAGCCGCAAATTGAAATCTCCGCGGGCACAATTATTTTCTGTGGCAAGTTTTTACCAAATGCTTGCGACCAAACCCCGCGGCAAACACGTCATTCAGTTTTGCGAGAGTGCCCCCTGCCATGTTGTTGGCGGGCGGGAAGTTTGGCAAGCGTTACAGGAAGCCGTTCAGCTTGAATCCGGTGAAACCTCTGAAGATGGCAATTGGACGTTGATCACCACCAGCTGTCTTGGATTATGCGGGGTGGGCCCAGTGATCGTGGTTGATGAAGATGCGTATGGCAACTTAACCC
>JACDJC010003721.1_pt1 | contig 10865 bp, 11 predicted proteins | sample 7454191 | NCBI WGS metagenome assembly JACDJC01 (sample SAMN14253291, study PRJNA609438) | sludge metagenome | isolation source: sludge after 25d culture with pyrite and EDTA | collected 2018-12-20
CCCGTGCCGAGCATGGTGAAGCCGGTGAGGATCGCGCAGGAGATGCCGCTCTGCCCGCGCGCGATCAGCGGCCGCCAGATCCATGGCGAGGTGTAGGCGCTGAGTCCGATCAGGCACCAGAACGCGCTCTGCGCCACGGCGCCGCCGCCGGCGACGCGCACATAGGCGAGCAGGAAGGTCATGTAGGCGATGTAGCCCGCGCGGTACGGGAAGTAGCGGGCGAGGACCGGGTGGATCGGCCGCAGCCGCACCGTCGCCGGCGCCGTATCGCGCGCGGCGTTCTGCGCCGGCCCCGTCACCCGATGCATCACCAGCGGCACCGCCATCAGCGCGCAGAGCACCGTCATCGCCGCCCAGACGATCCACCACGAGCCGGGGCCGAAGCCCGCGAGCAGGAACGGCGCGGCGAGGCCGGAGACGATCAGCCCGGTGCCGGGGCCGGTGTAGAACAGGCTGAGCAGCAGCGCGGCGCGCGCGGGATAGGCTTGGGCGATCGTCGCCGCCAGCGCCCCGCCGCCGACGAAGGCGACCGCCGCGCCGACGCCGGACAACAGCCGCCCCAGCGAGAACACCGCGACATGCCCCGACAGCGCGCAGATCGCCAGCGAGGCCACGCAGCACAGCGTGCCGAGCCAGGTGGCGCGGAACAGGCCGTAGCGCCGCACCACGGCGGCGGCGCCGAGCGCGCCGATCATGTAGCCCGCGGCGTTCACCGTGTTCATGAAGCCCGCGGTGGAATAGGACCAGCCGAGGCTGTCGCGCATGTCCGGCAGCACCAGCGAATAGGCGAAACGGCCGATGCCGAGCCCGATGGCGGGCGCCAGCGCGAGGATCAGGATGGTGCGGATCGGATGCGTGTACGGGGTGGAGGCGGCGGGTGTCACGGGTTGCTCCGGCAGGCGCGGCACCATGGCACTTTCGCCGCCGCCGGCCAATGCCACGCGCGGCAAGGGTGGCTTGCCAAGCGCGCAACGGCGCTTTAGCAAGTCGGCGCGATTTCTCATCCGTCATGGACGGGCATAGGCGAGCGAAGCGACGCCGTCCTTCGAACGATTATGCCCGGCCATCCACGTCTGATGCGAAGATCAGAAAGGCGTGGATGCCCGCGACGAGCGCGGGCATGACGCTTCGATCACAAGGAACGAAGACCATGGCGACCCACAAGCTGCTGCTCCTTCCCGGCGACGGCATCGGCCCCGAGGTGATGGGCGAGGTGAGGCGCATCGTCGGCTGGCTGAACAAGCGCGGCGTGGCCTCGTTCGAGACCGAGGACGGTCTCGTCGGCGGCGCGAGCTATGACGCCGACAAGGTCGCGATCACCGACGCCACCATGGCGCGCGCGCAGGCCGCGGACGCGGTGATCTTCGGCGCGGTGGGCGGGCCGAAGTGGGCCGACGTGCCCTACGAGGCGCGGCCCGAGGCGGGGCTGCTGCGGCTGCGCAAGGACATGGCGCTGTTCGCCAACCTGCGGCCGGCGATCTGCTATCCGGCGCTCGCGGAATCGTCCAGCCTCCGGAAGGAGGTCGTCGAGGGCCTCGACATCATGATCGTGCGCGAGTTGACCGGCGGCGTCTATTTCGGCGAGCCCAAGACCATCACCGATCTCGGCAACGGCCAGAAGCGCGCGATCGACACGCAAGTTTACGACACCTACGAGATCGAGCGCATCGCGCGCGTCGCCTTCGACCTTGCGCGGAAGCGCCGCAACAAGGTGACCTCGATGGAGAAGCACAACGTCATGAAGAGCGGCGTCTTGTGGAAAGAGGTCGTGACCCAGGTGCATGCGCGCGAATACAAGGACGTCGCGCTGGAGCATCAGCTCGCCGACGCCGGCGGCATGCAGCTCGTACGCTGGCCGAAGCAGTTCGACGTCATCGTCACCGACAACCTGTTCGGCGACATGCTCTCCGACATCGCCGCGATGCTCACCGGCTCGCTCGGCATGCTGCCCTCGGCCTCGCTCGGCGAGGCTGATGCGAAGAGCGGCAAGCGCAAGGCGCTGTACGAGCCGGTGCACGGCTCCGCGCCGGATATTGCCGGCAAGGGCATGGCCAACCCGATCGCGATGATCGCATCCTTCGTGATGGCGCTGCGCTATTCCTTCGACATGCAGAACGAAGCCGACCTGATCGACGCCGCGGTCGCCGCCGCGCTGGCCAAGGGTCTGCGCACCGCCGACCTGAAGTCGGAAGGGGCGAAAATCGTCTCCACCGCGCAGATGGGCGAGGCGATCGTGGCCGAACTCGACGCCCTGAGCGCCTGACACATTCCGGCCTTTTCGGCCGAAGTCCGTCACCGTTCCGCCTTATGCAAAATGCCCGGCCTCAGGCCGGGCATCTCGTTTGCCGAAGGGTTCTAGGCTATTGTCAATACAGCGGAAACGGCGTCGGGAAGCCGCCGACGTCCCACTGGTCGCCGAGCGGCGCACGGTTCAGATAGCGCGGGTCGATGGTGCGGCCGTAATTGTAGCCCGGCGGAAAGGCGTAGTCGGTGAACTTGCGCTCGCCGGGCACCACTTCGGTGCCGGCGTCGAGCCACGAGCGCCGCGTCACGTACACGCGGGTGCGGCCGCGCTGGTAGGAGTAGTTGACCGGCTTGCGCGGCGGGCCGTCGTAGGTATGGCCCGTGGATTGGGCGCGTTTCTTCGGTGCGGCGTCGGCCGGCGCGGCATGGAGCGCCGTCGCCGCGACGGCGACGCCGGCCAGCAACGCCAGGGTTGTCACGCCAGGAAATGTCAAAGCCATACGATCCTCACCGGAATCTCGAATTGCATCGCACCATAGCCGTTCGCAGCCCATTGCCACAAGGACTAAAGGGCCACACCTGGCCGCGAACTGGCCGCGAATTGACTGGCCTTTCAACGATATGGACGGCCGGGAAATACGGTTCTACAGCCTTCGCGGCCGCCGCGCCGGCCGCGTGTCGGTGGTCTGCGACACCGGCTCGGCGGTGCAACGCGCAGGCCGCTTCATCCGTTCCTCGAGAAAGCCCTGGGCGGCCGCGCTCGGCAGCGTGCCGTTCAGCGTGATGCGGTCGAGCATGCAGGCAAGGCTGTGGAAATTCGGCCGCGCGCCGTTGGCTTCGCACAGCCAGCCCTTGAGGTAGAGCGCTGCGGTGTCGAAGCGGCTGAGATAGGACACGCACAGCTTGGTCCGGCCGTCGGCGTTGATCTGGAAATTCGCCGCGCGCATCGGGCCGAAGCGGGTTTCGAGATCGTAATAGGTGGTCGCGGCGCTGGAATAATACGTCGAGCGCAGGAGCGGCCGCAGGCTCGACATTTCCGACGAATAGTCGCGGACCACTGGCACGTCGGGCCTGGCCGGCATGGTCACGACCAAGGTGAAGTCGGTGTCGCGATCGTGAATCCGCCCGTATTGCAGGACTTCCTGCCATCCCGCGTTGAACTTTGCGGTGTTGCCGCTCGAAGGCAGCCGCGCGAGATCGGACGACGCGATCTGCAAGGATGACGTCGTGCTGACGCGGGAGGGCTGGCCGAAGAAGCTCCATACCTGCGCGAGCACGATCCCGATCATCGCCAGCACCAGCGTGCCGATGGCATAGAACGCATAGCGCACTGTCGTTCCGGCATAGCTGCCGATGGTCGAGATGCGGTGCTGGTCGAACGACATGGCGACTGTTCCGGCTTATTATTCTGTCTTGAGCGGACCGCGCAGCGACGGCGCGTCTGCCGAGGCGAGCCAGCCCGCCGTCGGCGCCTGCGTCATGCTGCAGGTGTCGCGCTTCAGCTCGGCGCGCGCGAATAGCTCGGCGAGCTTCGGATCGTTGCCGGCCGACAGCAGCGTCAGCCGGTTCAGCGTGCAGCCGAGAAAGGCGCGCTGTGCCGCCACCGGCTGCGCCTGGCACGACCAGCCGCTGATCCTGATATGCGGGTTTTCGAAGACCCGCGCGAAGCCGAGGCAGGATTGCCGGTCGGCCGCGGCGCCGCTCAGGCGCAGCAGCGCTACGGGGCCGAACTTGGTGTCGGTCACGCCCGCAGGCTCCACCTCGCCGTCCTGCGCGCCCGTCATCCGTGCGGCAAGGGCAGCGGCCGGATCGGCGAAGGCGTCGATCTCGCCCCCGGGCCGATAGATCTCAAGGCCGGCGATCGGCCGTTCTCCGGGGCCGACGGACCACCCCAGGATATCCTTGCGACCGCCTTCCGGGTGGCGAAGGATAGTGTAAGCCTCTGTTTTGTCGGCCAGATCGAGCTTGCTGACAGCGAAGGCCGGATGCGGGCGGCCGGCCTCGATCCAGCCCGGCGGGGCGGAGACGCCAGGCGCCTCGGCATGCAGTGCCACCGGTGCGGCGGCGAACAGGTCGGCCGCGATGATCGCAAGTACCGCGAGGCCGGACACATAGGCCATGACGCGCACGGCGACCGCGCGACATTCGTCGGCGAAATCGCGCAACGCCGGGTGGATTCCCGATACGATCCGGAGCGGTTCGTCGAAGGCCATGCGGTTCATCGCGGATGGTCTGTTCCGGTGCGGAGAAGGAGCTTCGCGGTGGGCGTGCGGCAGCGTTGCGCTGTCGCTTCTACGTTGAATTCGAGCCGTTTTTCGCATAGAAGCGCTCGCTCTTCCCTTTCCGCGGGCGGTGGGGGCGAGGCTTTTTTCATCGGAGAGTCAACGATGGGTTACAAGGTTGCCTGTGTGGGCGCGACCGGCAATGTAGGCCGGGAGATGCTCAACATCCTGGATGAGCGCAGCTTCCCCGCCGACGAGGTGGTGGCGCTGGCGTCGCGCCGCAGCGTCGGCACGGAAGTCTCCTACGGCGACCGCACCCTGAAAGTGAAAGCGCTCGAGCATTACGATTTCAGCGACGTCGACATCTGCCTGATGTCGGCGGGCGGATCGGTGTCGAAGGAATGGTCGCCGAAGATCGGCGCCGCCGGCGCGGTGGTGATCGACAATTCCTCGGCGTGGCGCTACGACGCCGACGTGCCGCTGATCGTGCCGGAGGTGAACGCTGACGCTGTTGCGGGGTTCACCAAGCGCAACATCATCGCCAACCCGAACTGCTCGACGGCGCAGCTCGTGGTCGCGCTGAAGCCGCTGCACGACGCCGCGACCATCAAGCGCGTCGTGGTGTCGACCTATCAGTCGGTGTCGGGTGCCGGCAAGGACGCGATGGACGAACTGTTCTCGCAGACCAAGGCCGTCTACACCAGCGACGAGATCGTGAACAAGAAATTCCCGAAGCGCATCGCCTTCAATGTCATCCCCCAGATCGACGTCTTCATGGAGGATGGCTACACGAAGGAAGAGTGGAAGATGATGGCCGAGACCAAGAAGATTCTCGACCCGAAGATCGCGCTCACCGCGACCTGCGTGCGCGTGCCGGTGTTCATCGGCCACTCGGAAGCGGTCAACATCGAGTTCGAGAAGCCGATGACGCCGGACGAGGCGCGCGAGATCCTGCGCAAGGCGCCGGGCCTGCTGGTGATCGACAAGCACGAGCCCGGCGGCTACGCCACGCCTTACGAATGCGCCGGCGAGGACGCCACCTACATCAGCCGCATCCGCGAGGACGCGACTGTGGAGAACGGGCTTGCCTTCTGGTGCGTGTCGGACAACCTGCGCAAGGGCGCCGCGCTCAACGCGATCCAGATCGCGGAGTGCCTCGTCAACCGCAAGCTGCTGCAGCCGAAGAAGAAGGCGGCGTAAGCCCGCTTACGTCAAGCCAACGACCCGATGCCCGCGCTCGCCGCGGGCATTTTCGTTCGTGTCTCAGGCCGGCATCGCGGCGACTGGATTGAACTCGCCGGTCTCCTGGTCGAGCACGGCCAGCGAGCCCTTGGCGACGCCGAAATAGGCGCCGTGCAGATGCAACTTGCCGCGCTCGGCGAGAATCCGCACGCACGGAAACGTCATCAGGTTCTTGAGACTGGTCGAGACGGCGCGTTTTTCCAGCCGCGTGATGAACGCCTGCAATTCTTCGTCGCGGCCGCGCGCGGCCTCGTGCAGGGTCGACTCCAGCAGCGACATCCACTTGCCGATAAAATCGCCCGGCGACAGCGGCGCGCTGTCGGTGGCCAGCGCCCGGATGCCGCCGCACTGGGCGTGCGCCAGCACCACGATATGCTTGACGCGCAGGACCTGCACCGCGAATTCCAGCGCCGCCGAGACGCCGTGCGCCTCGCCGTCCGGCGCGTAGGGCGGCACCAGGTTGGCGACGTTGCGCACCACGAACAGTTCCCCGGGGCCGACGTCGAAGATCACCTCCGGCGAGACGCGGGAATCGCAACAGCCGATCACCATCACCTCCGGCGACTGGCCCTGCTGCGCCAGCTCGCGATAGCGCGACTGCTCGGTGGGCAGGCGATGGGTGGCGAAGGCTTGATAGCCGGCGATCAGGCGTTGCGGAAACGATGACATGCGGGCCTCGCGATGATGTTGAGAGTGGCTAGCGCAGGCGGTGGCCGCGAACAAGCCTTCCGAGCCGCCGCTCGCGATGCTAGGTTTGATATTTATTGTATGCGAGCGCCGCGCGCCACGCGATGATCTTCCCGATCCGATGCCATGCTTCGGAATCCGCAAACTTCAAGACAGGACGCCGGCCATGATCCGTCCGCGACGCAGTGTGCTGTTCATGCCGGGCTCCAATGCGCGGGCCATCGAGAAGGCGCGCAACCTGCCCGTCGACGGTGTCATTCTGGATCTGGAGGATTCGGTGGCGCCGGACGCCAAGGCGGCGGCACGCGCGCAGATCGCGCAGTCGGTCGCTGCCGGCGGCTTCGGCCGGCGTGAGATCACGATCCGCATCAACAGTCTGGAATCGCCGTGGTGGCAGGACGACCTGGCGATGGCGGCGGTGGCGCGGCCGGACGGAATCCTGGTGCCGAAGATCGCGAGCGCGAGCGACGTGCGCGTGATCGAGGACCGGCTGCGCGCGCTCGGTGCCGATGCCGCCATCGCGGTCTGGGCGATGATCGAGACGCCGCTTGCGGTCTTGTCCGCGCAACAGATCGCGGCGCAGGCGCGCGAGGGCGATAGCCGCCTCGCCGGCTTCGTCATGGGGCCGAACGACATCGCGCGCGAGACGCGGATGCGGATGCTGCCGGGCCGTGCGGCGATGCTGCCGCTGTTCTCCCACTGCATCCTCGCCGCGCGCGCGTACGGCATCGAGATTCTCGACGGCCCCTATAACGACATCGCCGACGTTGCCGGCTTCGGACGGGAATGCGCGCAGGGCCGCGACATGGGCTTCGACGGCAAGACGCTGATCCATCCGGGCCAGATCGACGCCGCCAACGCGGCCTATACGCCGCCGGCCGAGGAGGTCGCCCGTGCGGGCCGCATCATCGCCGCGTTCGAGCAGCCGGAGAACGTAACGAAAGGCGTGATCCAGCTCGACGGCCAGATGATGGAGCGGCTGCACGCCGAGATGGCGAGGCGGACGCTGGCGCTGGCGGACGCGATCGCGGCGCTGAAGGCGGGTTGATGTCAGAATTCCTGATCGGGTCGTCCCCGCGAAAGCGGGGACCCATGCTTTCCAAAGCTCGGAAGCAGCTCTACCGCGAAGCTATTCCGGTGTAGTGCCACTGGGTCCCCGCTTTCGCGGGGACGATGCGGTGAACCTGGCACGCGCATTCAAGACAGGAGACGAACCCTCACAGCCACGGACGCTCGGCTTTTTCCTTGACCTCGAAGGCGTCGATCGCCTTGCCCTTCTCCATGGTCAGGCCAATGTCGTCGAGGCCGTTGTAGAGGCAGTGCTTGCGGAACGGGTCGATCTCGAACTTGATCGTGCCGCCGTCGGGGCCGCGGATCTCCTGCTTCTCGAGGTCGATGGTCAGCGTGGCGTTGGCGCCGCGCTCGGCGTCGTCGAACAGCTTCTCCAGCTCCTCGTGCGAGACGCGGATCGGCAGGAGGCCGTTCTTGAAGCAGTTGTTGTAGAAGATGTCGCCGAACGAGGTCGAGATGATGCAGCGGATGCCGAAATCGGCGAGCGCCCACGGCGCGTGCTCGCGGCTGGAGCCGCAGCCGAAATTGTCGCCGGCCACCAGGATCTTCGCGTTCTTGTAGGACGGCTTGTTGAGCACGAAATCGGGGTTCGCGCTGCCGTCGTCCTTGTAGCGCTGCTCGGAGAACAGGCCCTTGCCAAGCCCGGTGCGCTTGATGGTCTTGAGGTACTGCTTCGGGATGATCATGTCGGTGTCGACATTGATGATCTTCAGCGGAGCGGCGACGCCTTCGAGTGTCGTGAATTTTTCCATGTCGGTTCCGGTGGCAGGGCTGGGCCGGTCGCGGGCCCGGAGCCTGAAATTAGAGTGGTTCTTATCGCGATTGCGCCGCCCCGCAAAGGCCAAATCGAGCCGGCCGGCGGCCGTGGCCGTGCCTCACGCGACGCTCGCCTCGATCGCCTCCATGTCGTCGTCCGACAACCCGAAATGGTGGCCGATCTCGTGCACCAGCACGTGGGTGACGACGTGGCCCAGCGTCTCGTCGTGTTCGGCCCAGTAGTCGAGGATCGGCCGCCGATAGAGCCAGATCATGTTCGGCATCGGCGCGATGTCGCCGCTCGAGCGGAACGGCAGGCCGATGCCCTGGAACAGGCCGAGCAGGTCGAACTCGGTCTCCGCCTGCATCTCCTCCAGCACCTCGTCGGAGGGGAAGTCGTCGACATGGATGATCAGCCCCTCGCACAGCTTGCGGAAATGCGCCGGCAGCCGCGCGAAGGCCGCGTGCGCGAGGGCCTCCATCTCGGCCAGAGTCGGGGATTTGGCGGCGGTCCACATGGCTTCTGTGTAGAGGGCCGGGACGCGCAGGCCAAGGGCCTGCGGCGGTGGCACCTGCCGCCTGCAGGTGTTGACGGCGGCGCCCCGATCGGAGACGGTGCCGGCCTCGGACGGGACGAGAGGCGCGGGATACGCATCATGACGCGGCCAGGATTAGCGGCGGTTGTTATCGGTCTCGGTGTCGCGCTGCTCGCGCCGGCGATGCCGCACGCCGCGCGCGCGGAACCGGCCCCGGCGGCCGCGCGCGTCGCGCCGGGAGCGGCGCCGACGGATATTTCCGCGCAGAGCCGCCGGACCGTCCGCCGCGCGCCGCGCCGCGTGCCGATCTATCGCGGCTCCCCGCATGGCCCCGGCCCGAACGCCGTGCGCATCTGCAATGCCTATTACGAGCAGGAATATCGCCCGAGCGGCACGGTGATCGTGCCGCGCATGCATTGCTACTGGCGCGGCTGAGGCATTCGCCATCGCGCGGCCACGTTGCTGTCGGCGCATTCATCAATGCGGCGCCGGCATTCACGAGGTGTTCACCTCGATCTTCCTAATTTTCATGCAAGGCGGAGCGTGCAGTAGCCTTGCTAAGGGCCGTGCCGCATCCTGGCTCTGTTTTGAAGCGCGTTTCCGGTGATGTCCGGAGCCGCCCTTGTCGCCGCCGGCGCGAAACGGATGCTTGCGATGCGCGTTATCGTCGACGGGAAAGACGTAGAGACGTGAGGAGAAGTGCAATGAAAAAGCTTGCAGGAGCGGCCGTCCTTGCCGCCGCCCTTTCGTTTGCCGGCTGGATGGCGCCGGCACCCGCCAATGCGGCGTCATCTGCGCCGGCTATCTCGGATCATGACGCGCGCGCCGCCGCCGCTGCGCCCACCGACGTCAGCGCGCGGCGCCGGCACTATCGCCACTACCATCGGCATTACCGGCCGTACTATCGCCCCTACTACCGTCCGTATTATCGGCCGTACCGCTACCACCGGCCCTACTACGGATATTACCGGCCGTACTACCGGCCCTATTACCGCCCCTACTACTACCGGCCCTATCCGTATTACGGCTACGGCCCGTTCTTCGGCTACGGCCCGGGCTTCGGATTCGGCTTCCGCTTCTGACGCGGCGGCACGCCGAAAGCAAAACAGGCGCTCCATCCGGAGCGCCTGTTTTTATTTTGCGTGGATGTGAAGCGGCCTCATGCCGCGGGCCACTCGCGGATGTCGACGAAGTGCCCGGCGATCGCGGCGGCGGCGGCCATCGCCGGCGACACCAGATGGGTGCGGCCCTTGAAGCCCTGACGGCCTTCGAAGTTGCGGTTCGAGGTCGAGGCGCAACGCTCCTCCGGCGCGAGCTTGTCCGGATTCATGGCGAGGCACATGGAGCAGCCCGGCTCGCGCCACTCGAAGCCGGCCTTGATGAAGATCTTGTCGAGGCCTTCCGCCTCGGCCTGCTCCTTCACGAGGCCGGAGCCCGGCACGATCATCGCGCTGACGTTGCTGTTGACGGTGTGGCCGGCGACCACTTTCGCCGCCGCGCGCAGGTCCTCGATGCGGCCGTTGGTGCAGGAGCCGATGAAGACGCGGTCGAGCTTGATGTCGGTGATCCTGGTGCCCGGCGTCAGCCCCATGTAGTCGAGCGCGCGCAGCTTGGACAGGCGCTTGGCTTCGTCCGCGATCTTCGCCGGATCGGGCACCGCGCCGGTCACCGAGATCACGTCCTCGGGCGAGGTGCCCCAGGTGACGATCGGCGGCAGGCGCGCGGCATCGAGCCGGATCTCGGCGTCGAAATGCGCGCCGTCGTCGCTGCGCAGCGTGTCCCAGTAGCGGATAGCCTTCTCCCAGGCTTCGCCCGTCGGCGACATCGGACGGCCTTTCAGGAATTCGTAGGCCTTCTCGTCGGGCGCCACGAGGCCGGCGCGCGCGCCGCCCTCGATCGACATGTTGCACACCGTCATGCGGCCTTCCATCGACAGCGCGCGGATCGCCTCGCCGGCGTATTCGAGCACGTAGCCGGTGCCGCCCGCGGTGCCGATCTCGCCGATGATGGCGAGGATGATGTCCTTTGCGGTCACGCCGTCCGGCAGCTTGCCGTCGACGACGGCGCGCATGTTCTTGGCCTTCTTCTGGATCAGCGTCTGGGTGGC
>JACDJC010003724.1_pt1 | contig 10863 bp, 9 predicted proteins | sample 7454191 | NCBI WGS metagenome assembly JACDJC01 (sample SAMN14253291, study PRJNA609438) | sludge metagenome | isolation source: sludge after 25d culture with pyrite and EDTA | collected 2018-12-20
AAGAAGAAGCTGAGCTGCGGCGCAAAGTTGTCCACATCCAGCCCGGCGTTGATCGCCTGCTGCACATACTCGATGCCGTTCGCCAGCGTGAAGGCGACTTCCTGGACGGCAGTGCTGCCCGCCTCGCGGATGTGATAGCCGCTGATGGAGATCGGGTTGATGTTCATGCCGCCGCCGGCGACGTACCGGAAGATGTCGCCGATCAGCCGGAGCGAGGGCGCCGGCGGAAAGATGTAGGTCCCCCGGGCGATGTACTCCTTGAGGATGTCGTTCTGGATCGTGCCGCTGAGTTTCTCCGGCGCGACCCCCTGCTCCTCCCCGACCACCACGTACATCGCCAGCAGGATGGCGGCGGTGGCGTTGATGGTCATCGAGGTGGAGACCTGGTCCAGCGGGATGCCCCTGAAGAGCAGCGCCAGGTCGTCCACGGTGTCGATGGCCACGCCCACCCGTCCGACCTCCCCCTCCGCCAGCGGGTGATCGGAGTCCAGGCCCATCTGCGTCGGGAGGTCGAACGCCGTCGAGAGCCCCGACTGGCCGGCCGCGAGCAGGTGGTGGAAGCGGGCGTTGGTCTCCTCGGCGGTGCCGAAGCCGGCGTACTGGCGCATCGTCCAGAGCCGCTCGGTGTACATCGTCGGGTACGGACCCCGCGTGAACGGGAACCGCCCCGGCGCGCCGAGATCGCGCGCGGGATCACCGCGCCAGTCGCCGGGGCCATAGACCGGCTTCGGGGTGTCGTCGCTCATGACGCGCCGGCCCCGAACTCCTTCATCGTCTGCGCGACGAACTCGACGTCGGCCTTGGAACCGATGGCCAGGGGCACGCGCTGGTGCAGCGACTCGGGCTGCAGGTCGAGGATCCGCCGGGTGCCGTCGGTGGCCGCGCCACCCGCCTGCTCGGCGAGGAAGGCCATCGGGCTGCACTCGTAGAGCAGGCGCAGCTTGCCGTTCGGGTTCTTCGTATCGGCGGGATAGAGGAAGATCCCGCCGTTGATCAGGTTCCGGTGAAAATCCGCGACGAACGCGCCGATGTAGCGGCTGTTCTTCCCCTTGATCCGCTCCGGCGTGTCGCCGTGGAAGCCGCGCACCGCCATCTGGCTGCCCCGGTTCCAGCGCGCGTAGTTGGACTCGTTGACGCTGTAATACTTGCCGACGTCCGGCGTCTTGATGTTCGGATGGGAGAGCAGGAACTCGCCAATCGTCGGGTCGAGCGTGAACCCGTGCACCCCCTGCCCGGTGGTGTACACGAGCATGGTGCTCGACCCGTAGAGGACGTACCCGGCGGCCACCTGGCGGTGGCCCGGCTGCAACACGTCGTCCATCGTGCCGCGGCCTTCCATCGACACCCTGCGGTAGACGCTGAAGATCGTGCCGACCGACGCGTTCGAGTCGATGTTGGACGAACCGTCGAGCGGATCGAAGAGCACCACGTACTTCCCGGCGGGGTACTCGGGCGGGATCGGGATCGGCGCGTCGTCCTCCTCCGAGGCCATCACGCAGACCCGGCCGGTGTGGTTGAGCGCGTTCTTCAGGATTTCGTTGGCGAAGACGTCCAGCTTCTGCTGTTCCTCGCCCTGCACGTTCACGTTGCCCATGGCGCCGAGAATGTTCACCAGGCCGGCCCGCCGCGTCGCCGCGGCGATGAGCTTGGCGCCGAGCGCGATATCGTAGAGCAGGTTCGACAGTTCCCCGGTAGCCTCGGGGTACTTGTGCTCCTGGTCGATGATGAATCGCTCGATGGTCGTGACCGCGGTGGTTCCGATCATGGCTCGCTCACTGTGCGCGTGACCACTCCCCGGCGGGAGCGGATAGTCATGGTCCTGCCGTCGGTGCGGACCTCGATGGTGCCGTCCCGATCCGTCCGGAACACCTCGACCGCGGCGGCGGCGAGGCGGTGCATCGCCTCCGGCGCGGGGTGTCCGTACCGGTTGCCCTCGCCGACGCTGATGATCCCGGCGACCGGCTGCAGCTCCTCGAGCCACGCCCTGCCAGTGGATCCGCGGCTCCCGTGGTGTCCCACCTTGAGGAGATCCGCCCGGCCCACCCGCCCCGCCATCGCCGATTCGGCCGGCAGGCCGGCGTCTCCGGCAAGCACGGCGCGGAACTCCCGGTACTCGACCAGCAATACCAGCGAATTCTCGTTGAGGTCCTGCCCCCACCCGTCCCAGGCGGTGTCGGGATGCAGCACCCGAAACCGCACGCTGTCCAGCACGAAGGCGTCCCCCCGCCGTGCGCGCATCCACGGTTCGGACAGTTCATCGAGCTGGGCCAGGAACCCGGCGTACAGCGGCTCGGCGCTCTCCACCGCCGGGTCGATCACCTCGCCGGCGGGGATCCGGTCCAGGACGGACGGAAATCCGCCGAGATGGTCGGCGTGCGCATGGGAAAGCACCATCGCCTCCAGCCGCTTCACGCCGTGGCGACGGAGGAAGGGCACCACCACACTGCGACCCGCATCGGATGAGGGGCCCGTCGGCCCTCCGTCCACCAGAATCCAGCGCCCGCCAGGTGTCCGGATGGCCGCGGCGTCACCCTGCCCCACATCGAGAAAATGTAACGCCAGTTCCGACCCCTCGTCAGGTCGAACGCGGAGGGCTGGCAGGCTGGTGGCGAGGGTCCAGCCCCAAACCGCCACGACGCCGACCCAGCCGAGCCGACGGACTGCCTCTCCCCGGGTCGTCCGCTGCAGGCCCCAGAGCACTGCGGCCAGCAGCGCAGCCCACGGAACCGACGACGACAGCCGGGCGGGAACGACGAGGTGCCCGCCCGAAAGGGCTGCTCCCCACCGCGCCACCTCCTGCAGCACCCCCAACCCAAGGCCCGCCCCCGCCGCGAGCGGGGCGGCCAGCGGCATGGACACCGCGCCGATGGCGAGGCTCGCCATGACCGCCGGCACGACGACCGCGGCCAGCGGGATGGCCACAAGGTTGAGCGCGATTCCGACGAGCGCCACGGAACCGAGCGCCGCGGCGGTGATCGGCGCCGTCGCGAGCGTGGCGCCGATGGACGTGGCCAGGGTACTGGTCACGCTGCCGCTGCCGAGCCGGCGCGCCGACCAGGCCGAAAAGGTGACCGCGCCCCAAAGCGCCGCGATCGACAGCCACCCGCCGAGGTCGAGAACCGCCCATGGGTCGAAGAGGAGGACCACGAGCGCGGTCGCGCCGAGGAGGGCGCCGGCGTGGGGCATCCGCTGCCGGCTGCGCTCGACGGCGAGAATGACGGCGAGCGCCGCGGCACGAGCGGCCGGGGCAGGCCAGCCGAGGAAGATGGTGTACGCCACGGCAAAGGCCGCGGCCGCATAGCCGGCGCGTTCGCGCCCGACTCCACCGAGCCGTAGGAGGACGAACACCCACCCGGCCAGGACGCCGAGGTGGAACCCGCTGATCGAGAGCAGGTGTACGAGGCCTGCGCCGGCGAAATTCTCGAGCAGGTCACGATCGAGGTCGCCACGGCGGCCGACGACGAGGGCGTCCACCAGCGGTGCGCGCTGCCCGAACAGGCGCCCGGCGGCTTCGTGGATCCCGGTCCGCAGACGGTCGGACAGTTCGGCGCGATCGCTCATCCCCCGCACTTCCGCGACCACAAAGATGCCGGACGGCCGACCGAGGCGTCCTGGCCGCGGCCGCCACCGGCCCGTCACCTCGAACTCCGCCCCGGCCGGCGCCCTGAGCGTTCGGGGCCACCGCACGGCGACGGCGCCCCCGCAGCCGGCCGCGGGAAGCGTCGCCTCCGTCCTTGAACCTCCCGAGTCGACCGGCTCCTGGGCACGGAGCGTCAGCACGAGCAGGCCGGCCGGCAAGGTGGCTGCACAACTTGCCGTGTCCCTGGCCCGGGCGAGGCCGCCGCCGGCGAGCCCGAGGACGATGACCCCTGCACACAAGGCCCGGGCCCGGCCCCGCTCGGCGATCAGGATCGGGAGGAGGAGGATCAGCAGAATGATTGGGACCGGAAAACGCGCGAGGCCGGTCGCAAGACCGGCCCCGTAGGCGAGTGCGATGCAGGCGGAGAGCGGGGGCCTCATGGCCCCTCGGCGTTCATTTCGCGGGCGCCGCCCGGCCGCAGCGGGGTGACCGCGTCACCTTGCGGAATCCTTCCATTACGTGGATCTCGATCGTGACCCGCGTCTGGTCCTTATCCAGGTTGAGCTCCGTGACAACCTTGCCCTCCACGCTCGCCACGTACCGTGCGGGGAGGCGGTTCAGGGCGTACACCAGGACGTCGCTCCGGCAGACTTCGCAGCCGCAGAAATCGGGGAAATGCCCCTTCAGCTGATCGTACGCCGTGACCACATGCTGCTCAACGAGATTGTGGATCATAGGACCGCCAGTTGGGGGGCGACGACGGCGCCCGTGAACGTGGATCCCGTAGTCCCCGTCAGCCGCACCGTGCGATACTCGCCGATGGTGTCGGGGGAGAGGTCCAGCACGACCAGGAGGTTCGAGCGGGTGCGCCCGAGCATCTGCCCGCCCCGGCGCGCGGGGCGCTCGACGAGCACCTCGTGCACCGTGCCGACCCGGCCGGCGTTACGCTGCCGGGTCCCGGCACGCACGTGGGCGATCAGGCGCTGCAGCCGCTCGGCGCCGACTTCCTCCGGCACGTGGCCGGGGATCCGGACCGCTGGCGTGCCGTCGCGCGCGGAGTACAGGAATGTATACGCCTCGTCGAACCCTGCCTCGCCCACCAGGGAGAGGGTGTCGGCGAAGTCACCCTCGGTCTCCCCCGGAAACCCGACGATGATGTCGGTCGAGATCGTGAGGTCCGGCATCGCGGCCCGCAGCTCGGCCACGACGTCGAGGTATCGCGCGCGCGTATAGCGCCGGAGCATCCGGCGGAGCACCGCGTCGGACCCGCTCTGCACCGGCAGGTGCACATGCTCACAGACCGCCGGGGTGTCCGCCATCGCCTCAATGACCCGCGGCGTGAAGTCCGTCGGGTAGGGGCTGGTGAACCGCAGCCGGCGCAGCCCGTCCACGGCGCCCACCGCCCGGAGCAGGTCCGCGAAGTCGTGCGTGCCGTCGTGGTAGCTGTTGACCGTCTGCCCGAGCAGCGTCACTTCGGTGATCCCGGTGCCCACCAGGTCGGTCACTTCGCGGACGACCTCGCCCAAGCTGCGGCTCCGCTCGGGGCCGCGCGTGTACGGAACGATGCAGAAGGTGCACTTGTAATCGCACCCGCGCTGCACGGTCACGAACGCCATCGGGCCCGGCTCGCGGACCTGCGGGACGTCCTCGTAGTGCTCCCAGGGGCGGAACTCGGTGTCCAGCACCCGGCCGCCGCCGAGCGCCTGCCGGATCAGGTCGGGCAGGTTGCGGTAGGCGTCCGGCCCCGCGACCAGGTCTACGCGCGGCACCTGCGCGAGCAGCGCCGGGCCGAGGCGCTGTGCCATGCAGCCGACCACGCCGAGCACCGTCCCAGGGCGCGTGTAGCGCTGCAGCTCCCCCACGCGCCCGAAGACCCGCTGCTCGGCGTTGTCACGCACGGCGCATGTGTTGACGAGCAGCACGTCGGCGCCCTCCGGGTCGTCGGTGGCCACGAACCCTTCGCGGCCGAGCGACCCGAGCATGAGCGACGAGTCCGCCACGTTCATCTGGCAGCCATACGTCTCGATGTAGACGCGGCGCGGGGCGGGTGTCGGTTCCACGTCAGGGCTTCAGCGTGAGGCCGAGAGAGAGGATCCAGGCGTCTTCCGAGAACCCGCCGTCCGCCTTCCGCCACAGGCGCTGGAGCGCCAGGTCGGCGGCGGCGTGTCCCTTCGCGAAGCGCACGCCGGTGCCGGTGGCGACGCTGAATTCGGACGGCTGCTGGCCCGGCGCCAGGGGAAAGGGCAGCTGCCTGGCCCGGATGCCCACGCGGAGCGGGAGCTTGCCCGGCTGCGCCGGGGAGGTCGCGATCTCGGCTCCCAGCGAGGCGTTGAGGGTGTTCTCGGCGCCCGCCCCCCCGACGGCCAGCAGCTCGGCGTTCGCGTCCGACCAGGTGGTGTAGGACACCTCGGCGTTGATGGTGCCGCGGCTGCCGAGCTGGTACTGGGCGCTGCCGGCGAGGGTCCAGGGGAGCTCGTAGGTGTAGGCCTGGAGGGAGTCCCGGTCGACGTTCATCTGCCCGTCGTGCCGCAAGGTCGCGGTCAGGAGGAGCGGCTCGATCGGGTGGTACACGGCGCCGAGGCTGAAGCCGACGGCATTGTACGCCAGCTCCGAGCGCTGGCGCACCGGCGTGAAGACGCTGTCCGAGAAGGTGCGATTCAGGTAGAAGCGGTTGGAACCGGTGATGAAATGGAACCCGAACCCCACCGCGATGGTCTTCCCGCTCCGGTACGCGAGCGCGAGCCGGAAGTCTGACGTGCCGCCGCGCGACTCGAGGGAATCGCGGTAGCCGACCGGAATGCCGTTGACGGAGGTCAAGCCGGTGGTCACGAACCCGAAGTCCCGGTCCGTATAGGACCCGAAGCTGCCGGAGAAGTAGTACGGCGTCTCCTTGATGCGGTTCACCACCGTCACGAAGGGGACCCCGGCGTCGGAGCCGGATCCCTCGCCGCCGGGAGAGGTGCTCGACCGCCAGTCCTGGAAGACGTTGAACCCGACGCTGAGCCCGATGATGGACGTGATCGCCGCGGGGTTGGTCCCGGACATCCCGTCCAGCATGCTGCCGCTGCCGTTCATCCCGACGGCGCGCGCTGAGATCGGCGGCTGGGGGATGCCGAGTCCTCGCGCGTCGAAGATGCTTGCCTGCGCCGCCGCGCGGCCGCTGACCCCGCACAGGAGTACGAGTCCCACAAGGATGCGTCGCACTCAGGGCTCCTCGAAGTCCAGCGGATACACGTACGTCAGGCGAAGCCGCGGGGCTCCGGAGGGGCTGCGGGTGGAGGCGAAGACCGGCAGGGTGAACGAGGACGCCTCGGGCTGCAGCGAAATGAAGAAGGCCTGCGCAGGGCGCGTCCCTTCGATGATCTGCCAGGTGCGCACCAGCTCGATCACCTCGACCGTGACGCTGTCGGCGGAACCGACCGTCACGGCCGTGGTGGAAGCAATCAGCGGCACCAGGGGCGACTTCCCTCCCTGGTCGCTCAGGACGCCGCGGGCGGTGATCGTCGTCCCGATGCCCGGGACCCCCGCGATGGGCACGGTGGGAGTCAGCAGCAGTTCGGCGCGCAGAATCTCCACGCCGACGATGACGCTATCGGGAATGTTGAAGCGCACGATGAAGCGCGCCGACGGCGCCCCACCCACTTGCAGCACGTCCGGATCGGGCGGCGGAGGATTCTGCTGCACGTAGGTGTCAAACGTCGGGACGCGCTGGATCGGGGCCGGCTGCTTGGTGGAATCCACCTCGGGCACGCTGATGTACCAGGTGATCTTCGGCAGGAAGCTGGCCGCCGTGGTGCTTCCCAGTTCCACCCCAGTGGCGGAGTCCGACGTGACCGACACCGCAAGCGCGATGACACCGCTGTCGGCGGGGGGGATCGCCACCTTGACCAGGTCCGCGCCGCTGAACACCGCCTGCAGGTTCCCGTTCTCGAGTGTGTCCGGCACCACGATGCTGTCGAGGAAGGTCCCCGGGGTGATGTAGCCGGCCACGTCGGCGAAGGTGACCCCGCTGTCGACCGTGGCAGGAGCCCGGTGGACCTGGAGCGCGATCCCGGTCGCGGTCGGGTCCCGCGCGAGCACCCCGAGGCTGATGGCGACGCTGTCGACGACGAAGGCGTAGAGGGTGTCGCCGATCCGGACCGAGTCGGGGAACGCGCCGAAACGCATCGTGGTGAGATACTGGTCTGCCGGCTCGGCCGTCGAGACGAGCAGCCCGGAGCCTTCACCTGGCGCCAGGTACCCGAAATAGCTGCTGTCGCCGTCCACCACCGCGTCGATCACCGTATCCCGTATGACGATGTTGCCGCCCGGACAGGTCTGCGGACACGAGCCCGGCGTGGTGAAGTCCTCGGTGCACCCGAGGAGCCCCACGAGGATGGCGCCACACGCGCCAAGGGCGAAACGCCGGAGGCTGGACCGGCGGAAGGAGACGTTCAAGTTGCCTCGAGACGGTGCGAGGTGAATGCGTCCGGCAGCAGCTCGGACAGGATCCAGCGCTGCGCCTTCGCGGGCCCGACCGCCTCCACCTCGAGGGCCGGCCCGAACTCGGCGAGCATCTGACGGCACGCCCCGCAGGGCGACGCCGGAGGGTCGCTGTCGCTGACCACCACGATGCGTCGAAACTGGCGGACGCCGGCCGCCACCGCGGCTACGAGCGCGGCGCGCTCGGCGCAGATGGTCAGCCCGTAGGAGGCGTTTTCCACGTTGCATCCCACGAAGACGCGCCCATCGGCCCCCTCGAGCGCGGCGCCGACGCGGTATCCGGAATACGGCGCATAGGCCAGCCGCTGCACGGCGCGCGCCGCTTCGAGCATCGCGTCAGGCATCCAGGATCGCCCCCAGGAATGAACGGCCGGCGTCCAGCGGCGCGGCGCCGAGGTACTCCGCCACCGTCTGGCCGATGTCGGCGAAGGTGGCACGCTCCCCCAGCGCCACTGGCCGGACTCGGGGACCATACACGAGTACCGGCACCCGTTCACGCGAGTGGTCGGTGGACGGTGTCGTCGGGTCGTTCCCGTGGTCCGCGGTAAAGATAACGAGGTCCTCCTCCCGCACCCGCCCCAAGATGTCGGGCAGCGCCTGGTCGAGTTCGCGCAGCCCTCCGAGGAAGCCGGTGACGTCGTTCCGGTGCCCCCATGACTGGTCGAATTCGAGGATGTTCGCGAAGATGAGACCTCGCGGCATCGCGTCCAGCGCCGAGCAGATCAGGTGATACCCCTCGGCGTTCGTTGCGGCGTGCACGCTCGCGATGTTCCGGCCGGCAAACAGGTCGTCCACCTTGCCGATGCCCAGCCTCGGCACGTGGCGGTCGGCAAGCCGGTCGAGCAAGGTTGGTCCCGGCGGGGGCGAGCTGAAATCCTTCCGGTGAGCCGTCCTGGTCCAGGCGCCCGGCGAACCGACAAATGGACGTGCGATGACGCGAGATACCCCGTGGGGCGGCCGCAGCATGTCACGGGCCGCCTGGCACGCGGCGTAGAGCTCCTCTAGCGGCACCACCTCCTGATGGGCGGCGACCTGGAAGACGCTGTCCGCGGAGGTGTAGACGATCCAGGCGCCGGTGCGCCGGTGCTCCTCGCCCAGCTCGTCGAGGATGGCCGTGCCCGAGGCGGCCTTGTTGCCAATGACCGCGCGACCGGTGCGGCTGGCAAATTCCGCCACCAGCTCGGGCGGGAAGCCGCGGGGATAGGTCGGAAACGGGTGCTCGAGCGGCAGCCCGCAGATCTCCCAGTGCCCCGTCGTGGAGTCTTTCCCCGCCCCGGTCGGCTGGCAGGTGCCCCACGCCGCCACCGGTGCAGCAGCCGGTGGCACACCGGTCAGCGCGGCGCAGTTGCCCAGCCCGAGCGCCTCGAGCTGCGGGAGGCGCAGGCCGCCCCCGGCGCGGAGCGTATTGCCCAGCGTGTCGCTGCCGCCGTCGCCGTAGGCATCGGCATCGTGCGCCCGCCCGATGCCGAGCCCGTCGAGCACGATGATCGCGGCGCGACGGCTCATTGCGCCGACGCCCCCTGGACGAACCGGAACCGGAGAGCCGTCAGTACCTCGTCGAGCAGTTTCTGTTCGTCCGGGTCGAGTCGCCCCGCCGTCTTCTGCTGAAGCATCCCGAGCGTATCGATGAGCGCCTGGCCGACCTGGCGGGCGTCGGCGGCGCTGAGACCCTCGGCACCCGGAGGCAGCTTCCCGGCGAGCGCTCCCTCCGCCTGCTGGGCGAGCCCGAGCACCAGCGACATGAAATGCTGATTCATACGTGTCCTCCGTAGCGCCGGGGCACCCGCGGACCGAGTCCCGTCAGGAGTTCGTAACTGATCGTTCCCGCCGCGGCCGCCTGGGCATCCAGCGAAATCGCCCCGCCGAAGAAGGTCGCCGTCGTGCCGATCGGCAGGTGCGCGTCGCCGACGTCCGCCATCGTGAAGTCCATGGTCACCCGCCCAGCGATGGGGTATACCGCGCCGCCGAGTTCCACGGTGCCCTTCCCGCCCAGAGATCGCGGCACGCCGTCGGCGTACCCGGCCGCGATGGTGACGATTGTCGTGGGCCGGGCGGCGCGCCAGGTGGCACCGTAGCTGACGGTGTCCCCCGGAGCCATGCGCCGGGTCGCGACCACCGGCGCCCGCAGCCGCACCACTGCCTGCGGAGCCCTCGGGCCGGCTGCGCCGCCGTACAGAAAGATGCCTGGGCGGACGAGGTCGCCGGCGAATCGTGCTCCCTGCAGGGCGGCGGCGCTGTTGGCGGCGTGCACCATGGCGGGCCGGCGCGGGAGGGAGCCGACGACGGCGTTCAGCCGATCCCATTGCGTCCCGACTGAGCCATGGTCGGAATCGGCGGAGTGAAAGTGAGTGAAGACCCCCTCCCACCCCTTCGCGGTGGACAGAAGCCTCCCCGCTTCCGCGATGAGCTCGCGATCCCGCCAGTGGAAGCCGAGGCGAGACATGCCGGTATCGATCTCGACGTGGAACGGACGTTCACCCCTCGCGAGCCAGCGCTCAAGCGCGTCAAGATCGCCAACGACGGGACGGAGGTCGTCCTGAACGCAGGCGTCGGCCCCCTCGTCCGTCACCGGCCCGAAAACGATGATCGGCCTCCGGATGCCGGACCGGCGCAGTGCCACCCCCTCCTCCACGGCGACCACGCCGTAGCCCCAGGGATCCACGGCCTCGAGCGCGCGCGTCGCGTCCACAGCACCGATGCCGTAGGCGTTGGCCTTGACCATGGGTAAGAGTCGGGAGCCGGAGACCGAGAGCACGGTCCGGGCGTTGGCGACGAGGGCGCCAAGGTCGATATCGGCCCAG
>JACDJC010003727.1_pt1 | contig 10856 bp, 12 predicted proteins | sample 7454191 | NCBI WGS metagenome assembly JACDJC01 (sample SAMN14253291, study PRJNA609438) | sludge metagenome | isolation source: sludge after 25d culture with pyrite and EDTA | collected 2018-12-20
AATCGCCAAACAGGAAGTAGGATAACGCAATTAAATGAAATTGCAGCGGCCCATGCGTAACCGGATCTTGCCGGTAGCCTTTGCCAATCGCAAGATCATAGGAAGGGACGACATGGTTTACCTCGTCATGGCTCATTACCCGTGCGCCCACATCATATAAACGGCTGAAAACCGCCAGGATGAGAATGATGACGATGATCAGTTTTTCAATGCTGAATTTAGGGAAATAATCGCTGATTGGTTTTTCCAGCCAGTTGGTTTGAGAAGATCCTGTTTCGATATTCATAGATTCCTGGTTACTCCGATTTATTAATCGATTAAAATATTAATAAAGGGATTTAAATGCCCTATACCTTGTCTTTTTTAGCACCCTTTGACTATACTTTAATCTGTTTGTTCTGACAAGTTTCTATGCTTAATCTTCATTTATTTCTATCAACGAATGATCGTTTGACACCATAAAAACCCATACTTGTTTTTTTATGGAAGCTTTGTTTCGCCCTATGGAGGTCAAGATGCAACGCTCAAAACTTTTTCGTTACAGCATGTTTGCCCTGTTATATTTTGCACAAGGGGCGGTTTTAAGCTATTTTACCGCTTTAAATGCCATTTATTTATTGTCGTTTGGTTTATCGATGAGTCAGATTGGAATCATCAGTGGGCTTGCCCTGACGCCGTTTGTATTGAAGATTTTCTTGGGTATGTTAAGCGACCGCGTCAATCTCTTGAATTTTGGTCATCGTAAGCCGTATATTGTGATTGGTTTATTCATTCAGGCGGTTTGTTTGGTGATTGTTCCATTCATCAATCCGCGTGAGCATTTTGTCTTGTATGGCCTGGCTGCGTTTTTTGTAATGACCGGAATGGCGATGTATGACACATCGACGGATGGGTTAGCCTTGGATACAACGCCGAAAGAGGAGGAAGGTACCATCCAGGGATTCATGGTTGGTGGACGGGCGATGGGGGTGGTGGTTTTATCGAGCTTAATTGGGATTCTAGCGCAAAAAGTTTCTTGGTTTGCTGCATTTTGGTTATTGGCCTTGTTAACGTTGGTGCCGTTGGTGATGGTCTTTGGCTATCAGGAAGCCCCTCGTCCGCAGGAAAAGAAGTTTGAATGGGCTGCCTTCCGGGCGTTTCGTCATTGGCCGATCATTGCTTTGGGTCTGTTGGGGGCCTTGTATTCTTTAATTATTAATGGGGCGAATGAACTGGTTAACCCCTTTTTGCAGCAGGATTTTGGGATCCACGTAATGACTGCCGGCTTTTTTACGACGGTATGGGGCATCGGGGTAGTAGCGGGAAGTCTGAGCGGTGGTAAACTTACTGACCGGATTGGTCAGCGTCGGGCGGTGCAATCTGCTTTGGTGATTTCGTTTGTTGCCATCGCCGCTTTGGCCTTTACGACCAGTGCTGGTGTGGCTTGGGTATTGGTTTTTCTATTTGGTCTGGCGTATGGCTATTATGAAACCGTGTATTTTGCGATTTCTATGGAAAAAACCGACCCACGCATTGCTGCCTCCATGTTTGCAATCTTGATGGCAATCGCCAATATTGGGACGGGGATTGGCTTGCCGATCAGCGGCTTATTATCCGATTGGATTGGTTTTCGCTGGACGTTTGGGGTGATCGCTGCGATGAATTTGTTGGCATTGCCGTTCATTCCGGCTATCTTTGGGAAAAATATTGGAAGAGACTGAGATTTTAATCAACTCGGCTTGAATTAAATAAAATGAAACCGCGAATTCCGCGAATTGAGTCGAATAATTTAGCCGGGTAGTATACGACAGCTGCCTGAAGGGTTTCGTTATTTACACAATATGAAGATCGCTTGCATAAATTTTTGGTAAGTTGTATTGTTTATGAAATTGCTCATAGAGCTGCAACCGACAAAATTGATCAGGTTCATAATGAATAAAATAAGCAAATCCGCCAAAGTGCCTGGAGAGGGTGTGCCAAAAATTTTGGTGTTCGGGGTTGTTTAAATCCGCCAGAAGATCAACCGTGTGGCGGACATCGAGAATATGCAGCGTACCGGTTTGAATGACCGGGGTTATTAGATATACGCCCCCCATATTGACGATATTTGTTGTGGAAAGGTAGGGCCCACAAAACATCTTTTCAAAGAATTCTGTATTCATGGCGTATTCTCAATTCATTTACCACTGCCGTTACCGCTTCCACTGCCGTTACCGCTTCCGCCGTTTTCACCGCCATTCCCATGATTGCCATTCTCGCCGTTATCAGGAGTGTCTGGATTTTGATTTTCCCGACCATTATCCCCATTTGCGTCGCCTGAAGGGTTGTTTTTTTGTTGGTTTCCTAAGCCCTCTTCGTTTTGGGATTGTTCTTGGTTTTGCAGGGGTTCGATGGCTTCCCCAAATTGATACTGATTCTGAAATTGCTGTTGCAGCGTGTTAAGGTTCTGCATGCCTTCTTTAATCAGCTGCAAATGGTACTTCAGCATATTTTGCACCTGGAATTGGTATGCCTCAACAGCTTTTCCAGCTTTGAATTTCGTCATCATTTGGTTTTGATTCTGCAGCATACCTTGAACCGTTTCTACGGCTTCCTGCGGGTTTTCTGAAGCCAAAGCCAATTCGAGGTTCTGTTTGATTTGGTTTTGGTATGTAGCCATCATTTCTTCGGAGGGGGTGCCTTCTTCTTCCAAAATGGTCTGAATTTCGTCAAACCGTCTTTGGGTGAACAGCATGGCTAAATTAAACTGATTTTGGTTATCGGATGTCAGATCCAAGCGTAGGTCTTCGCTAAAAATTTTAACTGGATATAAGAAATCTCCTGGTAAACTGGATTGGGCGGCGGCCACTGTAGCCCCAGTTCCGCCAAACAGTAACACCATAATCATTCCGATCCCCGCAAGTTTCATCATTTTTTTCTCCTTTGGTTGGATGATTCGATCCCATACTGTAAGACGCCCGGCTGCTGGATTGGTTACGGGGTTACTTTGAATTTTCGCTTGTCTGATAAAATTTACCCGTCCCTGGTGAGCTGCTTTTGGGTTGCGGGGTGGAACATTATCCAACTTTTTGATTTGGGATTGAATTGTATTCAGTTCTTTTACCATTTTTTTCTTCTTCCAGTAAGGATTTTAATTTTTTAAATCCGCGATTTTGAATTGCTTTGACTGCGCCGACCGACTTTTTAATGCTATTGGCAATTTCCCGGTTGTCCCATCCTTCTAAAAACTTTAGCAGAATGACTTGCTGCTGCAACGGGGGTAAGGTCAATATCGCAGTTCTGACTTTTTGGCTTTCAATCCGTTCTGCGAGATGTTCTTCTGGCGACTGGGCTGTGCTGGCGATAAATTCTGGCAGGCCTGGTACTTCTGGGCTTGGTCTGCGGTAATAATCGGTGATCCAATTGTGTGCAATTCGATATAGATATGCTCGTAAATAGTGTTTAGGGCCGTTCCTTTCCGATAATTTTGTTAAAAATCGACGAAATGTTTCTGCAACACAGTCTTCCGCCAGGTACTGATCTCCCAATAGTCGATAAGCGTAGCGATAAATGCCCGGACTGAGTTCATCATATATTTCAGTCAAGGTATCTACATCCATTTGGCGGGCTTTGGTGATTAACTCAGTTTCGGTGTTGTTCATATTTCTCATACGTTATGACGTGGAACAGGGGGAAAAGTTACGCTGGTTAGAAAAGGAAGGGATTTGGAGAGTGGAAAGTGGGCACTCTTTGCAAACGACAATAAAAATTGACAAATTTCTTATATTTTTATTGTATTCCTTTAATAATAGCGGTTTAAATTATGAATAACAATAAATTCAAAGGAGGTTGTTATGATTTATCGAAGACGGTCTGTGCCCTCGTTGTGGGGAGAAATGGACAAACTGCAACGTGAAATGAACCAATTGTTTGACAGCGCATATACCAATCGTTTGGAAAGTCATGTAGACTTTCCGGCGATAAACATCTGGGTCAAACCAGATGAAGGTCATGTCGTGACCGCTGAGCTGCCAGGCATCGATCAGGATGCGTTAGATCTGAAAATCAGTGGGGATGTGTTAACCATTACCGGAAAACGAGAAAAGCCTGAACAGGATCAAGCCGAAACGTATCATCGGCAAGAACGAATGTATGGCGAGTTTTCGCGTTCACTCCGGCTTTCCTTCCCAGTGGATTCAGAAAAAGTGGAAGCAAGCTATGAAAAGGGAATTCTGAAAATTTGGCTTCCGATTGCCGAGACTGAAAAACCAAGAAAAATTTCGGTTAAGGCCGTTTAAGTGGAGGTGAAGCATGAAAGAAGATACCAATAAATCCAATATTGTCAAACAAGAAGAAAATACCCAGGATGTGGCTGAACGAACCCGTGAATCTCGGGTGTATATTCCGAAAGTAGATATTTACGAAAAGGATGATGTCATCTATTTGGTGGCCGATGTGCCTGGGTCGGATGAAAATCAAGTGGAAGTTATGCTGGATAAAAATATATTAACCTTGGATGCCCAGGTTTTGCCTGAACGGCCGGAAGGATACTCTTTGAATTACGCGGAATATGGAATTGGTGATTTTCGACGCCGATTTAATATCTCCGATGAAATTGACCGCGAGAAAATCTCCGCATCTGTAAAAAACGGCGTATTGACCTTGACGATGCCAAAAGTTGGTCCGGCGGTATCGAAGAAAATAACCGTTAAGGCTGAGTAAAGCATAAGCTTTTGCAAACGATTGGGAAGGAGGTCTAATCATGGCATTTAGAGATCTAATTCCTTGGAATAAGGAAGATAAATCCATGGAAGCTGATGAGCGTTCCATTGTGTCGGATCCGTTTTCTACGATGGATGAATGGGTAGAGAGTTTTTTTGACGATCCGTTTTTTGGAATGACAGAGCGAAAGGCAAACCGCTTTAACCCGAGCGCTGATCTATGTGAAACCGATCAAGAGTATTTGGTCAGTGTGGACTTGCCCGGTATGGACGAAAACGATATTGATGTTGTTTTCCAAAGAAACACCTTAACCATTCGAGGCAGCCGTGAGGAAAAATCCGAAGAATCAAAAAAACAATATTATCGGGTAGAACGGCGGGGTGGTTCCTTTCAACGCAGTTTTCGGTTGCCCGAGGGAATTGACGAAACGAAGATCACGGCCGATTTTAAGAATGGCGTCTTGAACGTTCATTTGCCGAAATCAGGGAGCGAGGTCAGTCGTCATAAAAAAATTCCCATTCAGAAAAAATGATTGATTTATACCGGATAGCGTTGTAGCTATCCGGTTTTTTTTTGCATTTCCGTAATGCGCTATGGTTCTGAAAAAAAATGTGTCATAATGGGGGTAGAAATCTGTCACCTTATTTGTTGCTTTAACGGAGGAAAGAATGCGGAAAGCTGTTCTCTTATCCATCATCTTGTTAATTTTCGTGGCGGGCTGCGGGGGGCGATCTGATGGGGGGATTGGCGGCATTCAAGAAAGCTGTATCACGACCAATGATCACGGTAGCTGCCAGGGTACCTTTAAAACGGTGCGGGGTGATAATACCCATTATTTTAAGAAAATAAAAATGGATGAGGAAGAAACGGTTTATTTAGAAATGCAGGCCAGCCTTAGTCGCGGTGAGATGATCATTACGGTGATTAATTACGACGGTTTTCCGGTCGATTATCAGGTCACAACGGGTACGCCAGCAGATTTTGAACTATGGGTATTGGGAGATGGTTCCGGCTTGTTACCCATACAATTTAATGTGGATCAAGGGAAGGTGGTTGAAGGGGTTGAGTTTTCATTGAGTTATCAACGTAATTATTAATCAACAAATGTCGAGGTTTATGTGAATACCAGCAGGAACGAAAATGCGACTGTCTATTCAACGGAATTTGGACGGATTTGCAAAAAATGTGGAAAACCAGAAGCTGAATGTGTTTGTCGGAAAGGAAAATCCAACAAGATCGAAAATAAAGTCATTCAAGATGGGGTGGTACGGTTGCGGCTGGAACGAAAAGGGCGCGGCGGTAAAGCGGTTACGTTGGTAGAGGGGTTGGCATTAAAGGAAGCTGCTTTAAAAGAAATGAGCAAAGAACTTAAAAAGACGTGCGGCACCGGAGGGGCCATAAAGAATGGAATCATCGAGATTCAGGGAGACCAACGGGATAAATTGCTGCCGATCTTAACAGATAAGGGATTCATTGTCAAAAAAGCAGGTGGGTAAAGCCCCGATCTGCATAAAAACTTTGGAGGATTCAATGGCTAAAGGCTTAAAACCTTTCTTTTCTGCATCCGGCATTGCTGTTGTTGGAGCTTCAGCGAAACCGAATAAATTAAGTTATGGGATTGTGAAGAACCTTACGCAATATGGGTATCAAGGCGGCATTTATCCGGTTAACCCATCGGTGGATGAAGTTTTGGGATTGAAATGTTATCCTGATATTAAAGCGGTGCCCGATCCGGTTGATTTGGCGGTGATTGTCTTACCGGCCGGCATGATTTTGCAGGTGGTTAAAGATTGTGCAGCGCGCGGCATTCAGGCCGTCACCGTCATTTCTGGCGGCTTCAAAGAACTGGGTGCGGAAGGGCAAGCCCTGGAAGCCGAGGTGCTGCGGGTGATCAAAGAAAACGGGATGCGCATGGTGGGCCCGAATTGTGTCGGTACCATGAGCCTGCATACAGGCTTAAATACTACCTTTATTTCTGGCACCCCCGATATTGGCGGGATTGGTTTTCTTTCGCAGTCGGGGGCTGTTTTGGGAGGCGTGGTTAATCTCGTCAAAGATAAGGGCATTGGATTTGCTCATTTTTCCAGCCTGGGGAATGAAGCTGATGTGACGGAAACGGACATGATCGAATACTTAGGCGATGACCCGAATACGACCGTGATCACCGCCTACGTGGAACAAATTCGAGAGGGGCAGCGGTTCTTGGATGTTGCCAAAAAAGTATCCCGTCAAAAACCAATTGTGTTATTAAAAGCGGGGCGCACCGCAGCCGGCGCACGTGCGGTTTCTTCGCACACCGGTTCCTTAGCCGGTTCGCACAGTGCGTATCAGGCCGCTTTCCAACAGGGCGGGGTGGTGGAAGTGCAAACCGTGAACGATCTTTTTGATGTTTCCCAGGCGTTTGCTCTGCAACATTTACCACAGGGCAAGCGGGTAGCTATTTTAACCAATTCTGGCGGGCCGGCTGCTCTAGCCTCGGACAGCCTGGCGGTGAATGGCCTCGAGATGGCCGACCTCAGCTCGGCCACGATAAAAACGTTACGAAGCAAATTAAACCCAAGTGCCCAGGTGACGAATCCAATTGATATGTTGGGCGGTGCGGAACCCCAAGATTATGAAGCTGCCATGCGGGCTGTCGTCCATGATCCTAACGTAGATCTGATTGTGGCAATTTTGGTGCCGCAGTCGCTGGTGAATCCGGTTGAGGTGGCAGAAAAGATCAGTACAGTGGCCGCTGAGACCACCAAAACAGTCATCAGTTGTTTTATGGGGGACAGCTTGGTGGCGGAACCGCGCCGGCTGCTGCATACAAACAAGGTGCCGATGGTGGTTTATCCGGAAAGCATTGGCACCATTCTCGGGGCGATGCTGCGCTATAAAACTTGGTTGGATCTGCCTCAGGAGACTCCACCCGTTTTTACCGATATTAATAAAAATGCTGCCGATACTCTGATTGAAGCTTCGGCGGGTCTGCCCAGCCTGGGCGAAGCGGAAACGCGGCCACTGTTGGAAGCTTATGGCATTCCAGTGGTGGCTGGCGGCCTGGCAAAAAACGCAGAGGAGGCGGCCCGCCTGGCAGACCAGATGGGCTATCCGGTGGTGATGAAGATCGTTTCCCCGCAGATTCTGCATAAATCCGATGTGGGTGGCATCCGCTTGCATCTAATGGAGGCCGAACAAGTGGCTCATGCGTTTGGAGAAATGATGAATCAGGTCGGTGCAGCGCTGCCCGAGGCTGCCTTAGAAGGGGTCTTGATCGAAAAAATGGCACCCAAAGGACAAGAAGTGATCGTTGGTATGCAGCGCGACCCCGGGTTTGGGGCAATGATCATGTTTGGGATGGGCGGTATCTATGTTGAATTATTCAAGGATGTTGCCTTTAAGGTGGCACCCTTAACCCGTTACGATGCACTGGACATGATACAAAACACAAAAGCAGGCACGTTACTGGCTGGGTATCGCGGCATGCCAGAAACGGATATAGCCGCTGTGGTGGATATGATCCTGCGGTTAAGTCAGATGGCGATGGATTATCCACAGATCCGTGAGATTGAAATCAACCCCTTATTGGTTTTCCCAAAAGGGAAGGGTGCGTTGGCTTTGGATGGTCGCGTGATCTTTGGAGAGGAAGGATAATTCGTGAAAGATGAAGCGTTTCAACCCATGAAAAGATTGTTGTCTGGCAATGAAGCCGTGGCACGCGGGGCTTGGGAAGCGGGTTGTACGGTTGCTTCCGGTTATCCCGGCACACCCAGTACAGAAATATTAGAAACCTTTGCGCGCTATCCGCATGTGTACGCCGAATGGGCGCCGAATGAAAAAGTTGGCCTGGATGCAGCGATTGGTGCGGCTTATGCCGGAAAACGGGCTTTATCGACCATGAAGCATGTCGGCTTAAACGTGGCAGCGGACGCTTTCTTTTATGTTGCCGAGACCGGCATTGAAGCTGGCTTGGTAATTGTTTCCGCGGATGATCCTTCTATGCACTCCTCCCAAAATGAGCAGGATAACCGCCAATATGCCAAGTTTGCCCGGGTGGCGTGTTTGGATCCAGCCGATAGTCAGGAGGCCAAAGATTTTACCGTAGCTGCCTTTGATTTAAGCGAACGCTTTGATACACCCGTTTTGCTGCGCCTGACGACGCGCGTTTGCCACACCAGCGGGCCGGTGGAAGTGTTTGAACAACAACAGCAGGTACCAGAACCAGGAAAATACCCCCGCAACACCAGTAAATATGTGGTCATCCCCGCCAATGCCCGTAAATTACATCCCCTGGTGGAAGCACGGCTGCAGGAACTGGCAAAATATGCCGAGACCTCACCACTCAATCGGATAGAATGGCGCGATAAAAAATTGGGGATTATTACCGGCGGGATTGCCTACCAGTACGCGCGGGAAGTTTTCCCACAGGCTAGTGTGTTAAAGCTGGGGATGGTTTATCCCATTCCAGAAAAATTGATCAAAAACTTTGCCGCACAAGTGGATGTTGTTATTGTGCTGGAAGAATTGGATCCATTTATTGAAGATCAGGTGCGAGCAATGGGCGTGCCGCTTTACCAGCCAAAAAATCCGCCTGCGTTTCCGCTTTCAAAATCTGTCTTTCCGATATTCGGTGAATTAAATCCATTGATTGTGCGCCAGGCGGCGCAGGAAGCTGGTTTATTGAATGGTACCCCGGTTGAAGTGCCGCCCGCTTTACAAGTCGAACTGCCGCCGCGTCCGCCTTCCCTCTGTCCAGGCTGCCCGCACCGTTCTTCTTTTTATGTTTTGAATAAGCTAAAAATTCCGGTGAATGGCGATATTGGCTGCTATACCCTGGGGGTAGCCCCGCCTTTAAATGCCATTCATACCTGTGGCTGTATGGGAGCCAGCATTGGTGTAGCTCATGGTGCGGCGATTGCGGGCGATCCAGAACGGCATGTGGCTGTGATTGGTGATTCAACTTTTTTCCACAGCGGGATTCAGGCTTTGATCAATGTCGCCTATAACCGCAGCAATACCATCACGATTATTATGGATAACCGCGTAACCGGCATGACCGGCCATCAACAGAACCCGGGTACTGGCCTGACCTTACAAAACCAGTCAACGGTTGAGGTGGATATTGAAACAATGGTGCGCGCTTGCGGCATAACAAAAGTATTGACGGTAGAAGCGTATGATGTGGATTTGATTGAGAAGACCTTAAAGGAATGGCTGAAAGAAGATGAGCCAGCCGTCTTAATCACCAAAGAGGAATGTGCCCTGTTGCCGAGCGCACGCAAACAATATTTGCCGTTGGAAGTGACTGACCAGTGTAACGGCTGCACGGTTTGTTTTCGGATTGGCTGTCCGGCTATCTTAAAATCGGACGAGTTGGATCCCAAATATAACCGCCCCTTGGCTGAGATCGACGCTGCCTTATGTACAGGTTGTGAAATTTGTGCCCAGGTGTGTCCCCGCGATGCGATTTTATTCCGTGATCAGGTGAAAGCCAAACAGGCCAATTAAAGGAGCCGGATATGATCTATTTTCCAAAATTAAACATTCATACAGAGACATTAAGTATCCTGTTGGTAGGGGTTGGCGGCCAGGGTACCATTTTGGCGAGCAATGTGCTGGCTGAATTAGGCTTAAAGCTGGGGTATGATGTCAAAAAAGCGGAAGTTCATGGCATGTCGCAGCGTGGTGGTAGTGTCATTTCCCATCTGCGCTGGGGTGAAACGGTGTATTCACCGATCATCGCTCAAGGGCAGGCGGATATTATGGTCGCGTTTGAAAAGCTGGAAGCCTTGCGGTTTATTGATCAGCTTCGGCTAGATGGTTTGGTGATCATTAATGATCAGGAAATTGTGCCGGTCACAGTCAGCACGAGTAACACCGCTTATCCTGGGGACGAATTGATTCGCGAAAAAATTGCCGGCTATACCGCCCATCAATATTGGGTAAAGGGTGTGCAGATCGCGGAAGGATTAGGCAATGTTAAGACGGCCAATGTGGTTTTGCTGGGTGCCATGTCCGCCATTTTAGGGATGGAAGTGGAACCCTGGTTGGAGGTTATTGGCAGCCGGGTACCCGCCAAATATTTGGCGTTGAACCGCCAGGCCTTTGAAAAGGGACGGGAAAAAGTTAATAACGAAAAAAATTAACCAAAAAACACACGAAGCAACACAAATTAAAAATAAAAAAGAGTGGGT
>JACDJC010003732.1_pt1 | contig 10839 bp, 13 predicted proteins | sample 7454191 | NCBI WGS metagenome assembly JACDJC01 (sample SAMN14253291, study PRJNA609438) | sludge metagenome | isolation source: sludge after 25d culture with pyrite and EDTA | collected 2018-12-20
AATCCTGTGCAATGGAGACCCGACCATGAGCGACACCCCCGAACTTGCCGAATGGATTCTTGACCAGGCATCCGATGCCCTGATCTATGCGGACAGCGATGGCCGCATCCGGCGCTGGAACCGGGCGGCAAGCCAATTGTTCGGCTTTGACGCGGCCGAGGCATTGGGCGCCAGCCTGGACCTGATCATCCCGCAACATCTGCGCTCGGCCCACTGGGCAGGCTTTCACGCCGCCATGGAAAGCGGGGAACTGCGCCTGCAGGGCCGCCCGACGCTGACCCGTGCCACGCACAAGGACGGTCACAAGCTGTATGTCGAAATGACCTTCGCGCTGGTCAAGACCCCCGACGGCGCGACCATCGGGTCAGTGGCCATGGCGCGCGACGTCACCGAACGCGTCAACCGGGAACGCGCGGCCCGCACAGCGGGATCGCCTGCCTGAACGCATGAGGCTCAGCGCCGCGAGCGCACCATGAATTCGTGCGCCAGCCGGGCCGGGGCGGACGTCATCAGGCTGACCCCCACGAACAATACGGCGGCCACCGGCAAGACCCAGATGCCGGCCGGCAGGCCCAGGGGCTTCAGCCCCGTGGCAAACAGCACCAGCACACCGATGCCACTGCCGATGATGCTGACCAGCGCGCCGGCGGCCGTGCCCCGGCGCCAGAAAAAAGCACCCACGATGGCCGGCACGACCACCGCGAGCCCGGTGGATGCCGCCACCGACAGCACGGCAATCAGATTCAGCTGCAGCCCAGCAAACGCCAGGGCCAGCAAGGCAATCAGCGCCAGCACCCATTTGCCAAAGCGCAACTGGGCCGCGTCGTCGGCACCAGGGCGCACGTGCGCGTAGACATCGCGCGAGGCCATCGAGGCCAGTGTGAGCATGATCGAATCGATGGTCGACACCGCGGCTGCCAGGATGCCGATCATGACGATTTCACCCAGCAGCGGTGGCACCAGGCCGGAAGCCAGCAGCTGCGGCGTGGCCAGGTCGGCCTTTTCCAGGCCCGGCAACGCCAGCAGCGCACTGAAACCCCAGGTGACCGAGACCAGCGTGTACACGAGGCCAAACGCCAGAAACCCGATCAGCATGTGGCGCAAGGCCCCCAGCGATTTCGGCATGAACAGGCGCTGGCTGACCTGTGGATTGGACAGGCTGAAAAAAAACCAGGGCAGGCTCAGGCCCAGAAACGTTTCAATCGAGAACAGGCCGGGCCCCGGCACCGTGAGCACCTGGCCATCGAGCTGCGCCAGGCGATCGAACACCGTGGCAAACCCGCCCAGACCCTGCACGACCAATAGCGCCACCGCCGTTGCACTGACCAGCATGAACAGGGCCTGCAGCGAGTCGGTCCACATCACGGAACGCACGCCCGCAATGTACGAGAACAGCAGCGCCAGCGCCGTGGCCAGAAACGTGCCTGTCGTAAAGCTGATGGCGCCGTGGCTCATGCCCGCCAGCAGGTAGCCCACCCCGGCCAGCTGCACCGCCGCGTAGGGAATCAGGAACAGGCAATTGGTCAGTGCCACGGTCATGGCCACGGGCTTGCTCTGGTAGCGATGGCCCAGCATTTCACTGGGCGTGACGAAGTTGTAGGCCTTGCCCACCCGCCAGAACCGCGGCCCGAACACCGCCACCAGCGAGACGCCGACAAAGTAAATGATTTCGAACCCCAGCGCACCCACGCCGCCGGCGTAGGTCAGCCCGGCCAGACCCACCAGCATGAAGGCACTGTAAGTCGTGGCACTGTAACTGAGGGCCGAAACGAAGCCGCCCATGCGTCGCGCGCCCAGAAAATACCCGACCATGCTGTCCATGCGGCTGTGGGAGGACGCATCGCGCGACAGCCAGGCAACAAAGAGCGCAGCCACCAGGTAAATGGCCACGCCGATCCAGAGTGCGGCGGGGCTCACGACTCGGGATCCTTGAAATCCCGGGTGGCCAGCAGATTGAGCACGATCACCAGCAGCCCGGCCACGGTCCAGAACAGGAAACTGCCATACCATGCGTTGACGTGGCTCAGCACCGTGTAGGGCACGAGCACGCACAGCACGACAAGTATGGCGATGCAGACGAGACTGATTTTCTTTTGCACGATATGCACGCTACCCCGGGTGGAAATCGAAGGCTGGCAGACGGTATGGCGGGGGCCGACCACAAGCCGCGACCTGTTGATGCTGCTGGCCGATCGTAACCAATTTTAAGCGTTGGCGCGTGCGCAGTCGCTCAAGACCCTGTTGCAAACAGGCTCTGGCTGCGCCCGATCATGTCGGCCGCGCGGATCTGGCCCCACAGCGCTGCCGACATGCGCGTCTGCCGGCAGCGCTGTGGTCCATCCTGATCACTGTGACAGCAGCACGGGCACCGTCATCGATGACAGCAGAACGCGCGAAGCGCCGCCCATGACCCATTGCCGCATGCGGCTGTGCCCGTAGGCCCCCATCACGATCAGATCGCTGCCCGTGTCGCTGGCGGTATTCAGAATGATGTACCCCACGCCCAATTCCCCGCCATGGCGCACCAGGCGCCGGGGTTCTGGATAGCCCAGGGCTGCACAATACCGGGAAAAGTCGTCCTCATGAATGTCCTGCTCGTCCAGCATGCCCTCGTCGCGATCGACTTCCAGCACGACCAGCTTCTGGCATTCGCTCAAGATCGGGGCTGCATCCGTGAAGGCGCGGGCCGCCTCGCGGCGCTGGTCCCAGCAGTACAGCACGCGCTGCCCGATGGTCTCGAATTGCCCTGCACTCGGGATCATCAGAACCGGCCGGCCCGCAGCCATGATGACGGATTCCGGCAGATTGGGCAGGATGCCCGAAAGTTGATCGGTGGAGTCGAATTTGCTCATGACCAGCAGATCGCAATAGCGCGCGTGCAGCGCCAGGGCCGCTTCGATACTGCCTCTGGGCGCACGCCATTCGGCCTTGACCTGCGCCGCACGCGCCGCGTCAAGAAACGCATCACGGGTGGCTTCGCGGTTCTGCTCATCCTGCTGGCGCAGCTTGTCGCGCACATCCTGCGGCAGCACACTGGCGTAGCGGCCCACTAAATCCGCCACCGGATGGACGCCGACCACTTGTGCATTGTGTTGTTTTGCAAGCAATAACCCTGCATCGATGCGGCGCTTGCACGCCTGATCATCACTGAGATGGATGGCAATACGACCCAGCATGGCAACCTCCTTCCGGTTTGATGAACCCCATGATAGGCAAAAGGAATTCCTTCGGACAGCATGAAGTGCTCAAAGGATTGATCCAGATCATCCGGCTGCCGGGGTTCCCCTGATCAGGCGCGCGAGCCAGTCGCCATGGCGACGCACGGCAGCTTCCAGGTCGCTGGCTGATGCCAGTTGGAAACCGGAAAACTCGAACCCGGGCGCAACCGCACAACTCACCAGCACATGAGCATCCGAAAGGGCGGGCTCCGCGGCAAACCAGCAGCCCGCTGGCACCGTAGCCTGGAAAACCGCATCAGGCCAGGTGCGCACATCACCCAGAACGTGCGTCTGCAGCGTGCCATCCGCAGTCAGCACATGCAGCCGCAGCGGCCCGCCGATATGAAAGTACCAGGTTTCATCTGCGTCGATGCGGTGCCACGCCGACCAGGTGCCGGGCACCAACAGATAGTAAATGGAGGTCAGGGCCGCACGCGTCCGGCCACCCACGGCGATCTGGTCGCGGGCTCGGAAAGTTTCCCGGTAATAGCCACCTTCCGGATGAGGTTGCAGGCGCAGGGCCTGGATGAGGTCCTGCCAGGGGATTGTGTCGGGATGCATCCTGACGGGGGCAGTCAAAGCTGTACAAAAAAAGATGTCACGTGGATGGGTATCTGCTACGGTCTTGAGCTAGCCCTGCAGGTTGACGTCTGCTGCCAGCATGATGGGCTCCTGCGAGATGTTTCGCGTGATTGCGCCATGGGTGAAGCATGCCACAGGATGATGCTTCATGCGACCAGCATCAGTCCGCCACTCAGGGGCCTCTTCGATTCGAACTTCCTGGAATACGGATCCCGGATATGGAGATTGACGCACAGAGTGATTCAAAGAGAATCGATGTCACTCGATGTCACCGGCACCGAGCAATTTCCCCAGCCCCACAGCATCGATGGTGCGGCCACCGATGCTCACGGACACCTGTTCGGGCATGTACGCATGGTCAAGCTGCTTGAGCGGTCGGCCCGCTGTATCAAACGTCACCGCCGAATCAGGCGTGTAATTGACGATGAAGCCCGTGGTCAACCCGAAAAAGGGCACCACCCGGGTTGCTTGCACGACAGCCAGTGCCTGTCTTGCGAAGGTGATCGGTGACTGCGCGAGATCAAGCGGAATGCGTAACCAGCGCTCTGCTCCGCCCGTCATGCCGTAAATTGTGATCTGCGAGGGGCGCGACGCCGTCCCCAACAAATAGGCGGACGGTTCAAACGACGCGCGCCACACGGCATCCGCCGCTTCTTTTGCCTTCTGCGCGGTATGTTCCAGTTGGTGGCGGCTTTTCAGAACCGCAGCTTGTACAACATCTTCACCCAGTTCCAGGGCCGCCGGCAGGGCAGACAGGATTTTCAAACTGGTCAGCTGATTCAGGTTTCCTTCCCACACGGCATCCAGTCGTCTCAATCCCTTGGAGACATTCGCATAACCGCAACGCCGCATCATCTGCGCCCAGGAAAGCCCCAGTGCCCGCCTTCGCGCATTGACCAGCCGATACAGCGGAGCGACATCTTCATTCATGGACTTGCCTTTCAAGACGTCAGGAAAGCATTTCCCCCGACGATCAGGTTTCGTATCCGGGAGCCAGCAGCGCATTGGCCACGCCATCGAGCGGACCGGCATCGGCCAGCCACAAGCGGAATTCCGGCCCGGTCAGGCTCGCATCCCGGCTGCAATCGACCATCCACTGCCTGAGCATGAAACCCGCCACAGCTGCCCGGATCGTTACGGTCAGGCGTCCGCGACGCATGCCCAGATCGCGTGCGATCGACTTCGGATGCGGCTGCGCAGGGTGCGGCACGAATTCCAGCGTCACCATGCGATTCCACTGCAAGTCGGCTTCAGGCCGTTCTTCTGGCGCCTGTCCTGCCCGACCCGTCACGCTTGAGACCGGAACCAGACGCTCCATCCGGGTGAGCACCAGATCCCGGAAACGTGCCTTGGTGCGATCGTACGCGCGCACATGCCAGCGCAGGCCGGAGTCGACCAGAGAATGCGGGACGATCTCGCGGTGTCCCGGTCCGTCCGTAATGGAATGGTAGGTCAGCCCCACCGCATATTGGCCGCATATGGCGCGTGTGATGGTTGCCAGTGTTTCCAGCCTGGGCTGATTCAGTCGCGCCGGAATGGCGTGGGGGATGACCTTGGCGTTCGTGGTCGGCTCTCCCAGGCCAAAGCCAGAGGTCAGCATGGCAAGCATCCGATCCACGTCATGACGAAACAGCGGAGCAAAAGACGGCTGGTAGCGGTATGCCTTGCGCTCGTAGTGGACGTTCCGGGGGGCCAGAGCCCTGTACAAGGCCAGGTCACGTGTGCCCGCCGCCGTGGCGACTTCGAAACGCTCGAGCACGTCCTTGCGCGCCACATGGCCGTAAAACCACACCCGAAATTCGATGTAGGCCAAGCGCTGACGCTGGGCGGATGACAATTCGGAGAGCGCGGTACCAGCGGCCATGCGGATGCTGTACAGGAACAATGGGACATCCCCATCGTATCACGAACAAGATCAAATTGATGCTATCATTCAAGCAATCAAAATGATCTTGACTGCTTGATACCGATAATGCCGGCTCCGCTGGCACAAGTAGCTGCAGCAGACCCACGTCACAGAGGTGGCCATGAAATTCACGTTCGAAGAGCTGGAGCAGATCCTCGATCTGTCTGATGAGCAGAAAAGACGGGGGGTAAAGGGTCTTTTTGAAGAAGGGAAATTCGACAACCTGAAATTCCCCAGCAGGGATGCCTGCATCATTGCTCTGCAGCTCAACGACGCCCTCTTCGAGGACGACCCGTTTTACCAGTGCTCCTCTGCCGACGATTCAAGCTATTTCGATTATTTTCTGGTCGTCAATCAGTTGATGAAGGACGATCGCTACAAGGATGTCGAGCAGACCTATCGTTGCCTGGAAGACATGCATCAGTACATCGGACTGAGCAGCCGCAGCAAAATATACGACGCGATGGTTGCCGTGCAACGGGTACTGAAGCTGCCACCGCGTGAGGTGCGGATAATAGAGCTCGACTGACTGATCGAATGAAGCGCAAGCAGTGGGGGGAAGGCTGATCAACCCGACTGGGGAATTCGTACAAACGATTTGACAGGCCAAACATTCATCTTGCGAAGCGGTGACTCAGGAACCGACCATCGCAGACAGCACCTCTCCACAGGAGCGTTCGACCTTCAGTGTCAGCAGTGCGTCTGCGCGTGTTCGGCCTCTGTTGATTGCCGCAACGGGCAGGCCCGCCGCCACGGCAGCCTTGACGTAGCGGTACCCTGAATACACCATCAAAGAGGAGCCCACCACGAGCATGGCGTCTGCCTGTGCAAGACCTGCGCAGGCCGCATCGATGCGTTCGCGCGGAACGTTCTCGCCGAAAAAGACCACGTCGGGCTTCATGATGCCCCCGCAACCGGGGCACTCCGGAATCACAAAGGCCGAGAAATCCAAGCCCTCGAGCTGAGCATCGCCATCGGGTGCGTCCACTGCGTCGAACTGCAGCCAGCCCGGGTTGCGCGCCTCCAGGACGCGCTGCGTGGCTGCACGCGGTTGGATGAGCCCGCAGTGCATGCAGCGCACTTCGTCCAGCCGGCCATGCAGATCAATCACCCGGTGACTGCCGGCCGCCTGATGCAGGCGATCCACATTCTGCGTGACCAGCAGTCCAACGCGTCCCCGCCGCTCCAGTTCTGCCAGCGCGCGGTGCCCCACATTGGGCCGCGCGGATCCGAAACGGCGCCAGCCTATCATGCTGCGTGCCCAGTACCGGGCACGCTTCAGGGGGTCCCCCATGAAGTCTGCAAACCAGATGGGCTGCGCGTTCTTCCAGGTACCACGTTCGTCTCTGTAGTCGGGAATGCCGGATTCCGTGCTGCAGCCCGCACCGGTCAGCACGAACAGGCGCCGGTGCTCGCACAGAAATGATGTGAGCGGGAAAAGTGCCGTTGCATCCAGCAATTCAGGCTCCGATCGGACGTTCCAAGGACTTTGATGCTAACGCCATTTTGCGATGATCGTGGTCGGCAGCCCGATCAGGGCCCTGAGCACATCGATGAAGGCGCCGCTCGTGAAATTGCGCTTTTTTACGGTACGCTGTGCGCTATTGCCTCAAAGCGGGAAGCCACGATGCCGTCACCCACGTCCGCCATCCAGTTGTCAGCGCTGATTCGATGACACAATCCCAGTGGATGATACTGGCCATTCTGGCCGCAACCCTGTGCCTGTTTCTGTACGGGCGCTGGCGACATGACATTGTGGCTGCCACTGCATTGCTGGCAACGGTTCTCGTGGGGCTTGTGCCCGCGGACCAGGCCTTCTCGGGATTTTCCCACCCCGCCGTCACCACGGTCGCCTGCGTGCTGATCCTGAGCAGTGCGCTCCTGCAGACTGGCGTGGTGGACATGTTGGCGGAGCGCCTGTTGCCCACCGAAGCAGGCCCCACGCTCACGATTGCCGCACTGGTGACACTCTCGGCGGTTCTGTCGAGCTTCATGAACAATGTGGGCGCGCTGGCCTTATTGATGCCCATGGCCCTGCAGATCGCGAAACGCCAGCAGCTGGCACCGGGCAAAATCCTGATGCCGCTCGCATTCGGCACAATCCTGGGCGGCATGATGACGCTGATTGGCACGCCATCCAACCTGATTGTGTCCGACTTCCGCAATCGGATCGGCGCCGGCGCGTTCGACATGTTTGCGTTCACGCCCGTCGGCGTGACTGTGGCTGCGGGCGGCGTGCTGTTCGTTGCCTTGATTGGCTGGCGCATCGTTCCTGCGCGCGAACGCGCCGGCGCCGACGCCTTCGACACAGCCGCCTACCTGACCGAGGCGCGGGTCGCACCCAACTCCAAGGCCATCGGCATGACACTGCACGAAGCCGAAACCGAGCTGGAGGCGGCCGATGCCCAGATCATCAGCCTGGTGCGCAATGAAATCCGGCTGAGGGCGCCCCATGCGGCGGGGCCTTTGCGCGAAGGGGATCTCGTCCTGATCGAAGCCGACCAGGAAACGCTGGCGAAGGCGCTGGACAGTCTGGGTCTCGTATTCGGCGCACCACAGCCCGATGCCGATGATGACACCGAAGAACATCAGGACCCCGAAAGTGACGGTACCGGCACCAACAGCAGTAGCAACACCAGCAGTAGCAACACCAGCACCAGCACCACCAGCAGCACCACCAGCAGCAGCACCAGCAGCAGCACCAGCAGCAGCAGCACCAGCAGCAGCACCAGCAGCAGCACCAGCAGGAGGAGCAGCAGGAGGAGCAGCAGCAGTTCCACCGACGGCGATGCAAAGGAGCAAGCCGAGCAGGAAAAGAAGATTGAACGCCTGATTCAGCTCGATGATGCGGAACTGGTCGAACTGGTGGTTTTGCCCGGTTCCAGCCTGCTCGGTCGCAGTGCGAGCGACCTGAGCCTGCGCGACCGCTTCGGCATCAACCTGCTGGCAATTTCGCGTCAGGGATCGCGCATTCGAAGCCGGGTGCGGCACACCGCGCTACGCCATGGCGATGTGCTGCTGATGCAGGGGCCAGGCGAGCTGATTGCGGAGTTTGCCGCCAACGCCGGATGCGCGCCGCTGGCCGCCCGCGCCCTGCGGGCGCCCGACCGCCGGAAAATGATTCTGGCCTGCACGGCCATGGCCATTGCCATCGGTGTCACGGCACTCGACCTGCTGCCGGCAGCCATCAGTTTTCTGCTGGGCGTCGTGCTGCTCATGCTCTTTCGCGTGCTGCCGCTGCGCAAACTGTACGAGGCCGTGGACTGGCCCGTGATTGTGTTGCTGGCGGCGCTGCTACCGGTCGCACAAGCCACGGAAAGCACCGGCGCTGCCCAGCTGATTGCCGAGCTCCTGATGGACGACGTGGCGCAGGGCAATGCCATCGTTGCGCTGACCTTGGTGCTGCTGGTCACCATGTTCATGTCCGATGTCATCAACAATGCCGCCACTGCGGCCATCATGTGCCCGATCGCCATCAGTGCGGCGACGCAACTCCAGGTCAGTGCCGACCCATTCCTGATGGTGGTTGCAATCGGCGCCTCGGCCGCATTTCTTACACCCATCGGGCACCAGAACAATACCTTGATCCTGGGCCCGGGCGGGTTCCGTTTTGGAGATTACTGGCGCATGGGCCTGCCGCTGGAAATCGTCGTGACACTGATTGCAATACCCATGCTGCTGGTGGTGTGGCCGCTGTGAGCGGACAGGTGCGCATGCTGCGCCGAGCACACGGAGCACACCACGTCTGGCGTTGCCGGCCAGTGCAGGCTGCTCAGGCCACGAGCGCCACCTGTCCGGTTTCAAGTTTGTAAAGGCCTCCGACCACCTTGACCGTACCCATCCGGACTGCCTTGCTCAGTATGGGAGTGGCCTCCTGCAATTGCTGCACGTTGCGTCTGACATTTTCAATGGTGGCCGCTTCAAGCAATGTGCCCTGATGTTTCCGGGCCGCGGCAGCGCGCACGGCTGGCATCACGGCCGTGACAAGGGTCTGGATGTGGCCCGGGAATTCAGCCTGCTTTTCGAAGGCGTTGACCGCCGCACTCACCGCACCGCACTGTGTGTGGCCCAGCACCATGATGACCGGGGTCTTGAGCACGGCCACACCGTATTCCAGACTGGCCAGGATATCGTTCGTTACATAGTTGCCGGCAATGCGCGCTATGAACAGATCGCCCCTCTCTTCGTCGAAGCAGAATTCCGGACTGACGCGTGAATCGGCACAGCCCAGAATGCAGGCGTAGGGATTCTGACCAGTTGCCAGGGCGCCACGTGTCGAGGCAAAGCTCCGATTCCGGGTGTTGCCCGCCTGGTAGCGCTTGTTGCCCTGCATCAGGCGCTCGATCGCCTGGTCAGGCGACAGGACATTGGCCGGCTTGGGCGGTGATTTGGCGTAGGCCACCGGAACCACTGCCGACAGCCCCAGCAAGGAAGCCGCCCCGACCAGACCAAGAACAGCGCGCCTGGATGGCGATGCCGGCGCATTGTCCTGCGCCGTTTTGACCACACACAGTTCACACATCGTCTGTCTCCTTTTTTCTTGTCTGTTGCCGCATCTTACGCTTGAACCGGAATCACCCTCCGTGATTTCGGAGGCGAGTCAGTCTTGGTCCGGGCAGTATAGGGCGTCAAGATTGCTGACCGCCTCCAGGAGCCTATCCGCCATGCCGCTTTCCAGCACGAACGCCACTTCCTCGGGCTCGTCGACGAGTTCGAAAAAATGTGCGGAGTGCGTGCGCCCGCTGGTGTGCGCCTCCAGATCAGGCAGTTCCCCCACCGAACCCCTCGAGCACAATCTTCCCGCGTGTGCGACCGCTTTCAATCTGCTTGTGGACGCGCTTCAGATTGGCGGCGTTGATGCCTGCGACGCGTTCAGTCAGTGTCGAGCGTACGGCACCGGCCTCGACCAGGCGGGCGACCTCGTTCAACAGCCTGCCCTGTTCGATCTGGTCGGGCGTGTTGTGGCTGGATCGCGTGAACATGTACTCCCAATGGACCGAGACCGATTTTTGCTTGAAGGGGTTGATGTCCAGAACAGGGGGACTGTCGATCAGCGCAAAACGACCTTGGGGGGCAATCATCGCCAGAATATCGGCCAGATGGTCTCCCGTGTGGGTGGTCGAGAAGACGAAA
>JACDJC010003736.1_pt1 | contig 10833 bp, 12 predicted proteins | sample 7454191 | NCBI WGS metagenome assembly JACDJC01 (sample SAMN14253291, study PRJNA609438) | sludge metagenome | isolation source: sludge after 25d culture with pyrite and EDTA | collected 2018-12-20
GCAGCGAACTGCTCGACAAGCTGCAGGAAGGCACGGTCATCCGCGGCGTGGTCAAGAACCTCACCGACTACGGTGCGTTCGTGGATCTGGGCGGCATCGACGGCCTGCTGCACATCACCGACATGGCCTGGCGTCGGGTCAAGCATCCGTCCGAAGTGGTGCACGTCGGCCAGGAGCTCGAAGCCAAGATCCTGCGCTACGACACCGAGAAGAACCGCGTGTCGCTCGGCATCAAGCAGCTGGGTGACGATCCGTGGGTCGGCATCGCACGTCGCTATCCGCAGGGCACCCGGATGTTCGGCAAGGTCGCGAACTTGACCGACTACGGCGCGTTCGTCGAGATCGAAGAAGGTATCGAAGGCCTGGTTCACGTCTCCGAAATGGACTGGACCAACAAGAACGTCAGCCCCTCCAAAATCGTGCAACTGGGTGACGAAGTCGAAGTCATGGTGCTCGACATCGACGAAGACAAGCGCCGCATCTCGCTTGGCATGAAGCAGTGCAAGTCCAATCCGTGGGAAGATTTCTCGATGAACCAGAAGAAGGGCGACAAGGTCAGCGGTGCGATCAAGTCGATCACCGACTTCGGCGTGTTCATCGGCCTGCCCGGCGGCATCGACGGTCTGGTTCACCTGTCCGACCTGTCGTGGAGCATTCCTGGCGAGGAAGCGGTGCGTAATTTCCGCAAGGGCCAGGATGTCGAGGCCGTGGTGCTTGGGATCGACCTTGAGCGCGAGCGGATTTCGCTCGGCATCAAGCAGCTCGAGGGCGATCCGCTCACCAGCTATGCCTCGGGCCACGAGAAGGGCAGCATCGTCAAGGGCACCATCAAGACGGTCGAGCCCAAGGGTGCCACCGTGCAGCTGGACAGCGACATGGAAGGCTACCTGCGTGCTTCCGAAGTCTCGCGCGACCGCGTCGAAGACATGCGCAGCCATTACAAGGAAGGCGACGAAATCGAGGCCATGATCATCAACGTCGATCGCAAGAATCGCGTGATCAATCTGTCGATCAAGGCCAAGGACATGACCGAGCAGGATTCCGCGATGAAGAAATTCGCCGCCGAATCGGCCGCGGCAGCCAGCGGTTCGACCAACCTCGGCGCACTGCTGAAAGCCAAGCTCGACAACAAGAACGCCGAGTAATCCATGACCAAATCCGAGCTGATTGCTCAACTGGCGGCACGGCATTCGCAGTTCTCGCTTGCGGATATCGAAATGGCGGTGAAGACGATTCTCGACGCGTTGGCGAAAAACCTGTCGCGCGGCGAGCGTATCGAAATCCGCGGTTTCGGCAGCTTCAGTCTGAGCTTCCGTCCCGCCCGTCTCGGGCGCAACCCCAAGACCGGCGAGCGGGTGCAGGTACCGGCCAAGTACGTGCCGCATTTCAAGGCGGGCAAGGAATTGCGCGATCGGGTGGATTTTCCGCGATGAGTGTTTTTTGGGCGGCCAGGCCCAAGCATGACGAGCAGGCGAAAACGGCGCACATCGCGCCGTTTTCTTTTTCTATTGCCCCTGCAAAGGTAGAATGGCCGGCTAACTGACCCCACTATTCATGAAAAATCTCTCACGTTATCTGGGACTCGCGGCGAAGCTGCTGGTGTTCCTGCTGGTGCTGGGCTTTGCCCTGAAAAATAGCCACAGCGCGATTTTCTATTCCTATCTGGGTTATGTCTGGCAGGCGCCCCTGATCGTCATGCTGGGACTGGCGTTCGTTCTGGGCGCGCTGACGGGTGTGCTGGCCCTGTTGCCGACGCTGTTCCGCCTGCGCCGCGAAGCTGCCCGCACCGCACCGGCAGTCGAGGCGAACACGATCACGCAGACCGATATTTCCACCGTCTGATAGCCCATGGAATTCGAATTCTGGTGGCTGCTGGCGTTTCCCCTGTTTTTTGCACTGGGCTGGCTGGCCGCGCGGGTCGATATCCGTCAGGTGGTTACCGAATCGCGCGCACTGCCCAATTCCTATTTTCGCGGCCTGAATTTCCTGCTCAACGAACAGCCGGACAAGGCCATCGAGGCTTTTCTCGAGGTCGTCAAACTCGAACCCGAGACCATCGACCTGCACTTTGCACTGGGTGGCCTGTTTCGGCGCCGAGGCGAACTCGACCGCGCGATCCGCATGCACGAACACCTGCTGGAACGCGAAGGCCTGGCCGAGGATCAGCGCCTGCGTGCACTGAGCGAACTGGGGCAGGATTACCTGAAGGCCGGTCTGCTCGACCGCGCCGAGCAGGTTTTTTCCCGGCTGCTCGAAACCCCGCAGCATGGCCAGGCCCGTACCTTTCTGCTGGAAATCTACGTGCAGGAGAAGGACTGGAAAAAAGCCATCGACGCTGCACGCACGCTCGAAAAAGACACCAGCAAGCCGCTCAATGCCGACATCGCCCATTTCTATTGCGAACTGGCGCTGATGGATGCCGCCAGGGGCAACCCCCAAGAAGCAGCGGCCCATTTGCAGCAGGCGCTGGCGAGCAATCGCCAGTCGGTGCGTGCCAACCTGATGGCGGGTGATCTGGATGCTGCGGCGGGCCGCCACGAGGCGGCGATCGCCGACTGGCGCCTGGTCGAAACGCAGAGCGCGGCGCATATGGCGCTGGTGGTGGAGCGCGTGCTGGGAAGTTATCGTCAACTGGGACAACTGGCCGAGGGGGTGCAGTGGTTACGTGCACTGCATGCCCGGCAACCGTCGCAGGACGTATTCAACGCGCTTTATCTGGCGGTCTCCGAAACCCAGGGCGCGGCGGCTGCCCGCCAGCTTGCGTGCGAGGAGTTGCGGCGCAACCCTAGTCTGCGCACGCTGGATCGCCTGCTGGAGGCCAGACTGATCGACGCCGACCCCGAGCAGCGCGAGTTGCTGCAGGTGGAAAAAAGCCTGGTGGCGTCGCACAGCCAGCGCATGATGCGCTACCGGTGCGGCAGCTGCGGCTTCAAGGCCAAGCAGTTTTTCTGGCGCTGCCCGGCGTGCGGGCGATGGGACAGTTTCGACCCCGAGCGGCGCGAGGGTGAGGGCTAGGGATCAGGGATCAGGGATCAGGGATCAGGGATCAGGGACGAAAGATTGGGGATGAAATACAAGATTATTGTGGCACTCGACTTTGCTGACGCGGCGTCCGCGCTGGCGCTGGTGGAGCGGCTTGATCCCGCGCTGTGCCGGCTCAAAGTGGGCAAGGAACTGTTTACTGCCGCAGGGCCGGAGCTGGTGCGCGCTTTGGTCGCGCGCGGCTTTGAGGTGTTTCTCGATCTGAAATTCCACGATATCCCCAACACCGTGGCGGCGGCGTGCCGGGCGGCGGCGGGGCTCGGAGTATGGATGCTCAATGTCCATGCATCGGGCGGTCGCCGCATGCTGTCGGCGGCACAGGAGGTGCTGGCGGGATTGCCGCAGCCGCCGCGCTTGATCGCGGTAACGGTGCTGACCAGCATGAGCGCGGAGGACCTGAGCGAGACCGGGGTGACGGATGCGCCGGCTGATCAGGTGCTGCGACTCGCCCGTCTGGCCCGGCAATGCAGACTCGACGGCGTCGTCTGCTCGGCACAGGAGGCCTCGCTCCTGCGCGCCGACCTGGGTCCGGATTTCCGTCTGGTCACGCCGGGGATTCGCCCGGCCGGCGCCGACGCGGGCGACCAGCGGCGCGTGATGACGCCGGCCGAAGCCGTGCGCGCCGGGGCGACCGATCTGGTGATCGGCCGGCCGATCACTGCCGCGGCCGATCCGCTGGCCGCGCTCAGGCAGATTCATCTTGAACTTCAAAACGTATAGGAGACTGTTGTGAAAATCACCGTGATCGGAACCGGTTATGTGGGCCTGGTGAGTGGAACCTGCCTGGCGGAAGTCGGCAACGAAGTGCTGTGCCTGGACCTCGACCCGAAAAAAATCGAGACCCTGAAGGCGGGCGGCATCCCGATCTACGAGCCGGGGCTGGAGGATATGGTGAAGCGCAACGTCGAAGCCGGCCGGCTGTCCTTTACCACCGACATCGAGGAATCGGTAGCCTTCGGTGAGATCCAGTTCATCGCCGTCGGCACCCCGCCGGATGAAGACGGTTCGGCCGACCTGCAGTACGTGATCGCGGCGGCGCGCAACATCGGCCGCCACATGACGGATTACAAACTGGTGGTCGACAAATCCACCGTCCCGGTGGGTACTGCCGACAAGGTGAAAGCCGCACTGGCGGAAGAACTGGCCAAGCGCGGCGTGGCGATCGAGTTCAACGTCGCGTCCAATCCCGAGTTTCTCAAGGAAGGCGCCGCGGTGGACGATTTCATGAAGCCCGACCGCATTGTGATCGGCACCGACAGCGAGCACGCCACCAGCCTGCTACGCCAGTTGTATGCGCCGTTCCAGCGCAACCACGACCGCCTGACGGTGATGGACGTGAGAAGTGCCGAACTCACCAAGTACGCCGCCAACGCCATGCTGGCAACGCGCATTTCGTTCATGAACGAACTCGCCGTATTGGCCGAAAAACTCGGCGCCGACATCGAACAGGTACGCCATGGTATCGGCTCCGACCCGCGCATCGGCTACCACTTCCTGTATGCCGGTTGCGGTTACGGCGGCTCATGCTTCCCCAAGGACGTGCAGGCGCTGCGCCGCACTGCTCGGGAAAACGGCATCCCGCTCCGCGTGCTCGATGCGGTGGAAGAGGCCAACGACGCACAGAAGCAGATCCTGGTCGACAAGTTGACCGCCAGGCTGGGTACCGATCTCAAGGGCAAGCGCTTCGCTATGTGGGGACTGGCGTTCAAGCCGAACACCGACGACATGCGCGAAGCGCCCAGTCGTACCATGTTGGAGGCATTGTGGGCGATGGGTGCGAGCGTGTCGGCTTACGACCCGGCGGCGATGGAGGAAACCCGCCGCATCTATGGCGAGCGCGCGGATCTGCAATTGGTCGACAGTCCGATGGACGCGCTGAAAGGGGCCGATGCACTCCTGATCGTCACCGAGTGGAAAGTGTTCCGCAGCCCGAACTACGACACCATGAAAGCGCTGTTGAAGACCCCGCTGATTTTCGACGGCCGTAATCTGTACGAGCCGCAGACGATGCGTGAAATGGGGTTCGAGTATTTTCCGATCGGGCGCCAGTGATACCGTTTTCTGACTGCCGGGTCGGGATGGCGCGGGGCGGGCGATGAAGCAGGTCGTATGCATGAAATGGGGGCCGCTTTATCCGGCCGACTACGTCAATAAACTCTATGGCATGGTGCGCCGTAACACCCAGGGGCCACTGCGTTTCGTCTGCATGACCGATGACGTGAGCGGCGTGCGCGACGAGGTGGAGTGCATGCCATGCCCCGAAGTCGACGTCCCACCGCCCCGCAACTGTACCGGTTGGCGCAAGATCGCGGTGTGGGCGAAGACCTTGCCCGACATGGAAGGCGACTGGCTGTTTCTGGACCTGGATGTCATCGTCACCGGTTCGCTCGACGTCCTTTTCGGCTACGAACCGCAGGCATCATTCATCGTGATGCAGAACTGGACCCAGCCTGGAAAAGGTATCGGTAACACCTCGGTGTTTCGCTTCCGCGTAGGTGCGCACCCTTATATCTACGACCGGCTCGCGCCCGAATTCGACGAAATCTACCGGCAATACCGTATCGAACAGACGTATATTTCCCGCACGGTCACAGAAATGAAGTTCTGGCCGGACGAGTGGTGCGTGCTGTTCAAGACGCACTGCGTGCCGCCCATGCCGCAGCGTTGGTGGAAAGCGCCTGTATTGCCCGCCACCGCACGGGTTGTCGCGTTTCCGGGCGTGCCCAATCCGCACGAGGCGGTGCAGGGGCTGTGGCCGGTCAAGAAATGGTACAAAAAATTTTACAAACATATCCTGCCGGCAACCTGGATCGCCGACTACTGGAAAGTCTAGGGGCGCGATCGCGGCGAGATGCTTGCGTGATGGAAAATCGCGAGACGGACATACAATGGCCGGAGCAAAGGAAGAAGGATAGGCCCCCGCGTCGCCAACACCGGGAAGCGGAGAATCGAGGGAAACCGCTCGAATGCGGTAGTTCAGTTGAACCTAAAAACCGCAGTTGACCGTTCAAAACTCCGTAGAATCCAACATGAACATTGATTTTCTTGCCTTCGATCACGCCCACCATCTGGGTGAGCTCGCTACGCACCCGCTGGCACGCCTGGTCGTGCGTCTGCCTGTGTCGCTCGTCGTTGCAGGCCCCGGCCTGCCGCCTCCTCGCTTCGCGGCAGACACCCGACCAGATGCACCATCGAGCGCGTCCAACTGCGGTTTCTAGGTTGAAATAAATGAGTACCTACAAGACCATCGAAGACTGCGTCGGCAACACGCCGCTGGTGCGCCTGAAGCGCATGCCCGGCACGACCAGCAATGTCATCCTCGTCAAGCTCGAAGGCAACAATCCGGCAGGCTCGGTGAAGGATCGTCCGGCGCTGTCGATGATCGATGCGGCGCAGGCGCGCGGCGAGATCAAGCCGGGCGACACGCTGATCGAAGCGACCAGCGGCAATACCGGAATCGCGCTGGCGATGGCGGCGGCCATGCGCGGCTACAAACTCATCCTGCTCATGCCCGAGAACGCCTCGATCGAGCGCCAGCAGACGATGCGCGCATTCGGTGCCGAACTGCAGCTGGTGAGCAAGGCGGCCGGCATGGAAGGCGCGCGCGACCTGGCGGTTGCGATGGAGAAACAGGGTATCGGCAAGATTCTCGACCAGTTCGCCAACCCCGACAATCCCGAGGCGCACTACCGCACCACCGGTCCAGAGATCTGGCGTGACACGCAGGGCAGGGTCACCCATTTCGTCTCTAGCATGGGTACCACCGGCACCATCATGGGCTGCTCACGCTATCTCAAGGAACAGAATCCGGTGATCCAGATCGTCGGTGTGCAGCCGACCGAAGGGGCGCAGATTCCTGGTATCCGTAAATGGTCCGATGAATACGTGCCGGAAATCTGTGATTACGACCGGGTCGATCACATGATCTACGTCAGCCAATTCAACGCCGAGGAAACCACCCGCCGACTGGCGCGCGAGGAAGGCATCTTCGCCGGCGTGTCGTCGGGCGGCGCGCTGTGGGCGGCGCTGCAGCTATCGAAGGAAGTCGAGAATGCGGTCATCGTCTCCATCGTCTGCGACCGCGGCGACCGCTATCTGTCCACCGGTGTGTTCCCCGCCTGATGTAGCGTGGCCAAAACCAAGACGATCTACACCTGTACCGAATGCGGCGGGCAGTCGCCCAAGTGGCAGGGCCAGTGCCCGCATTGCACCGCATGGAACACCCTGGTCGAGACCATCGCCGAATCGGCCAAGCCACGCTTCGCCGCGCTGGCGGCGACCAGCCAGGTGCAGTTCCTGCACGACGTCGAAGCCTCGGAGGAAAGCCGCATCGCCACCGACATCGGCGAACTCGACCGGGTGCTCGGCGGCGGGCTGGTGCCGGGCGGGGTGGTGCTGATCGGCGGCGACCCCGGCATCGGCAAGTCGACCCTGCTGCTGCAAGCGCTGGCCGGTCTGTCCGGCAGTCTGAAAACACTTTACGTCAGCGGCGAGGAATCGGCGCGCCAGGTGGCGCTGCGCGCCCGCAGGTTGAGCCTGCCCGAGACCAATCTGCCGGTGCTGCCGGAAATCCGCCTCGAAGCGATCCTCGCACAACTCGCCGCGATGAAGCCCGAGGTCGCGGTGATCGACTCGATCCAGACCGTGTATTCCGAGGCGCTGACCTCGGCGCCCGGCTCGGTGGCGCAGGTGCGTGAATGCGCTGCGCAGCTGACGCGCCACGCCAAGCAGACCGGCACCGTGATCATCCTGGTCGGCCACGTCACCAAGGAAGGCGCGATCGCCGGGCCACGCGTGCTCGAACACATCGTCGACACCGTGCTGTATTTCGAGGGTGATACCGGGTCGTCGTTCCGGCTGGTGCGTGCGTTCAAGAACCGCTTCGGTGCGGTCAACGAGATCGGCGTGTTCGCGATGACCGAGAAGGGCCTGAAGGGTGTCTCCAATCCTTCGGCGATTTTTCTCTCGCGCCACGGCGAGCCGGTGCCGGGTTCCTGCGTGCTGGTGACGCAGGAGGGTACGCGCCCGCTGCTGGTGGAAATCCAGGCGCTGGTGGACACCAGCCATGCGCCGAGTCCGCGCCGCCTGTCGGTCGGCCTGGAGCAGAACCGGCTGGCCATGCTGCTTGCGGTGCTGCACCGCCACGCGGGGATTGCCTGCTTCGATCAGGACGTCTTCGTCAATGCGGTGGGTGGCGTGAAGATCAGCGAACCCGCGGCCGACCTGGCCGTGCTCGCGGCGATCGTGTCTTCGCTGCGCAGCCAGCCGCTGCCCGACAAGCTGGTGATGTTCGGCGAAGTGGGGCTCGCCGGCGAAATCCGCCCGGTGCAGCGCGGGCAGGAGCGCTTGAAGGAAGCCGCCAAGCTCGGTTTCAGCCAGGCCATCGTGCCGTCCGCCAACCAGCCCAAACAGAAGATTGCCGGCATGGCGGTGCATGCCGTGCAGCGCCTCGACGAGGCGATTCGCCTGTTCCGCGAAAGCTAGTCCAGATCAGCGTCCCGGAGCAGGGCCGAGCGACCAGCCCGGGTGCTGGAAATATTCCCCGTAATTGCGCAGTGCCTGCAGCACGCCCAGGGCGGCGGCGCGCTGGGTGTCGACCTTGGGGGATTTCTGCATGAGTTCTGCGCCCTGGACGAGATCGCCAAGCACGATGGAATGCAGTGCGGAATCGGCATCCTTCGGCAGCTTGCACTGGCTCACGACCTCGACGATGGATTTGTGTACCGCCGCACCCATCTGCTGATAATCCCTGCTGCCGAGGCGGCCCTTGTCGATGGCTTCCTGGCGTGGACTCATTGTCTGCCGGATCGAATCCATGCCGCGGCGCAGCGTGTCGTCGGTCGCCCATTTCTGGCCCGGCTTCAGTGCCGGTGCGGCCGCGTGGGCGTCGGGCGCATGGTGATGCGCGTGTTCGGCTGCGAGGGCAGGCGTGGCAAGTCCGAGGCATCCGGCCGCGATCAGGGCGGCGAGACCGTTTTTGTGCAAGGCTGGGTGCATGGTTTTCCTCAAAAAAGACTCAAGTGCAGCGGGATTCGGAGCGTGTTGCCGATACGGCCCCAGGCCCTCCTGACACGCGGACATGACATTCGCATGCCAAAGAAGCGACAATGTATTTTAACCAGCTCCGGCCCGCAACTGGAGCCCACACCTTTTGCCCTCACCTTTCGCATGAACGCTTCCGCTCCGAAACCCTGTCCCTTCTGTGTCCTGGAACCGCACCGTATCGTCGCCGAGGACGAACTGACCGTGGCCTATCGCGACGGTTTTCCGGTGTCGCTCGGCCACACCGTCATCATCCCGCGTCGCCATGTCGCGACCCTGTTCGAGGCCACCGAACACGAACAGAGCGCGCTGCTGCACATGCTCGCGCGCGCCAAGGAGAAACTGGATGCCCTGCACCGGCCCGATGGCTACAACATCGGCATCAACCATGGACAGGCGGGCGGACAGTCCGTGCCGCACCTGCATATCCACCTGATTCCGCGCTATCGCGGCGACAAGGAAGACCCGCGTGGCGGCGTGCGCTGGATCCTGCCGGACAAGGCGAAATACTGGTCGTGAGTGGCGGTCAGCCGATGCGGTAGCGCTTGCGGAGCGGTTCCACGACCTTCCACCTGCACAGCAGTTCGGAGGGGAAGGTAACCAGATCGCCGCTGGCGATTTCCACCGGGGCGCCGCCTTCCGGTGTCACGATCGCGCGACCTTCGACGATGTAGCTGATTTCCTGTTCGAAATATTCCCACGGGAATTCCGCATTTTCGGAAGTCCATTCCGGCCAGCGCTCGACGCCCAGGCTGGCGAGACGTGCAGCGTCCGGTGCGGTTTCAATGACGATCCCCGACATGATGCGCTCCTTTCGTTTGGCTGGCTTCCTTCATCGTAGACACGCGGCAGCGCTGTGCAAGCCCGCCGCGCTGCGCGTTTCACAGCCCCAGTTCGATGTCGGTCGCGCTGTGGCCATACTTGTCACGTGGCGGCATCGGTCGGGTGCGCCAGTCCGGCTCCAGGGCCAGTGACGACTTGCTGCGTCCGGGCGGCAAGGCGCCGTTGCCAAAGCCTTTCGCGAAATCGTAATAATGCTTGACGATCTGTTCGTGGCTGGCCTGTTGCGCCGCAGGATGCGTCATGCAGGCATCCACCCACTGGCGCACACGGTCGTAGCGCGCCTCGTCAGGCAGGCGGAAGTCCTCGTAATACTCCAGGAAGCCAAAGCGCTGGAAGAAGGGCGCGAAGACCGTCTCGGCCCAGCCGAATTCCTCGAACAGGAACGGGCCCTTGGGGGCATGTGCCTGCAGGAAATCGTCGAGCTGTGCGTATTGCTTCAGCATCCCTTCGCGCAGCGCCGGGCGTCGCTCCGGATCCTGGTTCATCAGCCAGCCGTAGCCCTGGCTGAAGAAATCGCTGTCCATGCGCGTCAGCATGTTCTCCACTGCACGCCACCACGGATCGCGCTGCGCGACCGGGCGCTCGGGGTAGACGTCCTCCAGATATTGCATGATCACCAGGCTTTCACGGACGATATGGCCGTCCGCGGTTTCCAGCACGGGCAGGGCAGGGGCGCCGCGGGTTTTCTTGAGCAGCCAGTCGGGCCGCGGCACGGCGAGATCGAGGGTACGCACCTCGACGTCCTCGCGGCGACCCTTGAGCGTGAGGAGGATGTCGATGCGCTGGCAGAATGGACAGATGGGACTGTGGTAGAGGATGGGGCGGGACATGGCTGGACTCATGTTCATGGCAGGAATCCCAAACGATACCCCAGGCAGCCATGCATGTGCATGTTCGCCACCGCAC
>JACDJC010003737.1_pt1 | contig 10829 bp, 13 predicted proteins | sample 7454191 | NCBI WGS metagenome assembly JACDJC01 (sample SAMN14253291, study PRJNA609438) | sludge metagenome | isolation source: sludge after 25d culture with pyrite and EDTA | collected 2018-12-20
GATACTGTAAGTGACGAAGAACGTATAGAGATTGAACAAGGGCTGGCCGAAGCTGGCCGAAGCTGACCGGGGAGAAGTTATTTCACATGAGAAGGTAATGCCAAAGTATAAAAAGTGGCTTTAAAACTTGTTTGGTCAAAAAGAGCTGCCCAGGGATATGACCAGATTAAGAAGTGCCGAAAAAAATGCCTTCAGGGGTTGGTGTAATGAAAACAATCTTATTTCTAAACAACATGTTGGTTAGTGCGCTGGGCTAAGTGCCTAATTTATTCCGCCCGTTTTTCATAAGGTTGGAGGTTATATGACTGATTTGGAGAAATTCGCGAATAATGATACCCTCTATTTTCCGGATTTGCTGAAGATTGCATTGATTCATTATCAGTTTGAAACAATTCACCCTTTCCTGGATGGAGACGGACGGGTGGGACGATTGATTATCCCGTCTGCTTATAAATTGGTCAAGGACTTTGAAGATTTACAGATTTTAGAAGAGATCACCGGGGGAAAACGCGGGAAGTTGTTTATCTTTCGGAATTATGTGAGGTTGTTACCGTTCACTGACAACTGATTACTGTTCACAGGTTGGTCCCTGAGCCTGTCGAAGGGTACCGTTCACCTTTTACCTTTTTCTTCTAACCCTCTTAAATCTAACTCTCTAACCTCTATTCTCTATCCTCTTATCTCTAACCTCTGAATCTTATGAATATTGGATTTATCGGTGCCGGCGGAATTGCCCATGCCCATTTGTATGCCCTTGAGGCCATGAAGTTTTATTATAGCAACGTTCCGGCGGTGAGCCTTACCGCGGTAACTTCAGCCAGGGAAGAGAGCCGGCAAAGCTTTGCCGGGCGATATGGCTTTTCAAGGGCAGTGACACTTGACGAATTTACCGGCAGCGGCGATTTGGATGCCGTTTATATTCTGGGGCCCAACAAGGTACATTTCCCACATCTCGAAGCCGTGTTGCAGATGCCGGGGGTGAAGCGTATCTATCTCGAAAAACCCATTTGTGCCGGCTACGAGGAGGAGCAAAAAACAGAAGCCCTGCTGAGTCATTTGCCGTCCGATAAGCGTATTCAGGTGGGGTTTCAGTTCCTCTTTGCTTCGCCCATCATCAAAGCCTTGCAATTGTGGCAAAGCGGTGATTTTGGCGCGCCTATCCATTTCTCGTTTACCCTGAAGCATAGCGATTACCTCGATAAGAGTTACCGCGACAAGCGCCGCAGCCGGCTCACACCGGCACCCGACGGCGGCGCCATGGCCGACCTCGGCTCTCATGCCGTTAGTCTGCTCGTGGCTTTCTTAGGTGAAGATGTGGAGATTACCGGCGCATTGCAAGGGGGTAACTTTCCCGATGTGCCTCAGGCTTCTGATCTCTATTCCGAAATATCGTTATTGGACAAGCGAACCGGTGCCGTGGGTAACCTCTCGGCCAGCCGTGTAAGCGCCGGCATTGGCGACCAAATGGCCTTTGAAATCTATGCGCAAAATGGCGCATTACGCTATAACTCTGAACGGCCCGATCGCTATGACTATTTTCTTCAGGAGCGCGGTGAATGGAGTACCGTTTTCACCGGCAGCGACTATCAGCCTTTTACCTCCTTCCCGTCGAAGCATGTGCCGGGCGGGTGGCTTCGTCCGCTTATTCATGCGCATTATCTCTTTTTATCCGGGGCCGATACATCTGGCGTGATGCCCGACCTGCAGCACGGGCTGGCGGTGCAACGACTGGTGAGGGAAACGGCAGAGTATTTGGAGCGGTTTAGAGAGATGAGAGAGTCAAAAGATTAGTAGCGGCATTGTTGCCCGAAGTAATCCCCGCCTCTAAATGTCGCCATTCGCCTGGGAATTTCCATGGGCGGCGACAGTGACACCCTGGCCTGTATTACAGGGTACTGCAATGTTTTTTTTACCGCGGAGTACGCGGAGAAACGCAGAGGAACTCACTGCCCGTCACGAAATAATGGAGAAATACGGAAGAGTATAAACTCCGCGTACTCCGCAGTAAAACTTTTTTCCTTTTAATTCCGTGTCCGTTTTTTTTACAACAGATTCGAAGATTTCGATTCTGAGTAATCAGTGGTAACATTATAAAAAAGTTCCAGAAAAATTTGGTTTATAAAATAAACTACCTTACATTTGTAGTAACTTTAAAAACCAAATATCATGAATGCAGAAAAAATGACACCCGAAAAGAGCTTCGCGCTGATCACGCAGATGATTGAAGAAGCCAAGTCAAAGTTCGAAGAGAACGGATTTATCTATATGATGTGGGGCGTTTTGGTGGCTCTGGCCTCGCTGGGGCAGTTTGTATTGTTGAAAAATGAGTTTTACAACATCAACTATTTTCCCTACTTTTTAATGCCACTGGGTGGCGCTTATACCTGGTATTACTATGCGAAGAAGAAAAAAAGCAGAAGAAATCAGATTGGACAAATCGTATCGTATGCCTGGGTTGTAATTGGCCTGAATCTGTTGATACTGGGTTTTTTCTTTGGCCCTTTTCTCAAAGAAGCACTCATTCCGGTATTGCTTATTTTATTGTCGGTAGGAACGGTTATCTCAGGAGCGGCAATCAAAAGCGGGCTATTGCTTCTCGCGGGTGTAGTCATCAACCTGTCCGGTTTCGTGGGCTTCGCCCTGCCCTGGATATATCAGCCGCTGTTGATGGGTATCGTGGCCATCGTGGCCATTTTGATTCCCGGCATTGTATTGATGAGGCGCTATAAGCAACGGAGCCATGTTTAAAGAACTCGATCCTTTGTTGCATTCGCAGTTGCGGCTGGCGGTGGTCTCTTTTTTGGTGAGTAAAGGTGATTGGTCCGATTTTAACGAGCTGAAGGATGTCACCCGGGCCACCTCGGGCAACCTGAGCATTCAGCTTAAGAAGCTGGAAGAGGCAGGGTATGTAAAGATGAAAAAAGGGTTTCGGAAGAACTATCCGCACACTACAGTTGGCATAACCAAAACCGGCATAGAGGCTTTTGAGGCTTATGTGGAGGCGTTGAGGGAATATATAGGATAGACAGCCTCCCGCCCTGGCCCCTCCCGGTTGGGGGGAGAAAGAAACAATGAAAAAGTGTTACTATTTTATTTTTCGAAATTTTCTAACCTTTGATGGTCTGCGGGCACCGTGAATAATTCCAAGAACCACAATTTCCGAAGCTTTGATTTTGTAAATAATATTCCAACTCATGCAAACTGCTTTTCGATAAATCTTGTTTTTGGTTGGAATTTCTTCACACTCCCGGAATGAAAAAGGATGTTGTGCTATACGGTTTATAGTCTCGAATATTTTATCCCCGACACGGATTGCATTTAGGGGCTGGTGATTGATGTAAGCTATGTACCCCGTAATATCATCAATGTTATGGAGGGCGTTTTCGGTTATTCTTAGCGAATAAGTTTTTGAAGCTTTTTCTTTTGAGTTGCCCATCGTTGTTTGGCTTCTGTTATACTAACAGTGGGAGAGCTTTCGGTATATTCAATCCACTTTTTAAAGTCCTCCTTGCTGATTTTTTTGCCAGGGAAAACATATGAACTTAAATCAGGCGTATTTACAATCCGAATTAGATGTTTGTTTTCTAATTCTTTTAAAGCCTTTAATGAGTTATTATTTATAAGTTCTATTGTTAAGGTTTGCATGGAGATAGTTTTTGCCCGTTTTATTTATTACGCTTTCGAAGCACTATTTGTTTTTTAAAATTTACAGCTATTTTCTGTATCTGTCAATTTATTTATTGGGTTTGGTTTGAAAAATATTGGTTGAATTTGAAAGAGTTTACCGGTTGTTAACTTTAATAGGCAATATCTTTTCGTCAAATTTACAGCTATTTTCTTTGTCTACCAATTCGTTTATTGAGGTTCGGTTTGAAAAATATTGGTTAAATTTGAAAGAAGTTAGCGGTTGTTATTTCTGGCATATCAAATAAAGGAGATTATTATGATGAAAATGAGGGTCAGGATTATTTTAATTTTTCTGGTGATTACCGGCTTAACTCATGTTGAATCTCAGAACAAGGTACTACGGATTAATTACCTTAACCCGGGGATTGATTTTGAAGTACCGTTATCAAAAGATATTCTGGTATCGGTGAATCCGGGCATAGGGTATGGCATTAGTTATCCTGAATTAAACCCTTGTGTACAAAATGGTTTTACCGGAATGATCTCACCTTTTGTGAATGTATATGCCAGGCACCTATATAATTTGAGGAAAAGAGAATCCAAAGGACTTAACACCTCATTTAATTCAGGGAACTTTTTGGGAATACGTACGTTGGTTCGGGGAAAGGCAATTCAGGAGTTTAACCTATCTTTATTATTTCGATGGTTCAGGTGAAAGCGGAATATTTCCGGTATTCAAGTTAAGTCTGGGCGTCTTTTTAAAGAAGTGGGAGTAGTATTGTATTAATTGTTAATTTTGTGGGAGATAAAATTTAGACATCATGAAAGTAGTTGAAAAAAGAGATTTTATACACAGTCATTTGCATCGTGCCAATGAAAAGACCATTGACGAGATTTACGAGAGGTTACGAAAAGAGGAAGTTTTAAAGACCAAACTGGAAAGCAGAGCCCGGAAATCGGAAAACGATATCCATTCTGGACGAGTCTTCTCAAAAGAAGAAATCATACAAAAAACTGCTAACATCGGTCGTTAAATGAAACTTATTTTTACAGAACAAGCTCTTTTTAGTCTTGAAGAAGCATTATGTTTTGTTGCACCAAAAGTATCATTGTTGGCTTTGTGATTTATTTGTGCTTATTCCAAAGCGCAATAAAGACTATAGCCGCACCCCCGCCACCTTTTTATCTACCCGTTCAGCATCTTCCATGATGACATCATAAAAATAGCCAGAGCCAAAATCCCGGTCAAGGGAGATGGAGCCCTTGAAGGTCACTTCCTCATTTACTGTGGGCAGATTACGGCTGGTAATGGTAAGATCGAAGCGGTTGTTGTGCATAGTACCGTCCTGGATATGTATCCAGTTCTTACCCATAATGTCCTTATTGACTTTTACCACAACACCCCTGATCTCTGTCTGCTTATTCGTGAACTCCGAAGGGTTGGCAAAGATTTGCGCGATGGTGGTTTCATCTGTATCTTTTGTGATGGTGACGCTCGTTTTTTGCTCCGGGTTCACCTTGCCCGAATGGGCAGGCATAGTGCCAGAATGATTGTGTGGGTCCAAAGAGGAGATTGGCATTTTACTGATCCGGTTGATAAAATAGATCACATCAAAAGTGCGGTTCAACTCCTTACTGGTGAAATCCTGCATCTGCAAAGCCTCTTCGTAAAAGTAAACATCACCGGCGCTGGCATCGGTTTTTGCCGTGGCTATCCAACGTTCCTCTGAATTCTCCAATGCTTTAAAATAGGTGTAAGTGCTGGCTTGGATCACCTCCTCAACCTGGAAACTTTTACTGTCTTCAGGGATGGATTCCTGATGCCGGGTGTTGGTGCGGTTGTTGCAAGCTGCAACTATAATCAGACCGATGATTAAATAAAGTGTTTTCATTGTTAAGTGATTTGTTAGAAAGAACCCGGGAACCGGGTTCAATGCTTTAAAACTTTTGCCTCAAATTTAAGTAAAGCGTGTGAGCGTTTCTTTCCTCCTGAAAGGTTGCCTCATAGTTAACAGAGAAGTAGAGCTTTTGGTTGAACCTATAGGAGACATCCACCTCCCCGATGTGCTGCCGGAGCTGCGTCGGGGTATTGACATAGTCGAATTTCACCCATCGGTAATTGATGCCTGAATACAACTTTCCGGCCATAAACTCTTTTGATAGCCGTGCACCATACACCTGACCATCGAGGTAGCTGGTTTGCATCAGGTTGCCCGAAAGGGACAACGATGCGTTTATCGCGGGTATTCTGGTATAGGTGGCATACCCCCGCAATGTTTTGGTGTTCCTCGGGTCTTCTTTCCTGAAGCGGGTTCCTCCATTTATTCCCAGGCTCAGATAGTTTATGGGACGATAATTTATCCTTAAAGCCACACCCTGCCTGGCGGCAAGTTGTATCACCTCGTCGGCATAATTTTTAAAGGTCTCATAATAGATCACGTTTTTTCGGTTATCGTACGACCCAAACAGCGATAATTTTTGTGATGCCCTGTACCGCAACGAAAGATACATGCTGGTGAGGCTTAACGTATTGTTGGGCTCCCCCTCTTTCAGTTCATACAGATCCACTTCGAAAGATGAAAAAAAGTGGATGTCTTTGATCCACGAGTTGCTGTGCTGGAAATAGGCAAACCGGCGATCGGTATTTCCGGCATTACGTTGTTCAAAAACAGCCAGGGAGGTTTGTACAAATCCGTTTTCGGTTTTTGAGTTTTGACCTATGTAGGCTCCGTATTGGAGTAAATCGGCATTAAACCCGTAATCACTGTAATCGGGCCGGAAACCAACCACTGTACCTGCATACAGGTTATTCCACTGTTTTTGATACTGCAGTCCGTCCACCGCGCCAACATTGGCAATATTGGGGTTTATCTTTCGGCCTGCCCACACCGCGGATGATGCATCGATATTGTATTTAAGAGCCAGGCTGTAAATTTTCAGGGAGTTTTTAAGATTCGCGCGCACGGCATCTCCGGGGTTCAGCCTGTGGGTGTACGACAGGTAGGTCTCGGCCGATACTTTCGATTCGGGCTCATCCGTCACACTCATGGAAAGGGTGTACCTGAAGCGGTGATTGTTATCTTTACCATCGTTTGTATCGAAGAAATTGGAGTAGGACGAGGCTGAGATCCGGCCGGAGATGTTATCCTGTTGTTCCGGCTTTCTTTTCTCTTCACTTTGCGAAGATATCACCTCCTGGTTAACATCTTGTTCAACACCCTCCCCGGGGGGTATTGTTGTCTCTTCCCGGGGTTCACCCGGAGCTTTAATTGTGCCGAAAATTTTATCGCCTACTTTAAACTCATGCTCCCCAACAGGCCGGCCAAGGCACGTTATGGATGAATGATTCCGAACCACCAGTGCGGGAATTAATTTACTGTTTCGCTCAATAAACAGGGTGTCTCCGTCTTCAATGCCTTTGGTGCTTTCGAATCTTACGTAGATGCTTCGTCCGGTTATGTATGATATTTCACCGGCCGGCATGTTGTCGGTATTTTGAGCCGATAATTCCGCCGGGGCTGCCATAATGGCGAGAATCAATGCTGTGACAATATGCTTTTTCCTGCTAATCATAATCAGAGCTTCCGGTGGGATGGCATGCCAGACATGACTGGCTGTTGTACGAGTAACCATTTATGCCCTGATGTTCTTCGTTCATGTCGGTACGGTTATGTTTGTGGCATTCGGTACAGTTGAACGATGAAAAATTGCCGGGTTCGGTATGACAATCGGCGCAGGTGTTCCATTTACCATTGTGTTTGCCCGAATAGATGGGGAAGAAGGTGGCATCATGGCTTCTGAAAGTGGCGGGTTCCCAACCAGGATCGGTGGTGTGACACTCGGTGCAGTTGGTCGAAAATCCCGAAGACTTGTGGGATGGGTTCACTGTTGATGCATAATCGCTCTGGTGGCAACTGTAGCACTCGGTTGAAAGCGGCCCGGTAGTTCCCGGGGTGTGGCATGCGGCACAATTGTTGAGCTGGTGCCCTTTGGTGAGCGGGAAAAAATCGTGGTTAATACCCGACGAAGCCCACTCGTAGGCATCCAACCGGTGACATTCGATGCAGTTGGTCGAAAAGCCGGCCTGAGCATGGTTGGGATTGGTAGTGGCCAGGTAATCGGGGCGGTGACAGTCAATGCACTCTACGCCCAGAGGATCAAACTCCAGTTGTGAAGCAGAGGTGTGGCAGGCGGCGCAATCGGCCGTTTTGTGTGCGCCCAGCAAAGGAAACCGGCTTAACTGGTGAAGTTCGGTAGTATTTGTCACAATCCATGAGTTGGTGTGGTGACAGCGGGCGCAATCCGCTCCCAGGGTGGTATTGTGCATGTCGGTATGACAATCGACACAATTGGGTGTTGCTTCCGAAAAAACCAACGAAGTATGGCATTGACGGCAATTTACATATCGGTGCTGCCCCTCCAATACGAACCGCGTTTGGCTATGATCGAATTTACCATCCGCGGTAAAGTTCCAGGTTTCGGCCGAGTGGCAATCCAGGCAGTTGAGTTTGAAATTTTCGCCATGAGGGTTTTTCTGGCCCCACGTGCTAATGGCAAACATCAGCATTACTAAGCTAAATGACAACTTGCACATGATTTATCTTTTTTCTTAAATTTACAGATAATTTCTTCGCCAACCAAATTATTTAGATGGCCCTGCTCTGAATTAAGATGCCTTGTTCTGTGGCTGCTTATTTTGTCTCTTCACCTTGGGGAGCCGCCTGCCGGCAGGATAGGCAGGGAGGGGGCCCTCTTACATCTGCCCCCTCAACCCCTCCACAATCTGTTTCACCTCCTGTGCATCGGGATATTCCCGGAGTAGTTGCTCCCCAAATTCCAGCGCTTTTTGCGTTTGCTGGTTGTCGAGGTAGAACCTCAGCAAAACCAACTTGCTGTTGAGGGTGTTTACAACGGCAATCTCCTTTTTCAGAAACCGTTCGGCTTCTTGTTTATTACCCATAAAGTCGTACATCATAGCAATATTGTGATGTACACGCGGCCGGTCGGGAGCTGCTTTTGCGGCTTCCAGCAACCGGGCGAGCGACTCGTCGTATCTGCCCATCTCCGAAAGCAGGAGGCCATAGGAGTAGAGCGCATCGGCATTGTCGGGTTCATATTTCAGATAATCCTTGAACAGGAGCTCGGCCTTATCGTTCTGATTGAGCCGGTTGTATAGCGTAGCCAGATTAAGCTTAATATAATGCAGCTCTTTATCCTGTTTTAGAGCTGCTAAATAGAACCTCTCGGCATTATTAAGATCGTTTTGATTATAGTAATAGTTGGCCAGACTGAATTTTCCGTTGGGAAAATCGGCGTTGTAGATCAGCACCTGCTTATACTCTTCCAGTGCTTTCCGGTAAGGTTCTTTGTATTTGGGTGGTATTTGCTCTTCTCCCACCGTCATCAGCATGCGTGCGGCCTCGGTACGCAGGGCCCTGGTTTCGTCGGCCAACAGAGGCAGCAGCAATTGCACATCGGCAGAGGTTTGCAAATGAATTCCGCGGGTGGTGGCCAGGCGCAGGGAAGGGTTGAGGTCGTTGATGTATCGTTCTCTCACGGTTGTAAGGGAGTCCTGAAAATAGTTGCCCAGGTGCTGAAGTGCCAGGCTACGTATGTTGGGGCCGTACAGTTCGTCGCCGGCAATGTTTTTCAGCTCGGTAGCTGCTTCGGGCTTCAGGGCTTTGGCTTTTACAAAGGCCTGTGAGAAATGGTAGCGCCTTCGCTGACCGTACCATTGGGTGATATAGCCTTCGCTCCATTGGTTGCTTTTATCGGCGTGGCACTGGTTACAGGCATTGGGTGTGCCGTGTTTAATGGAGAGGTCGGGGCGGGGGATGCGGAAGCTGTGGTCGTTGCGGTAATCCACACCCATGTAGTAACGCCCGTGCATGTGGCAGTTGACACATTCGGTGCCGGAGCCCACTTCAAACACCACACCCGACTCGGAGACCACCGCTTCGCCTTCCATGCCGGCCTCTTTATGGAAATGATGGTCGGGGGTACCATAAATGTCTTTTTTATGACACTGGTAGCAGAGTTCATTGCCGTCGAACAGGCGTTCGCCACTATGCACATTGTGACAGTCGTTGCATTGCACCTCTTTTTCGTACATCTTACTTTGCAGGAAGGAGGCGTACACGTAGTCTTCGTCCAGTATCTGTCCGTCGATAAACCAGCTGGGCTCATCGGGCAAATTTGGGATGGTATGATCGTAAATGCTTCGGGCTGCCAGGTCGAAATGGCCCAGGGCAGTGCGGCGGGAGTGGCACCGTACGCAATTATCGACATACTGCACCTGGTCGATGCCGCTGGTCTTTACATCGAGGCCGAAATTGACGAAGCTCTGGCGCGAATACTCGGGCAGGTTGGCCCACTCCACATGGCGGGAGCCGGCACCATGGCAGGCTTCGCAGCTCACATTTATCTCCGACCAGGTGGTGTGGTATTCATCCTTGAGGTGGTCGTACCCTTTTACCAGGTTGGTGGAGTGGCAGTCGGCACACATGCTGTTCCAGTTCTGGGCCTGATTGGTCCAGTGCAACCAGTTGCCGGCATCAATCACTTCGTTTTTATAGATGGAATCGACCATGTGGTACCACACGCTGTCTTCGGTGTTCCAGGTGAGGGGTAGAGTTTGTAGGCGGCCTCCTTCAAATTCAACCAGATATTGTTGCAGGGGCGTGTATCCAAACACATATTTCACCTCAAAATCGTGCAACTGCCCATCCTTGCCGTCGGTGTTGACCATAAATTTGCCATCCTTGCGGAACATGGTGTGGGTGTAGCCGTTTCCTTCAAATGAAACCCCTGAAAAATCGCCTCGCACGGTGCTGTCGGTAGCCACGTCCATGGCCATGTCGTGGTGTGAGCCCTCCCACTGGTTGTACTCGGTAAGGTGACATTCCCGGCAACTCTCTTTTCCCACAAAACGTGAGGCTTCGGTTGGGACCACATTATCCGGGCTGTAAAAAGTAACACGCAGCAAAAGGTAAAGCGGCAGCAAAAACAGCGCAACCAATCCAAGTATGCGGGCAATTTTAAGGTATTGATGAGGATTCATTTTTTATTTAAAATAATGCCTTCGCTTTTGGCGGTTTTTACAATGGATCGTTTGTCATTCTGTTGCTCGATAATCGCGTCGATTTTCTGGTCGCCGATGTCTGTTTTTACCGATACCAGAAATTTAACCCGTTTCATGTACA
>JACDJC010003738.1_pt1 | contig 10826 bp, 8 predicted proteins | sample 7454191 | NCBI WGS metagenome assembly JACDJC01 (sample SAMN14253291, study PRJNA609438) | sludge metagenome | isolation source: sludge after 25d culture with pyrite and EDTA | collected 2018-12-20
GCAAAGTCAGCTTAACGGCAAAAAGATTATTAACCGGAGAATTGAGGGATTGCCCGGATTTGAAGTCTATTCCCTGACACGAAATGATAAAATTTTATATCCGCACGAGAAACACCTCTCCATTCAACCCGGTGATGAACTTCTTGTAACCGGAAACTCCGAAAGACTAAGCTATATACTTAACCACAAGGAAGTTAAACTTAAAGGAATAGAATTCCTGAGCCATGAAAAAAGAGAGAATCTGAAGCAATATGAGGCTGTGTTGTCGCCCCGTTTCCCATGGTTGGGGCAGACGGTAACGGAATGTCATTTTTTTGAGCAGCTGAATGCAGTGGTTTTGGCTATCCACCGCCACGGCGAGCGCATCACAGAAAATCTCAACAACCTGCAATTACAGGAAGGCGACAATGTGGTTCTTCTGGCTACAGAAAGATTTTACGAAACATGGGGTGCTTCCCAAATGTTCTATTTAGTGAACTATATGGGCGACCTCCACCATGACAAAGGCAAAAGAGTAAAATGGGTTGCCGGGATTATTCTTTTGGGCATGGTTGCCGCTGTTGTGATTAACGAGCTGGTTTCATGGGGGTTTGGCATGCGCCTCAACATTTTTGTCTATGTTGCCTATGCAGCAATACTAATGGTCTGGTTAAGAATCGTTCCGCAAAGAAACTACACAAAAGCGGTGAGCTGGGATATGATTATCTCCATTGCTTCGGCATTTGCAATTGGCAAGGCAATGCAAAATTCCGGAGTAGCCAATCTTCTTGCAGCCGAAGCCATCAACACCGTTCGCAATATTGGGCCTGTGGGTGTACTCGCCATTATGTGGCTGCTCACATCAGTTCTTTCAGAAATTATTACTAACAATGCGGCAGTTGCACTTGTTTTTCCCATTGCAGCCATGGCAGCGCAACTGCTTGGCGCCGACTCCCGCCCCTTCTTTGTTGCCGTAGCCATTGCAGGCGCTTCCAGTTTTATGACTGCAAGGGGATATCGTTCAAACTTAGTCATCAAATCAGTCGGAAAATATTCCGGACTTGACTTTATACGGATCGGCGCCCCAATGCAATTTGCAGCTTTTATCCTGAGCGTCTGGCTTATTCCCTATTTTTGGCCATTTTGATGAAAATCGATTCATTGACAATCACTTATACGAAAATTATTTAAATAAAATCTTCACAAAATTTGTTTTAATGATAAAAATTAAGCCTGTTGAAAAACCTTTTTTATTCAAAATTCCGAAATAAGAGGAAGTTAAGTTGCAAACGAGAAAACGAAGAAAAATAAATAAGTATCTTTGTAATAATTGATAATAGAAAAATGGCATATGAATCAGTTGATAAGTTACAAAATGTTTTAGGAAATAAAATCTTTCATTATACAAAGGATAAAAAGAAAGCAGCTGGCAGAGCATTAGGAACAATAGTTGAAATCATCACTTATTATCTTCTTAAAACATGGGGTTTCAATAACTCAATTTCTATTGAAAGAGGGCTTGTTGAATATGGAAATGAAGAAATAAGACATAATGTTGAATATTCTCTACATCCCATAATTGAGGAATTTGAAGTTAGTCTCAAAAATGAAGGAGGTTCTGTTACATCAACTAAAATTTTTAATGCTTTAAAAAATAATAATAGCTTATCTCAATTTGAAAAAAGAAATAATAATCTTCTCGACAAGCATAAAGTTTTACGGAATGCCTGTACAATAGGTGAATCACAAGATTCATTCCTTTTGGTCAGTTTGAAAAATTCTGACGAAGAAAAACATGAATTACTTGTTTATGAGCAAATAAAAAAACCTTATGCTATCATCGAGTGTAAACGAGTCGGAGTTGAAGAAGGTATAAAAAAAGGACCTCAAACAATTGAAAAAGCAAAACAAGGCGCTTATGTTGCACTTACTGCATCGTCACTTCAAAGAATCAGAACAGATACTGGTAAAAAATATGGGATAATTTATCGCTCGAATAACGAACCATATATTAAACCATATAATGAGCTAATGGAAGAAATAATTTACTCGAATAATTCAGAACTTCTAAAAAAGTTTATTCTGACTGTTGGCGTAGTTAGTAATCATGGTAATTGGTTCACAGCAGAAAATCACAATAAAGAGTTAAAAGTGTTAGCTCAAGCTTATGATTGGTTATTATTTCTAACAGACAAGGGACTATCACAATTTATTGATGACCTGATACTTAATCCGAAACAAGAATATTTAAAAGTTCAAGAAGCATTTAAAATTAGTTACGCCGCTAATAAAAAGCGTAACGTATTTACAAAAGTTAAAATGGACTTTGATGCAGATACTCTTTTGCAAAATTACTTTTCGAAGAATTTAAGTGTGATTGAAAATTGGTTTAACATCATCACACCTCACGGGAATGATATAATCGAATTAAAAAACGAATTCATTGAACTTAGTTCAAAAAATTGGAAAGAAATATTATTATGAGTGCAGGAAGAACCGTAAATTCACAGAGCCAAAGCTGGGGAACACCTCTGAAATATGTTAGAGCTGTTAAATTATTTTTTAAAGGCTCCATTTCTTTAGATCCATGCTCTAATGAATATTCAATTGTACATGCAGAGACTGAATTTATGCTTCCTCACAATGACGGTCTTAAAGAAGAATGGAATTTCCCCACAATTTATATGAATCCTCCATACGGCGCAGACAGAGAAAGGGGAACTACAATAAAAAACTGGTTGGCAAAATGTGCCTTAACTCATAAAAAGTACGGTTCAGAAATACTGGCATTAGTGCCTGTTGCCACAAACACTGGTCATTGGAAACAAAGCGTTTTCGGTCAGGCAAAAGCAATTTGTTTTCTTTACGATACAAGATTAAAATTTCTTGAAAATGGATTAGATGTTGGTAAGGGAGCTCCCATGTCGTGTGCAATGATATACTGGGGGCAAAACTTTAACAGATTCTATGAAGTATTCATTGAATATGGTGCTGTGGTTGATATTTCAAATCTTCAAGGAGAAAAAATTGGGAAAGAAAGAAAATTGATTCAACTGGAATTTAAAGAATAAGAATGAATATTCCGATGGTTGACCTCAGAAATCAGTACCTGAAAATAAAACAGGAAATTGATGCAGCGCTGATACGTTGTGCGGAATCTGCACAATACATTAAGGGGCCGGAGGTAAAACGGTTCGAAGAAAATATGGCTTCATATCTGGGTGTAAACCATGTCATTTCCTGCGGAAATGGTACGGATGCCCTGCAAATTGCCCTGATGGCAGCAGAGCTGAAACCCGGTGACGAAATCATAGTACCTGCTTTCAGCTACATTGCAAGCGCAGAGGCAATTGCCCTGCTCAATCTCACCCCGGTTATGGTTGATGTTGATCCATACACTTTCAATATTGATGTTGATGCACTGAAAAAGGCAATTTCTCCAAAAACAAAGGCTATCGTGCCAACTCATCTTTACGGGCAAAGCGCAGACATGGAATCAATCATGCAGCTTGCTGAAAAACACGGACTACTTGTCATTGAAGACAATGCACAGGCATTGGGAGCCGAAACAATTTTCTCAAACGGACAGATAAAAAAAACCGGAACCATTGGGCACATTGGCTGCAACTCTTTCTTTCCCACTAAAAATTTGGGCACTTTTGGTGATGGTGGCGCACTCACCACCAATGACCCGCAATTGGCAGAACGCTGCCGGATGATTTCCGCACACGGACAAAGAGAGAAATATTACCACGAAATTGTCGGCTTCAACTCCAGGTTGGATGCCCTTCATGCTGCCATTCTTAATGTGAAGCTCAACCACTTAGACCAGTATCTCGCCGCAAGACAAAAAGCAGCGGATTACTATTATGAAAATCTTGGAGAAGTGGAGTGGATTCATTTGCCGAAACGGGCAGAATATGCCAAGCATTCCTTCAATCAGTTTACGCTTACAGTGAAAAACGACAAACGCGATGCATTGCAGGAACACCTGAAACAAAGCGGTATTTCTTCCATCATCTATTACCCGATGCCACTCTATCAGCAACCTGCCCTTCGAAAATATAATCCGGCTGATTTTAAATTGAAAAACACCGAAATGCTTTGCAGTTCAGTTTTATCCATTCCAATGCACACGGAGTTGACCGAAGAAATTCAGGACAGAATTATCAGCGCAATAAAAAAACTCAAAGATTAGTTCAGCATATATAATAAAATTGCGAAATTCGCATTCATGACAGAAAAAAACTATTTTGCACACGAAACTGCTGTAATTGAACCCGATTGCAGCATCGGGGCAGGAACCAAAATCTGGCTCTTTTCACACATAATGTCCGGGTGCGTGATTGGCGAAAACTGTAATATCGGTCAGAATGTGGTGGTTTCTCCCGGTGTTATTCTCGGAAAAAACGTAAAAGTGCAGAACAATGTATCCATCTACACCGGCATCACCTGCGAAGATGATGTTTTTTTAGGGCCCTCCGCGGTGTTCACCAACGTGATTAATCCGCGTTCGGCAATTAGCCGGAAAAATGAATTTGCAAAAACCCATATAAAGAAAGGCGCTACCATTGGCGCTAACGCTACCATTCTGTGCGGAAATAATATCGGTAAATATGCGTTTATCGGTGCCGGTGCGGTTGTAACCAAACCCGTGTCCGACTATGCTCTTGTTACAGGAAATCCTGCACGGCAAACCGGCTGGATGAGCCAGTTTGGGCACAAGTTGAATTTCGATGAAAAAGGGAAAGCCCGCTGCCCCGAAAGCAATGATGAATATTTACTAAAAGATGGGAAAGTGAGTAAATCAAAGTAAAAATAAAAAAATATGAAAAAGAATATCATTCCCCTATTACTTGCTACAATTTTCACATTAAATGCTTTTTCCCAGTCGGGAAAAGTTTTTGACAACCTCTCCATGAACAGCAAAATTCTCAATATGGAGCGCAAATATGCCGTTTATCTTCCGCCCGATTATGAAACTTCTGAAAGAAGTTATCCGGTACTGTATCTGCTTCACGGGGCAGGTGATGACCAAAGCGGCTGGATTCAGTTTGGTGAGGTTCTGCAAATTGCGGACAAAGCAATAAAGGAAGGCACTTCAACGGCAATGATTATAGTCATGCCGGATGCGAACACCGGCCAACGCGGCTACACCAATGATGTGAAAGGAAACTGGAGATACGAGGACTTCTTTTTTGAAGAGTTTCTTCCGTTCATCGAAGGAAAATACCGGATCAGAGCAGAAAAGCGCTACCGGGCAGTTGCCGGACTTTCCATGGGCGGAGGCGGTTCATTTTATTATGCACTTCATCGTCCCGATCTGTTTTCTGCCGCCTGCCCTCTTAGCTCATCAACAGGACCGCTAAACCGGGAAGATACCAAAAACTATATCAAACGCATGGGCAGAACAGATGCCGGGCAAGCGGAAATTGATGCATGGTATGAAAAATACAGCGTAACGGAAATGGTTAAGAATCTGCCTGAGGAAGGCATAAAAGCCGTTCGATGGTATATTGATTGTGGCGATGATGATTTTCTCTTTGAGGGTAATGCTCTGGTGCATATCACATTGAGAAAACGAAATATTCCTCACGAATACCGTGTGCGCGACGGTGCACACAACTGGACCTACTGGAGAGAATCACTGCCTGAAGTTTTACGATTTGTCTCAAATGGGTTTCATCAGCATTGAAAAATGAGTTAGTCTATAGTTTTCATTTTATAGTTACTTGCCGGAAATATCACCAAACAACTATTAATCTTCACTTTGTGAAGCACAAAGCACAATTTTTATTTTTTCCCTCAACTCTGGTATGAGTTTTGCCTTATGCTTATTGAAGAAACAAATCTTCAAAATAAAAGCAAAAGCCATGAAAAAGTTAATTTACACATTCATCGCCGTGCTGCTCACAGCAGCCTGGAGCATAGCCGGGGCAAATGCTTACCAGAGTGAGTATCTGGGACTGCCGGGTGATAACTTAAATCTCTATGCAGTAATGAAACTCTTCCAGGAATCAGAAACACTTGAAGGTTTTGAAAGAGACCTCAATGACCCCAATTCCATGATAAATAATCTCGATCTCAATGGAGATAATTTGATTGATTATATTTCAGTGCATGATTATGTTGACGGAAACGTACACAATATTGTTCTGAGAGCAAATCTGAACAGAAATGTGAGCCAGGATGTGGCTGTTTTTATAGTGCAGCAGTTCAATAATGGCTCAGTACATATCCAGCTGATTGGAGATGAAGCTTTATACGGCAAAAACTATATTGTCGAACCAATCGTTGACGAACATTACGCCGAAACTCCAAATCCCGGATATTTGGGCACGCCAACAGTCAGGACAAATGTTACGGTTGTAAGAACAACTCCCTATCAGATTGCAGCCTGGCCGGTGATTAGATTCATTTATGCACCACGATATGTAACATGGCGTTCTGCATGGTACTGGGGTTATTATCCAACTTACTGGAAACCATGGAGACCGCACTACTGGCACTATTACTATGGATACCACTCCCATTGGAATACCTTTTATCATACCCACTTTCACTACACTGTAAAACCGCGGTATGCACGCTACAACGACTACTATTACAGCAAAGTAAGGGTTTATTCCCCAACGGTTATAGTCCGCATCAACAAAGGAAAATACAATTACACCTACTCCCGTCCTGAACAAAAGTCTGAAGGAGAAGCGCTCTATGCAAGAAGAAATCCTGCTCAGACTACAGTGGTCAGAGAAAGCAATGCGGTGAGTGCGAGCGGAAGGAGAAATACCTCAACCGGAGTAACTGAAAGAACTGCCACTACAAAAGCAGCTGAAACCCGTTCATCCGCTGCTTTGCGAACCGGAACAATGAAAACTCCGCCCGTGCAGAACACTGAAGCTACTCGCAAAGCTACATACAGCTCTGCAACAAACAGGAGGTCTTCAAACAGTACGATTTCCGGACGAACGAGAGAAACTCCAAAGGCAACTCCTGCAAAAAGAGCTGTTCAAACCACAACTACACGGGAAAGGAATACTGTAACAAAAGGTGCGCAAGCGCCTGCTGCACAGCAAAAAACAACTACACGGCAACGTTCTGTGACACAGCCAAGACAGGCAACTCAACAGCGTACAACAACGCAGCCAAGGACTGCACCTCAACAACGTTCTGTAACAAAACCAAGACAAACTGCTACAAAATCTGCACAGACAACTGCTCCCCGTCAAAGCTCTGGAACTGTAACATCCGGAAGCAGAACTACAACGAAAAGAAGCTCTGCCGTTCAAAGCAGAACAACCACAGGCAGCACCAAAAGTGCAACTGCTCCGGGCAGCAGATCTGTAAAAAGGAGCACCTCAAGCAGCTCATCCAGAAGATAACAAGTAAAAATTTTGAAAGTAATAATTTAGCTTGATTCAATAAACGACCATCTTTTTAAGGTGGTCGTTTTCAATTATTGATCTGGATATGAAAACCGAAATCATCAATAAATTCCGGTCTGTTTTGTTGATTTCCTGCAAGCACAAATTATTTTATATCAATCCGTTTGATCTTCCCGCAAGATTACAAAGCCTGTAGATTAGCCGTGCCGCAACATTGGCATCCCACTCACTGTTACCGGTTTCACAAACATCAAAACCAATAATTTTCCGTCCTCCTTCAACCATCTTTTTCAAAAGAAAAAGTGCCTCCTGAAATTCCAGTCCACCCGGCACAGGTGTTCCGGTAGCGGGGCAAAGTTTAGGATCAAGGCAGTCCACATCAAAACTGATATAAACCAGTTCGGGAAGCTCTTTAACAATCTCATCACACTGAGCACTCCATGTTTTGCCATTATAACGGTTTTCTTTCAATTCCAAATCAAAAAACACCGAAATACGTTCCCCTTCGTTGGCAACGCATTCAATTTCTTCATCACAATAATCACGAATTCCAACCTGCACAAGTTTTGAAACCTGTTTTGCTTTCAAAACATTATAAAAAATAGAAGCGTGAGAATAGTGAAAACCCTCATAGCTGTCACGTAAATCCATGTGTGCATCTAAATGTAAAATACCAAAATCCTCATATTTTTCAGTCAGTGCTTTTACAAAACCAAGAGGAACACTATGATCGCCGCCTATAACTCCCACAAGCTTCCCTGCATCCAGTAATTTTCCGGACTGCATCATCAGCCATTCGTTTAAGTATTCTGAACCGGAGTTTACCTCATGCAGAAGTTTCTGCATTTCGGGATTTTTATCAGGATCTCCTCCCTCTTCAAGAAAACGGATATAGGATGTCGATTTTTTACGGAGTTTTTTGCTTTTGCCCTGAATTTCCTGATCCGGCGATTGCATAAATATTCCCAGCTTCCACGCATCTTTCACATCGGAATCATACAAATCCAATTGCAGGGAAGCTTCCAGAATTGCAGAAGGAGCCATGGCGGTGCCTTCACCGTATGAAACGGTTACATCCCATGGAACCGGCAGCAATATAACCCGGGCGGTATCCTCAGAAAACGGAAGCCCGATAAAATTCCCATTTCGTAAACCTATCCCACTGGGATCAAAATCCCTTATTTTCGTCATGTCGTTCATTAATTTTTATTTATTTTGTGTTGTTTTAAAAATAGAGGAATTGATTGCGAAAATATCATCATTCCTTTAAAAAAAGGTGAATTTATAATTTTAAACGAAAAAAATAAAATGAGTAAAGTCTTAATCATCGGAGCAGGAGGCGTAGGTCGCGTTGTAGCTGCTAAATGTGCTGATAATCCTGAAGTGTTTTCTGAAATCATGCTGGCAAGTCGCACGCTCTCTAAATGTGAAACCATTGCCCGGGAAGTGGGCAAAGGTCGAATCCAAACTTCAAAAGTTGATGCTGACAATGTCAATGAAGTTGTTGATCTGATTAGTAGTTTCAAACCGGAACTGGTGATAAACGTTGCCCTGCCTTATCAGGACCTGTCCATAATGGATGCCTGCCTTGAAACCGGTGTTCACTATCTCGACACTGCAAACTATGAACCTAAGGATGAAGCAAAATTCGAGTACAGCTGGCAATGGGCATATCACGACCGATTTAAGGAGAAAGGCATAATGGCTGTGCTGGGCTGCGGATTTGATCCCGGTGTAACAAGTATTTACACCGCTTATGCAGCGAAACATCATTTCGATGAATTGCATTATTTGGATATTGTGGACTGCAACGCCGGTGATCATGGTAAAGCTTTCGCAACCAATTTCAATCCCGAAATCAATATCAGGGAAGTGACCCAGAAAGGAAAGTACTGGGAGGACGGAAAATGGGTTGAAACAGAACCTCACCAAATAAAAAAAGTGCTGAACTATCCCAATATCGGACCACGTGACTCCTATCTGATTTTCCATGAAGAACTGGAATCGCTGGTAAAAAACTTCCCGACACTGAAACGTGCAAGGTTCTGGATGACTTTCGGACAGGAATATCTTACACATTTACGTGTTATTCAAAACATTGGAATGGCACGTATTGACCCTGTGAAATATAAGGGAATTGACGTAATTCCACTGGAATTTTTGAAATACGTTTTGCCTGATCCGGGTGATTTGGGAGAAAACTATGTGGGTGAAACCTCAATTGGCTGCCGGATAAGGGGAATTAAAGACAAAAAAGAAAGGACCTATTATATCTGGAACAATTGCAGCCATCAAAAAGCCTATGAGGAAACGGGCACTCAGGCTGTTTCATTCACAACAGGAGTTCCTGCCATGTTAGGTGCAATGATGATACTCACCGGAAAATGGAACGGCAAAGGTGTATTTAATGTGGAAGAATTCGATCCCGACCCGTTCATGGAAAAAATTGGTGAACACGGACTGCCATGGAACGAGGCAATTAATATTAATTTGGAATTGTAATCTCTTGCAAAATTGGACTATTCAAAAATTCCTTCTCCGGCTTTTGTGCTGGAGGAAAAATTACTCCGGAAGAATCTTGAACTCATCGACCGGGTTCAAAAAAAGGCAGGTATTGAAATAATATTAGCCTTCAAAGGTTTTGCCATGTGGAGCGTGTTTCCGCTTGTGCGCCACTATTTGAAGGGAGCTGCCGCAAGTTCGCTCAACGAAGCAAGACTCTGTTTTGAAGAGATGAAAACCCGCGCCCATGTCTATTCTCCGGTCTATTTTGAAAACGAATTCGATGAACTGCTGGAGTATTCAAGCCATATTGTATTCAATTCATTTTCTCAATTTGAAAAGTTTTATGATAAAACCAGAAAAACAAACCATAAAATTTCATGCGGCATCCGGGTAAATCCCGAATTTTCTGATGTTCAAACTGATTTATATAACCCGGGAATGCCGGGCTCACGACTTGGGGTAGGCAGTGATGAGTTTCCCGATGAATTGCCCGAGGGAATCGAAGGAATTCACTTTCATGTTTTATGCGAATCCGACTCCTACAGTCTGGAAAAAGTTTTACAAAATCTGGAAATGAAATTCGGCAAACACCTTAACCGCATAAAATGGGTCAACATGGGCGGCGGCCATCTGATGACACGTACCGGATACAATCACGAGCATCTGATTCAACTGCTCAGAAAATTCAAGAACAGATATGGCGTGCATGTAATTCTTGAACCCGGTAGCGCCATTGCATGGGAAACAGGCGTGCTGGTTTCAACAGTACAAGATATTGTAATTCATAAAGGCATTAAAACTGCAATTCTTGATGTCTCTTTTACTGCCCACATGCCTGATACGCTGGAAATGCCTTATCGCCCAAAAATTGAAGGCGCAATTGAACCGAAGGCTGACAGCAAGCATCTCTACCGCCTGGGCGGGGTGAGCTGCCTGGCAGGTGATTTCATGGAAGTA
>JACDJC010003739.1_pt1 | contig 10821 bp, 10 predicted proteins | sample 7454191 | NCBI WGS metagenome assembly JACDJC01 (sample SAMN14253291, study PRJNA609438) | sludge metagenome | isolation source: sludge after 25d culture with pyrite and EDTA | collected 2018-12-20
GGCATCGTCTGGCCGCTGACCAGCGGTTATAACGCCGCCGGGGGCGTGTTCATCGGGTTGGCGGCAGCTTTTTTCTACGGCCGTTGGCGGCGTTTGCCGCTATGGCCGGCGCTGGATGTGCTGACTCCGGGTGTGCTTGTGTTCCTCATGGCGGTCAGCCTGGCCGAGTTCCTGGGCGGCGCGGGGTATGGCTCGTTGACCTCGCTGCCGTGGGGGATCGATCAGTTCGGCGTGCGGCGGCATGCGACGCAGCTCTACGAAGTGCTGGCGGGTATGGCTGCGCTGGCCGCGTGGTGGGCGATCACGTCGCCGCGGTTCGGGAGGATGGGGGGGCGGCCGTTCCTGGTGGCCACGGCCGTCTATGCAGCCGGGCGGCTATTCGTGGATGCCTTTAAGGAGACGACACCGCTGGTTAGCGGCGGGTTTCATCTGGTGCAGGTCGCTTCGCTGGCGGTGCTCGTTGTGGCGCTTTTCATGCTTGCGCGTAGGTCGATGCGAGATCTCGGGAAGAATCCGTGAGTAAGAGGCAATGAAATGGCAATATCAGGCAGGTGAATACACGCGCACTTCCTGCTTAATCTGTTCTGCTAATTCATCTTCGGCCACGTCCAAATCATAATCCATTTGAAGCCCAAGCCAGAATTGGGGCGACATGTCAAAGTATCGCGCAAGACGCAGAGCGGTGTCCGGCGTAATGCGGCGTTTGCCTTGCGCGATCTCATTGATACGTCGGGCAGGGACGCGAAGATCGAGGGCCAGGCGATTCTGGCTAAGTCCCATTGATATCAAGAACTCTTCCATCAGGACTTCGCCCGGCGAAATGGGAGCTGGTTTTTTCGACACTTGCTGCCTCCAGTGATAATCGACTGGCAGTTCCCGGGACAATTGACGTTTGAAAACTTTCTCAGCTTCCTTATCGCGAAAACTCTTGATCACGGAGGTGTCTTATAACGCCTGGCGTTAAACGTCAAGCGTTATATTACATATCTAATCGCGCAACATACACAACATCTGACGAATCTCCCCCAGATGATGGGCTGTATGGACAATGATACCCAGCGCGCCTTCGATGCGGCGGCTGTTGTCCCATGAGTCGAACCCTTCCATGACAGCCCGCACGCGGGTGTAGCTGTCGCGAAGCTGCGTTTTCAGCGCTTCCCATTCCTCGGCCGACACCGCGCCGACCTGCCAGCTTGAAGCCCAATCGGCCCGTTCGGTCTGGGTCTCGGTCATGTATTTCTCCAGCACGTCGAGGTAGAAGCGGGTGTGGTTGATCTGAGCGGCCAGCGTGGCGCAGCGGCCGTTGGTGGCGCGCGAGGCCTGCTCATGACTGATGCCCTCAAGCGTTTCGAACAGGGACGTGCCGCCGTCCAGATAGATGCCGTAGACGCTCTCGAACGTCTCGGTCAACAGGGCATAGAGGTTTTTGGTGAATAACTCGGCGGGAATTTGCTGGGTCATGTATATCTCCAGATTGTGGGAAATTGACGCAATTTTCAGGTTGCGGAATATTATCATCGTCGGATTATAAAACAAATGTTCTTGGAAATCGCCTCTTGACATTTACGTTACGTCATAGTTTATTATCTCCGTGGAATGAGGCATGACCTATGACCTATACCGTGAAACAACTGGCCGACCTGGCCGGCGTTACGGCGCGAACGCTGCATTACTACGATGAGATCGGCTTGCTGCCGCCGTCGTGCGTCGCCGAGAACGGCTATCGCCGTTACGACGACGCGGCCGTGCTTCGTTTGCAACAGGTCCTGTTCTATCGCGAACTGGGTCTGAGCCTCAACGACATCCGCGATGCGCTGGATCGGCCGGACTTCGACGTCATCGGCGCGCTCCGGTCACATCGGGAGGCGCTGCAGGGTCGGGCTGGTCGGTTGAACCACCTCATTCACACCATAGACAGGACGTTGCGACACCTGGAAGGACAGATAGAAATGAGTTCAAAGGATTTGTTCGAGGGTTTTGACGAAGAGACACAAGCCGGCTACGAACAGGAGGCGGCCGAAATGTATGACCCACAACTGGTAGCTGAATCGAGCCGGCGCTGGAAAAGCTACACGGCCGAGGACAAGGCCCGCGTCATGGCCGAGGGCGGAGCCGTCTATCGCGATCTGGCGGCAATGATCGACCGCGACCCGGCCGACGCGACGGTGCAGGCGGCTATCGGCCGCTGGCATCAACACCTGCGCTCTTTTTACGAGCCGACGCCCGATATCTTGCGTGGGCTGGGCCAAAGCTATACCGAAAGCCCGGAGTTCACCGCCTTTTTCGCGGCGATGCACCCCGACTTGCCGGACTTTCTGCGGCGGGCGATTGAACATTACGTGGATGATTTGGATGCCTAGCTTCACTTATACCGAGCAGACTTGACAGGGTTCGGAAAACCTGTCAGGTCTGCCATAGGCCAGGAAATAGCTTCGAGGAAGGTATTGCATTCTCGCTGATATCAATAAAGTATTTACAATAGATAGCCTGAATCAGATAGCCTGAATCATCGCAAGTCACACCCATCTATATTATCGCACAACGAACAGGAGCGGGATGGATTCAGTAATAATTTCGTTGCTCCCATTTATCATCGGCGGCGCGCTTGTCCCGGTACAGATCATCGTCGTTATCCTGCTGCTGACCAGCGAAAAGCGAGGGCCGCTCAAGGCGATCGCCTTCGTGCTGGGCATGACGCTGGCGCGGCTGGCCCAGGGCATCCTGTTTCAGCTCGTCATCACCGGCGGCAGCGGCGACCCGGCCGACGCCAACCCCAACCTAAGCACGATCAAGTCCACGCTCCTGCTGGTGCTTGGCTTGTTGCTGCTGATTACGGCCTACAAGAAGTGGGGCAAGGAGCCGGACCCGGACGCGCCGCCGCCCAAGTGGCTGGCGATGCTAGACGGGCTGACCCCCTGGCGTGCGCTGCTCTTCGGTGCGGGTTTTATCCTGATTGCCGCCAAACTATGGGTCTTCACCCTGAGCGCGCTCAGCGTCATCGACGAGGCGCAATTGGGGCAGCGGGAGACCTTGTTCGCCTTTTTGGGATACATTCTGCTGGCGCAATCGCTGTTGATCATCCCCATCCTCATTCGGCTCATCCTGCCCGGCCGGGCAAGCAGGTGGCTTGAGTCGTTTGGCGATTGGCTGGAGAAACACAACGATCGGATCGTCATGGTTGTGTCGCTGGTGTTCGGCTTGCTGTTTCTTTATCAGGGCCTGACCGGGCTGCTCTGAATCTGTGCCTCACAGATGCAAGCTAAAGACGAGTTGCCAATCGTTTCTTTCGCCGACCTGAGCGCCTTGCATCGGTGGTTGGAAGACCATCATGCTACTTCCAATGGAATATGGGTGAGAGTCTACAAGCGGCGTTCGGGCGTGCCGTCGATAACTTTTGAAGAACTGCTGGAGGAAGGCCTTTGCTTCGGCTGGAGCGAAAGCCTGCGCATACGAGGCGACGCGCAATCATACTTGCAGAAGTTCGCCCCGCGAAAGACGAAGGGAACCACTTCCGGACGTAACCTCAAACTGGCGGAAAAGCTGATTGCCGAAGGCCGAATGACGCCGATGGGGCGTGAGGCGCTTGGGTTGAGGGATTAGGTCGTCGTAGTGGATATCAAGGCAGCATAGGCTGTGATCGAGACGACCTTGACTCCCGCAATCTTTTCCAATACGAGCAAATCCTTATCTCCCGTCATCGGATAATCGGCCTGGCCGACAGTCCTGCTTTGTTTGGCATGGCCGACTTTCGCTGTCGTTGACTGGCGCGTTTTTCCTCGATGCGTCATTTTGCCTTTCAAACAAACGCTGAGTAAAATTATCGCATTGTTGGCACCCAAAGACCTGACAAGAGGAGGTGCTGTCGTTTAGAGTCATCTACTTGCATAAATTAATTGTCAACAGCCAAATCGATCTGTGATTGCAACCTTTTGCTGCAAGGAGAGGAAGAATGTCTCGCAGGTTTATGTTCCCTCTGATTCTGGCATTGGCTTTGATACTGATACTCGCCGCCTGTGGCGGCGGAACCCCCGAAGAAGCCGCTCCGGCCGCGGAGGAAGCTCCGGCCGAAGAGGCAGCCCCGGCTGAGTCCGAAGCTCCGGCCGCAGGCGAGCCGGTCACCCTGACCATTGAAAGCTGGCGCAACGACGATCTGGCGATCTGGCAGGACACGATCATCCCCGCCTTTAACGCCAAATACCCGAACATCGAGGTCGTCTTTGCCCCCTCTGCGCCGGCCGAGTACAACGGTGCGCTCAACACGAAGCTCGAAGGCGGCACGGCCGGTGACCTGATCACTTGCCGCCCGTTTGACGCCTCTCTGGCGCTCTATGACCAGGGCCATCTGGCTTCGCTGAACGATCTGCCCGGCATGGAGAACTTCGGTGACGTTGCCAAAAGCGCCTGGATCACCGACGACGGAGCGAACGTCTTCTGTGTGCCCATGGCCTCGGTTATCCACGGCTTCCTCTATAACAAGGACATCTTCGACGAAGCAGGCGTCAGCGAGCCGACGACGGTCGAGGAGTTCTTTGCCGCCCTCGATATCCTGCAGGCCGCCGGGCAAACGCCTCTTGCGATAGGCACGGCCGACCAGTGGGAATCGGCCACGATGGGCTTCCAGAACATCGGCCCCAACTACTGGAAAGGCGAGGAAGGCCGCAAGGCGCTCATCGCCGGTACGGCCAAGTTCACCGACCCGGAGTATGTCGCCGTTTGGGACCAGTTGGCCCAGTGGGCGCCCTATATGTCCAGCGGTTTCGAGGCGCAGACATACCCCGATTCCCAGAACCTGTTCACTCTGGGTCAGGCGGCCATCTATCCCGCCGGCTCGTGGGACATTTCGCTATTCAACACACAAGCCGACTTTGAGATGGGCGCATTCCCGCCGCCCGTGGTCAATGCCGGTGATAGCTGCTACATCAGCGATCACACCGACATCGCCATTGGCATGAACGCGGACACGCCGAACCCCGAAGCGGCCAAGACCTTCCTCAGTTGGGTCGCTTCGGCCGAGTTCGCCGAACTATATGCCAATGCGCTGCCCGGCTTTTTCCCGCTGGGTAACTTCGAAGTCACGCTGGATGATCCGCTGGCCCAGGAGTTTGTCGATTGGCGCGGCGCCTGCGAGTCGACCATCCGCAATTCGTACCAGATTCTCTCGCGCGGCGAGCCGAACCTGGAGAACGAGTTGTGGCGGGTCAGCGCCCAGGTGATGAACGGCGGGCTGACGGCCGCCGACGCGGCGGCCGAGATCCAGGCCGGCCTCGATTCCTGGTACACGCCCGGCGAATAGACGCTACCGGATCGGATATTGTTGAGCAGCGGGCGGTGGACGGATCCCCTTCCACCGCCCGCCTCACTATCAGTTGTTGATGGGGTACATATGCGCACCCGGAAGAGATTTCCTACCCACCTTGTCGTCTTTCTGGCGCCGGCCGTCCTGATCTACACCTTGTTCATGATATACCCCCTGGCCGACTCGCTGCAGCTCAGTCTCTATGCGCCCGGCGACGGCCAATTTGCCGGCCTCAACAACTATAAGACCCTGCTGACCAATCCCCTGTGGTCGGATCGATTCTGGGGCGCGCTGAAGAACAACCTGATCTTCTTTATCATCCACATGGTGGTGCAGAATACCGTCGGCCTGTTCCTGGCGGCGCTGCTTTCCCGCCGGACGCTGCGCCTGGCCGGCACCTACCGCACGCTCATCTTCATGCCGGCCATGCTCTCTGTGGTTATCATCGGCTTTATCTGGCAGCTCATTCTCAGCCCGCTATGGGGTGTCGCCGAGGGGATGATGGGCGTGGTCGGTCTCGAATCGCTATTTCGGCCATGGCTGGGTCTGGAGAGTACGGCGCTCGTCACCCTGTCGCTCATCTCCGTGTGGCAATTCGTCGGCATCCCGATGATGCTCTTCTACGCGGCGCTCATCGGTATTCCGGAACAGCTCATCGAAGCGGCCACGGTTGACGGCGCGTCGAGCTGGACAACCTTTTGGCGTGTCAAGTTTCCGCTCATTCTGCCGACGGTCGGCATCGTCGCCATCCTGACTTTCGTAGGCAATTTCAATGCTTTTGACCTGATCTATACCGTCAACGGAGCCAGCGCCGGGCCTAACTTCTCGACTGATATCATGGGCACGTTCTTCTTTCGCACTTTCTTTGGCCAGCAGTTACAACTCGGCAACCCCGAGATGGGCGCAACCATCGCCGGCATGATGTTACTCATCATCCTGGCCGGTGTGGTTGTTTACCTTTTTGGCTGGCAGCGCCGCATCGTCACTTATGATATGTAACCACTGTAAAGGAGGCGCCTCATGACAACCGGAAACATCCGCTATCGCCTTTCGGAATCTGTCCTGCCCCACGCGGCGCTGCTGACGTACACGATCATCGCCCTTTTCCCGATCGTGCTGGTCATCATGAACTCATTCAAGACGCGCCAGGCGATCTTTACTTCGCCGCTATCCCCGCCGCTGCCGGGCACGTTCAGCCTGGAGGGATATGCGACGGTGTGGGAACGCTCCGGCTTCCCGCAGTATTTCGCCAACAGTCTAATCGTCACAGTTTCGTCCATCCTGCTCATCCTGCTCATCGGGGCGATGGCCGCCTTTGCACTGTCGGAATACAACTTCCGCGGTAACACCTTCCTTGGCCTTTATCTGGCTCTGGGCATCATGATCCCCATTCGTCTGGGCACAGTCGGAATTTTGCGGCTCGTGGCCGGGCTGGGTTTGGTCAACTCGTTGCTGTCCCTGATCCTGGTCTACACGGCTCAGGGGTTGCCGCTGACTATCTTTGTCCTGCAGCAATTCTTCGCCCAGGTGCCGCGCGAAATGCGCGAGGCAGCGCGGGTCGACGGGGCCAGCGAGTATCGTATTTTTGGCCTGGTCTTGCCTTCGATTCGGCCAGCCGTGGCCGTCGTCGCCGTGTTCGTGATGATCCCGATCTGGAATGATCTGTGGTTCCCGCTTATCCTCGCTCCCGGCGAGAAGACGAAGACGGTCACGCTGGGCGCGCAACAGTTTCTGGGTCAATTCGTCAGCGACTGGAACGCTGTCCTGTCGTCGCTGACGCTGGCGATGATACCGATTCTGCTCCTCTACGTTCTCTTCTCGCGACAACTTATTCGCGGCATCACTTCCGGCGCGATCAAATAGACGCCGAATAACAAGGGGGATGTCAGGCTATGCGCATAGGCATCGTGGGCGTCGGCTCGATGGGGCAAACCCATGCCGTCGGCTGGAGCAAGACATCGGCTGACCTCGTCGGCTTCATCGCCGATAAACCAGAGACGGCCGCCCCGGTGGCCGCGAAGCACAAGGCCCGGGCCTTCGGCAGTCTGGAAGAACTGCTGGCTGATGTGGATGTCGTTGACGTCTGCGCGCCAACTCATCTGCACCACGAGATCGTGCTTCGGGCCGCGGCCGCCGGAAAGGACATCGTCTGCGAGAAGCCGCTGGCGCGCACGCTCCCCCAGGCGCGGGAAATAATCGCCGCCTGCCGGGCCGCCGGAGTAAAGCTAACCGTCGGCCATGTTGTCCGCTACTTCCCGGAGTACGCACTGGCGCGGCAGAAAGTCGCCGACGGCGAGATCGGTCGCCCGGCTGTGATCCGCCTGCGGCGCGGCACTTTCCAGCCACGCAATGCAACCGACAACTGGTTCCTCGATCCTGCCAAATCCGGCGGGTTAATGCTTGACCTGATGATCCACGATTTCGACTACGCCCGCTGGGTAGCCGGCGAGGTCAAGACGGTTTACGCCCGCAACGTCAGGGCCGGACGGACGAACGCGCCGGTTGACCACGGGCTGGCCATTCTGACCCACCAAAGCGGCGCGCTGACACACGTCGAAGGCTCGTGGGCTTACCCGCCGCCGCTGTTCCGCACCCAACTGGAGATCGCCGGCAACAATGGCTGGCTGCGCTACGATTCAGGTGAGATGGCGGCGCTGAGTCTGTACCAACACCGGTCGAGCGAGGATACTCCCGACGTGCCCCAGCCCGGCAGCCCCCTGAGCGAAAGCCCCTACACAATGCAGATTAAATCATTCTACAACTACCTCACCGGCGGCGCACCGCCACGTGTGACGGCCGCCGATGGGTTGGCTGCGCTCCAGATCGCGCTGGCGGCCATTGAATCGGCCGCGAGCGGGGAACCGGTGCGGTTGGAATCGCTACCGGAGGTGGCATTATGACGGCCTCCTCCGGCAAGGGCGGTTTTCAAACTCGTCCGAACAAATCGACACCTGAGACAATGCCATGACCCCAAGACCACTTCGTCTGGGCATTATGAGCGTGGCTCACTTCCACGCTGATGCCTACGTCGATAACCTGTGTGCCATTTCCGGCGTGGAATTCATCGGCTTCTCCGACACCGACCCGGTGCGCGGCGCGCAGTTCGCCAAGCGCTATGGCGCGCGTTGGTTCACCACGCACGAGGCGTTGCTGGCCGAGCGGCCGGATGGCGTTCTGGTCTGCTCGGAGAACACGCGCCACCGACCGCTGGTGGAACTGGCCGCCGCAGCCGGGGCACACGTGCTGTGCGAAAAACCTCTGGCGACTACGCGCGAGGACGCGGCGGCAATGATCGCCGCCTGTCGCACCGCCGGGGTAAGCTTGATGACAGCCTTCCCGATGCGCTTCAGTGCGCCGTTGCGGCTGGTCAAGGAGCGGCTCGACGTGGGCGATTTGGGTGTGGTCTACTGCCTCAACACGACGAATCAGGGCCGGATGCCCATTACCCACGGGCACTGGTTCGTGGAGAAAGAACTGTCCGGCGGCGGAGCGCTGATGGACCACATCGTGCATCTGGCCGACATCTTCAACTGGCTCTTTGGCCGCGATGTGAAATCCGTTTACGCCCAATCCAACCACATTCTCCACGCGGACACCGTCGAGGTCGAAACCGGCGGCCTGGTGATGGTGACCTACGGCGACGGGCTATTCGCGACCATCGATTGCAGTTGGAGCAAGCCGCTGAACTACCCGACCTGGGGCGGGCTGACGATGGAGCTGATCAGCGAGCGCGGCCTGACGGTGGTCGATGCCTTCAGTCAGAACCTGAACATCTATACCCAGGAGCCGTCCGCCCAGCAATGGGTCTATTGGGGGGCCGACGCCAATCAGGCGATGATCGAGGAGTTTGTGACGGCCATCCGCGACAACCGCGAACCGGCCGTCACAGGCGAGGACGGCCGGTTCGCGCTGGCCGTCACCCTGGCGGCCTACGAGTCGGCGGCGACCGGAAAGCCAGTGGGAATTGGTGTGGGTGTTTAAGGAAGACCGGGATGCTTCTCGCTCCCTTTCCGGCCGATCGCCCGAAAGCGATCAGGCCGGCGACCGAGCGCTCACTGATTATAATGAAAGTGATTGTCACTCATCTGTCAGGTTTGCCCGCTGTTTTGGATAACTGAAAAGTCCCGGGAGCTTGCACCTGTCACGTTCCGTCCCGGCCCATCCACTACCTGACCGGGCATGGCCCCGGTGTGCTCCCCGTCGCGCAACACAGCCACGCCGTTGACCAGCACGTCGCGCACGCCGGTGGCGAACTGGTGTGGCCGGTCGAACGTGGCGTGATCCTGGATGGTCACCGGGTCGAAGATGACCACGTCGGCGAAGTGACCGGGCAGCAGGCGGCCGCGCCGGTCGAGCCGCATGTTGCCGGCCGGAAGCGCCGACAGCCGCCGCACCGCCTCCTCCAGCGAGATCAGCCCCTCATCGCGCACGTACTTGCCTAACAATCGGGCGAAGCTGCCGTAAGCGCGGGGGTGGGGGTTGGAGCGCAGGAATACGCCTTCCGGCGCGAGCGAGGCCGAGTCGGAGCAGAAGCTGACCCAGGGCAGGCCTATCTCGCGCCGCACGTTTTCTTCCGACATGGTGAAGTAGACGCAGCCGACGCGGCTGTCGTCCTCGATGACCAGGTCCATCGCCGTCTCCACCGGGTTGGCTCCGCGCAGGGCGGCTATCTCGGCCAGCGACTTGCCGGTTAGGGGCTTGAGGGCGTCGTTCTTGAAGCTGACGCACAGCACCTTCGACGCGTCCCCCGCCTCGTGGTAGGAGTTCTCCCAGTCGGCGCTGGGCATGGAGATCTCGCGCTTCAGCCGTTCGCGCACGGCCGGGTCGCGCAGCCGCTCGACCCAGGCCTGGTGGCCGCCTTCCTGCACCCAGCCGGGCATCATCGCGTCCAGTCCGGTGGCCGAGGCGTGGTAGGTGTACATGTCGGCCGTGATGGGCAACCCGGCCGCTCGCGCCGCCTCGACGCGGGCGATGGCCGCCTCCAGTTTGGGCCAGTTGCGCCGTCCTGATGCCTTCAGGTGATAGATCTCGCCGCGCGCGCCCGACTCAGTGACGATGGTCAGAAATTCTTCCAGGGCTTCGAGGAACGTCTCGCCCTCGCTGCGCAGATGGGCGGCAAAGAGGCCGTTGTATTCGGCGGTAACGCGGGCCAGGGCGATGAGTTCGGCCGTGTCGGCGTAGCTGTCGGGGGCATAGATGAGCGCCGCCGAGAGGCCGACCGCGCCGCCGGCCATCGCCTGCCGGACGAGCGCTTGCATGCGGGTCAACTCGTCGGGCGTCGGCCGCCGGTCGGCAAAGCCGAGCACGTTGGCGCGCACGCCCCCCGCGCCGACGAACGAGGCCACGTTGGTCGAAACGCCGCGCCGGACGAGATACTCCAGGTATTCGCGCAGCGTCGTCCACTCGACGTCGTAGCGGATGTCGCCCTGGCGCTCCTTCATGTAGGCTTTGAGATCGTCGTTGAGCGGCCCCATCGACCAGCCCTCGCCCAATATCTCCAGCGTCACGCCCTGGCGGATGTCGGA
>JACDJC010003741.1_pt1 | contig 10820 bp, 8 predicted proteins | sample 7454191 | NCBI WGS metagenome assembly JACDJC01 (sample SAMN14253291, study PRJNA609438) | sludge metagenome | isolation source: sludge after 25d culture with pyrite and EDTA | collected 2018-12-20
AACATGCTGTGGCGGCGGCCCTCGAAGATTTTCGGTTTTTACCGGTAGAAAGCGAGGAACTGCCGAAGCTCAAAATTGAGATTTCCCGTTTAAGCAAACCGATTTTATTAGACTATGCCAATGCAGAAGACTTGGTGACGAAAATCAGACCTGGGATTGATGGGGTGGTGATCGAAGATGGTCAGCACCGCGCAACCTTTTTGCCGCAGGTCTGGGAAAAAATTCCAAACATTGACTTGTTTTTAACTGCCTTGTGTCAAAAAATGGGTGCCAGCGGCAATTTATGGCGTCAGAAAAAGTTGGATGTTTCTGTCTATCAGGTGGAAGAGTTTTCAGAATAAAAATTGCTTACTCAACCCATTTAAAGTTTGTTTATTCGCGTCAATTAGCGAAATTCGTGGTTGCTTTTTTTGTTTAACTGCCAAATCCCACGGATACCTTTTGATGGCAGAAGAGTTGAGAAAAAAACAGGCTGACCTTTTGGATCAGCCTGTTAATCTCATCATCTCACTTAGATGGTTTGCAGCCCTTTTGCTTCCATATAAGCCTGTCCATACAGGTGTCCATTAATTGCCAGGGCGTAGGGCATCGTCACCAATAAGCCAACGACACAGGCAATCGAACCCAAGGAGCCAATGAAGCTTGCCACCATCGCCCCAAGCGCAACCAGCAGGTAGGGGACAAAGGCTGCCTTGACCATGCCGATTACTTCTTTAACTGCCAGACCAGCGCCGATGGAATCTTCCAAAGCCGTGCGCGCATAGGCTGCGGGTAAAACAATAGCCATAGCAAGTCCATAAACGGCGGCCACTAAACCCAAGCAGGTACCAGCGATGCCCATCACGATCACCATGGTGTCCTCTGTGCCCTGTCCGGCTAAGGCTGAAATGATCATAAAGGGAACATAAATGATCAGCAGGGGTAAAGAATACACGATCGCGACAATGGTTGCTTTGAAACCCAGACCGAGATCTTCGCCGAAATTTAATTCCGGGAGCGGGGTGGGGTCATTTCGGACCACATTTTTTGTCACCTTTAAAGACCACCCCAATACAACAATTTGACCAAGAACCGGAATTAACAGCACCAATCCGGGGATGATCAGTTTTTTAAACCAGTCTGGATCTTGGAATACATACGAAAACGCATCTCCAAATTTCATTTGAATCATTCTCCTTCCCAAATTAAGTTCAACAAATTGAAATAATACTAATGATACCAATTTACCGTGAAATAGTTAAAAAATCAAGTTGATTGGGGGTGGAATTTTCGTTGATCTCAATATTGCAAGTATTGATTGACATTGACGACAAAAATCGTGGCTCTTTTTTGATCGGCATCATCGGCGGGTTCAAGGTTATTACGAACGACTTCCAAACCTGCTTCAACCCGTTCATCATCGACCCCAATTAAAAGGGTTGAATTTCCCCGGCGCAAAAAACCACCAGTAGAGGCAATATGCGTAACCCGAAAATTGTGTGTGGTGAGGGCTTTGGAAACCGGATCAGCATCCCGGTCGCGCACAATGGCAATAATTAGTTTCATGGTTATACCTCCTCAAAATATTCAACATCAATCGAAAATATATTTGCCCCACCAATGGTGATCGGTGTTGGGGCTGGCAGGGGCAGCGGCGCACTTTCCAACGGAACCGCAATATACTCAATCCGCTGGCGGCAGGTTTGCTTTAAGGCTTGCATAATGGCTTCTTTTTTCGATAGCGGTAAGCCGATTAACAAGGTTGCATTGCGCCGCCCTAAAAACCCTCCCAGGCTCGATAGACGGGTAGTGGTGATATTCAGCCGTTCCAGAGCCTCTTCCGCCTGATCAATATCCTGAGCCTGAATAACTGCCAGGAAGAGAAGTCCTTCATTGGATGGTTTTTTCATATTGGCTCCTTATCTATTATCGTGCTGGGTGTTGTCAGAAAAAAACGTTGGGGAAGCATACCCGTGATTTGAAAACGATCTCCACCTGGAAATATGATCTCGAATTGATTCTGATCACATACCAGGGTGGTGCCCCGGTATTGTATCCGAACTGGTTCGTGAAAGGGATTGTAATGAATAAACTCGATTTTACTTTCAGACCAAAAACCAATCCCAATCAAGTTTAGATATGTTTCAATCGGAAGCAGTCCGTTTACAATATTATAGTCGCCAGAACCGTATCCGTCACTAGCATCATAGTTTTTGTAGAAGCGTTTAAATAACTTTAGATTCTTTAGCACAGCGTTCATGAGATTTGTATAAAGTTCTGTTGCCAATTTGAGCTGCCCATGTCGAATCAGACCTTCCAAGATAAAACGATTCAAGGTTAAGTCTACGCTGTTGAAGAGATCACTTTCTTGGGGTTGTTTGTTGACGGGGACAAGCGGCAGCCCAAACGGCTGCATTAACGCGGGTACCAACCAGCGGTCAACACTGTGTTTTACGCGCTGGGGGGAAATAGCAGCATTCCAGATCGGGAAAAGGGAGGTGATATCCTCAACTGCATAATCAGATACCGAAAGGATGACTTGATCCCCCAGTGAGAGGGATTCAACCTCAATACTGTTGATTTTTGTGAAAGCCAGTTTGCTGGTGGCTACCCCAAATCGATCATTCCACATAAATTGACGGGTAGAGATCTCTTCGACCGTGTTGCCAGCGTTGGTTTTTCCATGGAGAAAGATGCGTGTTTTGCGGGTGCTTTCTTTTTGGTTAACAATTTTTATATTTAAGCGCTGTGCTGTACGCAGGTTTTTATTGAGCTTATAGAAACCGGATTGATCGGTTTCACAGAGCTTATAGCCATTCGGGCTAGCGTGGGTGATGCTGTCTCGATATTTAAAGATTTTTTTTCTGGGATGGAAGGAATCGTTGAGGTAGGCGGTTAATGTTTTTTGTTGGGATTCAATCCAGGCGGTGGTTTCGGTCGCGCCGATGCACTCCCCAATCTGATGGGTGCGGTCTAATTCATGGAGCAGCAGCCCGGCCAAAAAAGGTGATTCGATCCATTGCGTATTGGTTCCAATCCCGGCTAGATGCCAATAGTTGTGGATCGGTAACTGTTCAAATTGGGATTGGAGGGCATGCTGCCATTCGGGAACACCATCCTGATCTTGATCTTGCAGCTCAGTAAACCAAAATTGAAGCGATTTAATCAGGATCGGGTAGACTTGGGTCAACCAGGCCCGATCGTCTGTTTTTTCGTATATTTTCCACACGATCTCCGCCAGAATGGGATAGGGCTGGCTGGAAAGGGTTTCTTGGGGGGAAGCCACGTGTCGTAGATACCGCTCTAGTAAAACCTTGATGGACGAAAACGCGCCTGGTATGATCCCCAGCAGATACCACAAGTCGAGCAGGGAAATTTTCTCAATCGGGGGTAGGTCGTGCAGGTATACCAGGTATTGTTGTTCCGCGTTTCGGCTTCTCAAAAAGACAGCTGGTTGGTCTGCGTTTATATCGGGAAGGATCAGTTGCAAGGCATTTTTTTGGCAAAAGGCAAATGCGGCATTCCAATCTGTGGAAGTGGTTTGAATTTGGATCTCATCGCGCTGCTGAAAGACCGCCATGCGCGCTGCCAAGGCCTCATAATCGGCCTGGATCAGCGATTTACTTTGTTGCACTAGGGATTCGTGATCCTCATTACACGTGAAAGCCCATTGATGAACGGATTGTCCGCCGGGCAATATTTGCAGCGGTAAGACCAGCGATGGGTAGGAGAGTGTCCCCGGTTTGGCGCCATTGCTGAGGAGAAACGCCACAAATGTATTTTGTGCCTGTCCGGTTAGAAAGTACTCATGCTCTTTTTCTTCCAATTTGGCAACCAAGCCAGTTTGTAAGGGGTTGAGGGTCATTACCCAATTTACTGAGCCTTCAAAAGCAGCGGCAGCGTTGTTTATGACGATTGTTTTGGAAAGCACGGTTTGGTTATCGGGCATCCAGATATGCGTTTGAAGGTCTAAGCCTTCAAACGGTGTATATGCAATGTGAACGTAATTGGAGAAGAACTTTTTTATGACGGGGGGGTGGATAAATTCCGAGGATTTGTCAGCGGTCTGTTGACCGTTCTGAAATATTGGAAAAATGCGGGTACTGAGGGTTCTTAAGGACAGGGTAGAATAAAGGGATAGGCCACCCCGTTCACTGCCTTCTAGTTGGATTTCCCAGGTATTATCAACCTTATCGTGGATCCCGCACAGGCGGAAATCACTGGTAAGGAGTAAATTATAGGGATCTTTTGTGCCAAGTTGCCAATTACGCATACTTAGATTGTACGGGGAGAACCAAAAGTGGTCAATTGATTTATGCTAGAATTTGTATGGTACGCATATAATTAAGGAAACGCTCAAAACCAATAGCCAATCAAGATGATGGTGATATGTATGGAAAATAATGATAAGAACAATCAATCTAACCCTGCGGATGATGCCGGTGAACGATTTCGCCGTTTGATTTCATCCATTGAAAAAGCAGACCCCGGCGCGATCACGCCCCCCATCCGGCGCAAGGCCGAGCCCGAGGTGCCTGTTGATTCGAGTGAGGTCGCTGAGCCTGGCGAATCGGCGGGTGGTGCGCCACCCCCTCCACCAGAGCCATCCCCTACGGAAGATAAAGGGGAAAATGCGCCGCTTGAATCGCGTCATCCGACCGGTAATCCCGACCAGACCGCCGGATGGTATGCTGCTGATTTAGAGAATCTGGAAGCCGAACCTGAGACCGAAGAACAAGCAAATCCGCCCGTAGATCGCTCTGAACAGGTGTGGCAATCGCGCTATGACCTGGGATCGCGGCCCTTGCCGGTGGAAGGAGAGGTCGGCCCGCCGGAGCAGACTCCACCTGACCTCGAAAAAACACAACCCGCGCGACCCTTTGATGAGATGGAGACCATCCCCCCACCACGCGGAGCGACGCAGCCTTTCCTGCCCAATCGGGTGAGTGAATTCGATACCCAGGCGACGCGCGTCTCGCCGTCGGCGTATGGTGCTTATCCCCCGCCCCCCCCATATACCGCGCAGACCCAGCCTAATCCGGCTGAATCGAAACAGAAGAGAAAAAAGAAACAGCGTGATGATTCCAAGGACGGCGGAGGCAAGAGCGGTTGGGGTTGTTTCTTAAAAGCAGTGATTGGCGGCCTATTTGTGCTAGTTTTGCTGGCCATCATTGCCGGGTCTTTGGGCGTTTATCAATATTTTAAAATTGCCGATGGGTTGCCAGATGTCAAGGAATTGCGGGAACGGGCTGCCCAATTTGAAACGACCCGTATTTTGGATCGAAATGGGAATGTCATCTATGAAATCTTAGATCCCAATGCCGGTCGTCGCACCTACGTGCCATTAGAGGATATTTCCCCCTACCTGATTGCCGCCACCATCGCTACGGAAGACAAGGAATATTACAATCATCCCGGCTTTGACCCGGTAGCCGTGGCGCGTGCCTTTTGGCAGAATTACACCGCTGGGGATATTGTTTCCGGTGCCTCCACCATCACCCAGCAGTTAGCCAGGATGCTGTTATTAGATGATACCGAGCGGTTTAACCGCACGTATGAACGTAAGGCCAGAGAAATTGTTTTAGCGGCTGAAATCACCAGAAATTACAGCAAGGAAGAAATCCTGGAGTTGTTTTTAAACGAAAACAATTATGGAAATTTGGCGTATGGCATTGAAGCCGCAGCTGAAACCTATTTTAATACCAGCGCCGGCAAGCTGACTTTGGCACAGGCTTCTTTTTTGGCTGGTTTGCCGCAGGCCCCGGCTGTGTATGATATTTATACCAATCGCGAGGCAACCTTAAACCGCCATAAGCAGGTGTTGATCTTGATGTACCGTTTATCTGCGGAAAAGAATTGTATCTATGTTGGGAACGGGTTGGAGGATGTGTGCGTAAACGAAGTGGCGATGGCTGCCGAAGAAATTGAAAATTATCAATTTGTGCCGCACGATTACAGCATGCGTTATCCGCACTGGGTAAATTATATCCGCGCTCAATTGGAGAACCAGTTTGACCCACAGACCATTTATCGTTCTGGCTTTACAGTTTATACCACCCTCGATCCCAGTTTGCAGGAAAAAGCACAGCAGATTGTGACCAGCCAGGTGGCTCTGTTGGCTGATAAAAATGCGAGCAATGGTGCCCTGGTGGCGATCCGTCCATCTTCTGGGGAAATCTTGGCAATGGTGGGTTCGGCTGATTTTAATAACGAAACCATCTCCGGACAGGTGAATATGTCGATTTCCCCCCGCCAACCGGGTTCTTCTATCAAGCCATTGGTTTATTTGGCGGCCTTTGAACAAGGCTGGACGCCTGCAACCTTGATTTGGGATATCCCGACCGGGTTTCCACCGTCTGGGGATCCCAATGATCCGCGCCCACCGTATGAACCGGTCAATTATGATGGCCGTTTTCATGGGCCGACGACAGTGCGTTCCGCCCTAGCAAATTCATTCAATGTGCCGGCTGTCAAAGCATTGGATTTTGTGAAGATTTACGATAATCCGGCTACTCCGCAGGAGGATGGATTTATTAATTTTGCTCAGAAGGTTGGCATCACCACCCTGACCCGTGATGATTACGGTTTATCATTGTCCTTGGGCGGTGGGGACGTGACCCTGCTCGAGATGACCAAGGTGTTTGCGACCCTGGCGAATAATGGTCTGCAAATTCCGCCGGTCGCGATTACCAAGATTGTCGATCACCTGGGGAATGTGGTCTACGAATACCAACAGCCAGCCGGTGAACTGGTCGTGCGGGCGGAACATGCCTATTTGATCAATTCGATCCTTTCTGATAACCAGGCGCGTTCCCCCATGTTTGGGGCGAATTCGGTGTTGAACCTGCCTTTCCAGGCGGCAGCCAAAACGGGCACGACCAATGATTTTCGTGATAATTGGACCCTCGGCTATACCCCCGATATCGCGATAGGGGTTTGGGTGGGCAACGCAGATTATACGCCGATGATCAATACCAGCGGCCTGAGTGGGGCTGCCCCGATCTGGTCGGAGACGATGCAGATGATGATCAACCAGATCACCGGCGGCAACCCCTCCAGTTTTGTGCGCCCGGCGGGGGTGGTCGACCGCGTGATTTGCAGTATCTCTGGCACGGAGCCTTCGCAGTGGTGTCCCAGCCAGCGCAGTGAAATGTTCTCCTATGACCAGCTGCCGGCCCCGCAAAGTGAGGACCTGTGGCAAAAGATGAATATTGACACCTGGACTGGGTTAAAAGCTTCTGCGGCGTGCAGTGATTTTAATAAAGAAGAATTTGTCTTAAATGTGACCGACCCCAAGGCTGTGAAATGGATCAAAGAGACCTCACAGGGGCAGGCTTGGGCGGATAGTATCGGCTTTGATGCGCCGGTCTTGTTTGCCCCGGAACGGGAATGTCAGATCGATGATTCTCGTCCGAAGATCATTTTTGCAGGTTTATCGGATAATGAGGAGATTACGAGCAACCCGTTTGATATTTACGCGGTCGTGAATGCCAGCAGTAATTATAAGAAGATGCGCCTGGAATATGGGCGTGGTTCCGATCCGAATGATTGGAAACTGTTATTTGAGACGGATCGTTCGTTTAATGATGTGGAAAAAATCTACACCTGGGATCTGTTCGAGGAAGAGATCGAGCCCGGAGAATATACCCTGCGCATTACGATTGAAAGCCAGCAGGAAGGCTATTATGCCGAGAAAAAAATGCGGGTGCGGATCAATGCAGCTACACCCACCCCCACTGCTACGGAAACGCTGACCGTTACCCCCACCCCCACCATGACGCCCACCCCGACCGCGACCTTTACCCCGACCTTAACCGCGCCGGCCACCGCCACCAATCCGCCACTGCCGACGGCATCGCCCACGCAGACCCCGCTTCCGCCTTCACCGGTGCCGGTCACACCCACCCCGGAGCCACCCACACCGGAACCGACCGCGGATTTGGCACCCTCGCAAACGCCGACTGCGATCACCCTCCCTAGTGGAGAACCGACGGTCGAAGCCACGCTGGTGCCGATCGAAACCGGGGTAAGTCCGGAGCCTTAAACAGGGATAAGAGCCCTCTATCATCATCCTCCTGCGCACAGAGAATAGGTGCCCAATCTCACTCTGGTTTTTATGGTTTTACAACAGGTTTTCAGCCGAAAACCTGTTTCTTATAATTAAAAGAAAGGAGGAAGGAAATGAAAAACAACTATGCTACCTTTGCGGAAATGGTGGGCACAGCTACGGTGATCATGTTTGGGCTGATGTATTTAAACACCTATCAATGGGATCATATTTTCTTCAGTGAAACAAGGGCTTATATGGCGCTCATTATGGGGGCAGTCATGGCGGTGGTCATGCTGTTGTTCATGCGGAAAATGTACACCAATCGGCGGGCGAATGTTGGTATTATCCTCGGCAGTATCCTTGTTTTTGCGTTGTCGCTGTGGCTGGTGCGCAGCCAGACCACCATTGGGGATGTTTCTTATATGCGGGCGATGATTCCGCATCACTCCATCGCCATCTTGACCAGTGAACGTGCCCAAATCACTGATCCGCGCGTACGCGAATTAGCCGATGAGATTATCAGCGCACAGGTTGATGAAATTGCCGAGATGAAAGCGTTGATCGCAGATTTGGAAAACAAATAACGAATAAATATAGAGGTGTGGTTAAATATCGGAAACTGTTTACTTAAAATAAGATTTTCTTTTTCACAGGACCGGGAAACTGCCACGAAATCCTTCGGGAGGTTGTAGAAAGTGATCTTCATAAAAAGTTAACCCTCCCGAAGGTTGGGTTTCATTCAGGGCCATCCTCAAACCGAACCTTCCAATGGGCTGACTTTCAGTGGGTGTTCCTGGTTAACAACCATTGGAAGGAGCAGCGATTTCCCTCCCGAAGGTTGACTGCATGAAAAGAAACAAATTAACCACGAATACCCCTTGTGAGTCACATAGGGCACCATACCCCTGCGAGGCACAAGGTACACGAGATTAGGGCGGAAATCGATAATTTAAAAAATATCTGGTGAACTTGTCATTCTGCCAAGTTTGCTTGACAACATATTTAAAATCATCTTACTATTAATCAGGAACTCTGATGAAAAAAGTACATCTTGGAAATCGATTAAAGGTTGCCCGGGCAGAAAAAGACCTATCTCAAGAAGATTTGGCAAAACTGGCAGGCGACAAGGCTAATTATCATTTTGATTAATATCTACCTGATCAACGAAAGAAAATACTGTAACACGCCCTATTTTCGTCTGGTTTGTTAAAACATGGATAACTGATTAACCATTTTCCATTCCGCAGGATCTGAATCAATTTTTTCCTGCCAGATTTGCACCGTTAGATCAGGGCTTTGGCTAAGTTGGTGGAGATGTCTGAATTTGACAAAATGAATATCACTCAAAAAGTTCTGATAGATAAGGTTTGTTTTGTTTTTAAAAGCCAATAATTCTGCTCGGCTTCCCGGATATAAAACAACGTTTTCTTCCCGTTCGTTTATTATAAAATGGGGCTGGAAGGTTGTCAGGATACTGGAATGGGTGATGAAAAAACGATAGGAAGGGTCGCTGGTTTGGCTTTTCCAGAAGATCATCTCGGGTTCTTTCAAAACCGAAAAAGACAAAAGTTGCCCCATTTTTAGTAAGAGGGTTTCTATTTCTTTCATATCTTCCATTCGGAGACTGTTCTTTTCGTTGGGTTTAATATTCCAGCGGTGGGAAATGGGATCAAATTCGCAATAGGATTCAAGCAATCTTTTCAGCCAATCGACTGGTGTCGGTAAATAAGCGGGAAGAAACTGATCAATGAACTGCTTTGTTTCCGTTATCCCAAACACAGGATTTGAATTAATGTACTCTAAAAAGCATTTTTCTGCCTGGTCGATTAACGGAACAATTTCTTTTGAAGGAGAACTTAACCAATATTTACCATATTCAAATGTATCCTGATCAATTTTTTTGATCTGAGAAGTGTTCTTAAGCTGGGTCTCAAACCTTTTTTGAATATTCACATAAAGGGTATCATCGGGAATGATGCCACGCTTTAAGATCAACCCGGCTTTGGCCGCGTACAAAATATAATATTCCAATAATTCCTGATAACTGGCTGAATCTCCTTTGATGCTTAAATAATCAGCCAATATATTATCCTGGGTGGGAGGAGAGCTGACGGTGACCGCTTGATAGGACTGGTCCCAATAAAATTGGGCTGTTTTTTCAAAAGGGGAATAGGCCGTATCCGCAAGTCGAAAGCCATTCGCTGCCGCGGCAGCCAGGTAAGAAACTGCATAGCCAGCGGTTAATTCGGGGGCGACGCCCAACCAAGGAATGCTTTGAGAGGATTGATCGAATATTCTCTTGAGGGCATTTGTCAACCAAAACCAATCATAGCGTTGGCGCGAAAGGGCGGATTTAATATGTTGAGCCGATTGATTGCCCCATAGCCAGCCCGACCAAATCGCACTTAAGCTCCATAAGGCCTGATTCGGGCGCGGCAGTACAAAGCCAACGGCGTCAAATCTTGGCTGTTGTTTCATTTCATTTTCGCGATAGCGGTGAGGGTATAAACAGATTCCCCCGCTTTCCGGCGGATATTCTGGATAAAAGCTGAGTGGAACCGGAGTATCGAAGGCAGCAAACTGCGCGGCCGCTTCCTCCATTTTTAGCCAAAGGTTGAATTCTTCAAATTCATTGGGCATGGCAATCTGACGTGGCCGTGTTTTCAGTTGGTTATGCGGCCACAGGCTAGTGGCGTAATCAAAAGCTATTACCGCGTATAGCTCAATCATTTTTTTACGGCTGGGTGTGGTTTGAATACCGTCGAGGCGGTTAAATAAGGTGACGACGGAA
>JACDJC010003746.1_pt1 | contig 10810 bp, 7 predicted proteins | sample 7454191 | NCBI WGS metagenome assembly JACDJC01 (sample SAMN14253291, study PRJNA609438) | sludge metagenome | isolation source: sludge after 25d culture with pyrite and EDTA | collected 2018-12-20
ATGCATCGATATACTCGGGCCGGCGGTTCTGGTATTTCAGATAGTAGGCATGCTCCCATACATCGAGTCCTAAGATGGGCGTTCCTTTTACCTCGGAGAGGTCCATGAGGGGATTGTCCTGATTGGGGGATGAAGTTACCACCAGTTTGCCGCCATCCTGCTTAACCAGCCAGGCCCATCCTGAGCCGAAACGGGTGGCCGCTGCCTTGTTGAAATTCTCTTTGAACTGGTCGAATGAGCCGAAGTTTTTTTCAATGGCCTGCATTACATCACCTTTTGGTTTTCCGCCACCATTTGGGCCCATTACTTTCCAAAACAGGCTGTGGTTGTAAAACCCTCCGCCATTGTTGCGCACTGCTGCCGGATGTTTGGATATTGAAGCCAATATCTCTTCAATAGATTTGCCGGCTAAATCGGTACCCTCAATGGCTGCATTTAAGTTGTTGGTGTAGCCCGCATGGTGCTTGGTATGGTGTATTTCCATAGTTCGCGCGTCAATGTTTGGTTCCAGCGCATCGTAAGCATAGTCTAATTTAGGTAATTCGAATGCCATGATTGTTTGGTTTTTATTTGTTTTACAATAGGTTGAAAATTCAGAAAAGCAATTATCAAGGCTGTTTCCCCGAAAGTTGCTTCTTAGACCTAACAGATGAGTTGTGTCTTTGTTTAGTTTTGGCTCGTTAATGTTTCGTAAAAAAGGCAGGTAATAGGCATCAGGCATCAGGCATCAGGCATCAGGCAATAGGTAATTGGTAAAAGGTAATCAGTAATCAGTGATCGGTAATCAGTGATCGGTAATCAGTGATCGGTAAAAGGCAGTTACGGAACGGTTCTGTATGCCCCGTCAGTAGCCGGGCAAGCTGGTTTTTGAAATCAGAACCGTTCCTTAGTTCGGCAAAGGCATTAGGCAGCAGATAAAAGGGGATCAGGCAGGCATGCGGGCTCTCCCTCTTTTGGAAGGGGCCGAGGGAGGCTGTTATTTTCTTTTACCTTTGCGGGCGTTAATCCAACCGTTTGCTCTATGAACCGTGAAATTCTTCGCCTGGCTCTGCCCAATATCCTGACCAACCTCACCGTTCCGTTGTTGGGTATGGTGGATATGTTTCTGATGGGGCACTTGAACTCCTCTGTTTTCATGGGGGCGGTGGCCCTGGGCGGTGTCATCTTTAATTTGGTTTACTGGGGTTTTGCATTTTTGCGGATGAGTATGAGCGGAGTTGCTGCACAGGCATTTGGTAAAGGTGACAAAGAGGCCATGTCGGTGGTGCTGCAGCAGGGACTCTTAATGGCGCTGGGCGGCGGGGTGCTCCTCTTATTGCTTCAGTGGCCGGTTGAACAGTTCAGTTTTTGGTTGCTGGAGGGGTCGCCCGAAGTGAAATCCATTGCCCGCGATTACTTTTATGTGCGCATCTGGGCCGCCCCGGCGGCCATAATGCTCATGGTGTTTTACGGATGGTTTTTAGGGATGCAAAACGCCATATATCCTATGATTATTGCAGTAACGGTAAACCTGGTAAACGTGGTTTCAAGTTTTTGGTTTGTGCGCGTTTGGGATATGCAGGCCGAAGGGGTAGCGTTGGGTTCGGTGGTGGGCCAGTACACGGGACTGATGATGGCTGTGGCATTTTTCCTTTATAAATACCGGTGGGCCCGGCAATTTTTCAGCGTCCATGCAGCACGTTTGGGAAAAGGATTTGGGCGATTTTTGAACGTGGGTGGCGATATCTTCATCCGAACTCTGTGTATCATCGCGGTATTCACCTTCTTCACCTCCCGGTCGGCGGGCATAGGCGACGATACGTTGGCAGCCAACAGCGCTTTGCTTCAGTTTCTGATGCTCTTTTCCTACTTTTTAGATGGATTTGCCTATGCAGCCGAGGCGATGGTGGGTCGTTGGTTTGGCTCAGGTGACAAAAGTGCCTTCAGGCGCGGGGTGAGACACCTGCTTGTGTGGGGCGGTGTGCTCGGTCTGCTTTTTTCGACGGCTTACGCCCTTGCCGGCAACCGGCTTATCTGGCTTTTTACCGATCAGCAACATGTGATTGATTTGGGAACGAACTATCTGTGGTGGGTGATTGCGATGCCCCTGGTTAGTTTTGCTTCTTATATTTGGGACGGGATTTATATTGGGGCCACTGCTTCCAAAGCCATGCGCAACACTATGGTTATTGCTGCCGGCCTCTTTTTTTTCCTGCCTTTCTATCTGTTTTTTCCTATACTTCAAAATCATGCGTTGTGGTTGAGTATGTTGCTGTTTATGTTGTCGAGAGGCATATTACTGAGCCTGATCTACCCGAGGTTAATCTCTTAATTCTTTTTAGATTAAAAATAAATTGGATACAAGAGCTTCTATGGTATCTTCTTTTTCCATAACTTTCAATTCTCAAATGTGATCGTGCATAAGTTACCATAGATTCCATATAGTTTTTAATTAAATTAATTATGATGAAGAAATCGGATTTGCCACCTGATGAACTCTCTTCATGGTGGAGAAAAGGTGTATTTATTATCCTTTTGGTTGAATTTGCAGTACTGATCTGGATAACAACAGGAACCTATTTTAGGGATGTGGGACCTCCCATACCTGACAGAGTGGAAGACACCCGGGGCCGGGTTATTTTTACCGGAGAAGATATTATAGCCGGGCAGGAGCTGTTTTTGAAAAGAGCTCTTATGAACAATGGTTCAATATGGGGACATGGCGCATACATTGGGCCCGACTTTTCAGCACAATATCTTCATCACCTGGCATTGGCCACTCGAAAATTCCTTTCCACACAGGTTTACGATAAACCCTGGGACGAGATAAACGAAATGCAAAAGGAGTCGCTTCAAAAAGCCACTTTCGATTTTTTATCCGAAAACAGGTATCAAAAAGAGTCGGACGTACTGGTTTTTACAGAACCTGAAATCGAATCGTTTAAGGAACAGCAACTGTTTTGGAAAAACTATTTTGAGACAACCGAAGTAAATAAAGGACTTTCGGCAACCCTCATTAAAAATCCCGAGGAGTTTCGACAACTCGTCTCTTTTTTCGGCTGGGCCGCCTGGGCTTCCACGGCACATGTACCGGGTAAGGATTATTCCTACACCAACAACTTCCCTTATGAACCGATCATTGGAAACGGACCTTCCACAGCAGCCATTTTATGGAGTGCGCTAAGTCTCATTGCGTTGCTTGCCGGTATTGCCTTAATATTATTGGCATTTGGTGGGTTTCATTATCTGGGCTGGCGTAAACATGCCGAAATTTATCCGCCACAGATGTTGCCCGGGAAACCCACCCGGATTCAGTTGAATTCCATAAAGTTTTTTATTGCGGCAACGGCCATTTTGCTTTTGCAGGCCCTGTTTGGAGCGGCTATGGCTCATTATCTGGCCGACCCGGGCAGCTTTTTCGGTATGGACTTGTCTAAGTGGTTCCCCACCAACGTTTTAAGGTCGTGGCATCTGCAAACCGCCATTTTATGGATTGCCACTGCCTATATGGGTGGCGGCCTCTTTCTCTCTTCGGTGTTGTCGCACAAGGAGCAACCCAAGGGTCAAATATTTCTGATAAATTTTCTCTTTGTAGCATTGGCTATTCTTGTAATAGGCAGTTTGACGGGTCAATTTTTAGGGGTGGCCGATTTAATGGGAGATTTATGGTTTTGGCTGGGTAACCAGGGCTGGGAATATCTGGAAATTGGCCGGGGATGGCAGATACTTATGGCGGTGGGTCTTCTTTTATGGGCCATTATGCTTTACAGAGGGGTGAAGCCTGCATTACAGATAAAAAAAGAGAAGGAGATAACAATCCTCTTTCTTCTGGCTGCATTCGCTATCCCGTTTTTTTACCTTCCTGCCTTCTTTTTCGACGGCTCAACGGATTTTACTACGGTAGAAACCTGGCGTTTCTGGATCATTCATTTGTGGGTGGAAGGATTTTTTGAATTGTTTGCAACCGTGATGGTTGCGGTAATGTTTTACAAATTAGGCCTTGTTTTACGTGTAACTGCCCTAAGAATCATATATCTGGATGCCATTCTTTTTCTGGGTGCCGGCATTCTTGGCACCGGACATCATTGGTATTGGACAGGTCAAACAACGTTCTCAATGGCGGTATCGGCCACTTTTTCGGCCCTCGAAGTGGTGCCTTTAATTTTGTTGACACTTGAGGCTGCTGATTTTGTGCGGCTCATGAGGCCTAAACATGCACCTGAAGAAGAAAAGATGCCCTTCCCGCATAAATGGACCTTCTATTTTTTAATTGCTGTTGGGGTTTGGAATTTTGTGGGCGCCGGTATTTTCGGCTTTCTTATCAATTTGCCTGTGGTTAGTTACTTCCAGGCCGGAACAAATCTTACCGCCAACCACGGCCATGCGGCGCTTATGGGGGTTTTCGGCATGCTTGGCATGGCTTTTCTGGTGTTTGCCATCAGACAGGTTCAGAGTGATAAGGAATGGGCTAAGATTGAAAAATGGGTGAAATGGTCCTTTTGGGGCTTAAATATTGGTCTTTTGGGAATGGTTGTTTTTCAACTCTTCCCCAGTGGTGTATTGCAGATGAAGGATGTGATTCAGAACGGGTATTGGCATGCCCGCAGCATTGAGTTTACAGGCCAGAAACACATTCAGCTATTAGCCTGGCTCAGGTTACCGGCTGACGTTGTTTTTATAGTGGTTGGGGTTCTGCCTATGCTTTACGCGGTAAGCCTTACCTGGTTGAATATTGTAAGGAAGCGGAAAAAGGCAATAACTGAAAGTTAGCGGGGAGTGATTACGTGAAGTTACCTGATTTTTCATTGGAGATAAGGGTTAGGAATCTCAGTCCTGCCCTTTTCCTATCCCTTTTCCAAAAAAATCCTGGAGAGCTTCTATATCTGAGTCCAGCGCTTCCTGGAGGGTGCCGGCAAAAACAACGGTGGCATGGTTGATGAAAATGATTCGGTCGGCTATCCGCCGTATGCTGGATACGTCGTGGGTAACCATTACTACGGTCATGCCCAGTTGTTTGCGCAGGTCGAGAATGAGTTGGTCGAGGGCGGCTAACGAAACGGGGTCGAGGCCTGAGCCGGGTTCATCGCAGAAGAGCAGAGGCGGGTCCATGATAATGGCTCTGGCCAGGGCTGCTCGTTTAAGCATACCGCCGCTCAGTTGGGAGGGGAAAAGATCGTAGGCATCGCCCAGGTTCACCAGGCTCAGTTTCATCCTAACCATATCCTCTATGATGTGAGGGGGCAGTGTGGTGTGCTGCTCCAGGGCTAATGAAACATTTTCGGATACCCGGAGTGAATTGAGCAAAGCGCCATTTTGATAAAAGACCCCCAGCTTCATGTAGAATTTCAGCTGTTCATCGTCCTCTAAGGCCGTAATGTCCTTGTCAAATATTCTAATTACTCCGGGCTTTACCGGGTACAGGCCCAGCAGATGCTTTAGGATGGTGCTTTTGCCCGACCCGCTGCCCCCCAATATCACGGTGATCTCCTCGCGATTAACGGTAAAAGATACATCCTTAAGCACCTGTCGTTCGCCAAATGCTTTGGAGAGTCCTGTAACTTCTATGATGGGGTGGTTGTTCATCGTGTTAATAAAAAAGCAATCCTAATATCATATCGGCAATAATAACCAGGGTGATGGAGGCCACTACCGATGTGGTGGTCACATTTCCCACATCTTCGGCTCCTTTTTCGGCGGTAAAGCCCATAAAACTACCGGTGATTACTATAATCAAGGCATACACCAAACTTTTGATGAGGCCGGTAATAATGTCCTTTTGATAAAGGGCTTCGGGCATGCGATTTATAAATACCTCCGGGCTGATGTCCAGGTAGCTGAAGGCAGCGGTGGCTCCACCCACTATGCCGGCCACGTTGGCCAGTATGGTAAGAAATGGCAGAGTGATAAGACTGCCGTATATTTTAGGAACCACCAGGAAGCGCAGTGGGTTTAGCCCCATTGTTTTAAGGGCATCTATTTCGGTGGTAACCTTCATGGTGGCAATTTCGGCGGCAATGGACGACCCGCTACGTCCGGCTACTAAAATGGCAGTGAGAAGAGGGCCCATCTCGGCGGTCATGGCTATTACGGTAAGGTCTACAATAAATATGTTGGCACCAAAGTTACGCAACTGCGATGCCGATTGGAGAGCCAATACCAGACCTATAATAAAAGAGAGGGCTACCACGATGGGCACCGAATTGACGCCTATATTAACGGCCTGATGCACAAATTCACCTTTTCGGCGTTGGCGGCTGTTAAAAAGGTCGGTGACCGACCAATAAAGGACATCGGCAATGAAGTAAAGGAAGCGGATAACGTAATTGTTGAAAAACCCTACCAATGTATCCCCAATATTAAAAAGCATATTGGACTGTGCAGGGAGGGACTTCTCTTCTAATTGTTCGGGTTTAAAAAGCGTGAGTTTCTCTTTTATGGAATCACTGGCGCCGGTTTGTTCCAGGGTAGTATTATTTTTTTTGGCTTCCTGCTTCAAATAGGAGAGCGCGACAACGCCGGCGCTGTCAATCTCTTTCAGCTCCGAAAGGTCCAGAATCAGTTTCGACTCCTTTTTTTGATGGAGAATAGGTTCCACCTTACCCAGCAAATCGAGGGTATTCTGGATATTCAAGGCCTGGCGAAGATAGAGGGTATTGTCTTTAATCTCCAGATTTACTTTATCGGCTTCAGGTGTTGTGCTCACTGTTTTATAAGTTGTGTTTTTGGCTGATATTCATGCGTTTGAATACAGTGCAAACCGGCCATTTAGTTGGCGTTGGACAGCCGGTCTCTCATTTGATGGGTAAAGTTCAGCAATTCTTCGTAAAACATAGAGCTGATTGCTGAGGCCACCTGGTTTAAGTCTTTTTGTTTCAAGGTTGTTTTGCGGTTTACACGATGGCTCACTACCATCTGATTGTTTTTGTTGTCAATTAACTCAAACTGCACTTCCAGATGTGCAACAAAATCGGATTCCGTATTATCCACTTCCAGACTGAATATGTTGGTAGAGATGATATAGTCGGGGTTGGATTGCCAGTATCGGTCGGCGACTTGTTGAAACAGGTGCCGGCGGGATAAAAAATCGACCATGATGTTTAAAAATAGCCGGGCGGGCTCGACCACCCACTGGTGAGTGTCGAAATACTGCACTTGATGGGATTTGTCTCTCAGTGCAATTCGGCGACTGGCAAATGCGGGGTAAACGTTTACATCATTTATCAAACACAACGCTTCTGTAACGTTGCCTGTATCGGAGGGGGCAGTTTCAATTTCTTCAGGCAGGTCTATCGTGTAGAGCTTCATTACAGCCGACTTGGGGGTCCTGCAACCGGTGGCCATTATTAGAATAGTACAAACAAGAAGTATATGTCGGGTCATTTTATTTGTTTTTTAATTGGTGGTCGGGCGAATTTTTTCTATTGGTGCCTCTGATGAGTACTGCCGGATTTTGATTGATTTGCTGAGTAGCCTGTTCCAGATTTCGCAGAATAGATTTCAGCATCGTCTGGCTTTCAACGATTCCCTCACTGCCTTTGTTGATGTCGTCGTCGAGCCTTACCAACAGTTGTTGGGTGTAATTGGCAATGTTGGCAATACTGGTTACCAGTTGTTCTATGTTGGCATCTCTTAATTTTTGGGTGATGTCGCGCACATTGTTTAGGATATCGGTAATGGTGTCGCTCTCAACATGTTGATTTATGGTGGCAATGGTCTTTTCCAAAGTTTGACTCGAGGCCAGAAGCGTTTCGCTTAATTGACGGGTGCTCATGGTTGTTTGTCGTAAATCGTCTCTGTTCTCTCCTAAAATGGCATCGAAGTTTGAGATAACACGGTCGGCATTGTCTATCATCTTGCCAATTTTTTCAGCCGCATCGGTTATTTTATTTAAGTTATCGGGTTGGGTGAATGCCTGCAGGTTTCGTATTACGCTGTCGGTTTTGGCCGCTATAACCTCGGCCATTTGCGTAATGTCTGAGGTGATGGAGCTGCCGGCTTCTATGGTGTCGCCGGGTGCAAGCACATCCGATTCGTTGCTTCCGCCCAATATCTCAACGGCTTTAAGACCTGTTATTCCCAGGGATATGATGTCGGCTCTGGAATCTTCTTTGATAGGGGTGTCGTGTTGCAATTGAAGCTCAACAACTACGCTGGTAATGTCTCTTGGATTGATTTGAATGTCGGAGATGGTACCCACCTTTATGCCCAGGTATTTTACCGAACTGCCCACTTCCATGCCGTTTACCGATATGTTGCGATATTCGACGTAATAGGTGTCGGTTTTCTCAAAAAGCTGGCGGGCTGTAAAATATATGATCAAAAAGACCAACACGGAGGCGCTTACCACGATAAAAATTCCCAGTCGTATTTTCTGATTGCGGGTTTTCATTCAAGAGGTTTTTGATGGTTTGGTTGAGTATGCCTGTCGCAAAAGGGTGCCATTTTTTATTTTTTAAATATACGTTATTTTTTGGATTTATTTTTCATCTTTTACCTCAACTTCATTTTTAAGAGGCCGGTTGTGTTTAAAATCGAGTATATTGTCGATGGTTGTTTTGGCTATTTGTTCCAAAGCTTCATGTGTAAAGAAGGCCTGATGGGCTGTTATCAGTACGTTGGGAAATGACATCAGTCTCATAATCAGTTCGTCCTGAATGATGTTCTCGGACAGGTCATTAAAAAACAGACCCTCTTCCTGCTCGTAAACATCTATTCCCAGGTACCCAATCTTTTTTTTCTTCAATCCCTTAATGGCATCCTTGGTATTTATCAGAGCACCCCGGCTGGTATTGATAATCATAACTCCATCTTTTTTATTGAAGGGTTCAAAAAAATCACGGTCGTATGATTTGGTGTTGAAAAATGCAATTTTCATGATGTTCGGGTTTTAGTGTAAAATCAATGTAGTGTATCTTACTTCAACCAAACAGAGGGAGGTTATGTTCAAGAGTTTAAAAACAGGGGGAGGGAAAATAAGGGTGCGCAGCCGCCCTTATTTTCCCTCCCCCTAACTTTGAAAACCATCCTAATCACCCTATTCAGGTCTAATCTTCGGCGGATTCTCTTTCGTAGTCGGCCAGCAGTTGCTCCTGAACTTCGGCGGGCACCTTGTCGTACTTATTAAACTTCATGGTATAAAAGGCACGGCCTCCGGTAATTGAACTTAGCGAGGTGGAGTATTTATTCATCTCTTTAAGAGGGACTTTGGCCTTGATTACTTCAAAGCCTTTTTCACTGTTCATTCCCTCAATAATGGCTCTGCGGCCCTGCAGGTCGCCCATCACATCTCCCATCCGGTCGGAGGGCACTCTTATTTCCACATCGTATATGGGTTCGAGTATTTTTGGGGATGCCTCTTTAAAAGCCTGGCTAAAGGCGTGCCTTCCGGCCAGTTTAAAGCTTATCTCGTTGGAGTCGACGGGGTGCATCTTACCATCGTACACGCACACGCGAATGTCGCGGGCATAGGAACCTGTGAGTGGGCCTTCTTCCATTTTTTCCATCAGGCCTTTTAGGATGGCCGGCATAAAGCGGTTGTCGATGGCGCCTCCTACTATGCAGTTGCAGTACACCAGCTTGCCTCCCCAGGGCAGGGAAATTTCCTCGGTATTTCGGGGGTTTACCTTAAACTCCTGTGTTCCAAACTTGTAGAGTGCGGGGGGCGGCATATCCTCAAAGTAGGGTTCGATAATAAGATGTACTTCACCAAATTGGCCGGCCCCGCCCGATTGTTTTTTGTGACGGTAATCGGCCCGCGCCTGGCGGGTGATGGTTTCGCGGTAGGGAATGCGCGGGGTGAGGAACTCAATGGCCACTTTGTCGTTGTTCTCCATACGCCACTTCATGGTGTTGAGGTGAAACTCACCTTGCCCGTGCACCAGCACCTGCTTCAGCTCTTTGGAGTATTCCACTATAAGGGTTGGGTCCTCTTCGTGCATGCGCTGAAGTATTTCGCCCATTTTTTCATCATCGCCCTCGTTAATGGGTTTAATGGCTGTGCGGAATTTGGGTGCGGGGTACTCTATGGGACTGAAAATGTACTCGCATCCCTTGGTGTTGAGGGTGTGATTGGTCTTGGTTTCCTTGAGCTTTACGGTGGCTCCAATGTCCCCTGCATCCAGCTCAGGCACCTTATGGCGGGTATTTCCGGCAACGCAGTAAAGTTGCGACAGGCGCTCTTTGGCGCCGCGATTCATGTTCACCAGGTCCATGCCTTCGGCTACTTTGCCGGACATCACCTTAAAAAAGCTGACCTCCCCCAGGTGGGGCTCAACGCTGGTTTTAAAAACAAAGATGGAAGCCGGTCCATTGGGGTCGCAGCTTACCTCTACGCCATTTGCGGTTTTTATGGGCGGCATTTGCGACACCAGAGGCACAATGTTGCCCAAAAACTCCATGAGTCGGCGCACACCCATGTCCTTCAAGGCCGACACACAAAATACCGGAAACAGGTCGCGGCTGGTAAGGCCTTTGCGAATGCCCCGGCGCATCTCTTCTTCATCCAGGGTGCCTTTGTCGAAGAAGAGTTCCATTAAATTTTCATCGTTTTCAGCCGCCGACTCAACCAGCGCGTTGTGAAGTTCTTCGGCGCGCTCTTTTTCACTGTCGGGGATATCTAATACCTCAGGCTCTCCACCATTGGCGCCCCATTTATACATCTTTAGTTTAAGCACATCAATCACCGCATCAAATCCGGCCCCCTCATTTACAGGATATTGCACAATGGTAACCTTTCGTCCGAAAGCTTCACGCGCCGATTCCATAGTGGTTTCAAAGTTGGCTTTGTCGTGGTCGAGTTGGTTTACCACAAAAATAACCGGTTTGCGGGCAT
>JACDJC010003747.1_pt1 | contig 10806 bp, 11 predicted proteins | sample 7454191 | NCBI WGS metagenome assembly JACDJC01 (sample SAMN14253291, study PRJNA609438) | sludge metagenome | isolation source: sludge after 25d culture with pyrite and EDTA | collected 2018-12-20
CATGCGCAGCCCGGCCGCCGCGGGCGCGCGCGGCGCCGCGCCGGCATGGGCCAGTTCGAATGCGACCTGCACGGGGCGGTCGTACCACTCGCTGGCCAGTTGCTCGATCTGATGCGAAAAGTTCTTGCGCACCCAGTCGAGCTTGAAACGATTGGGCGCGGAAACCCGCAGCACCGCCTGGGCCTCGTCGAAGGCCAGCGGTACCAAAGGTCGTATCCAGGCGCTGATTTGTTGAGGAGGTAGCTCCTGCTCCAGCCTCTGGACGCAGGTCTGCCAGAATTCGTTCATGTCCACCACTTCAGTAAACCTCGATTCTACCCTGTCGGAGGGGTAGTTATCCACAGGCATGGCGGCCGTGCGCCCGCGCGTTTACGCTAACCGTTTGACTAAACTGAAAAAATTTGATGAAATGGCGGGCTGATCACCGAATTTTCTACGCCGGGGCATGCAAGACCCGCCTTTGGCAGCTCTTTTACTTTGGATCATCCATGAAACGCACTTTCCAACCCTCAGTTACCCGCCGCAAGCGTACCCACGGTTTTCGCGTCCGCATGAAGACGCGTGGCGGGCGCGCCGTGATCAATGCACGCCGCGCCAAGGGCCGCAAGCAACTGGCTGTTTAAGCCCGACGCGAGCCCAGCGCCGGCTGGCAGGCCCATGGCCGATGCAACAGCCTCGATGCGTGCCACGTTTCCTCCCAAGGCACGCCTGCACCGCCCCTCGGAATACGCCTCAGCCCTGAAAGGCCGGCGTCTTGCCAGAGGGGCGTTGTTCGTCGTCACCACGCCCAGGGTCGACCCCGCCGGCCCGCCCCCCGAATGCGCCCGGCTGGGGCTCGTGATTGCAAAACGCCATGCCGCGCGGTCGGTCACCCGCAACGCGATCAAGCGGGTCATCCGCGAAGCCTTCCGGCTGAAGCGCCATGAACTGCCGCCCCGCGATCTGGTGTTCCGCTTGCATGCCAAAGTACAGGCCTGCTCCCTGGCAGACCTCAAGCAAAGGGTCCGCACCGAAGTCGATGCGCTGCTCGACCAAAGCAAACGATGATCCGCGCGCTGCTCACCGCCCCCATCCGCTTCTATCGCTACTTCATCAGTCCGTGGCTGGGCATGAACTGCCGCTACACGCCAAGCTGTTCCGCCTACGCGATAGAAGCCATCGAAACACATGGGGCGCTCAAGGGTTCATGGCTTGCGCTGCGCCGTATTTCCCGTTGCCATCCCTGGCACCCCGGCGGCCACGACCCCGTGCCAGGGCGGCGGCACAAGCACCGGTAGGCGCGGATTCGTCCGCGCCGGCCGTATTTGCCCGCCCCGTGGCGGGCGGAGCTACGTTAAACTGTTGGGCTTTTGCCCGGCTTTAACCTGAAAAATAGGCCTTATGGATATCCGACGCACCATCCTCTGGATGATCTTATCTTTTTCGCTGTTGTTGCTGTGGAACAACTGGCAAGTGCACAACGGCAACCCGTCGCTTTTCGGCACCAGCCCCGCGGCGACCCAGCAGGCCGCCCCCGCCCAGACCGCCCAGGCACCCGCCGACACCAGCGTGCCTACGGCGGCGGCGCCCGCGGCCGGCACGCCGGCGCCCATCGCCGCGGACAGCACCGTGCCGGCCAACAATGGCCAGCCGGCAAGCGCTTCGGAAAAAGTCCACGTCAAGACGGACGTCTACGACCTGACTTTCGACACCATGGGCGCGCAGCTGATCAAGGCGGAATTGCTGAACTACGCCGCGCCGGACGACAAGAACCAGCGCATGGTCTTGCTGGACAACTCGGCGAACTCGGTCTATGTGGCCCAGACCGGCGTCGTGGGCGCGCCCAACGGCCAGTCCTATCCCACCCACCTGACTCCGTTCAAGCTGGTGTCCACGGACCATACCTTGGCCGGCGACACCCTCAAGGTCGTGTTCGAATCCGAATCCGGCGGCGTGAAGGTCACCAAGACCTATACGCTGCACAAGGGCCGCTACGATATCGACGTCCAGCACACCATCCAGAACCAGGGCGACGCGCCGGTGTCGCCTTCGCTCTATCTGCAGCTCACGCGCGACGGCAACGACCCGGGCGACACGTCGGCGTTCTACAGCACCTTCACCGGCCCGGCCCTGTATTCCGCCGAAGCCAAGTTCCAGAAGATCACCTTCTCCGACATCGACAAGGGCAAGTCCAACTACGTCAAGCAGGCGGACAACGGCTGGATCGGCATGGTCCAGCACTATTTCGCCACGGCCTGGGTGCCCACGGAAAGCAAGCCGCGCCACAACGAGGCGCTGCGCCTGTCCAACAACCTGTACGCCATACGCGCCATCGAGGGCGTGGGCACCATCCAGCCCGGCCAGCAGGTCACGGTCGATTCGCACCTGTGGGTGGGCCCGCAGGACCAGCGCGCCATGAGCGAACTGGCGCCCGGCCTGGAGCTCGTGGTCGACTACGGCTGGCTGACCATCATCGCCAAGCCGCTGTTCAAGATCATGACCTGGCTGCACGCGCTGCTCGGCAACTGGGGCTGGACCATCGTGGCCCTGACCCTGCTGATCAAGCTGGTGTTCTACCCGCTCTCGGCCGCCAGCTATCGCTCCATGGCCAAGATGAAGCAGGTGGCCCCGCGGCTGCAGGCCCTGCGCGAGAAATTCGGCGACGACAAGGCCAAGATGAACGCCGCCATGATGGAAATGTACCGGACCGAAAAAATCAACCCGCTGGGCGGCTGCCTGCCCATGGTGGTGCAGATTCCGGTGTTCATCGCGCTGTACTGGGTGCTGCTGGGCAGCGTCGAAATGCGCGGCGCCCCCTGGATCCTCTGGATCCACGACCTGGCGGCGCGCGACCCCTGGTTCATCCTGCCGGCGTTCATGATGGCCACCATGTTCCTGCAGATCAAGCTCAACCCCACGCCGCCCGACCCCACCCAGGCCCGCATCATGATGATCATGCCGCTGGTGTTCGGCGGGATGATGTTCTTCTTCCCGGCCGGCCTGGTGCTCTACTGGTGCGTGAACAACGCCGTGTCGATCGCCCAGCAGCGCTACATCATGCACAAGCTGGACAAGGAAACGGCCGCCGCCGCGCGCTGATTTCCCTCCGGCGCAAGTCCCAGGAAGCTCCCGGCCCTCGGCCGGGAGCTTTTTTTACCCCCTCCTCCTTGGGTTATTCCGGATACAAAGTGCTTTAGGCTTCATGTATTTTGGCCTTATGCTGGGCGTTGCCGGATAACAGTCGCGGCAACATGCGGCGCATGTCCGATCACCGTGCAAAAAACAACCGCTTGAAACACAAGCGCTAGGAGACACCATGAAATCTGCCACATCGCCCGCCGGGCGGCGTTCCGTCCTGTATCACGGCCTGGCCGCGGCCCTGGTCTGCGGCGCCTTGGCCGCCGCGCCAAGCTTCGCCCAGGACCCCATCAAGATCGGCTTCATCGGGACCCTGTCCGGCCCCGGCGGAGCCCTGGGCCAGGACCAGTACGACGCCTTCATGCTGGCGATCGAGCAGAAAGGCGGCAAGCTGGGCGGCGTGCCGGTCACCGTCATACGCGAAGACGACCAGCTCAAGCCCGACATCGGCGTGCAGGCCGCCACCAAGCTCTTGAAAAGCGACAACGTCGCCCTCGTCACCGGCGTGACCTTCTCGAACGTGATGATGGCCATCCACAAGCCCATCACCGACGCGGAAGTCTTCTTCATCGGCTCCAACGCCGGGCCCGCCCCCATCGCCGGCAAATCCTGCTCGCCCTTCTTCTTTTCCACGTCCTGGGACAACGACCAGCTGCACGAAGCCGGCGGCCAGCTGACCAGCGACCTGGGCTATAAAAACGTGTACGTCATGGCGGCCAACTACCAGGCCGGGCGCGACGCCGTGTCCGGCTTCAAGCGCGACTACACCGGCAAGATCGTGGACGAGGTCTACACCCAGGTCAACCAGCCCGACTACTCGGCCGAAATCGCCCAGCTGCAGGCCGCCAACCCGGACGCGGTCTATGTCTTCTACCCCGGCGGCATGGGCGTCAACTTCGTGAAGCAATACCGCCAGGCGGGCCTGCTGGGCAAGCTGCCGCTGATCTCGGTTTCCACGATCGACGGCTCCACCCTGCCGGCGCTCAAGTCGCTGGCCGTCGGCGCCATCACCAGCGCGCCTTACGCTCCCAACATCGACAATCCCCAGAACAAGCAGTTCGTCGAAGCCTTCGTCAAGGCCTACAAGCGCCAGCCTTCCATGTACGCGGCGCAGTCCTACGACGCCGCCAACCTGATCGACTCGGCGCTGTCCAAGGTGCAGGGCAAGATCACCGACAAGCAAGCCTTCCGCGCCGCCCTCAAAGCCGCCGACTTCCAATCGGTTCGCGGCCCGTTCAAGTTCGAGTCCAACCAGTTCCCGGACGCCGGCTTCTATCGCGTCGACGTCGTCGAGGGCGCGGACGGGGCCGAGCTCAAGGCGATCAGCCCCATCACCATCAAGACGCGCGCCAATTTCGCGGCGCAATGCCCCATGAAGTAAACCGCCGTTCCGCGGGCCGGTCTCGCGGCCGGCCCGCGAACACGCCACGGAGGCCTGCTTGAGCCCGACATTGTTCATCATCCAATCGCTGAACGGCCTGCAGCTGGGGGTCCTGCTTTTCCTGATGGCCGCCGGCCTGACCCTGGTCTTCGGCATCATGAACTTCGTCAATCTGGCGCACGGCTCCATGTACATGATGGGCGCGTTCTTCGCGGCCTCGCTGTACAACCACACCGGCTCCTTCCTGCTTGCCGCCCTGCTGCTCGTACCGGCCATGCTGGCGCTGGGGCTGGCGATCGAATGGATCGCCCTGCGCAAGCTGTACCAGCGCGATCACCTGGACCAGGTGCTGGCCACCTTCGGCCTCATCCTGTTCTTCAACGAGCTGGCCAGGATGATCTGGGGCGCCTCGCCCTACTATATGGAAGTGCCGGAAGCGCTCAGCGGCGCGGTCGACCTCTTCGGGGTCCGCTACCCGGCCTACCGCTTCGTCATCATCGTCAGCGGCCTGCTGGTCGCCCTGGGGTGCTACCTGCTGATCCACCGCACGCGGGTGGGCATGCTCATCCGCGCGGGCGCCACCCATCGCGACATGGTGGGGGTGCTGGGCGTCAACATCGTGCTGCTCAATTCGCTGCTTTTCGCGCTGGGCGCCGTGCTCGCCGGGGTGGCCGGCCTGCTCGCCGGCCCCATCATGTCCGTCCAGGCCGGCATGGGCGAACCCATCCTGATCCTGACCATGGTGGTCATCGTCATCGGGGGAATCGGCTCCATACGCGGCGCCTTCTATGCCGCGTTGATCGTGGGCGTCGTCGACACCCTGGGCCGCACCCTGCTGCCCGCCATCCTGCGCAGCTTCCTGGAACGCAGCAGCGCCGACATCGCCGGCCCCGCCCTGGCATCCATGATGATCTACCTGCTGATGGCGCTGGTGCTGGCCGTCAAGCCCAAAGGCCTGTTCCCCGTACACAACACCTGAGCCTTCATGAATCGAGCCCCCGCCAAGCATCCCGGCCGGCCCCTCAGCTTCACCGTCAGCGCGCTGCTGCTGGCCGCGCTGGCGCTGGTGCCGCTCTACGCCGGCATGGCCGGCGACCCCTTCGCCGTCACGCTGATCACCCGCATCCTGATTTTCGCCATCGCCGCGCTGTCCCTCAACCTGATCCTGGGCTATGGCGGGCTGGTCAGCTTCGGCCATGCGCTGTTCCTGGGGCTGGGCGTGTACAGCGCCGCCATCCTGAGCTTCCACGGCATCGACAACGGCTGGCTGCAGCTGCTGGTCACCCTGGCGGCCTGCTGCCTCGTCGGCCTGCTGACCGGCAGCATCGCGCTGCGCACCAGCGGCATTTCTTTCATCATGATCACCCTGGCGTTCGCCCAGATGTTCTATTTCCTGTTCGTCAGCCTCAGCCAGTACGGCGGCGACGACGGCCTGCGGCTGGCGTCGGGCAGCAACTTCGGCGGCGTCATCCTCACCGATCCGCTCACTCTTTATGCCGTGTCCTTCGTCCTGCTCTGCCTGAGCCTCTATGGCTGCCACCGGCTGATCCATTCGCGTTTCGGCATGGTGATCCGGGCCAGCAAGAGCAATGAGCGCCGCATGCGGGCATTGGGGTATCCCACCTTCCGCTACCGGCTGGCCGTCTACGTACTGTCGGCCGCGCTCTGCGGCATCGCCGGGCTGCTCTACGGAAATCTCACCCAATTCGGCTCGCCCTCGTACATGTCGTGGACCACCTCCGGCGAACTCATCGTCATGGTCATGCTGGGCGGCATGGGCACGCTGTTCGGGCCCTTGTTCGGTTCCGTCGCCATGATTCTGACCGAGGAATGGCTGAAATCCATCACCGAGCACTGGATGGCGATTTTCGGGCCTCTCATCGTGATCGTCATCATCGGCAGCAGGCTGGGCATCGTCGGCATGCTGCAAAAGCTCGAAGCCCGGCGTGCAAGCCGGCCCGCCGCCATTGCTTCGGAGCCGCGACAGCCATGAGCCTATTGACGGTAAGCGGCCTGGTGAAGCGCTATGGCGGCCTCTTGGCCACCGACAATTTCAGCTTCGACGTGCGCCACGGCGAGATCCACGCCGTCATCGGGCCGAACGGCGCCGGCAAAAGCACGCTCATCACCCAGCTCGCGGGCGAGGTCCGCCCCGACGCGGGGCGGATCCTGCTGGACGGCCGCGACATCACGAACGAGAGCGTGGAACAGCGCAGCTTGCGCGGCATCGCGCGCTCCTATCAGATCACGTCCATATTTCCGGAATTCAGCGCCTTGCAGAACGTCATGCTGGCCGTGCAGGCGCATCAGGGACACAGCTTCCGGCTGTGGTCGCCGGTCGACACGCAGCCCGAGCTCACCGGCCCGGCGCATGAAGCCCTGGCGCGGGTCGGGCTGGAATCCCGCGCGCATGTCCCCGTCTCCGACATGGCGCATGGCGAACAACGCCAGCTCGAACTGGCCATGGTGCTGGCCGGCAAGCCCCGCCTGCTGCTGCTGGACGAGCCCATGGCCGGCATGAGCCAGGCCGAGTCCCTGCAGATGACCCGGCTTCTCCTGAGCATCAAGCAGGACTACGGCATCGTCCTGGTCGAGCACGACATGGACGCCGTCTTCAAGCTGGCCGACCGTGTCACGGTGCTGGTCTACGGGCGCGCCATCGCCAGCGGCACGCCCGCCGAGATCCGCGACAATCCCAGCGTCCGGACCGCTTATCTCGGAGACGACGAATAATGCCGAACACACTGCTGAACGTGTCGGGAATCGACGCCTTTTACGGCCCCAGCCAAGCGCTATTCGGCATGGCCTTCAGCGTGCAGGCGGGCCAGTTCGTGACCCTGCTGGGCCGCAACGGCATGGGGAAATCCACCAGCGTCAAATGCATCGTCGGGCTCATGCGGCCCAGCCGGGGCGCCATCCATTTCGACGGCCTCGACCTCATCCGGCTGCCCTCCTACAAGATCGGCCGGGCGGGCATAGGCCTGGTGCCCGAAGGCCGCCAGGTCTTCCCCAACCTGAGCGTCCACGAGAACCTGGTGGCGACGGCGCACAACCGCCAGCGCTTGCCTTCCCCCTGGACCATCGAAAGAATCTATGAATTGTTTCCGCGCCTGTCCGAGCGCTCGGGCAACCTGGGGTCCAATCTGTCGGGCGGCGAGCAGCAGATGCTGGCCATCGGCCGCGCCCTCATGACCAACCCCAAGCTGCTCATCCTGGATGAGGCCACGGAAGGGCTCGCCCCCATCATCCGGGCTGAAATCTGGAACTGCCTGGCCACCCTGAAGCAGCAGGGCCTGGCCATCATCTGCATCGACAAGAACCTGAACTCGCTGCTGCCGCTGGCAGACAGGCACTACATCGTGGAAAAAGGGCGGGTCGTGTGGGAAGGAAATTCGCATGAGCTCGGCGCCCAGCGCCGGCAGCTCCAGGCCTACATGGGCGTGTGAGGGCCCGTGGGGCCGGCCCGCACGGCGCCGGCCTTGAAGCGGTTCCCTCCCGCCATCCCGCAAGCTTCAATCCAGCGAGATCTTCTGGTCCCGGATCAGCTTGTGCCAGCGCTGCACTTCCACCTGAATCAGATCGGCGTACTGTTTTGGCGTGCTGCCCACGGGTTCGATGCCGAAGTCGACCAACTTTTGGCGGATGTCCGGCTCCTGCAGGGCGGCAGCCACTTGCTGCTGAAGCGCGGACACCGCTTCGGGAGGCGTACCCGCAGGGGCGACGATGCCAACTTGCGCGGCGGCTTCGACGTTCCCGTATCCCAGCTCGGCGAATGTGGGCACGTCGGGCAGCTGCGGCAGCCGAGTCGGGTTGGCCACGGCCAGGGGCCGCACTTTGCCGCCCTTGATGAAGCCGGCGCCGGCCGCAAGGTCCACCATCATGGCCGCCACCTGGCCACCCGCCAAGTCAGCCAGCGCCGGCGCGGCGCCCTTGTAAGGAATATGCACCATGTGCAGGCCCGCGTGGACCTTGAGCAGTTCCATTGCCAGGTGGTGCGGGCTGCCGGCGCCGGCGGACCCGTAGTTGAGCTCTCCGGGCTGAGCCTTGGCCCGGGCGATGAGATCCCCGGCATCCTTGATGTCCGACGACTGTCCCACGGCGAGAATCATCGGGAACTTGCCCATCAGAGTGACGGGCGCCAGGTCTGTGTCCGGGTTGTACGTCAGCTTCGCGTACAGCGCCGAGTTGAACACCATCGTTCCGTTGTCGGCCGAAAGAAAGGTGTAGCCATCGGCGGGCGAGCGCGCGACATCCACGGCTGCGATCGCCGTATTGCCGCCTGGCTTGTTCTCGACGACCACCGATTGGCCGGTCTGTTTCGACAGCTGCTGGCCAATGGTCCGCGCCAGGAAATCCGAGCCTCCTCCGGCGGAATAAGGGACGACCCAACGTAGCGGCTTGGCGGGATAGCTATGGGCGTGAACGGTTCCCGCGCAAGTGAGAACAAGGGCGGCGGCCAGCCAACGGGTTGCGAATCGGCGGTTTATCATGGGACTCCTGGGATATTTTCAAATTTTCAGCACAAATTCTTGATCGAAATCATATTACGCAATGCGTAAAGTCAAAATCTCGTACATTCCCTGATGCCATTGCGTGCGAACTATGCTATGACTGCCCCTCCCAGTGACCGACACCCATGCGAACTATGACCTCCCCTGCCAATGACCGACGCCAACGGGTTCAGGCTGCTGAAACCGGCTTGGCCATCCTCAAGGCGCTTACGCGCCTGGGCGGCGCCGCGAGCCTCACTGCGATCGGCAACGAAGTGGGGGAAAGCACCGCCAAGGTGCACCGTTACCTCGCCAGTTTCGTGCAGGAAGGCTTCGTCGTTCAAAATCCCCAGACGCTCCAATACCATCTGGGCACCGAATCCATCCGCCTGGGTTTGGCCGCATTGCGCCAATGCGACCCGGTGCGCTTGGGCGAAGGCGCGCTGCTGCGCATGCGCGAGTCCTTGGAGACCACCTGCTTCATCGCCGTGATGGGGAACATCGGCCCCACCGTACTGCGCATGGAGGAACCTCCTCTGCCGGTGACCGTGAACATTCGGCCTAGTTCGGTGCTGCCGCTGCTGTGGTCGGCAACCGGCCAAGTGTTTCTCGCCTTCACCGATAACGCGGACATCCAACAGCGTGCCCGGCAGGAGTATGCGGCGGGTTCGGCGGACCAGCGCGCGCTGATACCCGATGGGCCACAAGCCATCGCGGCCCTGTGCGGCACGGTGCGCGCCCAAGGCTGCGCCATCGTGCGCGACATGCTGTTGCGCGGAATCTCCGCGGTCTCGGCCCCGATCTTCGACGCGAACGGCCATGTGAGCGCCGTCCTGACCGCGCTGGGGGCGAGCAGCGGCTTTGACTTCCGGCTTGACGGCAAAGTCTGTTCGCAGATCATCGGCGAAGCGGCGAGCATCAGCGCAGCGATGGGTTACTTGTCCAGCTGACGATCTCGATCGACCACCACGCGGGTTTCCTCCATGCGCGGGTGAGACTTCTTCACTTTCTACGCTTTGCGTAATAGAATTACGCATTATTAGATTTTGGAGACCCCCAGCATGAACACGTCCACGCACCCGAGCGCGTCCCGTTGCCCCATCGATCACCGAGCGCAGGCAACTCTGCCCGGACCGAACGGATGCCCCGTCAGCAGCAACGCCGCCGCGTTCAATCCGTTCGAACCCGCCTACATGGAGGCGCCGGCGGAGTACTTGCGCTGGTCGCGCGAGCAGGAGCCCGTGTTCTGGAGCCCTCAGCTGGGCTACTGGGTCGTCACGCGCTATGAGGACGTGAAGGCGGTATTCCGCGACAACATCCTCTTTTCGCCCGCGAACGCACTCGAAAAGATCACCCCGGCGACTCCCGAGGTGACGCAGGTCCTTCAGCGCTATGGCTACGCGATGAACCGGACGATGGTGAACGAAGACGAGCCCGACCACATGGAGCGCCGGCGCCTGCTCACGGATGCTTTCCTTCCCGAGCGGCTCGTCGCCTACGAGCCGATGGTCCGGGCGCTGGCGCGGCAGTACATGGACCGCTTCATCGACAAGGGGCGCGCCGAACTGGTAAGCGAGATGTTCTATGAGATCCCGTTGAACATCGCGCTCAAGTTTCTCGGCGTGCCGGACGATGGCGCAGAGCAGCTGCGCCAGTTCGCCGTGGCGCACACCCTCAATACCTGGGGCCGTCCCACGCCACAGGAACAACTCCAGATCGCCGAGAATGTGGGCCGCTTCTGGCAGACCGCGCAGAGCATCCTGGACGACATGCGCAAGCGTCCCGATGGCGAAGGCTGGATGTACGAGACCATCCGCC
>JACDJC010003750.1_pt1 | contig 10798 bp, 6 predicted proteins | sample 7454191 | NCBI WGS metagenome assembly JACDJC01 (sample SAMN14253291, study PRJNA609438) | sludge metagenome | isolation source: sludge after 25d culture with pyrite and EDTA | collected 2018-12-20
CGCGGTGCGCGCCGAGGACCTCGAGCGCACCAAGACCCAGATGATCGCCCAGGCGGTCTACGCGCAGGACAGCCAGACCACGCTGGCGCGCTGGTACGGCGCCGCGGTCACCGTCGGCCTTAGCGTCGACGACATCCGCGCCTGGCCCGACCGCATCCGTGCCGTCACCGCCGAGCAGGTGCGCGACGCCGCGCGGACCTGGCTCGACAGAAAGCGCTCGGTCACCGGCTATCTGGTCAAGGAAGCCCCCGCAGCCAAGCGCGAGGAAAAACGCTCGTGATGCCGCTCCGCTCCCTGCTCGCGCGCCTTGCCGGCGCGTGCCTGGTCGCCGCCGCGCTCTGCGCGGGGCCGATGCCCGCCTTCGCCGCGTCGAAGGTCCAGCGGCTGGTATCGCCGGGCGGCATCGAGGCGTGGTTCGTGCAGGACGCCACCGTGCCGCTGGTGGCGATGGAATACGCCTTCGCGGGCGGCTCGGCGCAGGACCCCGCCGACAAGCCCGGCCTCGGCTCCTTCACCGCCAACATGCTCGACGAGGGCGCGGGCGATCTCGATTCGAAGTCGTTCCACGAGCGGCTGGAGCGCCGCGCCATCGAGATGAACTTCACGGTCTCCCGCGACTATCTGCGCGGCTCGATGCGTATGCTGAAGGAGCACCGCGACGAGGCGTTCGGCCTGCTGCGGCTGGCGCTGAGCGCGCCGCGCTTCGACGCCGAGCCGCTGGAGCGCATCCGCGCGCAGATGCTGTCGAACCTGCGCCGCGAGAGCACCAACCCGGTGTCGATCGCCGGACGCCGCTTCTGGGAGGAGGCCTATGGCAGCCACCCCTATGGGCGGCCGCCGAACGGCACGCTGGAGAGCCTGCCCGCCCTCACCGCCGCCGACCTCAAGGACTATGCGCGGCGCGTCATCGCGAAGGATACGCTGCGCATCGCCGTGGTCGGCGACATCGACGCGGAGGCGCTCGGTAGACTGCTCGATACCGCGTTCGGCGCGCTGCCGGCGAAGGCCGAGCTCGTCCCCGTCCCCGACGCCGTGTTCGCGAAGCTGCCGCGGCAGGCGTCCGCCACGCTCGACGTGCCGCAGACCTCGATCTATTTCGGCGCGCCGGCGCCGCTGCGCGGCGACCCCGACTTCATGGCGGCGTACATCGTCAACCACATCCTCGGCGGCGGCACGCTGTCGACGCGCCTCTACAAGGAGGTGCGCGAGAAGCGCGGCCTCGTCTACTCGGTGTCGGAGTCGCTGATCTGGATGAAGAAGGGGGCGCTGTTCGCCGGCGCCACCGCGAGCCGCGCCGACAAGGCGGCGGAGACGCGCGAGACGATCGCCGCGGAGCTTTCGCGCATGGGCCGCGAGGGTCCGACGCAGAAGGAGCTCGACGAGGCGAAGTCCTTCCTCAAGGGCTCGCAGATGCTCGCGCTCGACACCTCCTCGAAATTCGCCAGCGCGCTGTTGCAGTACCAGACCGACGGCCTCGGCATCGACTACATCGAACGCCGCAACGGCCTGGTCGACGCGGTGACGCTGGAGGACGCCCGGCGCGTCGCCGGCCGCGTCTGGGGCCAGGGCCTGCTCAGCGTCAGCGTCGGCCGCGCGCCGCAGGCCTCCACCCAGCCCGCGAAATAGCGCCTTACCCGAACAGCGGCGTGCCGGGCACGAAGGCGTCGAACGCCGCCCAGAACTGCTGGCGATAGCGGTCCTGCTCCTGCAGGATCTCGTGCCTGGCGCCGGCGATCACCAGATGCGAGCCGGCGCGCAGGTGATAGGCGAACTCCTCGATGGCCGGCGTCGAGACGACGGTGTCGTTGCCCGCCGCCAGCATCAGGATCGGCAGGCGGATGCGCGAGGGATAGCTCACCTCCCGAAACGTCATCATCGTCCGGAACGCGGCGTCCGCCCACGCCACCGTCGGCGAGGCGATGCCGAGCGTCGGATCTTCCGCATAGATCGCGGCGTTGCGCGCGTAGCGCACCGGGTCCGACGTCAGCTGATTGTCGACGAAGCTGTCGGTGCCGGTCAGCGCGCTGGTGCCGCCGGGCACGTAGCGGCCGCCGAGGCCGAGCCAGCGCAGGCCGCGGACCAGCATGCGTGTCGGCAGCTTCGTGCTGAAGCCCGGCAGATCGATCATCGGCGCCGACAGCACGATACGATCGAACCAGCGCCTGCGGGCGTAGGCGACGCGCAGCATCACCGCGCCGCCCATGGAATGGGCCAGCGCGAAATAGGGCGGCGGGCAGTCCGGCAGCACCACCTGATGGACGAAGGTCTCCACGTCGGTCTCGAAGTCGGAAAAGTTGCGGACATAGCCCTTGCGCGGATCGCGCAACTGCCGCGACGAGTGACCCTGGCCGCGCCAGTCGATCATCGCCACCGCGAAGCCGCGCGCGCGCAGCTCGCGTACCGTCTCGAAATATTTCTCGATGCACTCGCCGCGCCCGGTGAAGACGCAGACCGTGCCCTTGCGGCCGGCCGGCGGCTGCCAGCGGGCGAAGCGCAAGTCCGCTCCGTCCGGCGTCCTGATGAGGCCGCTCACGACGTTATCGGGCACGGGATTGGCGGGAATGGACAGGAGCGTCATGGGCGGGATCGCAGGGTTTCCGGGAGCGTAAATTATTCCGCTCTCTCATGCCCGGCCGGGCGCCGCGCATCCACACCAAAAATCGCCGCCGGTCCGGCCGGACCGGCCCTTGAAAGCCGCCCCACCCCGCCCATATCGGCTTCGTGCAGGCCAAAACGGCTGCACGCAGAACGAAAACCCGGCCCGATGGCGGGTTGTCTGCTCTTGGCAAGATCTTGGCAAAGAGCGGCGCGTTGTGCTCGCGAAACGTTCCGGACGTCGCCTGCGACGCCGGCGTGACGCCTCACGAACGCGCTGGTCGCTCAATTGGAGGACTATCATGCGTCAGTTCGATCTCACCCCGTTCTATCGTTCCACCGTCGGCTTCGACCGCCTGTTCTCGCTGCTTGACCAGGTCAACGGCGACGGCTCGCCGGGCTATCCGCCCTACAACATCGAGCGCACCGGCGAGAACAATTTCCGCATCACCGTTGCGGTCTCCGGCTTCTCGCAGAACGAGATTTCGATCGTCGCCAAGGAGAACACCTTGACGATCAAGGGCGAGAAGGTCGCCAACGAGAACAGCCAGAACACCGAAGTGCTCTACCGCGGCATCGCCTCGCGGGCGTTCGAGCGCCAGTTCCAGCTTGCCGACTTCGTGCAGGTGAAGAACGCCACGCTCGAGAACGGCTTGCTCCATGTCGATCTCGTCCGCGAGATTCCCGAGGCGAAGAAGCCCCGCCAGATCCCGATCGGCACCGCGGCCCCGGCGCCGCAGGTAACCGAGGACAAGGCGGCCGCCTGAGCCCCGTTCGATCTCCAGGCTTGCGCAAGCGCCCCGGTGCCCCGGGGCGCTTTTTTGTGCGAGATTGCCGGCAAGCCCCCCGAACCTTCCGGCAGGATGCCGACAGAGACAGCATGTCCCGCGCCTTCTCGCCGCTCGCCGCCTTCCATGATCGCCTCGTCCCCATCGCGCTCGCCGGCGTCCTGACGCTGGGGCTCGTGCTGTGGTTTGCCATCGGCGGCCAGACCACCCGGGTCCGTTATCTCGGGCCCGGGCCGGCTTGGTCGGTCGACGGCCTCGCCTACCCCGACTTCGATCCGCCCGCACCCTATGCGATGGAGCGCGCGGTCCTCGCCACCATGAAGGCCGGCTGCCGCTACGACATCAGCTACACCGTTAATTCGGGGCGGCAGCGCACGCCGCGGACGCGGACGGTCCGCTCCGCAACGCCGGTGGATTGTCCGTAAAGCCCGCAAGGCCATCCGGGAACCTGGAGCCGGGGAGCCGCGGCAGCAGCGGCACCCCACCGACCACTGAAAGGCGCCAGGGGGATGCGGCCTCCGGCCGGTCCTCCATCTGGATGGTGACAGAGGACTCCCAAGCGCTTGTGTGATAGGTAAAAGTTTGGCAGTCTGGAGTTTAGGACAGTAATACTGTCCCAATTCCCGGCCGATTCCGGTCCGGCGCGATGCCGCCGAGGACCGGGCAGACCAGATTGTCTGTCGGCAGCGGCGCGGGCGAATTGCGATTTCTAAAGTGAGGCTCGTCAGGGCGCGAGCGGTGGTCTCGACTGTACCGCCAACGCCGAAGGTGTGGCCAAAACGGACAAAACTAGACGGCCTCTAAAGAAGCGTTGAGGGCAACATGAGCGGGTCAGGCGACGTGCGCGGCAACATCGGGATGGTTTCGCTGGCGGCGGACCCGGCCGAAAAACCGCGCGAGCACAACGGACGCCCGCCGGCCGAAGGCCTCTACGATCCGTCGCTGGAAAAGGATTCCTGCGGCGTCGGCTTCATCGCCAACATCAAGGGCCGCAAGTCGCACCAGATCGTCTCCGACGCGCTCTCGATCCTGTGCAACCTCGAGCACCGCGGCGCCGTCGGCGCCGATCCGCGCGCCGGCGACGGCGCCGGCATCCTCGTGCAAATTCCGCACGCCTTTTTCGCGCGCAAGGCGAAGGAGGCCGGCTTCGAGCTGCCGGAGCCCGGCCGCTACGCGGTCGGCGCGCTGTTCATGCCGCGAGATCCGTCGTGGCGCGAGGTCATCAAGAGCATCATCGCCGACAAGACCAAGTCCGAGGGCCTCGCCCTGCTCGGCTGGCGCGACGTGCCGACCGACAATTCCTCGCTCGGCGAGACGGTGAAGCCGACCGAGCCCCATCACATGCAGGTCTTCATCGGCTGCGGCGACGGCGTCGATCAGGACGAGTTCGAGCGCCGGCTCTACATCCTGCGCAAGGTGATCTCCAACGCCATCTACCAGCGCCGCCAGCGCGCGCTCGCCGGCTACTATCCGGTGTCGATCTCGTGCCGCACCGTGGTCTACAAGGGCATGTTCCTCGCCGACCAGCTCGGCAAGTACTACCCCGATCTCCACGAGCCGGACTTCGAGTCGGCGCGGGCGCTGGTGCACCAGCGTTTCTCCACCAACACCTTCCCGACCTGGTCGCTGGCGCACCCCTACCGCATGATCGCGCACAACGGCGAGATCAACACGTTGCGCGGCAACGTCAACTGGATGGCCGCGCGCCAGGCGTCGGTGTCCTCGCCGCTTTACGGCAACGACATCGAGAAGCTGTGGCCGATCTCCTACGAGGGACAATCGGACACCGCCTGCTTCGACAACGCCCTCGAATTCCTGGTGCAGGGCGGCTACTCGCTGCCGCACGCCGTGATGATGATGATTCCGGAGGCGTGGACCGGCAACCCGCTGATGGACGAGGAGCGCCGCGCCTTCTACGAATATCACACCGCGCTGATGGAGCCGTGGGACGGCCCCGCCGCCATCGCCTTCACCGACGGCCGCCAGATCGGCGCCACGCTCGACCGCAACGGCCTGCGCCCGGCGCGCTATCTCGTCACCAAGGACGACCGCATCGTCATGGCCTCGGAGATGGGCGTGCTGGCGATCCCGGAAGACCAGATCATCACCAAGTGGCGGCTCCAGCCGGGCAAGATGCTGCTGGTCGACCTCGAGCAGGGCCGGCTCATTCCCGACGGCGAGATCAAGGCGCAGCTCGCCAACAGCCATCCTTATCGCGAATGGCTCGACCGCACCCAGATCGTGCTCGAGGACATGCCGGATGCGCCGGCGACGACGCCGGGGCGCCCCAACCTGTCGCTGCTCGACCGCCAGCAGGCGTTCGGCTATTCGCAGGAGGACCTCGCCGTCCTGATGGCGCCGATGGCGGCCACCGGCGAGGAAGCCGCCGGCTCGATGGGCACCGACACGCCGCTGTCGGCGCTCTCCAGCAAGTCGAAGTCGCTGTTCACCTACTTCAAGCAGAACTTCGCGCAGGTCACCAACCCGCCGATCGATCCGATCCGCGAAGAGCTGGTGATGAGCCTTCTCTCGATCATCGGCCCGCGCCCGAACCTGTTCGACCTCGAGGGCCTGTCGCGCACCAAGCGGCTCGAGGTGCGCCAGCCGATCCTCACCGACGCCGACCTCGAGAAGATCCGCTCGATCTCGGACGTCCCCGACAACCACTTCAGGTCGCGCGAGATCGACACCACCTTCCACGCCGGCCTCGGCGCCGCGGGCATGGAGCAGGTGCTCGACGAGATGTGCGGCCGCGCCGAAGCCGCGGTGCGCGAGGGCGTCAACATCATCATCCTGTCCGACCGCGCCGCCGGGCCGGACCGCATTCCGATGCCGTCGCTGCTCGCCTGCGCCGCCGTGCATCACCACCTGATCCGCACCGGGCTTCGCACCTCGGTCGGCCTGGTGGTCGAATCCGGCGAGCCGCGCGAGGTGCACCACTTCGCCTGCCTCGCCGGCTACGGCGCCGAGGCGATCAATCCCTATCTGGCGTTCGAGTCCATCATCGCCATGAAGGATGAGCTGCCGGCCAAGCTCGAGGACAAGGAGCTGGTCAAGCGCTACATCAAGTCGATCGGCAAGGGCCTGCTCAAGGTGATGTCGAAGATGGGCATCTCCACCTACGAGTCCTATTGCGGCGCGCAGATCTTCGACGCCGTCGGCCTCAAGGCGGACTTCGTCGCCAAGTATTTCACCGGCACGCATACCCGCATCGAGGGCGTCGGCCTCGCCGAGATCGCCGAGGAAACCGCGCGCCGCCACTCCGAAGCCTTCGGCAACGCCGAAATCTACAAGACCGCGCTCGACGTCGGCGGCGAATACGCCTTCCGCAGCCGCGGCGAGGACCACGCCTGGACCGCGGAATCGGTATCGCTCTTGCAGCACGCGGTGCGCGGCAACTCGCAGGAGCGCTACCGCGCCTTCGCCAAGACCCTCAACGAGCAGTCCGAGCGCCTGTTGACTCTGCGCGGCCTGTTCCGCCTCAAGAGCGCCGAGAACGACGGCCGCAAGCCTGTCGCCCTCGACGAGGTCGAGCCGGCCAAGGAGATCGTCAAGCGCTTCGCCACCGGCGCGATGTCGTTCGGCTCCATTTCCCGTGAAGCGCACACCACGCTGGCGATCGCGATGAACCGCATCGGCGGCAAGTCGAACACCGGCGAAGGCGGCGAGGAGGCCGACCGCTTCAAGCCGATGGCCAACGGCGACTCGATGCGCTCGGCCATCAAGCAGGTGGCGTCCGGCCGTTTCGGCGTGACGACGGAATACCTCGTCAACTCCGACATGATGCAGATCAAGATGGCGCAGGGCGCCAAGCCCGGCGAGGGCGGCCAGTTGCCCGGCCACAAGGTCGACGCCACCATCGCCCGCGTGCGCCACTCGACGCCCGGCGTCGGCCTGATCTCGCCGCCGCCGCATCACGACATCTATTCGATCGAGGATCTCGCCCAGCTCATCTACGACCTGAAGAACGTCAATCCCGACGGTCAGGTCTCGGTGAAGCTCGTCTCCGAGATCGGGGTGGGCACCGTCGCCGCCGGCGTCGCCAAGGCGCGCGCCGACCACGTCACCATCTCCGGCTTCGAGGGCGGCACCGGCGCCTCCCCCCTCACCTCCATCAAGCATGCCGGCTCGCCGTGGGAGATCGGCATCGCCGAGACCCATCAGACGCTGGTGCGCGAGCGGCTGCGCAGCCGCATCGTGGTGCAGGTCGACGGCGGCTTCCGCACCGGCCGCGACGTGGTGATCGGCGCGCTGCTCGGGGCCGACGAGATGGGCTTCGCCACCGCGCCGCTGATCGCGGCCGGCTGCATCATGATGCGCAAGTGCCACCTCAACACCTGCCCGGTGGGGGTGGCGACCCAGGACCCGGTGCTGCGCAAGCGCTTCACCGGCCAGCCCGAGCACGTCATCAACTTCTTCTTCTTCGTCGCCGAGGAAGTGCGCGAGATCATGGCCGCGATGGGCTTCCGCAAGTTCGAGGAGATGGTCGGCCAGACCCAGATGCTCGACCAGACCCGCCTGGTGGCGCACTGGAAGGCCAAGGGCCTCGACTTCTCCAAGCTGTTCTACAAGCAGCAGGCGGCGCCCGGGCAAACCATCTACCACTCGGAAGCGCAGGACCATCACCTCGAGAACGTGCTCGACCGCAAGCTGATCGCGCAGGCGCAGCCCGCGATCGACCGCGGCGCGCCCGTGCGGATCGAGGCCGAGATCCACAACACCGACCGCAGCGCGGGCGCGATGCTGTCCGGCTTCGTCGCCAAGACCTACGGCCACGAGGGCCTGCCGCACGACACCATCCATGTCAGCCTCAAGGGCACCGCAGGCCAGGCGTTCGGCGCGTGGCTGGCGCGCGGCATCACCCTCGACCTCGAGGGCGAGGCCAACGACTATGTCGGCAAGGGCCTGTCGGGCGGACGCATCATCGTGCGGCCGCCCCGCGACTCTGCGATCGTTCCCGAGGAGTCGATCATCGTCGGCAATACCGTGATGTACGGCGCGATCGAGGGCGAGTGCTATTTCCGCGGCGTCGCCGGGGAGCGCTTCGCCGTGCGCAATTCCGGCGCCGTCGCCGTGGTCGAGGGCGCGGGCGACCACTGCTGCGAATACATGACCGGCGGCATCGTCGTCGTGCTGGGCCCGACCGGGCGCAACTTCGCGGCCGGCATGTCGGGCGGCGTGGCCTATGTCCTCGACGAGGACGGCGTTTTCGAGAAACGCTGCAACATGGCGATGGTCGAGCTCGAGCCGGTGCTGTCGGAGGAGATGGTCAACGCCAACGCGTTCCATCAGTCCGGCGACCTAGAGGCGCACGGCCGTGTCGACGTGTTCTCCAACCTGCTCGGCGAGGACATCGAACGGCTGCACGTCCTGATCACGCGGCACGCCAAGCTGACGGGTTCGGCCCGCGCGCAGCACATCCTTGCGCACTGGAAGACCTATCTGCCCAGGTTCCGCAAGGTGATGCCGGTCGAATACCGCCGCGCGCTGAAGGAACTGAAATCGCGCGAACCGGAAGAACCGAAGATCGCGATCGGAGCGTAACGGACGGGAGAGTCCGGGCCTGCGCCCCGCGCGCCCGGACCATCGCAACGGAATTCAAAGGCATCAGCCCATGGGCAAGATCACAGGCTTCCTCGAGATCGACCGCAGCGACCGCAAGTACGCGCCGGTCGCCGAGCGGATCACGAACTACAAGGAATTCGTCATTCCGCTGAGCGAGAAGGACGTGCGCGACCAGGCCGCGCGCTGCATGAATTGCGGCATTCCCTATTGCCACGGCACCGGCTCGGTGGAGCCGGGCACGCCGGGCTGTCCGGTCAACAACCAGATCCCGGACTGGAACGATCTCGTCTATCACGGCGAATGGGAAGAGGCGTCGCGCAACCTGCACTCCACCAACAACTTTCCGGACTTCACCGGCCGCATCTGCCCGGCGCCGTGCGAGGCGTCCTGCACGCTGAACCTGATCGACAGCCCGGTCACCATCAAGACCATCGAATGCGCGATCGTCGACCGTGCCTGGGAGAACGGCTGGCTGCCGCCGCAGATCCCGCTGCACACCACCGGCAAGAGGGTCGCCGTGGTCGGCTCGGGTCCGGCCGGCCTTGCCTGCGCGCAGCAGCTCGCCCGCGCGGGCCACGAGGTCCACGTCTTCGAGAAGCACGCCAAGGCCGGCGGCCTGCTGCGCTACGGCATTCCCGACTTCAAGATGGAGAAGCACATCATCGACCGCCGCATCCGCCAGATGGAGGCCGAGGGCGTGACCTTCCATTACGGCCGCGCCGTCGGCGGCACGGCGCCGGACGCGATCGATCCGAACGAGTTGCTCAAGACCTACGACGCCGTGGCGCTGACCGGCGGCGCCGAGGCGCCGCGCGACCTGCCGATTCCCGGCCGCGAGTTCGACGGCATCCACTACGCGATGGATTTCCTGCCGCAGCAGAACCGCCGCGTCGGCAACGAACCGCTCGGCGGCGTCCGCGAGATCCTCGCCAGGGGCAAGGACGTGGTGGTGATCGGCGGCGGCGACACCGGATCGGACTGCATCGGCACCTCGATCCGCCAGGGCGCTACGTCGGTGACGCAGCTCGAGATCATGCCGGAGCCGCCGGAGCGCGAGAACAAGCTGCTGACCTGGCCGAACTGGCCGCTGAAGATGCGGCTGTCGTCGAGCCAGGCGGAAGGCGCGCGGCGCGAATACGCGGTGATGACCCAGAAGTTCACCGGCGCCGACGGCAAGGTGACCGGCCTCGACTGCGTGCATGTGGACAACAAGTTCCAGCCGGTGCCGGGCAGCGAGTTCACGCTCAAGGCCGAGCTGGTGCTGCTGGCGATGGGCTTCGTGCATCCGGTGCACGAGGGCCTGCTCAAGACGCTGGGCGTCGACCTCGATCCGCGCGGCAACGTGCGCGCCGCGACCTCCGACTACAAGACCTCGCTGCCGAAGGTGTTCACCTCCGGCGACATGCGGCGCGGACAATCTCTCGTTGTCTGGGCGATCCGCGAGGGTCGCCAGTGCGCCGCCTCTATCGACCGCTTCCTGACGGGCACGACCACCCTGCCGCGGTAGGGTAGCGCGGTCAAAAAAAGCCCCGCCATCGGCGGGGCTTTTTCGTTGATGCCTTGAATCACTCGATGACGCGGATCACGCGGCGGGTGCGCGGCTCGACGATCACGCGGCGGTCGTTGACCACGGCGTAGCGGTATTCGGTGTGACTCGGCACCGGGCGCAGCTCGACATAATCGGGCAGCGGCTCGCCGACCACCACGCGCTCGCGCACCACTACGGACGGTCCGGGCAGGCCGGTGACGGCCGAAATCACCGCGGCGGGAATATCGACCGCCGTGCCGACGGCTGCGCCGACCGTGCCGCCCACCGCGCCGCCGACCGGGCCACCGATAGCGGTGCCGGC
>JACDJC010003752.1_pt1 | contig 10794 bp, 6 predicted proteins | sample 7454191 | NCBI WGS metagenome assembly JACDJC01 (sample SAMN14253291, study PRJNA609438) | sludge metagenome | isolation source: sludge after 25d culture with pyrite and EDTA | collected 2018-12-20
GCCCACAGTACTACCATCTCAGGATCGGTTGACAGCACGTCGAGCGGTTTGCTGCCGGCATGTTTGCTGCGGAAAGAGGTGTCGGCAGTCATGAGCCACGATTTGTATTCCCTGGGGTAAAACTTGCCCCAGACGCTGTTGTCCGATTCGAACGGTTTGAGGTCTGTTGGCGGGCGGTATGCATATTTGGCTTCGCTGCGTCTCTCAACAACTGATGAGGCGAGCATTCCGAGCAGGAATACGATGAGGGCTGTGGCAAAGAACAGGAGCCAGCCTGCCCACGGTTTTTCCGAGATGAATTCCCTTATGGACATAGGTTACGGTTTATAGGTTAACTAAAGGTTGTCTTTCAGAGTCGGCGTGATGGCGAACTGTGTCGATGAGATACTGTTCACCCTGTCATGCGGGGTGTTCCGGTGGCAGTCAAGGCAATGTCTCTCCCTTCTGTCTGCCATTGCCTCAAGCGGTCTCCCGGGACCGTCGCTGAAGAGTGATTCATGGCAGCGAAGGCAGTTCTCCTGCACAACCCGTTTGCCAGGCTCCCTGATATAGATTGACTGGGGCTCTTTGCGAAGGGTGAAGATCGTGGCATGGCGAAGACCGTCACTTGCCTTGAAGTAGTATTTCCGGATGAAACTGTCATGCGGCACATGGCAGGCATTGCAGTCGGTGATGCTGCGGTGCGCACTGTGTGACCATGTGGCGAACTGAGGGGTCATGATATGGCAGTTGATGCATACCCGCGGGTCATCGGACAGGTATGAGGTGGCATTTGAGATCCTCAGCAGGTAGAATCCCAGGCCTGTGAACATACCCAGGAGTATTATTACGGGCAGCCGCCACTGTGGCGGAGGCGTAAAGAAGCTAATCAGTCTGTTTGGTCTGCTCATTGCAGTTGCCTTTTTTAACCGGTCCTGAAAACTGTATGCTCATCCAGAGCCGGCCATGCCGGCGCGTGGCTGGCTAGAGAAAATTCACGAAGCAGAGGGCCACCAGGGCTGTCCCGTAGCGTTTGTCAATTGTCAGAGACTCCCTGATGACTGTTGGTTCGCCAAGGTAATATGCGGCGAAGGTTCTGTCATGCAGGTCATGCAGTACAGTATAAAGCCTCTCTTCGAGGGCCTCCATGTCAAAGTAGCCTGCGAGTTCACATACAAGGCCTCCGACTTTCTCCTCGCAAGTGTCATCCTTGTACATCCATGCAAAGATGACCCCCGCTGAGACGTGCTCGCCGTAATAACCGTTGGCAACGGCCATGATAGTACAAAGTTCTGAACCGTAGGGAGGCATGTCAACCTCGTCAAGTGTCACCAGCCTGGCAGTGGCGGGCAGTACCGATGAGTAGTTCATGATGTTGTACTCGGCAATGCCTGCATCATGCAGCGCCATGTGATACGAACCGGGATGGATTGCATATTCACTGCATCCCGAACCCTGGGTTACAAAAAACTCGTTGGGAATTCTGTTTTGGGCGACTTTAACCATTTTTCGTGTCAATAATTTAGAATTAAGTCCGGCACAAGCCGGTTCAGGCAAATATACCTAAAATAAGAAATATCATGCAAGATGTGGATTGATAATTCATATTCTTCCCAGTGCAAGCACCATTGAAAAGATTATCACCGTTACCGTGATGTACATTTTTCTGGCGGAGGATGGATTCATCCCGGGGAAATGGTAGTGGATTGATTCGCTCCTGCAGGTTGTCAGGCAATCACCACACAGTGTACATGTAATGCCGGGGTTAAGCCTGAGAATATCATCTCTGCCCAGGGCATCATACCTGCAGACGGTTGAACAGCGCATGCATTGGGTGCAGTCGTTCCTGATCCTGATCCTGAACGGGTTTATAAACTTAAGGTAACCGGTCAGTGTTCCCACCGGGCACCAGACGGTGCAATGAATCATCTTTTTCCTTGTGCGGGAGAGGAATAATATGATCAGCAGGCCGGCAATTCCGGCGATGATGCCCGCTGCGAGGGCCAATTCGGCACCTGCTCCTGATACCCTTAGTATCAGCGCAACTGCAATGGCCAGCAGGAGAAATGTGTTCTTCAGTGCCATCCTGTTCCTGACCGGTGCTCCGGCAGACTTGCCTCCTGTAACCGCTGAGTCGATGGCCCCGAAATAGCAGAACTGACTGCACCATGCAGGTCCTGAGAGCAATACCGCTGATAGGAAGATCAGGGTCATCACAGAAAGTTCTCCCCTGTAAAGTGGACCTGAGATGATCAGCGCAGGTACCGGCAGGTGTAGATCTCCGGTCATGAGGAAGATTTTATCAACGGCAATCCCGAGAATCAGCTGGAGAAAGAAAACGGCGGAGAAAAGTGACCAGCTGATTCTCCTCCAGCGGCCTGAACGCTCAGGTTGCAGCATGTTAGAACAGAGCACCGCCGCAAAGAATGCGATAGCTGCAATCTGAATATATCCGCCCCCGGCAAATAGCCTCTCAAACAGAAGCATCGGCCTCTCTCCCGCAAACTGAAGGGGGAGAAGCAGCATTACTACTATTATGCCTGTCAGGGCCGGCAGAAAGAATCTGTTTTTCATGATAACCGTCGGAGCCGCAAAAATATTGAAAAAACCTCATGCCGGAAGCATCGGAAAAAATCTATAAATTGGGGGAAGGAAAAACAGGCTATGAGCAGGTGGTTGTTTTCGGTTATTATGGGTATTTTTCTGATGCCCGGAACAATTCAGGGCCAGGTCAGGGAGACAGGGACTCCGTTCATCAGAAACTTCACCAAGGGCGATTACAGTGCCAGTACACAGAACTGGGCTGTGGCACAGGATGGCAAGGGGTTCATGTACTTTGCCAACAATGACGGCCTCCTGGTCTATGACGGGGTTCAGTGGCACCTCTATCCGATGCCGAACCACTCCATGGTCAGGTCAATCCATATCAGCGATGAAGGAGAAATTTTCCTCGGTGCCTACAATGATTTCGGGAAGATGGAGCCTGAACCCAACGGACGACTGGCGTTCCACTCGTTCAGGGAGCTGATTCCTGAGGAGTACAGCAATTTTGATGATGTCTGGAATATCTTCCCCTACAAGGGACGGATAATGTTCCAGTCCTACTATGCCGCATGGTTTTACCGTGAGGGTGCTCCGATTACTGTTGTGACGGCACCATCAAGATTCCAGAACTCATACAGTATCAGGGGAAGGTTGCTCTTTAACGACATGGAGAACGGACTTATGGAGTTTGACGGCACACGGCTTGTCAGATTGCCTGGTTGTGAAAGCCTGGCAGGCCAGGACATCTGGTCTGTACTACCATTCGGGGAGAGAGGAGAATTACTGATCTGTACCCTCGGGAGCGGTCTCTTCATCCATGACGGTGCCGGGCTGAACAGATGGAATGTGCCTGTAAGTGATATTCTAAGCCGTGATCAGGTGTTCAGCGCTTCACTGCTGCCTGAAGAACGTTACGCAATTGGAACCATACTGAACGGTTTGATAGTAATTGACCGTGAGGGGAACATCATTCATCAGATCAACAAGAAAAAGGGACTGCAGAACAACACCGTGCTCGATCTCTTTGCGGACAGGTCAGGCAACCTGTGGCTGGCACTTGACAATGGTATTGATTATGTAACAGTGAACTCCCCTGTCACGTTCATCAGGAGCGCCGACGGGTTCGGGGCGGGTTATGCCTCCGTAATACATAACGGGAAACTCTATCTTGGAACAAACCAGGGCCTTTACGTAAGTGATTGGCCGCAGAGGGAGAGCAGCAACGACTTCAAAATGATATCCGGAACTTACGGCCAGGTGTGGTACCTGGGAGTTCACAACGGGGTGCTCCTCTGCGGACATAATAACGGGACTTACGTTGTAAGGGGAGAGTCTGCCTCACTCATTAACCGTATTGCAGGTGGGTGGAAATATCATGAACTCAGAAAGCATCCCGGTTATTTGATTGGCGGAACATACAGCGGAATAATACTCTTCAGGTGGGAACGTGGTGAATGGAGGTACGTAAGGCAGATAGCCGGTATGAATGAGTCATTCAGGGTGTTCGAGGAGGATCAGAACGGTGATTTGTGGATGAGTCACGGATTTAAGGGCATCTTCAGGGTCAGTCTGACGCCCGGCCTCGATTCGGTGGCCTCCGTAAGATTTTACAATTCTGCTGACGGACTCCCGTCTGACTTTTATCTCAGCATATTCCGCATCAAGGAAAAGCTGGTTGTTGCTTCGGAGACTGAGATTTACGAACACTCTCCAGCCGGTGACAGGTTTGTCAGGTCAGCCTATTTCAACCAGTTGCTCAGCCCCCTTGTGACCATATCTTACATGAAAGAAGACAATGAGGGCAATATCTGGTACGTGGCTAAAAACCGCGCAGGAGTATTCAGGTTGCAGGAGGATTACACCTATCAGCACATCACCACACCTTTCCTTCTTCTTTCCGGAAGATTTATCCACGGGTTTGAGTCTTTCTATCCCTATTCGGCCGACCGGATGATAATAGGCACTGAGGACGGCTTTGCTCATTACTCGTCACGCCCTGTTTCGCGTGGTTACGGGGAGTTGTCAGCCTACATAACACTCGCGGAGGCCCTGCATCAGGATTCAGTTTTCTATTATGGTAGTCCGTTCCCGGCAAAGGAGATGCCAGAGGCGTACAAATTCATTCACAGGAACAACGTAATCAGGTTTACTTTTGCCTCTCCTGTATATGACAGTCCGGGAACCACGGAATACAGCTTCATGCTTGATGGTTACGACAATGAATGGTCGCCGTGGAGTAAAACATATTACAAGGAGTATACAAATCTTCCCGACGGCAGATTCGCATTTCTGGTAAAGGCAAGAAACCAGCTGGGTATTGAAAGCCTGCCTGATACCCTTGTATTTTCAATTGATCATCCCTGGTACAAAACCCCACTTGCCTACCTTGGATATCTTGTCTCAGGACTATGCATTGCATTTCTTCTCGTGAAGTTCATACGATGGAGAATTGAGGTGTCCAGCAGGAGGGAGCGACTCAACAACCAGAGGATTTACGAAGCGAAGGAGCAGGAGTATATCCGTCAGGCGCTTGAGGCTGAGAAAGAGATAATAAGGATCAGGAATGAGAAGCTTCAGGCTGAGATGATCCTTCGCGACAAGGAACTGGCCAACCAGGCAATGAACCTTGTTCGCAAGAATGAGTTCCTCAACGAGCTGAAGGAAGAGATGAACAGGCTCAGGCAAAGTTGCAGCGATGAGGGGACAGGGAGGAGAGTTGTGGAGATCATTACCAGGATAAACAGGGAGGTTGACAGCAACAAGCAACGTGAGATATTTGAAAGTGCATTCGATGAGGTCCATGAAGATTTCCTTGACAGGCTGAAGACCCGTTATCCGAACCTTACCCCAACGGAACTCCGGCTCTGTGCCTTTCTGAAGATGAACATACCAACCAAGGAGATCGCTCCTCTGCTGAACATCTCTGTCCGGGGCGTGGAGATATGCAGATACAGGGTCAGAAAGAAAATGGGCATCCCAAGGGAGGTCAACCTGACTACCCTGCTTCTTGGTGTCTGATCATTCGCGGTCTGTAGTACTGTTATTTTTAATCAGGTGTATCATTTAAATTTTGTAAAAATTGTATAATATGCACTATAACAGAGTTATAGAGATTATGTTATAAATGTGTTGTAGTATTTTTGATGTGTGCTTGTAGTATTTTTGATGTAGCCTGAAGGTGCTGTTGGTTTATAGGTGTTTGTAACTTTATCAACTGTAAAAAGGCAATCTTAGTTTTGCCTGCAGAAGTAACCAAACCAATCTAAACTCTAAACAAAATCTATGAAACAGACAATTCTGACTCTCTTATTCATTGCAAGCTCGCTGGTGCTCAGTGCTCAGGGGCTTCAGGTAAAGGGGGTCGTAACGTCAGCAGACGATGGTCAGCCTCTTCCCGGCGTGAGTGTTTCCGTCAAGGGAACCACCCTGGGGATGATGACTGACCTGAACGGGTATTACCAGCTTGGCAACGTACCCGTAAACTCAACGCTGGTCTTCTCATTTGTCGGGATGACCACCAGGGAAGTTGTGGTGACTGAGAGCACCACTCTTGATATCATTCTTGCTTCAGATATGGAGCTGATTGATGAAATTATCGTTGTTGGTTATGGCACACAGAAGAAGAGTCTTGTCACCGGCGCAATTGCCAAGGTGGAGGGAGACGATCTGAGAAAGGGTGCTGATATGCGTGTAACTCAGGCACTGCAGGGAAAGACTGCTGGTGTGGTGATCACGGCAAATTCAGGCCAGCCGGGATCACAGATTTCAGTGCGCATCAGGGGTGCCGGAACAAACGGCGATGCTGAACCGCTGTACATCATAGACGGACTACCGATGAGCGGCGCAGGTACCGACTTCCTCAATGCAAGTGACATTGAGTCGATTGAGGTACTGAAGGATGCTGCCTCAGCAGCCATCTACGGTGCCCGCGGCGCCAACGGCGTTGTGCTGATAACAACCAAAACAGGACGCACTGGCACAAAACTGACAGTCACCTATGACGGCTTTTACGGCTTACAGAACCCATGGAAAAAGATCCCTCTCCTGAATACACAGGAGTACATTCTCATGACCAATGAAGCATCGATTAACGGCGGACTTGGACCGAGATTCAGCCAGTCGCAGATTGACAGCTTCACTGCAGATACAGACTGGCAGGATGAGATGTTCTACTACAACGCCCCAAAACAGAGTCACTCGGTCTCATTCACCGGCGGCAGCGACAAGCTGGAATACTCTTCATCCTTTAACTACTTCGGGCAGGATGGTATAGTGGCAAAGGGTAAATCCAATTTTGAGAAGATTGGCTACAGGCTCAATGCTGCAGGTACATTCGGATTCTTCAAGCTTGGCGGTAACATAAACCTGGTTGGTATAACCAGCCGCGGAATTGCCACAAATGACAGGTACGGCCTCGGACTGAACCAGGCACTGAATATGCCTCCTATTATTCCGGTCATGTTTTCGGATGGCACCTGGGGCACACCCGAATCTTACGGGATCGGCCTCCAGGAGATCACCAACCCGGTTGCAATGGCCAGCTTCAATAATTCAAAAACAAGGACCTATAAACTCATCGGGAACGTTTTCGGAGAGTTTGATTTCGGGACCGTTTCAAAAGCACTTGAAGGCCTGGTATTCAGGTCGTCATTCGGCGGTGAATATGCCATTGTGAATACTGATACATACACACCTGAATATTTCCTGGATGCAATGCACTTCAGCGTGATTGACAAGGCATACAAGGGACTTGACATGTATTCAAGGTGGAACTTCGAGAATGTCCTTACTTATACAAAATCATTTGGCGTGAACAACCTGACCCTTATGGCAGGCTCAGCCGCTTTCAATGATATGTACGAAAATCTCTGGGGCTCCAAGAACGACCTGATCTTTGATGACTTCGGTCATTCATACCTTGATAATGCAACTGATCCCGAGAGTGCCAATGCTGGCGGCGGTTATTCAGAACATACGGTTGCTTCACTGTTTGCACGTGTAAACTATGATCTTCTGGACCGTTACATGCTGACTGCCACAATCAGGAGGGACGGTTCCTCTCGCTTCGGTGACGAGAACAAATATGGTTATTTCCCGTCTGCTTCAGTAGGCTGGGTTATTTCCAGGGAGGACTTCATGAGCAACCTCAGCCACATCTTCAATACCCTTAAACTGAGAGCCAGCTGGGGACAGAACGGTAATGAAAGCATCGGAAACTTCGGCTACACATCAGTGATAGGTAACTCCAATATCTATTATTTTGGTGACAGCAAAACGCAATACAACGGAACGCAGCCTACCAGGATAGCCAACCCGTCGTTGAAGTGGGAGACTTCAGAGCAGACTAACTTCGGAATAGATATGTCAACTCTGGGCAGCAGCCTGTCAGTCACACTCGATTATTACATCAAGAAGACCAAAGACTGGCTTGTAACAGCCCCGGTACCTATGCTTGTAGGTAACTCAGCTCCTATAATCAATGGTGGTTCGGTTCAGAACTCCGGTCTTGAGGCTGAGGTCAGCTACAGGAAGGAGATCGGCAAGCTCTTCCTTACTGCATCCATAAACGGTGCATTCAACAAGAGTGAGGTGCTTGACATTCAGAATGCCGAGAAGAGGCTTCAGGGTGGTGATGGCGGATTCGGACAGAGCGGTGTCATCTATGCTGAAGTCGGTACACCCATGGGAGTATTCTACGGCATACGGACCGACGGTATCTTCCAGACACAGGAAGAAATAAATGCCTATGTAAGTACGACAGGTAACAAGATCCAGCCCAACGCCGTGCCCGGCGACATCAAGTTCATTGATGAGAGCGGTGACGGTACAATAAGTGATGCCGACAGGGTGCAGATAGGAAGTCCGTTCCCCGATTTTACCGGTGGTCTCAACCTGGGTGCAGAGAGTTACGGTTTTGATTTCAATATGTTTGTATATGCTGCATTAGGTCAGGAAATTTACAGTGCGACAAGGCGATATGATATGAATGGCACCAACTTTACCGGTGACTGGCTAAACCGTTGGACCGGACCGGGAACATCGGATCACTATCCACGTGTCACTTTTGTTGACAACAACCTGAACCAGAAAACAGTGAGCGACTTCTACATTCAGGACGGCAGCTTCATAAGGCTGAGGAATATTTCCCTTGGCTATACCTTGCCGAAGAATGTGTCCGGGGCGATCGGCCTCAGCAGGCTGCGCATCTACATTGCTGCAGAGAACCTGTACACGATCACAAAGTACACGGGTTATGATCCGGAAATCGGAGGCGGTGTATTTGACAACGGAATTGACCGCGGTATTTACCCGCAGGCACGCACCGTCATGACCGGCTTAAATGTCACATTCTAACATGCAAATTAACAGAATTATGAAAAAGTCAATTTTATACGGCATCTTCTTTCTGGCTGTTATGGTTGCAGGCTCATCATGTTCCAAGGATTTTCTGGAACTTGAGCCCAAAACCGGTCAGACGGAAGCCAACTACTACAAAACCGAAGGTGACGCCTTTCTTGCTGTCACTGCGGTATATGACGCATATGCTGTCCAGAACTGGCAGTTCGCGCCAACAATGGCCGATATATGGTCAGATGATGCCTTCTGCGGCGGTTCTGATGCATCAGACATGAGCCAGTGGCAGGATATGGAGGCCTTTAAGATGGAGCCTGAAAACAACTCCTCCTCAGACCTGTGGAATCGTTGTTATTCAGGCATCTACAGGGCCAATCTCTACCTGCAGAAGCAGGAGGACATTGACTGGACAACCGATGGCCTGAAGGCCAGATATGAAGCAGAGGTTAAATTCCTACGCGCCTATCTTTACTGGGATCTTGTCCGTCATTATGGCTGGGTGCCCATCATCACTGAAGTTCTGCCCAACGTGGAGGACTATAAGAATGTAACCCAAAGCACACCGGCTGAGGTTTTTGAACTTATTGCCTCTGATCTGACAGCTGCCGTAGGTGTTCTTCCGGTTATAATACCTGCATCAGAAAAAGGAAGGGTGTCAAAGGGTGCCGTTCAGGCTCTCATGGCACGCATATACCTTTATCATACAGGCATGAGCTCTGTCAGCGAACTGGGTCTTACGGCCGAACAGTGGGGTAGCGGTACTACCGTCATTAACAAGGCATACGTCCAGACGGCACTTGACCAGGTAATAACCAGTGAGGCCTATACGCTCATCCCCAGTTATGCCGATCTTTTCGATTGGGACAATCAGAACAATGCGGAGTCAGTCCTGGAAATTCAGTATTCAGACAAAGCCAAATCAGGCGACTGGGGTGGATGGAACATCAATGGAAACTTCGCCAGCGTCTGGTACAGTGTCCGTAACCCTGAGGGTGATCCTTCCGTATTCGCAGGATGGTCCTTTTCGATCCCGACATGGAGCCTGGCTAATGAGTTCGAACCGGGCGACCCGAGGAAATATGTCACCCTCTATGATGCAGAGGCTAACATGACAAATTACAACAGGGCTTTCATGAATACCGGCTTCTTCAACGGCAAGTACATGGCACGGGCAGCATACATTGGTTCAGGAGGTGATCCGAGTCATAACTTCCCCCGTAACCATATGGATATAAGATTTGCAGATGTGCTGCTTATGGCTGCTGAGGTCTGGCTTGCCGACAATCCCACAAAAGCAGTTGGATACTATAACAGGGTAAGAACAAGGGCTCTTGGTGAGGCTGCTGCTAAAACTACAATCACCCTTGACGATATCTACCATGAAAGAAGGGTTGAGTTCGGAGGCGAAGGGCTGAGAAAATGGGATCTGCTCAGGAGAGGGATGACCTATGCTGAACAGAAGATAAATGCCAGTTTTGTTGTCCCGGCAGGTACACCAAATGCAGGTGATTTTACCAACCGTAACTTCAAGCCAAATACATTCGGTATGTTCCCGATTCCGGCAGGTGAGATAAGGAATATGAATGCAGGTGTGCTCAAGCAGATGGTCCCTGCCTATATCGGCTTATGAATTATATAAATTAAATCGATGATGAAAACATATAAATATATGACCAGATTAACAGGCATCCTGGCAATACTATTGATTATCAGTGCCTGTGAGCCTCAGCTGGCAGACAAGCCTGATATAGGGCTTGCCCCGACGGCTGACCAGCTTGATTTTACAATCACTCCCGGAAGTGATGCCTTCAACTTTGTTATAACGAACACATCCGAGGTGGTAGGTATCCCTTCATGGGAATTTGGTAATGGAACCAAGGGGACAGGGCAGTCCAATGTTTCAAGGTACCCGATGCC
>JACDJC010003754.1_pt1 | contig 10786 bp, 7 predicted proteins | sample 7454191 | NCBI WGS metagenome assembly JACDJC01 (sample SAMN14253291, study PRJNA609438) | sludge metagenome | isolation source: sludge after 25d culture with pyrite and EDTA | collected 2018-12-20
ACGCGATCAAGAAGTACGGCGTGGCCGTGAAGTGCGCCACGATCACCCCCGACGAAGCCCGGGTCGAGGAGTTCGGCCTGAAGAAGATGTGGAAGTCGCCGAACGGCACGATCCGCAACATTCTCGGCGGCGTGATTTTCCGCGAGCCGATCATCTGCAAGAACGTGCCGCGTCTGGTTCCGGGCTGGACCAAGCCGATCATCATCGGTCGTCACGCTTTCGGCGACCAGTACCGCGCGACCGACATCAAGTTCCCCGGCAAGGGCGTGCTGACCATGAAGTTCGTCGGCGAGGACGGCACCGTGATCGAGCGTGAAGTGTTCAAGGCGCCCGGCGCCGGCGTCGCCATGGGCATGTACAACCTGGACGACTCGATCCGCGACTTTGCCCGCGCCTCGATGAACTACGGCCTGTCGCGCGGCTATCCGGTGTACCTGTCGACCAAGAACACCATCCTCAAGGTCTATGACGGGCGCTTCAAGGATATCTTCCAGGAGATCTACGACACCGAGTTCAAGAAGGACTTCGAGGCCAAGGGCCTGACCTACGAGCACCGCCTGATCGACGACATGGTCGCCTCGGCGCTGAAGTGGTCCGGCGGCTATGTCTGGGCCTGCAAGAACTATGACGGCGACGTGCAGTCCGACACCGTCGCGCAGGGCTACGGCTCGCTCGGCCTGATGACCTCCGTGCTGCTGACGCCGGACGGCAAGGTGGTGGAAGCCGAAGCCGCCCACGGCACCGTGACCCGCCATTACCGCGAGCACCAGAAGGGCAAGGAAACCTCGACCAACTCGATCGCCTCGATCTTCGCCTGGACCCAGGGCCTCGCCCACCGCGCCAAGCTCGACAACAACGAGGAACTGGCGAAATTCGCCAAGACGCTGGAGAAGGTCTGCGTCGACACCGTCGAGGCCGGCTTCATGACCAAGGATCTGGCGCTTCTGGTTGGCGCGGATCAGCGCTGGCTCTCCACCACCGGCTTCCTCGACAAGGTCGCGGAGAACCTCAACAAGGCGATGGCTGCCTGAGCAGCCCACCCCACAAACATCAAAGGCGCGGATTGCTCCGCGCCTTTTTTGTTACCCGCGAGACACCTGAAACCGATGCGAGGCAATTGCAGGCCCCATCGCGGATAAGTCTGAACGGCCAGCTTGCCCGCCCCTCTCGCGGTCCACTCGCCGTAATCCAAGGCAACGGTAAGCCCGTGTTGATGTTCAGCCGTTGCGAATCATGAAAAAAGTAACGGGTTCCCTTCCGTCTGGCGCGATCAAAAACGCACCTGAATTTAAAACAGCCCCCACAGGCAGCATGCTCCTCGTTCAGCCCGACCGCGATCGACAAGACCCGCTGCTGGCGGAAGCGGCGCAATTGCGCGCCTCGCCCGGTTTCCCGGCCGCCGTTCGCGAATACACGGTCGCGATCGCACGTTTTCGCGAAGCGCCCCGCCTCATCAACAAGCTGATGGCTTCGGAAACGCGGTTCCGCTTGACCGCCTATGTGTTCTGTTTCGCGGCCTATTATGAAAGGCACGGCCCGCTCGGCGGCGTCACCTACACTCAATTGCTCGAACTGTGCTCACAGCGGGAGGAACTCACCCCGCGCACCCTCAAGACAACGCTGACCCTGCTCAAGCTGGCGGGCTTCGTCAAAACATCGCGCAATCCGTCCGACCGCCGCTCGAAATCCTACCATCCGACCCAGCGCATGGTGGATTTCGTCAGGAGCTGGATGCCCCATGCGGTCAATGCGCTCGACGCGGTGCAGCCGCGGATGCAACGCGCGCAGATGCTGGCCCGGGACCCGGATTTCATCCGGCGCTTTGCTGCCGCGGCCGGACACGCGCACGCCTCAGGCATTCCACTGATCGACCGCATGCCTGAATTCACCTGCTTTTTCGGAAAGCGCGAGGGCGCCATTCCCGTCGTGCTGGCGATCATGCTGTCCGACATCGAGGGCGCGCCCTTGCCCAGCCGGGCGCAGATCGCCAAGCGCTTCGGACTGTCCAAGACGCAGGTGGCGAACATGTTGGCCGAAGGCACCGCACTCGGTTTCTTCGCGGCCGATGAGGCAGGAACGCCCTGCGCGACCGCCCATTTGCGTGACAGCTATGCGCGTTTCATTTCGATTGAACTCGCCTTCTATGCACGGCACATGCAGCCGGCGTAACGTCGAAGACAAACATGTCACTGGTTCAGCCCGACGATGATCTGAACGACCCGCTGCTGGCGGAGGCCGCGCAACTGCGCGCCTCGCCCGCGTATGCCGCCGCGATCCGCGAGTATACGGTCGGCCTTGCCCGCTTCCGCGAAGCGCCCCGGCTGGTCAACAAACTGATCTCGTATGAGTCCCGTTTCCGCGTGACCGGCTACCTGCTCTATCTCGATGCCGATCACGAACGGTACGGCGCGGATGGCGGCGCGACCTACACCCGCCTGCTCGAACTCTGTACCCGCCGCAACGAAGTCAGCCCGCGCGTTCTCAAGACGACGCTGGCGATGCTGAAATTGACCGGGTTCATCAAATCCGCGCCGAGCCCATCCGACCGCCGCTCGAAATCGTATCGGCCGACGGCGCGCATGAACGAATTCACCCGCAACTGGCTCACCTATGCCGTCGGCGCGCTCGACGTGCTGCAACCGCACGAAAGCCGGGCGCAACAACTCAACAACGACCCCGATTTCATCCGGCGCTTTCTGGTGTCGGGCGGGCGCGATCACATCGTGGGTGAACCGCCCGCGGACCGTATGCCCGAGTTCATCGGTTTCTTCGGTTCGCGCGAAGGCGCCGCCGCCCTAGTCCTGTCCGTGATGCTTGCGGACATCGACGGCACACCGTTGCCAAGCCGTGCGCGGATCGCCGGCCGGTTCGGCCTGTCGAAAACGCAGGTCTCCAAGATGATCGCCGAGGGCAGCGAGCTCGGCTTCTTCACCATGGACACGGCAGGCGTTCCGGCGGCCACGGACCATCTGCGCGACGCCTACGCCCGGTGGATCTCCATCGAACTCGCCTTCTACGCCCGGCACATGCTGCCCGCGTGAGCGCTCAGGCGCTGGTCAGACCGATTTGCGCGATCATCGCCCTGGCGATCTCCTGCTCGCCCATGATCACGGAATTCGCGCCGTGATGTTTGAGATGCGCGATTTCTTCTTCCGAGTGCGCACGCGCGATGATGGGGAGCGTGCCGCTGATGGCGCGGGCCTTGGCGACGATCTGCCCGCCCTCGAAGGCATCGGGAATCGCAACCAGCAAGCCTCTCGCCGCGCCGACATTCGCGGCCTGCAGCATATCGGGCGCAGCCGCGTTGCCGGTGATGACTTCGATTCCTTCCTGCCGCAGTTTCTCGACACTGCCGGGACTGTCCTCGATCACGAGAAACGGAATCTGCGCCTGCCGCAACGCCTTGCTTACCACGCTGCCGACGCGGCCATGGCCGACCAGAACCACATGGTTCGACAATCCGGATACTTCGAGCGGCACGCGGGGCGCCGCGGGTTCGGCCGGTTTGGTCGGCGTTGCCGCCTCGTCCTTCGCCGCCAGCATGCGATCCAGCAGCGCGAAGAACAGCGGGTTCAGCATGATCGAGACGATCGCACCTGCCAGCACGAGATCGCGGCCACGATCCGGCAGCAGCGCAAGACTGACCCCGAGACTGACCAGGATGAAGGAGAATTCGCCGATCTGGGCGAGGCTCGCCGAAATCGTCAGCGCCGTCGACGCCGGGTGGCCGAACGCGCGGACAATGGCGAAAGCCGCGATGGATTTCCCAAAGATGATGATGAACACCGTGACAAGCAGCGGCAAAGGCTCGCGCAGGATAATCGCCGGATCGAACAGCATGCCGACGGAGACGAAGAACAGCACCGCGAACGCATCGCGCAGCGGCAGGGTCTCGTTCGCGGCGCGCTGGCTGAGTTCGGATTCGCTTAAGATCATGCCGGCGAAGAACGCGCCGAGCGCGAACGACACATCGAACAGTACCGCCGCGCCGAACGCCACGCCAAGCGAGATCGCGAACACCGCGAGACGAAACAATTCGCGCGAACCGGTATGCGCGACGTAATGCAATATCCACGGAATGACCCGGCGGCCCACCACCAGCATGAAAATGACGAAGGCCGCGACCTTGCCGAGCGTGATCAGCACCGGCTGCGCCATGTCATAGGCGCTCAGACCATTCGCGCCCTCGCCCTTCAATAACCCCGCCAGCGCAGGCAGCAACACCAGCGTCAGCACCATGGCGAGGTCCTCGACGATCAGCCAGCCGACCGCGATACGTCCGCGCTCGGTGTCGATCAGCCGCCGCTCCTGCAAGGCGCGCAGCAGCACGACGGTACTGGCCACCGACAGCGCGAGGCCGAACACCAGCCCGCCGCCAATGGGCCAGCCGAGCGCCCAGCCCAGCGCCATGCCGAGCAAGGTCGCCACCGCGATCTGCACCACCGCGCCGGGAACGGCGATGGCGCGCACCGACAGCAGGTCCTTCAGCGAGAAATGCAGGCCGACGCCGAACATCAGCAGAATGATGCCGATCTCCGCGAGTTCATTGGCGATATTCTGGTCCGCCACGAAACCGGGCGTGAACGGCCCCATCACCACGCCCGCGAGAAGATAACCGACAAGAGGAGAAGCACGGAACCGCTGTGCGATCGCTCCAAGAACAAAGGCCAGCACAAGGCCGACGACGACCGTCGAAATCAAGGGAGTGTTGTGATGCATGCCGCATTTTGCTGCATGGAAGATCACCACACCACACAGTTGTTCGTGACCCATCGTCGCAGCGGCAAGATGAAGACTTGCCACTTTGCGCAGCGGCCCCGCGCGTCACTGTTCCGTCATCCTTCGAGGCGAGCTCTTTCATTTTCTGTCATCACCGGGCTCGTCCCGGTGATCCCGATCAAGAGAGCGCAGTGCCAATGCAATCGAGATGGCCGGGACAGGCCCGGCCATGACAAGAATCAAGACGGCACCCTCGAAAAAGAACGTCAGCTCCCCATCGCGGCTTCGATCGCCTTCAACGCATCGCCGGCCTTCGCGCCGTCGGGACCGCCAGCCTGCGCCATGTCCGGCTTGCCGCCGCCGCCCTTGCCGCCCAGCACTTCGGACGCCTTGCGCACAAGATCGACGGCGCTGAAACGCGAGGTCAGGTCCGGCGTGACGCCGACCACCACGCTCGCCTTGCCGTCTTCGCTGGTGGCCACCAGCGCCACAACGCCGGAGCCGATCTGCTTCTTGCCCTGATCGGCGAGGCTCTTGAGATCCTTGATCTCGATGCCCTGCACCGCGCGCGCGAGCAGCTTCACATCGCCGACCGTCCTCACATCGGAGGCAGCGGCTGAACCATTCGCACCGGCGCCGCCGCCCATGGCGAGTTTCTTGCGCGCCTCGGAGAGTTCGCGCTCGAGTTTCTTGCGTTCCTCGATCAGCGCCGCGACACGCGCCGGCAGATCGTCCAGCGTGGTCTTCATCTCGGCGGCCGCCGCCTTCGCGGTCTGGATCGTGGCGTTGACGGCATGACGTGCATTGGTGCCGGTCAACGCCTCGATGCGGCGGACGCCGGAGGCCACCGCGCTTTCACCGCTGATGGAGATCAGGCCGATATCGCCGGTGCGCTTGACGTGCGTTCCGCCGCACAGTTCGACCGACCAGCCGAGCGCGTTGCTCGCCGCGCCCTCGCGCGCCGCGCTGCCCATCGACACCACGCGCACCTCGTCGCCGTATTTTTCGCCGAACAGCGCCCGCGCGCCGGATTCCCGCGCATCGTCAATCGCCATCGAGCGGGTGACGACCTCGCCGTTTTCCAGCACGACATCGTTGGCGATGTCCTCGATCTTGCGCAGCTCCTCCGCCGTGATCGGCTTGTTATGCGCAAAGTCGAAACGCAGCCGATCCGGCGACACCAGCGAGCCGCGCTGCGCGATGTGATCGCCGAGCACCTGACGCAGCGCCTCGTGCAGAAGATGCGTCGCGGAGTGATTGGCGCGGATCGCGCCGCGCCGTCCGTGATCGACTTCGAGCTGCAGCGCCGTGCCCGGCTTCACCGTGCCCAGCTCGACCGTGCCCTGATGCACGTAAAGATCGCCGGCTTTCTTCTGCGTGTCGGTGACGCGCACGCGCACGCCCTCACCGATCAGAACGCCGGTGTCGCCGACCTGACCGCCGGATTCGGCGTAGAACGGCGTCTGGTTCATGACGATGGCGACGCTCTCGCCGCTCTTGGCGCTGTCGATTTCCTTGCCGTCCTTCACCAGCGCGGTGACGACGCCCTCGGCGATCTCGGTGTCGTAGCCGAGGAATTCGCTCGCGCCGAGTTTTTCGCGCAGCGGGAACCAGACGTTTTCCGTCGCGGTGTCGCCCGAGCCCGCCCAGGCCGCGCGCGCCTTGGCCTTCTGCTGTTCCATCGCGTCGGTGAAGGAAGCGATGTCGACGCCGATGCCGCGGTTGCGCAGCGCGTCCTGCGTCAGGTCGAGCGGGAAGCCGTAAGTGTCGTACAGCGTGAACGCGGTTTCGCCGTCGAACATGTCGCCCTTCTTGAGCGACGCGCTTTTCTCGTCGAGGATCGAGAGACCGCGATCCAGCGTCTTGCGGAAGCGGGTTTCTTCCAGCTTCAGCGTTTCCTCGATCAGGTTTTCGGCGCGCACCAGTTCGGGATAGGCCTGGCCCATCTCGCGCACCAGCGCCCAGACGAGGCGATACATCAGCGGCTCCTTCGCCCCGAGCAATTGCCCATGGCGCATGGCGCGGCGCATGATCCGGCGCAGCACATAGCCGCGGCCTTCGTTCGACGGCAGCACGCCGTCCGCGATCAGGAACGACGACGCGCGCAGGTGATCGGCGATCACGCGCAGCGACGCCTTCTGTTCGCCATGCGGATCGGCGCCGGTGAGGTCGGCGATGGCGCGGATCAGCGCGACGAACAGGTCGATGTCGTAGTTGTCGTGCTTGCCCTGCAGCACGGCGGCGATGCGCTCCAGGCCCATGCCGGTGTCGATGGACGGCTTCGGCAGCGCGACGCGATTGCCGGGGGCAATCTGGTCGAACTGCATGAACACGAGATTCCAGATTTCGATAAACCGGTCGCCGTCTTCCTCAGGCGAGCCGGGAGGACCGCCCCAGACCTTGTCACCGTGATCGAAAAAGATTTCGGAGCACGGTCCGCAGGGGCCGGTGTCGCCCATCTGCCAGAAATTGTCCGAGGTCGCGATCTTGATGATCTTCGATTCGGGCAGGCCCGCGACCTTCTTCCAGAGGCCGAACGCTTCTTCGTCCTCGGAATAGACCGTGACCAGCAGCTTCTCCTTCGGAAGCCCGTATTCCTTGGTGATCAGATTCCAGGCCAGTTCGATCGCCCGTTCCTTGAAATAATCGCCAAACGAGAAGTTGCCGAGCATTTCAAAGAAGGTGTGATGGCGCGCGGTGTAGCCGACATTGTCGAGATCGTTGTGCTTGCCGCCGGCGCGCACGCACTTCTGCGACGAGGTCGCCCGGACATAGGGACGCTTCTCAAGACCGGTGAACACGTTCTTGAACTGCACCATGCCCGCATTGGTGAACATCAGTGTCGGGTCGTTGCGCGGGACCAGCGGCGATGACGGCACGATCTCGTGGCCGTTTTTCGCAAAGTAATTCAGATACGCAGACCTGATCTCGTTAACGCCGCTCATCATCAAATATCCGCAACCGCGCCGCGCCGCGGCCGGTCGGCCAGGCGGCGACACCGGCTGAATGCAAGGGGGTGTCTAACCCCTTGTATCTAGGCGGTCTGGCGCTGTCCAGAAACCCCGGCGCGCCGGATTCACGGGGTCAACACCCTCCGCGAGGGCTAGAAAACCGCCGGAACGTACATTTCGGCCGGAACCGGGCCACGCAGATAGTCCGGATTGCGGACCCTTGCCGGTAACACCACCGGCTGATGGGCAACCTCCCGGTACGGAATTTGACTGAGCAGGTGGGACATGCAGTTCAGCCGGGCCCGCTTTTTGTCCACAGCATCCACGATCCACCAGGGCGAATCCGGCAGGTGGGTCCGCTCCAGCATGGTTTCCTTGGCCTTGGTGTAAAGCTCCCAGCGGGTGCGGGCCTCCACGTCCATCGGGCTCAGTTTCCACTGCTTGAGCGGGTCGTGGATCCGCATGTTGAAGCGGAATTCCTGCTCCTCGTCGGTGATCGAGAACCAGTATTTCAGCAGGATGATGTCGGAGCGAATCAGCATCCGCTCGAATTCCGGCACCGACTGGAAGAACTCCTGATACTGCTCCTCGCTGCAGAAGCCCATCACGCGCTCGACACCGGCGCGGTTGTACCAGGAGCGGTCGAACAACACGATCTCGCCGCCGGCCGGAAGATGCGCGGCATAACGCTGGAAATACCACTGGGTGCGCTCGCGCTCGTTTGGCGCCGGCAGCGCGGCGACGCGGCAGACGCGCGGGTTGAGCCGCTGGGTGATGCGCTTGATGACGCCGCCCTTGCCGGCCGAATCGCGGCCCTCGAACAGGACCACGACCTTCTTCTTCTCGTGCTGCACCCAGTCCTGCAACTTCACCAGTTCGGTCTGCAGGCGGAGCAATTCGCGGAAGTAGACCTTGCGGTCGATGGACGGACGCCCTGACCGATCCGGCGCATCGTTCACCAGCGCGTCGAGGCGCTCGTCGTCCAACTCCAGTTCCAGTTCTTCGTCGAGGCTGTCCGCCATCTCCTGATGAATGCGCGCACGGAGCGCGGCCTCGATGCTCTGGGTCATGTCGTTCATGCGCGCCTCCCGCAGGATGTGATGCGGAAAACCATTGCAAGCCTCCCGTTACATCGGTGTGACAGGCCCGCCGCTGGCCCGATTTTGCGGCAATTGTGGTCATTGTGATGAAAATCTGTCGTTGAAAGCGGCAGGCCGCCGCGTTGACTTCCGCCCCGATCGGGTGTTCTTTCCGGTCAAGACGTCACGTCGGGAGAGACCGGCTTTTTGCCGGCGCCGAAGGAGCAACCGCCCCGGAAACTCTCAGGCAAAAGGACCGTGTGACGGACTGAAATCTGGAAAGAGATGCGGCCGGTGACGGCGCGGCATCCGCCGACGGGATAATACTCTCAGGCACAGCGACAGATGGGGCTTCGACAGAGATTCGGGAACTGGTCCCGAATCCGTCAGGAGCCCGATCATGCAAGCTGCCGAGCGCCCCTCCCCCGAACCTGCGTTGAAGCGCGTTCCGCTGCATGATCTTCATGTGGCGCGCGGCGGCAAGATCGTGCCTTTCGCAGGCTATGAGATGCCGGTGCAATACGCCGCCGGCGTGCTGAAGGAACACCTCCACACCCGCGCGTCCGCCGGCCTGTTCGATGTCTCGCATATGGGCCAGATCGTGCTGCGCCCGAAATCCGGCAAGGTCGAAGACGCCGCCCGCGCGCTGGAGCGGCTGGTGCCGCAGGACATTGTCGCGGTTGCGCCCGGCCGCCAGCGCTATGCGCAGTTCACCAATGACAGCGGCGGCATTCTCGACGACCTGATGGTGGCGAATTTCGGCGATCATCTGTTTCTGGTGGTCAACGCCGCCTGCAAAGCCGAGGATGAGGCGCATCTGCGCAAGCATCTCTCCGACACCTGTGCCATCGAACCGCTGACCGATCGCGCGCTGATCGCCCTGCAGGGACCGAAGGCCGCCGAAGTGCTGGCGAAACACGCCCCGACCGTGACCGCGATGAAGTTCATGGATGCCGGGCCGCACGCGATTCTCGGCATCGCCTGTTTCGTCTCGCGCTCAGGCTACACCGGCGAGGACGGTTTCGAGATTTCGGTCCCGGCGAAAGACGCCGAACGCCTCGCCACCGCCCTGCTCGCCGATCCCGCCGTGCTGCCGATCGGCCTTGGCGCGCGTGACAGCCTGCGGCTGGAAGCCGGACTTTGTCTCTATGGTCATGACATCGACAGCACCACCACGCCGGTGGAAGGCGCGCTGGAATGGTCGGTGCAGAAGAGCCGCCGCAGCGGCGGCGCGCGCGCAGGGGGATTTCCCGGCGCGGACATCATCCTGAAACAGTTCGACACCGGAGCCCCGCGCCGCCGCGCCGGCCTGCGCGCCGAGGGCCGCGCGCCGGTGCGCGAGGGCGCGGCGCTTTACGCCAGCGCAACATCGACCGACATTATCGGCGCGGTCACATCCGGCGGCTTCGGCCCGACGCTGAACGCGCCGGTCGCCATGGGCTATCTGCCGACCGCTCTTTCCACCGAAGGCACCATCGTCTTCGCCGATGTGCGCGGCCAGCGATTGCCGCTGCGCGTCTCCGCGATGCCATTCGTGCCCAATGGCTATAAACGATAACCAACGCTGAGGAATGACATGACCACACTCTACACGCCCGATCATGAATGGCTCCGGATTGACGGCGACGTCGCCACCGTCGGCATCACCGACTACGCACAGACCCAGCTTGGCGACGTGGTGTTCGTCGAACTGCCGAAGGTCGGCCGCGCGCTGAAGAAAGCGGAGGCCGCCGCCGTGGTCGAAAGCGTCAAGGCCGCGTCCGACGTTTATGCGCCGATCACCGGCGAGGTCATCGAGATCAACGACGCGCTGGTGGCCGATCCGTCGCTGATCAATTCCGATCCCGGCAAGGCCGCGTGGTTCTTCAAGATCAGGATTGCCAACAAGGGCGATCTCGACGGCCTGATGGATGAAGCGGCGTACAAGGACCATACGGCGTAGGAACACAGATGTTGCGGCTGCTCGAAAGTGAAGCGGGGCACGATGGTCCGCCATCGTCATGCCCGGCCTTGTGCCGGGCATCCACGTCTTCCTTC
>JACDJC010003755.1_pt1 | contig 10786 bp, 9 predicted proteins | sample 7454191 | NCBI WGS metagenome assembly JACDJC01 (sample SAMN14253291, study PRJNA609438) | sludge metagenome | isolation source: sludge after 25d culture with pyrite and EDTA | collected 2018-12-20
CCGGCAAGATCGCCGTGGTCGCCGGCTACGGCGACGTCGGCAAGGGCAGCGCGCAGGCGCTGCGCGCGCTCTCCGCGCAGGTGTGGGTGACCGAGATCGACCCGATCTGCGCGCTGCAGGCGGCGATGGAGGGCTACCGCGTGGTGACCATGGACTACGCCGCCGACAAGGCCGACATCTTCGTCACCGCCACCGGCAACTTCCACGTCATCAACCACGACCACATGGCGAAGATGAAGGACCAGGCCATCGTCTGCAACATCGGCCACTTCGACAACGAAATCGACGTCGCCTCGATCGAGGGCTACCAGTGGGAAGAGATCAAGCCGCAGGTCGACCACGTGATCTTCCCTGCCCAAAATGGTAATCCAGCCAAGCGCATTATCCTCCTGGCCAAGGGTCGCCTGGTGAACCTCGGTTGCGCCACCGGGCATCCGAGCTACGTGATGAGCTCGTCGTTCGCCAACCAGACCATCGCGCAGATGGAACTGTGGCAGGAGCGCGATTCCGGCAAGTATCCGATCGGCGTCTACACCCTGCCCAAGCATCTGGACGAGAAGGTCGCGCGCCTGCAACTGAGGAAGCTCAACGCGCAGCTCACCGAGCTCTCCGACCAGCAGGCGGCCTACATCGGCGTACCGAAGCAGGGGCCATACAAGGCCGAGCACTACCGCTACTGATTGCAAGCCTTTGAAGGGAGCACGCCATGCGTTTGCTGCTGGTATGGATCCTCAATGCCGTCGCCCTGCTGGCGGTGACCTGGCTGTTGCCGTCGATCGAGCTCGCCGGCTTCGGATCGGCGCTCGCCGCCGCGCTCATGCTCGGCCTCATCAACACGCTGGTGCGGCCGGTGCTGGCGATCCTCACCCTGCCGCTCACCGTGCTGACGCTGGGGCTCTTCTCTCTGGTGCTGAACGCGCTGCTGTTCTGGCTCGCCAGCGCGCTCCTGCCCGGCTTCCACGTCGGCGGATTCTTCGCTGCGCTCGTCGGCGCCGTCCTCTACGGGGTGATCGCGTGGATGCTGTCCGCGCTGATCCCCGGCAAGAAAGGCTGATTCATGACGCAACGCACCTTCAGTTTTGAATTCTTCCCGCCCAAGACGCCCGAGGGCGTGGAGAAGCTCCGTGCCACGCACCGGCAGCTCGCGCAGTTGAAACCGAAATTCTTCTCGGTGACGTTCGGCGCCGGCGGCTCGACGCGCGACCGCACCCTGGAAACCGTGCGCGAGATCCAGGCCAGCGGCAGCGAGGCCGCGCCGCACCTGTCGTGCATCGGCTCGACCGAGGCGAGCATCCGCGACATCCTCGACGAATACCGGCGTCAGGGCATTCGCCATCTGGTCGCGCTGCGCGGTGACCTGCCGTCGGGTTCGATGGACGTCGGCGAATTCCAGTATGCCAACGAACTGGTCGCCTTCATCCGCAAGGAAACCGGCGACTGGTTCAACATCGAGGTCGCGGCCTATCCGGAAATCCACCCGCAGGCGCGCTCGTACGCCGAAGATCTGCAGAACTTCAAGCGCAAGGTCGACGCCGGCGCCAACGCCGCCATCACGCAGTATTTCTTCAACGCCGACGCCTACTTCCGCTTCGTCGACGAGGCGCGTGCACTGGGTGTGAGCATCCCCATCGTCCCCGGCATCATGCCCATCGGCAACTACGTGCAACTGGCAAGGTTTTCTGACGCGTGCGGCGCAGAAATCCCGCGCTGGCTGAGGAAGAAACTGGAAAGTTACGGCGAGGACCTTGCGTCGATCCGCGCCTTCGGCCTCGACGTCGTCACCGACCTGTGCGATCGCCTGCTTGCCGGCGGCGCGCCGGGGCTGCACTTCTACACCATGAACCAGGCTGGCCCGTCGAGCACCATCTGGCAGCGGCTGGGGTTGTAGGGGGTTTTTGGACCGCGCTCACCGCGCAGTGCGGTCTCCTTTCCCCCTTGAGGGGGAAGGGGCCGGCGGCGAGGGCGACAACGGCCGCATGCCCGGTGTGGACACGTCGACTGCTGGTAGCGAAATGGAACTTCGGTGGCAAAAGGCCGAATTCGGTTCGCAAGCGAACCGCTACAAAACAGCGTACCTTATGTAGGAGCGGCGCCCTCGCCGCGATTGTCGGACGCCACAACCATCACCCCATCGGGCCGAGGGCGGCCCTCCTACAACAGCGTGGCGTCGCTGTGATCGTGGGCGATGCAACCACCACGGCATCGGGCCGAGGGCGACCCTACTGCAACCGCACGCCTGTGGGAGCGGCGCCCTCGCCGCGATTTTTGGATGATCGAACTATCACGGCATCGGGCCGAAGGTGGCCCTCCTGCAAACGGTGAATCCGGGTCACTCCTGCACCGTCACAAAACCCAGCTTCGCAATCCCGGCGCGGTTGGCCGCGGCCATTACCTGCGCCACGCGGCCGTAGCGCACGTTCGCGTCGGCGTGCAACTGCACCGACAGATCGTCGCCGGTTTCGCGTAGCGTCGCGAGCTCGTTTTCCAGCGCGTCGAAATGGATCGCCCGCTGGTCGATGTACACCGCGCCCTGCGCGTCGACCGAGAGTTGCACCGTGCGGCTCTTTTTCAGCGGGGCGACCTGGGCAGTTTTGGGCAGGTCGACCGGCACGGCCTGCATCAGGAGCGGTGCGGTGACGATGAACACGATCAGGAGCACCAGCATGACGTCGACCAGCGGCGTGACGTTGATCTCCGACATTGCGGACTGTTTCGAGGTGATGTGCAGGGCCATGGGATGTCCGCCTAACGGGTGCCGAGATCCGGCTTCAGCACATGGTGCAGGAAGTCGTCGGCGAAGGCCTCCAGTTCCGCGCCGTAGAGGTTCACCCGGCGCAGCCCGTAGTTGTAGGCGATCACGGCGGGAATCGCGGTGGCGATACCGACCGCGGTGGCGATCAACGCCTCGCCGATGGGCCCGGCGACGACGTCGAGTCCGGCCGAGCCGGACTCGGAAATGCCCTGCAGCGCGTGCATGATGCCCCACACCGTGCCGAACAGGCCGACGAAGGGGGCGGTTGATCCCACGCTCGCCAGCACCATCAGGCCGCTTTCCAGGCGGCGCATGGCTTTCTGCGCTTCGGCGCGCAGGCGGCGTTCCAGCACGGGCTGGATGTCGCCGCTGTTCTCGGGACTGCGCGTGCCGTCCCAGCCGAGTTGGCGCAGGGTGTCGAAACCGGCGCGGCACACCTGCGCCAGCGGCCCCTCGGACGCGCGCGCGATGCGTTCGCCCGCGCCGAGGTCCGGTGTGTTCCAGAACGCGCCGAGGAAGGCGCCGTTCTGCCGCGACAGGCGGAACTGCAGCCAGCCCTTCATCACAATCAGCGTCCACGACAGCACGGAGAAGGCAATCAGCAGCCACAGGGTCGCGGCGACAATGCCCGAGGTCGAGTGTCCAAACATATCGTTCCTAGTTTTCGAGTTTGAAAGTGATTGGCACGTCTACCCAGGCGGCAACCGCCTGGCTACCCTTGCGTGCGGGAATGAAACGCCATTGTTTCACGGCGTTGAGTGCGGCTTGATCGAGAAGAGTGTGGCCGCTGGTCCGCTTGAGTTCCGTCCGGGTGCATGTTCCGTCGGCCTGCACCTCGGCGCGCACGACGACCTGGCCTTCGATACCGCGACGGCGTGCGACGGCAGGGTAGGCCGGCGCGGGATTGTTGAGGTAGGCCGCATTGAAGCGTGGTACTTCGATGGGCGGTTCCGCCATCCGTGCTTCAGGGGGGGGTGCGGTGGACGGCACTGCGGGTGCGGGAGGGGCTTCCTGTGCCGGTGGCGCCGATGCCGGCACAGGAAGCGGAGCGCTGCTCTCGGCACTTTCCACGGCGGCCACGACCGGCGCAGGCGTAGGCTGCGCGATGGGCGCTACACGCGGGCGTTGCGGTGGGGTTCTCGGGCGTTTGACGGGGGGCGGTTCAGGAGGTGGCGGTACGGGTGGCGACGGCTCGGCTTGCGGCACGGAAGGAGGCGGCAGCAGGCTCGCCTCGATCACCCCCGGCAGGCGTGGGGGCACGTGGACCTGCTGCAGCGTACTCAGGCCATACCAGATCCCGGTGTGGGCTGTAGCGACCAGTGTGGCAACCAGCAGCCAGTACCGCAAATTCCTTGTACGCGCACTCAGCTGGAGTGCTCCTTCTGCCGGGCGCCGGGCAGCGACTGCAGCCAGCGTTCGATCTCCGCCTCCTCGAGCTTGCCGCTGACGGCGCGTACCGGATGTCCGGCATCGTAAAAATAGGTGCGGGGCAGTTCCCCGCGCCAGCGCCGGTCGATTTCGAAGCGCAACCGCTCGACGATAGTGTCCGAGAACACCCAGGACGGCACGTTTGCGAGGCCGTGCCGTTTGAGTGTTGCATCGATGGCTGCCGCGTCGTCCATGGTGTCGGTGGACACGAGAACCAGCGAGAGCTCCGGATGTCGCGCCCGCAGATGATTGAACAGGTCGAGATTGGCCTTGCAATGCACGCAGGTGAGCGACCACAAGGCAAAAACAAAAGGCTGTCCGGCATGGCTGGTGACGATTTCCTGCATGCTGCCGGCAACAAAGGGTTTGGGCTCATCGGCTGCGGCCCCGCTTGCGGTGGCCCAGCACCAGAGGAGGGCCAGGCCGAGCCGGCGGCAGATGCTCATGGTCGGCTGATCTCTACCACAAGCAGGCCGTCCTGTTCGGTCTGCCAGGACAGATAGGCCTTGTCACCGGCGGCGATCAGCTGCGGATGATCGGAGCCTCCCCGGGTCACGGCGAGGCGTTGCGGGCGGGCCCAGCTGCGGCCTCCATCAGGGGAGCGCATAAGTTCGATCGAAGCCTGTTTGCCGTCGAATTCCTTCCATGCAACGAGTACATCCTGCCCAAGACTCAACACGTCGGGATGGCCGGCTTGGGCATCCTCGTTGCCGAAAGCCTGGGGAGGAGAAAAACGTTGCCCGCGATCGCGGCTCGAAGCATAGAACAGGCCTGACTGCGCGGGGGCGTTGGTGAACCAGACCAGATGATAGGTGCCATCCTTGCCAACGGAGACCGCGCCGCCGTGATGGGGGCAGCCGTCGACTTCCCAGTTGTCGTAGGTGGCACGCACCGGTACAGGACGGTCGTCCAGGCGGGCGAGGGCAAAATCGCGTGTATTGCGACCGTAGATATGGCGCCAGAACACCACCGGGGTGCCGTCCGCGTCCATCGCGAGAGCAACCCGGCAGCATTCACAGGTATGGTCGGCGAGCTTGCGGTTGGGAAGGAAGGACGCCCCGCGGTCATTCGATACCGCGTAATAAATCGCCGCACCGGCATAGGGCTGGCCGGCCTGTTGCGCGGCGGCCAGGTCGCGTTTGTCCAGCCACGCCAGATAAACCTGACCGCGGTCATTGACCCCCATGGCTTCAAAGCGATGGCTGATGATCTGCGGGTCGTCGTTGACCGTAACGGGTGGTGAAAAGGTCTTGCCCCCGTCGAGCGAGCGGCTGAAGCGGATGTGGCCGGTCATCGGCATGTCCAGTGGCTGGGTCCAGGAGACATGGACAACGCCCTTGCGAACCACGATTTTTGGACGGTTTTCACCATCTCCGGCAATGTACTCGGGGGTGCTGTTGACCGCGACAGGAACGCTGAAACTGCGGCCGCCGTCACTGGAGTGGCTGACGAGCACCCGCCGCTCGCGTGTCATGACACGCCACAGACGGCCGTCTTCATCAAAGGTCGTGGTGGTGGCAAGCGAGGGCCTGGACAGAGCGGCCTGCCAAGTTTTTTCGCGTGTGGGCTTGACGGTTTTGCTGGCGGCGCCGGCTTCGTGCCCGGAATGAGGCGTGTCCGCTGCCAGTGCGTGGTTGCCCACGGCGAAAATCAGGTAAACAAGGAGAAGCGATCTGAACATTTCAGTCAGGGGGACAGGTCCCTGCAATTTTACGAAAACGCTTTTGGAAGTGCTGTTCATCCTGGAAAAAGCAGTTGAACCACAGAGGCACGGCACCCGCGTGTTTTGGGGGGTTTGTCTGTGCCTCTGCGGCGTCTTCTTCACATCTTCCAGGCAATCTCGCCATAGATCGCTCGACCCATGGCCTTGTTCGATTCGTAATACTCGCGATCGAGCAGATTGTCTGCGGACAGCGAGAACTTCAGCCCCTTCCGGATGGCGTAGGACAGTTTGGCGTTGAGCACGAAATAGGCATCGTAAGAACCGTAGACGTTACTGTAAGTGTCCTTGTTTTCATCATTGCCGTAAATCTTGCCGACGTAATGTCCGGAAAGCGAACCGCTCCATGGCCCTTGGCCGCCTTGCAGGCCGATATTAGCCATTCTGCGCGGTGTCTGGGTCATGTACTTGCCTTCGGTCGCCGGCTTGGCCGCATTTTCCGTGATCTGAGGGTCGTTGAACGTGGCGTTGACGAATGCAGTCAGGGCGCTGCCAATGCGCTGGCGTATTTCGAGTTCGATACCTTTCACCTCGGCCTTGCCTGCGTTGGCGATACTCTGGGTGGTGGCATCTTCGGTACGATAGATCAGGTCTTTTAGGTAATTCTCGAAATAGGTTGCGCGCAGCAAGGTCCCGCGACCCACCTGCTGCTCGGCACCGATTTCCCAGGATGTGACCGTTTCGGGTTTGAGATCCGGGTTTGGCAGATAGACCTTGCCGGTCGAGGGCGTCCACCAGCCGAAGGTGTCACGCAGAACCGGGGGATGGAATGCGCTGCCGACGGATGCGCGCAGGGTGGTTTCCTGACGGGGGCGATAAACCACCGAAACCTTGGGACTGAAATAATCTTGTGAGCGCGCATCGTAGTCGGTCCGGTAGGCACCCGGCATTTCGACCTGTTCGATGAAACCCTCGGTGGTCCAGTAGTCGTAACGTCCCCCCAGATAGGCGCTCAGTTTCTCGGTAAGCGTGATTTCGTCCTGTGCGTACAGGGCGTAGTAGCGATCCTGGCCAGCGGTGCGATTCTTGACGGAATCGGTGGCGTTGGCATCGCGCCAGTCGCCGATGTTATACGTGATGGTGTCGATCTTGCGCTCACCGGCCGCAATGCCGGCGACCAGATAATGCCGATCGCCTGCCGGAAAACTTACCTGCAGCGAACCGGAGGCTTCACTGTTGGGCCGCAAGAGGCGCGTGGCCGAACCGCCATTCACGGTGGCACCGGCGCTCAGGATGGTGTAATTGTTGTAAAGAGGCATGTCGAGGTAGCCCAGTGTCGCCTTGAGCGTGGCCCCTTGCCCGAGTTTCTTGTCGAATTCGAGGGTGTAGCGATTCTGTTCCTTGACGTCGATATCCGGTCCCGTGAGGAAGGCGCTCTGCCGCACGGTCAGGTTGGTGGTGGTGCCGCTCAGGGTCACGTTGCCCGCGCTGACCGGGTTGCCGGAGGCGTCCTGCAGGTAAGTGTTGAAGTTGTTGCGGTCGAAACTGCCATAGGTGAAGCGCGAAACGCCAAACGTGAGCCGCGATTCCGCCGGCAGGTCCAGATAGAATTTCACGCCGATGTTTTCCGAATCCCAGGCATTTTCACCCTTGTCGCCGATGAGATAGCGGGTGTTGCCAAAGGCATCGGTGGTTTGACGGGCGCCGGTCACTGGTGTGCCGGGGGTTTTACCGGGAGCGACCAGCACCTCGTCTTTCACATAGCCGTCGCTGCGCTTGTAGGCATAGTCGAAAACCACGCCGACTTGCTCGCCGAACCGGTCCTGGTAGACCAGGGTGCCGCTCCTGAAATTGTTCGAACCGTAACCGCCCTTGAGTGAAAATTCGCGTTTGGTCGGCGGCTTCGTGATGATATTGATCACGCCCCCCATTGCGCTGCCGCCGTAGAGGGACGAGAACGGTCCGGGTACCACCTCGATCCGTTCGACCGTTTCTGCCGGCACCGACTCCCAGGTCACGGCGCCGATATAGGGGTCGTTCAAAGTCTGCCCGTCGACCAGAACCAGGGTGCGGGAATAGTTGGGAATGCCGCGCAGCAGCACGTTGGTGCCCATGACGCTGGGCTCGTGGCCGCCTGGACGGTTAGTGTGGATGCCGGGCAGGTATTTGAGCGCCTCGTCCACCGACTGGACGTTCATGGCTTCGATTTCCTGGCGGGTCACGACGCTCACGGTGGCCGGGGCGTCTGCGCTGTCCTTGGCGGTTTTTGTGGCGGTGACGACCATTTCCTCCATCGTCTGCACATCGCCGGCAGCGTGGGCCATCGCGCTGGCCATACCTGCCCATATCCCGGCGAGCAGACCGGGAAGAAGCCTGATTCTTTGATGTGTCATGCTGGTTTTTCCTGAAATTCAAGTTGGCGCTATTTCCGGGTGCTGGCTTGCACCCGGAAATAGCGCGGCGGTAAGCGCCGAACGGCAGCCTTGCGCGCTGCGGACGGGATGCTCAGAACTTGTAATTGAACGCCGTGTAGATCGAGCGGCCCATGCCGGGGACGGGGGTGCCCCATTGCGGCACGGTCTGCACGGCGTTCGAGGTCATCGTTGTGCCCTGGCCGAGGTAGGCGCCGCCGAGCGGGTGGTAGTAGAGCCGGTCGAACACGTTCTCGATGCCGAAATCCAGGCGCACCTGTTTCCAGGAGTGGCTGCCGCGCAGGTTGAAGAGGGCGTAGCCGGGGGTTTCCATCTCGTTGCGCATGGCGGAGACGTCCTCCTTCCGGCTCACCATGACCACTTCGGCGGCGTTGTTCCAGCCGCGCAGCTTCTGCGTCAGCGCGAGCTTGGCGTTGAGCGGCATGATGTTGTACAGGTTGTCGTCGGTGTCGCGGTTTTCACCTTTGGTGTAGTTGACCAGGCCGTTGAGCCCGATAGCCCCCAGCCCGGTTTGTGCCAGCGGCATCCTGCCCGATAGGTCGAGGCCATAGAGGCGCGCCGACTGGTTGACGAACTTGAGCACCGTGTACTGGCCCGTCTGCAGCGTCGCACGCGGGGCATTCGCCGTGGCGTCCCACTGGACCGCGTCGACATAGTCGGCCACATGCGTGTAGTACGGCGTCGCCTTGAATTCCCACGCGCGGTCGGGTGCGTGCCAGTCGAAGCTGGCAGACACCGTGTTGGCCTGCTCTGGCTTGAGGTCGAGGTTGCCGATGTAGCCATTGCCGTCGCCGAACCAGTTCACCATCAACGCCGCCATCGTCCAGGTCGACCAGGTGTAGCGCTCGTGCAGGTTGGGCGAGCGCGTCTTGTGGGCGAAGCCGAATTCGATGTCGCGCATGGCGTCGGGTGTGTAGCGCGCCAGTACGGTCATGTCCCAGTTGTTGTCGGTCTTGCTGTGGTCGGCGTTGTTGAAGTTGGCGGCATCCCGCGTCTGGTTGCCGCCGCTTGCGGCGATGGTGGTCGGGAAAGTGTTCGTGTTGTAGCCGTGCACATCCCCGGCGTCCATGCTCACCCGCTCGAAGCGCACGCCGGCGAGCGTCATCCACTGCGGGCTGTGCTGCTTTTCCCACTCGCCGAACAGCGCCATGCGATCGCGCTCGCCGTCGTTGACGTTGAGGAAGGCATTGGGCCACATGCCCCCGCCCGAGGCCGGCCACCAGTCGTCGAGCCGGTAGCGCTGGTATTCGGCACCGACGCGCAGCAGGTCCTGCTCGGTCAGATTGACGTCGGCCTTGACGACGGCGCCGGTGTTCGTGCTCTCGGTGTTCATCGGCATGCCGGCGGCGCAGCTTGCGCTGGGCCCGCCGCACGGCGCGCCCAAATAAGTCGGGGTGCCGCTTACGTACCAGTACTTCTTGTCGGCGCCGAAGTCCATGAAGTGGTCGACCTCCTCATGGTAGACGCGCGCCTCCAGCTTGCCCCAGGCGAGGTCGCCGAGGTAGCGCAGGTTCACGCGTTTCTGGTCGTTGGCGAGCAGGTCCATGCGCTGGTTCGGCCACAACTGCTCGGGCATGTCCTGCAGACCGAACTTGGCTTCCACCAGGTGGGCGCCGCCACGGAACGCCAGGCCCAGGGTGTGGTTGCGCGTGTCGTAAGCGGTCGAGCCGACTTCGTCGGCCGGCAGGGTGTGGCCCGGGCGGCCGGTGAATCCGGCGGGCGTTCCCGCGACGAAGAGCCGGTCCTTGAAGTTGCCGCCGGCGTCGTAGTTGTCCGATTTCGCAATGGCGCCGGTATACGAAATGTTGAAGCTCTCGGTCGCATAGGTCGCCGCCGCGTTGCCGCCGCGGACGTTGCCGTTGCTGCGGTAGAAGGCACCGACTTCACCCTTGACGAGGCTTGCCTGACCCGGTGCCGCGAATTCCGGCTCGGCGGTCTCGGCGACGATCGAGCCACCGATGCTGTCGCCGCCGACGCTGACCGGCGCGATGCCGGCGTAGACCTTGATCGAACCCACCTGCGAGGGATCGAGATACGACAGCGCGGGGTTCATGTGGTTGGGGCAGGCGGACAGCAGGTCCATGCCGTCGACCTTGATGCGCAGGCGGTCGTCGGCGAGGCCGTGGATCGAGGGCAGGCTGGACACGCCGCCGGAACCGTAGAGGCTGACACCGGGCACGTCGCGCAGCAGGCTGGCGGTGTCGCTGGTGGCGGCGCGGGTCGCCGTCAGGTCGGCCGCATCGAGCCTCGCACTCGAGCCCGCCGGGGCGGTGTCGCGCGCGGCGCTGACGGTCACTTCCGGCAGGGTGGCGGGGTCGGTGGCGTGCACTTGAGCGGACATCGCAGCGAGGGCGGGCAGGGCGAGTGCCACCGCGAGGGCGACGGGTCTGGGCGTGAACGACATGGGATGAGCTCCGTGGGCTGTTGGAAATCCTGTTTTCCACAAGGCGGATACCCAGCATGGGGGAAAGCCGTGAGTCGCGTCCTCGTGCACGAGGCGTCGACCCGAAAACC
>JACDJC010003756.1_pt1 | contig 10784 bp, 9 predicted proteins | sample 7454191 | NCBI WGS metagenome assembly JACDJC01 (sample SAMN14253291, study PRJNA609438) | sludge metagenome | isolation source: sludge after 25d culture with pyrite and EDTA | collected 2018-12-20
CTGCCCTTCGTGCTGCTGGCGCAGCAGAGCTCGTTCGACCCGACCCGCGCCCCCGAGGGGAACCACACGCTGTGGGGCTACTGCCACGTGCCCCACGGGTCCGACGTCGACATGGCCGAGCGCATCGAGTCCCGCATCGAGGCCTACGCCCCCGGGTTCCGCGATCGGGTGCTGGCGCGCCGGTGCGCCGGTCCGGCGATGATCGAGGCGCACAACGCCAACTACGTCGGCGGCGACATCGCCGGGGGAATGTCCGACCTGCGCCAGTTCCTGTTCCGGCCGGTGCCGTCGCTGCGTCCCTGGGCCACACCGGTCACCGGGCTGTACCTGTGCTCGTCGTCCACGCCACCCGGCGGTGGGGTGCACGGGATGTGCGGGCGCGCCGCGGCGAGGGCCGTGCTCAGCGACGCAGCCCGCGGGCGCCTCTGAGCAGACCGCCCGGCAGCTCGCCGGTGTGCTCCCCGTCGACGAAGGTGACCGCACCGGACTTGACCGTCGCCCGGTAGCCGGCAGCGGTCTGCATGAGGCGCCGGCCGCCGGCCGGGAGGTCGTTCACGATCATGGGCGGGTGACAGGCCAGCTCGCCCAGGTCGATCACGTTCAGGTCGGCCAGGTAGCCCGGCGCCACCACGCCGCGGTCCGACCAGCCCATGTGCGCGGCGTTGCGCTGCGTGTGGCCGTGCACGATGCGCTCCACCGGGATGCGCTCGCCGCGCCGACGGTCACGGCTCCAGACCGCGAGCGACGACGTGGTCATCGACGCGTCGCAGATGGCGCCGCAGTGCGCCCCCGCGTCGGACAGGCCGAACAGCGTGTTGGGGGCGGTGATCATCTCGTGGATGTCGTCGAAGGTGCCGTGGGCGAAGTTGAACAGCGGCAGGTAGAGCAGCTGGGTGCCGTCGCGCTCCAGCAGCAGGTCGTAGATGAGCTCGGCCGGCTCGACCCCCTGGGAGCGTGCCTCGGCCGCCACGCTCCAGTCGGCGTCGAGCTCGTAGTCCACGGGATCGGTCAGACGGAAGATCACGTCGAAGCCGCACATGATCTGGCGGATGATCCCCGGCTCGAGGGTGGCGGCGAGCTCGGCGTGCTCGGCGAGGATGCGGCGCTTGCGCTCGGGGTCGCGCAGCGCGGCCACGCGGTCGGGCAGCGCGAAGATGCCGAGCTCGCCCATGGACGCGCAGAACGCGAAGGGGTTGGCCGAGGTCTGCAGGCCCAGCAGCACGCCGATGGGGCGGGACGCGACCTGTGCCTTCACGTCCAGGCCGTCGGCCACCATGCGGTCCACCCAGTCCATCTGGAACCGCCAGCGCTCCGGCGAGTGGTACGCCTGCTGCATCGTGAAGCTCAGCGGGCGGCCGCTGGTGCGCACGAAGGCCTCGAGCAGGTCGAGCTCGCGCTGGGCGACCTCGTCGTCGGGGGTCTGGTAGAGGTCGCTGATCAGCTGGGTGACGCCGCCGCCGGCCTCGGCCATCGCTCGGGCGATGGTGAGCAGCTCGCGCTCGTCCGCGGTGAGCGTGCCGATGTTCTGGCCCGCCGAGGTGCGGTGGATCTCGGTGCGCGAGGTGGCGAAGCCCATCGCTCCTGCGGCGATCGCCTCCCGGACCTGCCGCGCCATCTCCTCGAGCTCGGCATCGGTCGGTGCCTCGGTGTGGTCCGCGCCCCGCTCCCCCATCACGTACGTGCGCAGCGCAGCGTGCGGCAGGTGTGCGGCGACGTCCACGGTGTGCGGCTTGGCCTCGAGCGAGTCCAGGTACTCCGGGAACGTCTGCCAGTCCCAGGTCAGCCCCTCGGCCAGTGCCGAGCCAGGGATGTCCTCGACGCCTTCGAGCAGGCTGATGAGCCAGTCGTGGCGGTCGGGCGCCGCGGGAGCGAACCCGACTCCGCAGTTGCCCATCGCGACGGTGGTGACCCCGTGCAGCGACGACGGCGCCATGACCGGATCCCAGGTCGCCTGTCCGTCGAAGTGTGTGTGGATGTCGATGAAGCCGGGCGTGACCAGCGCGCCCTCGGCATCGATCTCCCGTGCTGCAGTGCCCTCGACCGCGCCCACCGCCGTGATCACACCGTCGGTCACCTCGACGTCGCCGACCGCGCCCGGCGACCCGGTGCCGTCGATGATGGTGCCATTGCGGATGATGAGGTCGGCCATGGGCCGAGGCTAACGGCTCAACTCCGGTCGTCTCCGGTCGACCTGATCACCATGACGTTGCTGCGCCGCCTGACCCACGACCGACGCCGGACCCGACGCCGGGTGCTCGAGCAGATGGACATGGCCGCGTTCGAAGCAGCCAGGGCCGCGATGGGCCGGGCCGTGCTGCGCACCGACCGCCCTGCGCTCTGACCGACCGGCCCACGCCGGGCGATAGCGTGCGGCCCGTGACCGACCAGGACCCGCTCGCCGAGGCGCTCACCGCCCACGAGCTGGGCGCCGCCCCCCGACCGGGACCGATGCTGGCGGTGCTGGGCACCCTGGTGGTGTCCAACGTCATGGCCAACCAGGTCCTGCCGTCGTGGGCGTACATCCCCTGGAACTGCTCGGTCGCCGCCGTGCTCGTGGTGATCGCCGTCAAGGCCGACCACTGCAGCGCGAACGACCTGGGGCTGGCTCGACGCCGGCTGCCCGACGGGCTCCGGTGGGGCGCCGCGGTGTCGGCCGGGCTCCTGGCGATCTACCTGGTCGGGCTCGCGCTGCCGGCCACCCGGGACCTGTTCCGCGACGACCGGGCCGACGTCGGGACCTCGGCGCTGCTGTGGCGCACGCTGGTCGCCATCCCGCTCGGCACCGTGCTGATGGAGGAGATCGCGTTCCGTGGTGTGCTGCCGGCGATGTTCCGCCGCCGCACGTCACGCCATGCCAACGGCGCACTCCGCGCGGACGTCTACGCAGCGCTCCTGTTCGGCGTCTGGCACGTGCTGCCCTCGCTGGACCTGACCGAGGCCAACCCGGCCCTGCGCGACCTGCTGCCGGGTCCGCTCGGGGTGATCGCCGCGATCGCCGGCGGCGTCATCGGCACCGCCGCGGCCGGCATGGGCCTGTCCTGGTTGCGCAACCGCTCCGGGAGCCTGGCGGCGCCCGCCATGCTCCACATCTCGTCCAACAGCATCGGCTACGTCCTCGCGTGGCTGGTGCAGCGTTGATCCCCGCCCCTCGACCGACACGAGCCCGCCGATGACCACCACCGCCACCACCACGCCCCCGCCGATGCCCTACGTGGCGCCGGACCCGTTCACCACCACCCCCGCCGAGCGCATGGCCCTCGGCGAGGCCGCGCGGCGCCGGGTGCCCCGGGAGGCGCTCGGCCAGTGGGAGCCCGACGCGGACCGCCCCGACCCCGTGGAGATCCTCGTCGAGCAGGGTCGCCACCGCGTGCCCGAGCTGCTGCCGGTGCGCTACGGGCGCATGGCCGTGTCGTCGTTCACCTTCCTGCGCGGCGCGCCGGCGATCATGGCCCACGACCTGTCGGCCAGCCCGACCACTCCGCTGCGCACCCAGCTGTGCGGTGACGCGCACCTGTCCAACTTCGGGTCGTACGCCACGCCGGAACGCCGGTTGATCTTCGACCTGAACGACTTCGACGAGACACTCCCCGGCCCCTTCGAGTGGGACGTCAAGCGGCTGTGCGCCAGCCTGCTCGTCGCGGCCCGCTGCTCCGGACAGGGTGAGAAGGCCGGCACCAGGGCAGTGGTCGCCGCGGCGCGCGGCTACCGGGAGCACCTGCGAGAGCTGGCCGAGGCCGACGTGATGGACGTGTGGTACGAGCACATCGAGCTGACCGACGCGATGCAGGGCTTCGCCGGCATCGTGTCGCCCAAGAAGCTCGCGAAGCAGCTCGCCAAGACCCAGCACCGCACCTCGGCGCAGGTGCTGACCAAGCTCACCGAGATCATCGAGGGCGAGCGCCGCATCCGTCACCAACCGCCCGTGCTGGTGCCGCTGGACTCCCCGGAGTGGCACGACATCGCCCAGGACGTGCTGGACCGCTATGCGGAGAGCATGAACGAGGAGCACGTGCAGCTGCTGCGCCGCTTCCGCCTGGTGGAGATCGCCATGAAGGTCGTCGGGGTCGGCAGCGTGGGCACGCGCTGCCTGATCGCCCTGCTGCACGGCCGGGACGAGGACGACGTGCTGTTCCTGCAGGTCAAGGAGGCCGAGCACTCGGTGCTCGCCCCGTACGCCGGCGCCTCCGCACAGGACCACCAGGGCGAGCGCGTCGTGGTCGGTCAGCGTCTCATGCAGGCGGCCAGCGACATGTTCCTCGGCTGGACCGTCGGCCCGTTCGGCAACCACTACTACGTCCGGCAGCTGCGCGACATGAAGGGGTCGGTGGCCATCGACGGCCTGCCGCCCGAGGGGCTCGTGCGCTACGGCGAGCTGTGCGGCCGGACACTGGGGCGGGCCCACGCGCGGTCCGCGGACCCGATGGCGATCGCCGGGTACCTCGGCAAGGCCGAGCGCTTCGACGAGGCGATGGCCGAGTTCGCGCTCGCCTACGCCGACCAGACCGAGCGCGACCACGCCCGGTTCGTGTCCGCGATCGACGACGGGCTGATCACCGCCGAGTACGGCGTCTGATCCTCGTCCTGCGGGACGGGCTCAGTTGGTGAGCGAGCGCAGCTGGAACGCGATCGCCAGCTGCAGCACACCCCACACCAGCAGCCGGATCCCGATCAGCAGGGCCAGGACCCACACGGTGATCTGCGGCCAGGCGATGGCCAGCACACCGACGACGACACCGGCGACACCCAGCAGTGCCAGCAGCACCCAGTGGCGGATGCGCTCCCGATCGGCGAAGGCGACGGCGATCTCCATCACACCGGTGGTGATGACGGCGATGCCGACGACGACGGCCATGAACCACAGCGACTTGCCCGGGCGGAGCAGCACCACCAGGCCGGCGATCAGGAACATCGCCCCCAGCACGTAGCCCACCCACGGGCGGGAGCGGTCACCTGCGGTGACCAGCTCGGACAGCCCGTTCAGGAACAGCGCGATCGACAACAGCAGCGCGAGCGTGGTGATCGCCGCCTCCGGACTGAAGATCAGCCACGTGCCGATCCCCACGCTCAGGATGCCCATCACCAACCAGATGATCCAGGCGTGCTTCGACATGCCGACGACCTCGACCTGTGCGTCCATGGATTCCACGAGCATCCTCCTGATCGGCCCGGCCCGAGCCTACGGCCGTGCTCACCCGCCGATGGGGACCGTGAAGGTCGCGCGCAGCTCCTCGAACTTGGACGGGCGCGCGGTGACCTCGACGGTCCAGGTGCCCGCCAGGGGGAACTCGGCGTACGACACGGCATGGCCCGTCGTGATCGGTTGCATCTCGGGGGCGAGCGGACCCACGTCCTGCGCCGGGAGCGTCAGGGCCAGGGTCAGGTCGTCGACGCCCGCCATCAACCGGCCGTCCGCGCCGAGCGCGGTGACGTGCACCTCGTTGGTGCCACGCCGACCGGGTGCGACGGTCAGCTCCACCTCGCCGTCGCCGAACGCGGCGCGCTGCTCGAACTCGCCACCCGACGGAGCGGCCCCGGCGGCATCCGGCGGTGAGACCTGCGCCAGGACCGACCCCGCCACCAGCGCGATCGCCAGGACCGCCACCTCGACGCCCACCGCTCCCCGCAGGCGCGCCACCGCGGCCTCGGGCTGCTCGCCGGCGAGGGCCGGAGCGATCACCCAGCGGTTGCGGGCGGCCAGCACGAGCGCCACCACCAGCAACACCACCTTCACCAGGGCCAGCCGGCCGTAGGTCGCGTCGAGCAGCTCACCGAGGGGCACACGGTCCACCACGAGCACCGACCCCGACACCGCCACCACGGCCACCGCGCCGATGCCCCAGGGTGACAGGCCGACGACGGTCGCACGGAGCTGCTCGGGGTCGGCGGTCCGACTCCGGCGCTCCAGCCACAGCAGCGCCGTGGCCCATGCGACCGCGGCCAGGACGTGGGCGACGGTCAGCCCCGCCGAGCGGGCGACGGGGGGCAGGGACACCGCGTGACCGCCGGCAGCGACGGCGACCGTCGTGGCGGCAGCGAGGGCGAGCTCCACCTGGCCCGCCCGCGGGATCCACGACGCCACCAGACCGAGCGCCGCCACACCCGTGGCGATCAGGCCCACGCGGCCGCTCGTGGTGGCCAGGACGACGTCGAGGGAGTCCGACCACGTGTCGCCCACCGCGACCACCGAGCCGACCACGCCCACCACGGTGCCCACCAGGACCGGCACCCACCGGGTCCGCGGCCGGCGATCAAGGAACGAGCACGCGAACACCCACACGAGCCCGCCGATGGCGAGCGTCGCGCCGAGCGCGCGCAGCAGGATCGCCGACAAGGGCGTGCCCGACGCGACCGAGCCCGCCGGCTCGTCCAGCGTCCGCTCGCGCAGGTGGAACAGGTAGGCGCCGCGGATCGGGTGCCCGTCGGAGGACACCGCGGCCCAGGTGACGGTGTACGAGCCGTCCTCGTCGAGGCTCGGCAGCTCGGCGCGGATCGTGGCGTCCGCCGCGGCCGAGGTGATCCCGGGCACCTCGACGCCCGACGGGTCGAGCAGGCCCACGGCCTCGTCGGTGGCCTCGACGCCCTCGTTGAACAACAGCACGATCCGCGAGGGCGGCGAGTCCACCAGCGCGCCCTCGGCAGGGTCAGAGGACACGAGCACGGCGTGCGCCCCCGCCGCAGGGGCGAGCGCCACCAGCACCACGCACGCGCCCAGCAGCAGAACCAGGCTGCGGGCGCCCCGCCGTGACCAGCTCATGTCACGACCGGTGCCGTCGACTCGATGCGACGACGGCGCCACCGCCGCACCTTGCGCCACACGACGACGGTCACCACCACGACCGCCACGAACGCGAGCACCGGCACCAGCACCGCCAGGACCGTCAGCACGAACGACACGGCGTCCTCGATCGCGGACATGACGGGATTGCCCACCCCACCGGTGCCCGCGGTCACCGCCGGGCGCACCGAGCTGCGGGCCAGGTGGACGCTCTCACCGAGCACCATGCCGGCGACCGCTGCGGCCCAGGGCGCCGACTGCGACAGCAGGTTCTCCTGTGCGCCGAAGACGATCGCACCCGACACCGGCGCGATGACGGTGCCGACCGCGTGCAGCACGTGGTCGACCACCGGCACCTTGTCGCCGACCAGGTCCGCCACGAACAGCGCGGCGAGCACCACCAGCACCCAGGTGGTGCCGAGCCGGTCGAAGGGCTCGGTGAGCGTGACCAGTCCGAGCCGTTCGGCGATGCCCAGCCCGAGCAGGGGGATCCATGCGTTCAACCCGGAGGCCGCGCCGAGGCCGACCGCCCCCAGCAGGTTGGTGAACAGCGACAGTTCCACGCGGGACAGTGTGCCACCGGGGATTCCACCCATTGGCCCCGCGGCGCGCTGCGTTGCACGATGTCGCCCGGACATCTGAAGGGGCAGGATGAGCCAGGCCAGGGGCAACGGATCGGTTCGCACCGCCATCGTGCTGGGCGCGGGCGGCACGGTCGGCATCGCCTACCACGCGGGCGTGGCCAAGGCGATGGCGGATGCCGGACTGGACCCCGCGGCGGCGGACCTGGTGGTCGGCACCTCGGCCGGCGCGATCGTCGGCTCGATCGTCCGGGTCGGCCACGACCTCGACGACGTCTGGGCGCTGGCGCACGCGGACGAGAACCCGTTCGTCGACGACGCCCCGTTCTTCCGGCCCGACGTGGTGTTCCGCCAGGGCTGGCGCACCCCCGTCGGCCTGGCACGGCGCATGGTCGGCTCGGCGTACGTGCTGCAGCGCTCGGTCGTGCGCTGGCCGGTCATGAACCCGCCGCGTCCGATGCAGCGCTTCTACCGGGCGGGGCTGGGCTCGGTCACCGAGCAGCGCGCCGAGTTCGCGAACTGGGCCGGCGAGGAGTGGCCCGACGGCCACCTGGCGCTGTGCACCTTCGACATCGTCACGGGCCGGCGGGTCGTGCTGGGGGCACCCTCGCCGTCGCGGCCCGCCCTGCCCGATGCCATGCGAGCCGCCTCCGCGGTGCCGCTGCTCTACCCCCCGGTCCGCCTCGGGCGTCGCCTGCTGGTCGACGGCGCGGTCAGCTCGTCGACCAACGTCGACGTCGCGGTCGAGGCGGGCGCCGAGCTGATCATCATCGCCGCACCCCAGTCCTACGAGCCCGACGACCCGCCGTCGCTGCAGCTGCGGGCCTCCAAGGAGCTGTTCCACCGACGCCTGCAGTGCGAGCTGCGCGCCGCGGAGCGTGCAGGGGTGAAGGTGCTGGTCATCCGGCCCGACGCCGAGGAGGCCGCGGTGCACGGGCTGAACCTCCTGCGTGGCGACGGCCACGGCGAGGTCGCCGACCTGTCGCACCGACGTGCCGCCCAGGTGCTGGCCAGCCCGGAGGGCCGCGCGTTCTGCAGGTCCTGGCGAGCCGCCAACCGGGCGACGGCGCGGCGTGCCGCGCGGGACGGTCGACCGGCGGGCAGGCCGTCGCGCTCGCTGGTCAGAGGAGATCGCTGAAGAAGTCGTTGCCCTTGTCGTCGGTGATGATGAACGCCGGGAAGTCCTCGACCTCGATGCGCCAGATGGCCTCCATGCCGAGCTCGGGGTACTCCAGCACCTCGACCTTCTTGATGGCGTCCTGGGCCAGGATCGCGGCCGGGCCCCCGATGGAGCCCAGGTAGAACCCACCGTGCTGCGCGCAGGCCTGGCGCACCTGCGCCGAGCGGTTGCCCTTGGCCAGGGAGATGAAGCTGCCGCCGTGCTCCATGAGCAGGTCGACGTAGCTGTCCATGCGCCCCGCGGTGGTGGGGCCGAAGCTGCCCGACGCCATGCCCTCGGGGGTCTTGGCCGGTCCCGCGTAGTAGATCGGGTGGTCCTTGACGTACTGGGGCAGGCCTTCGCCGCGCTCGATGCGCTCCTTGAGCTTGGCGTGCGCGATGTCCCGGGCCACCACCATCGGCCCGGTCAGCGAGAGCCGCGTGCGGATGGGGTACTGCGAGAGCTGGTTGCGGATCTCGTCCATCGGACGGGTCAGGTCGACCTGTACGACGTCGGCACCCAGGTGCTCGTCGGTGACCTCGGGCAGGTACTGCGCCGGATCGGTCTCGAGCTGCTCGACGAAGACACCCTCGGCGGTGATCTTGCCGAGCGCCTGGCGGTCCGCCGAGCAGGACACGCCGATGCCCACGGGGCACGACGCGCCGTGACGGGGCAGGCGGATGACGCGCACGTCGTGGCAGAAGTACTTGCCGCCGAACTGCGCACCGATGCCGGTGTCGGCAGCCAGCTGCCAGATCTGCTGCTCCAGTTCGGTGTCGCGGATCGCGTGGCCCAGCTCGTTGCCGGTGGTCGGCAGGCCGTCCAGGTACCGGGCGCTCGCGTACTTGACCGTCTTCAGGTTCATCTCGGCCGACGTGCCGCCGACGACGATCGCGAGGTGGTAGGGCGGGCAGGCCGACGTCCCGAGCGTCTTGATCTTCTCGGCGACGAAGCGCAGCAGCGACTCGGGGTTCAACAGCGCCTTGGTCTCCTGGAACAGGAAGGTCTTGTTGGCGCTGCCACCTCCCTTGGTCATGAACAAGAACTTGTACTCGTCGCCGTCGACGGCGGTCAGGTCGATCTGCGCCGGCAGGTTGGTGCCGGTGTTGCGCTCCTCGTACATCGAGATCGGCGCCAGCTGGGAGTACCGGAGGTTGGTCTCGGTGTAGGTGCGGAACACGCCCCGGGCGATGGCGGCCTCGTCGCCGCCGGGCTCGCCGTCAGCGGTCGCTCCGCCGTGGGTCCAGACCTGCTGGCCCTTCTTGCCCATCACGATCGCGGTGCCGGTGTCCTGGCAGCTCGGCAGCACCATGCCCGCCGAGACGCAGGCGTTCTGCAGCATGGTGCGGGCGACGAACCGGTCGTTCTCGGTCGCCTCGGGGTCGTCGAGGATCTTGCGCAGCTGCGCCAGGTGCCCGGGTCGGAACAGGTGCGAGATGGTGCGCACCGCCTCGGCGGTCAGCAGCGTCAGCGCCTCGCGGTCCACCTCCAGCACCCGGCGGCCCCGGTACTCGCCGATCGAGACCCCGTCGTCGGTCAGCTTGCGGAACGGTGTGTCGCCCGCCGACTGCGGGAACATCTCCTGGAACTGGAAGTCGGGCATGGCACCAAGGTAGGCACGCCGCGGTGGTGAAGATCCAGTTGTCGGGTCAGTCGTCGGCGGGAGGGGTCGCGGAGGGCGCCGCTGGTGCGTCGGGTCCCCGCTGGGTGAGCACCGAGCGCTGGTGGCCGGTCGCGGCGAAGGCCCGCGCGAGGAGGGGGGACGTCGCCTGCAAGGACTCGGGCAGCTCGTCGAGCACCTCCGGCTCGGGCTGCTCCACCGGCTCGGGCTCGGCCAAAGGTTCGGGCTCGGGCGCCGGCACGTCCTGCACCGATGCCTCCGCCTCCGCCTCCGCGAGCTCCTGGCGCAGCACCTCGAACAGCTCGAGCGTCTGGTTCGACGGGTGGGGTGTGCCGGTCGAGCGTCGCCGGCTCCGCCGGGTCGGCGCCGGTGTGGCCGGTTCGGCACGTGCGGGCGCCACCGGTGCCACGAACATCGTCGGCTCGTCGGCGCGTCGGTCCGAGAGCATCCAGCCGCGCGGCACGGTCAGCCGTTCGGCGTGCAGACCGCAGATCTCCTGGTTGCGGCCCGCCCGCTCGGCCAGGTCGTCGAGCCACACCTCGCACCCGACGGGGTCATAGGTCAGGCGCGCCGCCGCGTCTCGGTCGCACCCCGGACGCATGCACAGCCTGGACATCGGCCGCAGGCTACCGCTGCTCGGTGCGCACC
>JACDJC010003757.1_pt1 | contig 10780 bp, 12 predicted proteins | sample 7454191 | NCBI WGS metagenome assembly JACDJC01 (sample SAMN14253291, study PRJNA609438) | sludge metagenome | isolation source: sludge after 25d culture with pyrite and EDTA | collected 2018-12-20
GCACGCTTCATTACGCATTATTGCCCGGTGCTGGAGTTCGGCCTTGTCGGCCAGACCATGCACCAGATCGACGAGCGCACGCCGGTCGCCGATCTTGAAAAGCTGACGAAAATCTATCGCGGCGTGCTGGATCGCTACTTCGCATGAACGACACGAACACCAGCGGCCCCATCGTTGTCCTCACCGCCATCGACAACGAGTTGAAGAAGGAGCGCGCGCCCGAGGGCGTCGAGGTGATCTATACTGGCGTCGGCAAGGTCAACGCCGCGCATGTCGCAGCGCTCACCGTACTCGCGCTGCAGCCGAAGCTGATCGTCAACTACGGCACCGCCGGCAAGATCGCGCATATCCACAACGGCCTTGTGGAAGTCGCGCATACCGTTCAGCGCGATATGGCCGCGATGCCGCTGGCGCCGCGCGGACGCACGCCGTTCGCGCCGGAGATGGACCGTATTTCATCCGGCTTCGACGGCGTGATCTGCGGCACCGGCGACAGCTTCGTCACCGCCACCGATCCGTGGCTGGTCGAAAACAACATCGACATTGTCGACATGGAGCTGTTCGCCATCGCCCATGTCAGCCAGCGTCATGCGATTCCATGGCGCGCGTTCAAGTTCATCACGGACGCCGCGGATGAAAACGCCGCGGATCACTGGAACGAGAACGTCGCGGGTGGCGAGGATTTGTTCTGGGATGTGATGAAGGGGATTACTTAGTTTTCGTCATGGCCGGGCTTGTCCCGGCCATCCACGTTCTTAGACAATCGTTTCATACAAATCATTCCGTTCCGGATTCTCCGCCAGAATGAGTCTGACTTTCCACTTTCGCGACCAGTGCTTGATGTTGTGCTCGCGCTGAATCGCTGTTTGGATGTCTTCGTATTGCTCGAAGTACACCAGACGCCTAATTCCATACTGCTTCGTAAATCCGTGAACGCCTCCAGAGCGATGCTCATAAACGCGACGGACAAGATCATTCGTCACGCCGACGTAAAGGATGCCGTTCGGCGCGCTTGCCAGTATATAAACGTAGCCTCCAGCCATATGCGAATGATGAAGGACGTGGATGGCCGGGACAAGCCCGGCCATGACGCATAGAACGGAAGATGCGGCCTGTGTGAGAACGCCCTAATACTCCACCCGCACCAGATAAAGCCCGTCCGGCGGCGCGACAGGGCCGCAGGCGGTGCGGTCCCGCGCTTCGAGCGCTTCGCGCAAGTCCTGCGCCGTCCAGCGGCCGTGGCCCACCCACACCAGCGAGCCGACCATCGAACGCACCTGGCTGTGCAGGAACGAGCGCGCGGACGTCGTGATGCTGACCTCGTCGCCGCTGCGTGTCACATCGAGCGCATCGAGCGTTTTCTCCGGCGACTTGGCCTGACATTCGGTGTCGCGGAAGGTGGTGAAGTCATGCCTGCCTAGCAGCACCTGCGCGGCTTCGTGCATCGCGTCTGCGTCCAGAGGACGCGGCACGCGCCACGCCTGCCCGGCCTTGAGCGCAAGGTTCGCCCGGTGATTGACGATGCGATAAATGTAATGCCGCTTCGTCGCCGAGAAGCGTGCGTCGAATGTGTCGGGCACGATCTCCGCCGACAGCACGCCGATGGGATGCGGCCGCAGATGCGCGTTGAGCGCGTCGCGCACGCGATCCGCCCGGTAGTCTTTCGTCAGGTCGATATGCGCCACCTGCCCGAGCGCATGCACGCCGGCGTCGGTTCGTCCCGCGCCATTGACCCGGACCCGCTCGCCGGTCATCGCGGCCACGGCATCTTCCAGCGCGCCCTGCACTGAAGGGCCCTTGTCCTGATACTGCCAGCCCCAGAACGGAGCGCCGTCATACTCGATGATGAGTTTGTAGCGCGGCATGCCTGTCAGCCCAGATCGTTGAAGGCGGGAGCGTACTCGACGGCCCCCGCGTCCGGTGCAGATGACGCTAGCCGCAGCGCCTGAAAATGCGGCCCCGCGTATTGGCAATCAAACGCCGTCGCTGCTGACAGCGAAAAGCCGAAACGGCCGTAGTAATCCGGATCTCCCAGCACGAAGACCATGGTCTCGCCCACCTCGCGAAGACGCGCATGTCCCGCTTCGACCAGCGCGCAGCCCGCTCCCTTGCGTTGTCGATCCGGCAACACCGCCAGCGGCGCGAGGCTGATGCCTGGAATGCGGTGTGTGTCCTGCACGATCCACAGTCGCGAAAATCCGACATGACCGACAAGTTGTCCGTCCCGCTCCGCCACCAGCGATAGCACCAGATCACCGTCTCGGCGCAGGCCGTCAACCAGCTCAACCTCCTGGCAGACTTCGTTGCGGCCTCCGAACGCGCGGCGAATCACGTTGCCGATCGCCGCGATGTCACTAGCTGTTTCGGGGCGGACAATCATTGCGCTCGCGCCGGCGGCTTGAGCGGCGTGCCGTTGAGAAACGCGTCCGCCTTCATCGGCGGCTTTCCGGCGCGCTGCAAGTCCAGAATGCGGATCGCGCCGTCTCCGCAGGCGATTGTCAGTTTCTCATCGAGCAGATCACCCGGTGCGCCGGAGCCTTTGGCAAGTTCACAGCGCAGCACCTTGATCCGCACCGATTCGCCATCAATTGCGATCTCGAACCAGGCGCCGGGAAACGGCGACAGGCCGTGAATGTGCCGCAGCACCTCGCGCGCAGGCTTGCTCCAGTCAATTTTCGCCTCAGCCTTGTCGATCTTGGCGGCGTAGGTGACGCCCTGCTCGCTCTGCTTCTTCAATTGCAGGCCGCCGCGCGACAGCGCGGCCATGGCGCGCACCATCAGATCAGCGCCGAGCGGCGCGAGCGCGTCATGCAGGTCCTGCGCGGTCATGGCATCGGTGATCGGCAGGCGCTCGGCCATCGCCACATCGCCGGTATCGAGACCGACATCCATCTTCATCACCATCACGCCGGAGTCAGCATCGCCGGTCATCACGGCGCGGTTGATCGGCGCGGCACCGCGCCAGCGCGGCAGCAGCGATGCATGCAGATTGAAACAGCCGAGCGGCACCGCATCGAGAATATTCTTCGGCAGGATCATGCCATAGGCCACCACCACCGCGGCGTCGGCATTGTGCGACCGGAATTCCGCTTCGGCGTCCGGCGTCTTCAGCGTCTTCGGCGTCAGCACCGGAATGCCAAGCTGGCGCGCGGCCACTTCCACCGGCGTCGCCTGCAGCTTCATGCCGCGTCCGGCGGGCTTCGGCTCGCGCGTGTAAACCGCGACGATCTCATGGCCATGATCCGCCAGCGCCAGCAGCGTCGGCACTGCGAAATCCGGCGTGCCCATGAAGATCAGACGAAGCGGCATGGTGACTGCTCATCTTGGCGACTTACCCGCCCGGTTTCGGATGCATGTCGCTTGGCGTTCCCTCCCCCCTTGCGGGGGAGGGTCAGGGAGGGGGGTGAACCGCAAATACCGGCATTTGCCATACCCCCCTCTCCACCTCTCCCCCGCAAGGGGGGAGAGAGCAGATCGGGCATTACAGACACGCCAGTGCCCTTCAAATGGTTCACTCGAATTCCTGATCTGCCCAGCACACCGCGCTGCGCGATGCTACTTCGCCGCGAGCTTGGCGGCCTTGGTGAACTTCTTCATCACGCGGTCGCGCTTGAGCTTGGAGAGATAATCCACAAACAGCACACCGTTGAGATGGTCGATCTCATGCTGGATGCAGGTGGCGTAAAGCCCCTCCGCGTCCTCCTCGCGCATCACGCCTTCAAGGTCCATGAAGCGCACGCGCACCCGCGCGGGGCGTTCGACTTCTTCGTAGTATTCCGGGATCGAGAGACAACCTTCCTCATAGACCGACATCTCGTCGGACGACGCCAGAATTTCCGGATTGATGAAGACACGCGGCTCCTTCTCGCCCTCCTTCCTGGAAAGGTCCATGGTGATCAGCCGCAGCGGCACCGCGACCTGGATCGCGGCGAGGCCGATGCCCGGCGCGTCGTACATGGTCTGGAACATGTCATCGACCAGCGTCCGGATATCCGGCGTGATTTTTTCGACGGGCTTGGAGATCAGCCGCAACTGTTTGTCCGGCAGGATGATGATGTCGCGAGGATTGGCCATGCTGCGCGATGTAATGGGCGCGCTTGCCGGGGTCAAACATGTTGTCGCGCCAAGCCCTTGAGCCCTAGTTCCGCGCCGTTAACCGCCAATTAACCATCAAAATCAGGGTTTTATTAACCATAAATGTTCCCTGTTCGTTCGCGCTCGCCGCCGAATCGGGTTACAAGGAGGCATGAACGAGATTCTTTTTATCCTCGGCGATGTGCCGGTCCGCATGAGCGCCGCCCTGATCGCCTTCGGTGCGCTGGCGCTGTTGCTGCTTCTGATCATCGCGGTCGTCATCGCACGCTCGGGCGCGAAGGGCGCGGAAGCCGCCATGGCGCAGGCGGTGCGCGCCGATGAACTTGAAGAACGCCTCGCCGAGGTACTGCGCATCCAGAATGAAGCTGCGGGCCGCGTGCACGAAATGGGACAGGCGCTGGCCGGACGGCAGGCCGACATGGCGCGCGCGGTCAACGAACGGCTGGATTCGGTCACCCACCGCGTCGGCCAGTCGATGGAGCAGACCACGCGCAACACCATGGATTCGCTGCGCGTGCTCCACGAACGCCTCGGCATCATCGACAGCGCGCACAAGAATCTCACCGACCTCACCTCGCAGGTGACGACGCTGCGCGACGTCCTCGCGAACAAGCAGTCGCGCGGCGCGTTCGGTCAGGCGCGCATGGAAGCCATCGTGCAGGACGGCATGCCGAAGGAGTCCTACGCCTTCCAGCACACGCTGTCGAACCGGACCCGCCCGGATTGCGTGATTTTCCTGCCGGATCAGCGCCCGCTCTGTGTCGATGCGAAATTCCCGCTGGAAGCCTTCACCGCGCTGCGCGACGCACGCAGCGACGAGGAAAAGAAAGCCGCCACCCATCGGCTGCGGCAGGACGTGATGAAGCACGTCAACGACATCGCCGACAAATATCTGATCCCCGGCGAGACGCAGGACACGGCCTTGATGTTCGTGCCGTCGGAATCCGTCTATGCGGAAATCCACGACGGTTTCGACGACGTGATCCAGAAGGCCTACCGCGCGCGGATCGTGCTGGTGTCGCCGTCACTGCTGATGCTGGCGATCCAGGTGATGCAGCAGATCCTGAAGGACGCGCGGATGCGCGATGCCGCCGACCAGATCCGCACCGAAGTGATGCACATGTCGGACGATCTCGGCCGGCTGCGCGAGCGTGTGCTCAAGCTGCAGAAGGACTTCGGCAACGTGAACGAGGACGTGCGCCAGATTCTGATCTCGGCGGACAAGATCGAGAAGCGCGCAGGCCGCATCGAGGAACTGGATTTCAGCAAGGGCAGCGAGCCTGCGGATGCACCTCGAGTCGTCTCCTCCAGCGACCTGTTCCCGCCACATCCCCTGCGCAAGCTGCAGGCGGGGGAGTAATTTTCCGGTAGCAGCCTCTTCCTCCCCCTCCCCTTGTGGGAGAGGGTGGCGAAACCGAGCAAAGCGAGATTGAGCCGGGTGAGGGGTTACGATCTCATCGTGGTGTCCATACCCCGCACCCGCTTCGCGGCTGCGCCGCTCAGCACCCTCTCCCACAAGGGGAGAGGGGAAGGTGCGAATCTGCTAACACCATCGCATGACAGCACCCGATAGCGCCGACACAGCCCCCGCTCCCCGCGCCTCATCGCGATCGACCTGGCGCGAGGCCTTCGCAGTCTATCTGCAGAAGCGCGTGCTGATCGTGCTGTTCCTCGGCTTCTCGTCGGGGCTGCCGCTGGCGCTGTCCGGCTCGACGCTTCTGGTATGGATGCGCGAGTCCGGCGTCGATCTCGGCACCATCGGCCTGTTCGCGCTGGTCGGCACGCCCTACACGCTGAAATTCCTCTGGGCGCCGCTGGTCGATGCGCTGCATGTCCCGCTGCTCACAAGGTTGCTGGGGCGGCGGCGCGGCTGGCTGGTGCTCGCGCAACTGCTGCTGATCGCCGCGATCCTGCTGCTCGCGGTGACCGATCCGGCGAAGTCGCCGTTCTATGTCGCCCTCGGTGCACTGCTGGTGGCCGCAGCTTCTTCCACGCAGGACATTGTGGTCGATGCGTTCCGCGTCGAAAGCCTGCCCGAAAGCGAGCAGGCCGCCGGCATGGCCTCCTATGTCGCGGCCTACCGCGTCGGCATGCTGATCTCGACCGCCGGCGCGCTGTTTCTGGTCAGCGGATTTGAATCGACCGGCCTCGCCAAATCCGCCGCATGGATGTGGGGCTATATCGCCATGGCGGCGATGGTGCTGATCGGGATGATCGCGGCGCTCACCGCCACCGAGCCCGAGCAGTCGCGCCGCGCGGAAGAGGCAACGACCGGCGAGAGCGCGATCTCCCGCGTCATCAACGCGGCGATCGGCGCCTTCACCGAATTCCTTACCCGCAAGGATGTCTGGGCCGTGCTCGCCTTTGTCATCCTCTACAAGTTCACCGACTCGTTCTCCGGCACCATGACCGCGCCGTTCGTGATTGATCTCGGCTTCACCCGCAACGACTATGCCGCCATCGTCAAGGGCGTCGGTCTTGCCGCCACGCTGATCGGTGGCTTCGCGGGCGGATTTCTGGCACGCGCATGGTCGCTGGAAGCATGTTTGTGGACCGGCGGCGTATTGCAGGCGATTTCCAATCTCGCCTTCGCGTGGCTGGCCTTTGTCGGCCACAACCAATGGGCGCTCGCGCTGGCGATCACGGTGGAGAATTTCACCGGCGCGATCGGCACCGTGATCTTCGTCGCCTATCTCTCATCGCTGTGCCAGAGCCCGCTGCACACCGCGACCCAGTATGCGCTGCTCACCGCCTTCGCCGCGATCGGCAGAACCTATCTGTCGGCGGGCGCAGGCTATGTCGCGCAGGCGACCGGCTGGCCCGCGTTCTTCGTGCTCAGTGTGGTGGTCGCGGTGCCGAGCCTGATCCTGCTGGCCTGGCTGCAGCGGCGCAGACATTTCGAATCGCTCCGGCGGCGCGAGAGCGCCAGCGTGATCTAATACGCCGCTTTCTTTCGCAGCCTTCGACACCAGCGCCGCAATCGCGCCCGATGGTCTGGCCGACCATCACCGTCAAGCGCGTCAGTGCCTGGTGACAACGCTCCACTTGGTGACGATGGCGTCGCTGAGTTGCCCCGCGGCCTGCGCGCAGGACAGTTCATTGGCCTTCAGCGCGATGCTCTTGCCGATATACGGCTTCAGCGCCGCGGCCTCGGCGTCGTTATTGGTCACGATCTGGAATGTCTCCGGGCCGGTTTCGAGATTGCACATGCCCGACGGTGGCGGCAGGCGGCGCGGCTCGCTGGTGAGCTGATAGGTGATGACCCGCTTTTTCCTCGGACCGGAACGCATCGCCGTCAGTTCACCCGACAGCACCTCACCCGTCTTCAGCGGCTTTGCCTTTTGCTGCGCAAGAGCATCGGACGAGATCAGCACGGAGAGGCAACCGGCGGTGAGCATTGCGGGGGCATTCGCGAACAGACGGAGAAACATCAGGCTTCCATTTCGTGAATTTCAGGTTGGTTTTTAGAACAATGTCCGCTGCCGCATGGCGGCCGACAGTGTCCCCTCGTCGAGATAGTCAAGCTCGCCGCCGACCGGCACACCGTGCGCCAGCCGCGTGACCTTGACATTGGCATCCTGCAACAGATCGGTGATGTAATGCGCCGTGGTCTGGCCATCCACCGTCGCGTTGAGTGCAAGGATGATTTCCGTGACCCGCGGGTCGAGCGCGCGCTGCACCAGAGCGTCGATGGTCAGGTCCTGCGGACCGACACCATCGAGCGGCGACAGCGTGGCGCCGAGGACGTGATAAAATCCGTTTGTGGCATGAGCGCGTTCGAGCGCCCACAAATCGGCAACATCCGCCACCACCACGATGATCGACGGATCGCGGCGCGTATCTGTGCAGACGGTGCAGGGATTCTGCGTGTCGATGTTGCCGCAGGTGTTGCAGACCTGAATCCTGTCAATCGCCACCTGCAGCGCCGCCGACAGCGGCGTCATCAATGCTTCGCGCTTCTTGATCAGATGCAACGCGGCGCGCCGCGCCGAGCGCGGGCCGAGCCCCGGCAGACGCGCCAGCAACTGGATCAGACGTTCGATTTCAGGACCGGCGACCGAGGATGCCATTCGAGCAGGCTCTTAGAATTCCAAACTTTCAACGTCGTCATTGCGAGCGGAGCGCAGCAATCCATTCCTGAAAGAGGAAGACTGGACAGCTTCGTCGCTTACGCTCCTCGCAACGACGATTCTCAATCACATCTCTAGCCGAGACCGAGCCCCGGCGGCAGGCCGAGTCCGCCGGTCAGCGCCTGCATCTTTTCCTGCATCGCGGCTTCAGCCTTGCGGCGCGCATCTCCATGGGCGGTGACCAGCAGATCTTCAAGAACCTCACGCTCGTCGGCCTTCATCAGCGACGGATCAATCTTCACCGCCTTGACCTCGCCTTTCGCTGTCATCCGGACATTGACGAGTCCGCCACCGGACAAGCCTTCGACCTCGATGGTGTCGAGTTCATCCTGCAGCGCCTTCATCCTGGACTGAAGCTGCGCCGCCTGTTTCATCATGCCGAGAAAGTCAGCCATGAATTAATCCCTTGTGGTTGATGTCCGGACAAACCATCCGGAATCCGTTTCTTGTCAGAAATTCTCGTCCTAAAGATCGTCGTCTTCTTCGGCGGCGGCGACAGGACCGGACTCATCAGCGCCGGAGTCGGCGTCCGGTGCGATGCGCCGCACATCAATCACCTGCGTGCCGGGAAACTTCGCCATCACCGCCTGCACGCGCGGGTCGGCGTGAACGCCATCGGTGAGTTTTTCCTTCGCCGCCTGCGCCTGTGCGCGCAGGGTCGGCTCGCCGGCCTCGTTGGAAACGATCACGGCCCAGCGCCGGCCGGTCCACTGTTCGAGTTTGCGCGACAGATCGTTGACGACCGAGCGCGCGGCGCTGCGCTCCAGCGCCACTTCCAGCCTGCCGTCTTCCATGCGCACCAGCCGCATGTCGGCTTCCAGCGCGGATTTCAACTGAATATCGCGCTTCTCGCTGGCGAGCGCCACAAGTTCGGCGAAGGTATTCAACCGCCGCACCGGCGCAGCCGCGGCAGGCGCCGTCGCGGGCGCGCTCATCTGCGGGCGCGGCGACGCATCAAGCGCGGGCCGCGAACCGGACGCCACCGCGCGAACCTGAGAACCGTCCTCACCACCGGACGACAGCCGCGCCGAAGGACCGCGCGGCGCGGCATTGCCGGTGACATTGCCACCCAGCAGGGGCGAGCCGCCGCCATTGGCGTCGATCATCCTGATGGCTTCATCCGGCGTCGGCAGATCGGCCACATAGGCAATTCGCACCATCACCATTTCGGCAGCCGCCTGCGGCCGCGTCGCGGCCTGAACTTCGGCGATACCCTTGAGCAGCATCTGCCACATCCGCGACAGCACACGCATCGACAGCTTCGCCGCGAAATCGCGTCCGCGGGTACGCTCGGTCTCTCCCAGCGCCACATTGTCCGCCGTCGCGGGGACAACCTTGACCCGCGTCACGAAGTTCACGAACTCGGCGAGATCACTGAGCACCACCACCGGATCGGCGCCGGTGTCGTATTGATCGCGAAACTCCTTGAAGGCCGCGGCGATATCGCCGCTCGCCAGCGCCTCGAACAGATCAATGACGCGGGTTCGGTCGGCAAGCCCCATCATCTGCCGCACGTCTTCGGCGCGCACCACGCCTGCGGCATGGGCGATCGCCTGATCGAGCAGCGACAGCGAATCGCGCACCGATCCCTCGGCGGCACGCGCGATCAGACCCAGCGCTTCGGGCTCGGCCTGCCCCCCCTCCCTGGCGAGAATGTTCGACAGATGCGTCATCAGCACATCGGACTCTACCCGCTTGAGATCGAACCGCTGACAGCGCGACAGCACCGTCACCGGGACCTTGCGGATCTCCGTGGTCGCGAATACGAACTTGGCATGCTCCGGCGGCTCTTCCAGCGTTTTCAGGAAGGCGTTGAAGCCCGGCGTCGAGAGCATATGCACTTCGTCGATAATATAGATCTTGTAGCGCGACAGCGACGGTGCATAACGCACGCTGTCATTGATCTGTCTGACGTTATCAACGCCGGTATGTGAGGCGGCGTCAATTTCGATAACGTCGAGATGACGCCCCTCAGCGATCGCCTGACAGTGCACACCCATCTTCGGCATGTGGATGGTCGGCCCCTTCACCGAACCATCCGGCAATTCGTAGTTCAGCGCGCGAGCGAGGATGCGCGCGGTCGTGGTCTTGCCGACGCCGCGAACGCCGGTCAGAATCCAAGCCTGCGGAACACGTCCCGTCTCGAACGAATTCGAGATGGTGCGCACCATCGCCTCCTGACCGATCAGATCGTCGAAACTGGAAGGGCGGTACTTGCGCGCGAGTACACGGTAACCGGCGCCCGAGGCCGGCGAGGCGGCAGGCTCCCCACCGAGCGCGAAACCGGGCTGATCGTCCGAAGTCGCGCCGGCAATATCAGCATCGGTCATGGACTGGTCCGCGATTATCTCGGCTAGCAAATTCAGAGAGCGCGCGGCGCACGCATCACGCCTTGTCCGCCCGGCGGAAAAGCGAGGTAGGAGACTGACGAGCGACCCGATCCGGACCTCGTTAGGGCTGCTTCCTTCCGGACCTGACCCGGTTGGCGAGTGGCTCGTCCACCGCCAATCTCCCGGTCCCTATTTGGGGCCAAAAGGTCGGGAAAGCAAGCGGGA
>JACDJC010003764.1_pt1 | contig 10762 bp, 6 predicted proteins | sample 7454191 | NCBI WGS metagenome assembly JACDJC01 (sample SAMN14253291, study PRJNA609438) | sludge metagenome | isolation source: sludge after 25d culture with pyrite and EDTA | collected 2018-12-20
AAATCCTTCGGGTTATCGGACTGCTCCATAGTTTCCGCAATTCTTCTTCGTCTTTGAAAAGTTTGGGTAATTCACCAAACAGATTATTCAAAAATTCTTCTGCAGAAATCGGTTTGCCGTCTGCACTCCAAAATGAAGTGGAAACCATATGTTTAATTTCTCTTTCTTTGCCGTTTTTGAGTTTTATTTTTACTTTCTTCCTGCATACGCAAGGACTTTGACCACATTTGTAACAAGGTGGTGGCGGTTCACTTATACAAATACAAGGTCTTTGACCACAAATCGGACACGGTTTCGGTGGTTGTTTCTCGCAAATGCAAGGATTTTGACCGCATATTTTGCAAGTTTCTTCTTCTATCGGTTCACCGTCCCATTCAGGGTCTGAAAAGTGTTTGTAGGCATCTACAAAGTCGTAAATGGTAAAAAACTCTTTGCCGTCAAATAATCTTGTGCCACGTCCAACAATTTGTTTAAACTCAATCATTGAATTAACAGGGCGAAGCAAAACAATGTTGCGAATGTTCCTTGCATCAACTCCTGTTGAAAGTTTTTGCGAAGTTGTTAGAATAGTTGGTATTGTTTTTTCGTTGTCCTGAAATTCTCTTAGCAATCTTTCGCCTTCTTCTCCATCATTGGCCGTTACACGAACGCAATAAAATGGGTCTTTACTTTTGGCATTTTGGTTTACCAAATCCCTAATTAATGCAGCGTGTGCTTGATTTGCACAAAATATAATTGCCTTTTCATTTTGGTTGGCTTCTTCCAAAAAGATATTTACTCGCTTGGCTTCTCGTTCTACAATTTCAATGGTGCGGTTAAAGTCTTTTTCTTCATAGAGCTTTCCTTCTTCAATCTCGCCTTCCACAATGGTATCATCCGAAGTGTAGCGGTAATCGTCTAAAGTGGTTTTGATGCGTTTTACTTTGAATGGCGTTAAGAAACCGTCATTGATACCTTCTTTTAGAGAATATATGTAAACAGGTTCGCCAAAGTAGCGGTAAGTGTCCACATTGTCTTTTCGTTTGGGCGTTGCGGTTAAACCTAATTGCACGGCTGGACTGAAATATTCTAAAATGCCCCGCCAGTTGCTTTCGTCATTTGCTCCGCCACGGTGGCACTCATCAATAATGATAAAATCGAAGTAGTCTGCTGGATATTCACCAAAATACGGTGCAGGTTTCCCTTCTGCATCCGTTCCACTCATAAAGGTTTGAAAAATGGTAAAGAATATGCTGCCGTTGGTTGGCACTTTTCCGTTTTTCTTAATCTCGCTTGGTTTTATCCGTACCAAAGCATCTTCGGGAAATGCAGAAAATGAGTTATAGGCTTGGTCGGCTAAAATATTTCTGTCTGCTAAAAATAAAATTCTTGGTCTGCGGTTGCCGTCTCTATTTAAATTCCAACGGGTTTGAAACAGTTTCCAAGCAATTTGAAACGCAATTGCCGTTTTTCCTGTTCCTGTGGCAAGGGTGAGCAAAATTCTGTCTTTGCTTTGTGCAATGGATTCAACTGTTCTTTGAACTGCTATTTCCTGATAATATCGTAACTGCCAACTTCCGCTTTTATCTTCAAACGGCACATTGGCAAATTGTTCTCTCCAGTTATTTTGCTCTGAAAATGTTTTATTCCAAAGTTGTTCGGGGCTTAAAAAGTCTGTTACCAAACTTTCTTCACCTGTTTTCATGCAGATTTGGTAAATCTCTTTGCCGTTGGAGCTATATGTGGTTTCTAATTGAAGTTTTTGAGCGTACTTTTTTGCTTGCATCACACCTTCGCCAACTTCCAATTCATCACTTTTGGCTTCTACTATGGCGAGTTTGATACCTTTATACACCAATACATAATCGGCAATTTCTTTTTTGCCACGTCCACCGCCTGTTTGTATTTTACCTTCGGTAAAATGGTATTCACGAAGGACTTTAGAGCCTTCCACAACGCCCCAACCACAAGCCTTTAGCTTAGGGTCAATTAATTCCGCTCTTGTTTCTGCTTCGTTCATATTATGATAAAATCCAATTTACAAAATCTGTTATTTCTACATGGTCATTTGGTAAAATTACATTTAAGGCTTCACTTTCTAATCTTGCATTAAAGGATGCCCAACCTGTTTCATTTTTTGGAATGCCACCTAAATGGTCTTCAATAGTTCCCTTCGTCCAAACGTAAATGCCAACGGATTGCATTTTTGCTTTTAATGAAGAGAGATTTGCTTGGATAGCAGCTTCTCTTGCTAAAAGTCTGAAAGCATCTGCTGCTGACATTGAACTATTTGTTGGCCAACCAGCATTTAATGTAATTGAATGTGTTGGTGCAATTAAAGCCAAATGAGCCTGAATTGCTGCAACATCTGAATCACCTGCCGTTAAAAAGCCGTCTCTCACACCTTGTTTTAAAGCAAAGTCTAAATCAACAATGGCTTTTGTCGGAATATCCATTGTATTCAAAACAAGCATTGCTTTTCTTGTATTGCCTGAACCACCCATAGAAACTAAGGCGGTTTTATGAAGTCCTATTGTTCTTGAAGTTACTTTCTGAATGATTGATGGAAGCAATCTGTTTTCTGTTGTTCCTTCTGCCAAAATAACTCTTTCCGAAAAGAGAATATTTGATGAATGACTTAACGAAAAAATCAATTCTAATTGGCTCGGTGCTGTTGTTGTAACTGTTGGAATAGCCGTTCTTAAAGAATTTCGTTTGTGGGTTCCTTGTGTATCGTTTTTTCTAATAAGTAGTGTATTTCCAACATCCTTTGATGTAATCATGAAAGGTGAATGTGTGGAAAATATTACTTGATAACCTTGTGTTGAAAGTGTTTTTAGAGCATCACGCAAAACTTCAATAGCTTGCGGATGCAAATATAATTCAGGTTCGTCAATAAGCAAAATTGTGTTTGATGCTTGTTCTCCGGAATCTCTTTTGATGTCTGCCAAATGGCGAACTAATGCCATCTGAATAGAACGCTGAGCACCATGACCAAGTGCTGAAACGTCTCTACCAGCAGGATTCAAGTTTTCAAAAACCTTTATTGTTCCTTTAGAAAAAACTTCTTTCAGTTCGGGAGTCGGAACATGAACTTTGATATTTACGCCAGGGAAAAAGGATTCTACTTTACCATTTACAGCCGCATCAAAGGCATTTAATTCAGCAGCCCTTGAAGTTCCATCGGCATCTAAAAGGTCTTTTATTCCGTCTAATGCGGTTTGAACTTGTGTGCTATAACTCGTTTGAATTGGGCCAATTATTTCAGCCAATAATTTTCCTATGGTTGTGGTGTTTTTGCTTTTACTTACATCTTCTTCAGCGTTTTCCATTGCACCAATATGAATTGGTTCAGGGAATAATGCTTGTATAGCTTGGTCAAGACCTGTCGGATTGGCTCTCCATTCGTTAGCTGTCCCGATATTTGCAGGGTCTTTTACTAAAAGTCTAATTTGAGCAACACCAACATTTGGTTGCGGTTGCACTCTTTTTATGGAAAGCGAATCGCCAATAATAAACGGCTGAATGGAAGTTCTTTGATTTTCTGGCAGTTGGTCTAAAATAGCTTGTGTAATTCCTGAAATAACGCCTTCCATTTCAACTGGTAAAGCAGTATCATGAAATGAAGAATCTGATAATGCTGTTTTTCTTAATAGCCATTTGGTGGCTTCAAGCATATTGGATTTCCCCGCATTATTGTAGCCAACAAGGGGCGTAAATGCAGACAATTCAAAAGTCTCATTTCTGATGGACTTAAAATTTCTTATCGTTATTTCAGAAAGTATATGTGTCATACCGCAACCGCTTTTTCAGTTTTCAATTCCCCCGCAAATGCCTTTTGCAAGATTGATTTTTTCAGTTCTTCCAAATCAGCTATTTTCTTTTGATACACCGCTTCCAACTTTTGCGTTTCGGCTCGCAGGGCATCTAATTGGCGGACGATAGTTTGTTGGGTTTCTTTTGATTTTGGAAATGGAATTTTCACATCATCAAAGCTATAATTGTTGATTTGTGGAATTGAAGTTCCATTACTTATACTATTCAAATCAATCAACTGAAACCAATGGAAGAAATAATCAGCATCAATTTTACTTCCTGGAATAATTGCCATTGTGTTCAAGTCAACGATTGTGGGTTTTATTATTATTCGCTTTTTGTTTGTTGCAATTGCACCGCCCCTTTTAGGAAAAATTATTGCACCGTTTGGAATGATTTGATTAGCCTTTATTTCAGCCCTATATACGAATCGAGATGATGTATTAATCTCAACTTCATTTTCAGGTAAAGTCATATCTCCAACTTTTACATAAAGCACATCACCTTCACTTCTTTCAAGATTAGTAGATATAGTTGTTCCACTCTTTAACTCACAAACTTCTTTAATGATTTTCTCTTCCCAACCATCACCTTTTTTCTCAAACACCCCCTGCAAATAGCTTTCAAAAAGTTCTTTGGCGTTTTTGAGGTTTTGTTCGGCAATGGCTTTTGCCTTGGCTATGGCGGCAAAGGCTTCATCTAATATGGAAACTATGCGTTGTTGTTCGGGGAGAGGGGGAAGGGGGATTTTTGCATTCAAAATATCTTGCTTGCCAATATTTATTTGCAAACCACCACGACCAAGTTTTTTGTAATATTCATTAATTGGCTCACTAACCAAAATATATTTTAAAAAGGCAATATTTACTTTCGATTTATCAATATTGAATAGTTTGCCAACACGTTGATTAAGTAACCAATTTCTGCTATCTGAAGGAACAATTGTGGGCACTCCAAGTATTTTGGTTTCAGTAGCCATATCAGTCATTGCAATAACAATATCGCCTTCCTTCAAAAGGTAATCTTTATACGTTATTGCATACTCATCAGGTAAATATTTCGGATTATTCTCCAAGTCAACACCGCCACCTGGTCGAATTTGGCTCATTCTAAAGTTTACAGTATTTGAGAACTCAATGTAATCAGTTGACTTGAATGCAAAACCGTTTTGCAAATCGCAAACTTCCCCCAATTTTTTTATTTCCCAACCTTGCTTCATATCAGTTCCAAAATTGAGTTAAGGATTTCGGCACTTTCTTCGTCTAAGGTTTTCATTTCTTCCAAAATTGCTTGTGGTTGGCGTAAGGCAGCTTCTTCTTTTTTGTTCGGGTTCTTTACACTCAAATCAAAAGTGTTTTGGTCAATGTCTTTTACATTCACCGTCCAAGAGTTTTCGCTATCGGCAAAGGTCTTTTGCAGTTCTACAAATTCTGCCAAGTCGTTTTCGTTGAGTGGGTTGGTCTTGCCCAAATTGCGGTCAAGGTTCAATTGGTAAAACCAAACCTTTTGTGTGGCTTTGCCTTTTTCAAAAAACAACACTACGGTTTTTACGCCTGCACCGGTAAATGTTCCTCCGGGCAAATCTAACACAGTGTGCAGATTGCAGCTTTCCAACAAAGTTTTACGAATGGCAACCGTTGCATTATCGGTATTGCTCAAAAAGGTGTTTTTAATTACAACACCTGCTTTACCACCAGCTTTCAGAATTTTAATAAAGTGCTGCAAAAACAAACTGGCGGTTTCGCCCGTTTTTATTGGGAAATTTTGTTGCACTTCTGCTCGTTCTTTTCCACCAAAAGGCGGATTGGCAAGCACCACATCGTAGCGGTCTTTTTCCTGTATATCGGCAAGGTTTTCGGCAAGCGTGTTGGTATGTATGATGTTTGGAGCTTCCACGCCGTGCAAAATCATATTCATAATGCCGATAATGTAAGCCAACGATTTTTTCTCTTTGCCGTAAAAAGTGTGTTTTTGCAGTATCTCGGTTTCTTTGGTAGAAAGTGATTTGCTGTTTTTCAGATAGTCGAACGCTTCGCAAAGGAAGCCCGCAGAACCAACAGCACCGTCATAAATTTTGTCGCCAATTTTTGGGGCAACCACTTTTACAATGGTTGTAATGAGCGGTCGGGGTGTGTAATATTCGCCACCGTTTCGCCCTGCATTGCCCATGTTTTTGATTTTGTCTTCGTACAAATGGCTCATTTCGTGCTTTTCGGCATGGGTACGGAAACGCAACTCATCAATGCGGTTAATTACTTCACGTAAATTGTAGCCGCTTTGTATGCGGTTTTTCAATTCGCTGAAAATCTCGCCAATCTTGTATTCAATGGTGTCGGCACTCTCGGCACTTAGTTTAAATTTTTTGAGGTATGGAAACAGTTTGTTGTTTACAAAGTCGGTAAGATCATCGCCTGTAAGTGCGTTATGGTCAATTTTTAATGCTCCGTTTCCGTTTGTAATTTTTGGAGCCGCCCAATTATTCCATTGATATTCTTTGTCAATAATGGTGGTGTATGTTTTTCCTGTCAATTCGGCTGCTGTGGCACGGTCACGCTCCAAATCGTCCAAATATTTCAGGAACAGCACCCAAGAAGTTTGCTCTACATAATCTAATTCGCTTCCACAACCAGCATCTTTGTGCAGTATGTCGTCTATATTCTTAAAAGTTTGTTCAAACATTATTTAATCCTGTTTTAAAATCATTATCAATAAACGCAAAAGTATCAATTTCTGCGGGAGCGTCGGCAAGAAAACTGCTCTTTTGCAAGCTGAAGCATCGGCTCGTGTGTCGGGGCTTGCGAATGTGCAGTTTTGTGGGTCGGCTGTTCATTATATCGTTTTCTTTTTTTGTCTTTATGCAGCAAATTTTCTATTAACGCACTGTCTCTCTACGCTTGTGCACAACGTGCGTATATATTCTATTGTTCTTATCCGCCTAAATTGGCGGTATAAGCACTATTGTTTATATATTTCTTTTACAATTATATTAATCTTGTTCAAAAAAATCATCAATCGGATTCCTGATTCTATCAATAGCCTTTTTTGAGACGTGCGTATATATCTCAGTAGTTTTGGAACTATTATGGCCCAGCAACTCTTGAATATACCTTAAATCTGTACCCTGTTCAAGCAAGTGAGTTGCAAAACTATGACGTAGCATATGAGGCGTAACATTTTTTGTTATTCCTGCTTTTTGAACTGATTTCTTCAAAATATTTGCTATACTTGTTGGAGAATATTTGCAGCCTTTTGGACCTTCAAAAAGGTAAAACTTAGGTTTATAGCTTTTATAATAATCACGCAATAAATGTAGAGTATTTTCTGATAGAAGAGAGATCCTGTCCTTTTTACCTTTAGCGCCTTTAATATTTACAACCATTCTTTCAGAATCAATATCAGAAATTTCTAAATCTATTAATTCACTTCGTCTTAAACCAGCAGAATATATCAACATTAAAATACAGCGATGTTTAATATTGTTACAAGAATTAAAAATCCTTTTTACTTCATTTTTACTAAGCACTTTTGGTAATTTAAATTCTTTCTTTGGCCTATGAAGTGAAAAATACTGCTTTTCTCTTCCGAGTATTTTTTCATAATAAAATTTAATAGCATTTATTCTTTGGTTTTGTTGGCTGATAGAGATATTTTTTGCTTTAATTAAATCCAGAATATACTTATTAATTTGTTCAAGTTTGATATTTTGTAAATTAGAATTCTTGAAAAAATTGCAGAAATCTTTAAAGTAATTACAATAAATATGTATTGTATTTTGACTATATCTCTGCTGAATTAACCGATTTCTATACTGTTCTAAAACTTTATTCATATAATTATACTTATATTGATACTAAGCTTATAACATAGGCGATGTCCAAATCTTAGTTGAAATTTTTCAGAAAAGGTCACGCCACATTATTTAATTCTTTTTCTTGTTTTCTTACTTCGGATTTTAAAGTTTTTCGCATTTGACTTAATTTTCTATAGTTATGTACCTTATGCATTTTTTGTTCTATTTCACATAAAGCGCTGGCCACCCACCGGTATCGTTGTGATGATGTTTTCCAGTGCTTCACTTTGCGCAGATATTTTTCTATTTGCGAATTCAGATTTTCAATGGCGTTGGTGGTGGAAAAACTTCTGGCGAAATCGTCATATAAGCCAAGACGGTGCAGAGTAAGTGTCTCTTCCAACCCTTCCTGCAGCGAACGCGACGCACTCATATTATCGGTTTTTAAATCTTCAATGATGAGTCGAAGATCTTTTTTGGCCTGATTATAATCCTCCTGCCTGTAAGCCTTATTCATACGCTTACGATAGTGACTGGCCTTCTCTTCGGGCAGGTAGCTTAGCACATTCTCGCGCTTATGCCACTGGCAACGTTGAATGACAGCATATTTATCAAACACACTTTTAACAGCTTTGTAAATACCCTTGGAGCCATCAATGACAACCAGCAAGCCTTCTTCGTAGTGCACACCTCTGTCAATCAGGTTACTTAAAAGCTCGGCAATGCTTTTATGATTTTCTGTGGCCGTCTGGATAAAACCGAGTGGGATTTTATCACCCTGGATGGTTACTCCTAGAACGATCAATACCTGTTCTTTTGCCAGATATTTGCCGTCTATAAACAGGCTGACAAAATCATACTCTTTTAAACTGCGATTTTCAAATGCCTCCAACCGGGCGCTGCTTTGTTCTATAAATTCCTTACTGACACTGGAAGGGCTGAGCCCGAAACTATCCAGCATGTTTTTTATAACCGGTTCATAGTCACGTGTACTTAATCCTAAAAGTACAGCTTTTAGAACTCGGTCATCTATTTCCTGTAATTCGCGCAATTTGCTATAACTTTTCAAACTTATATTACAATTGTTTTCATTATCATAAATGCGTGGCACATCAATGGGGATGCGTTGTTGGCCTAATCTGACGCTGCCACGGTTATACCCCCATCGACTGTATTGAGCATTGTTTGGTTTATCATGGCTATACCGTTTACCGCTGTACTGTTTTACCTCATCTTCTAAAATATCATTGACCAGCATACGGGAAATATCCAGATGGTGTTGAAGAGCCTTCAATTTTACATCCAGCTCTTGTTCAAATAACCAACTTAATTTCTTGCGATTAACACTAATTGAGTTTACTTTCATAGCAAAGGTTCCTTTTTTTTTATTTGGCAAAATAAATTAACCATTTTTGGTTATTAGAAGGAACCTTTTCTTTTAAATTTCAACTGACTTTAAGATAACACCATAACATATTGCTTAGACGTTTCTGTTAATTCTAATTTCTAATTCTTCTGATACAGCCATCTCTTTGCCGATCAACATAAGGGCATTTTAAATCGGCCCCAAATCATTCTTTGTTTGATATCTTAAAACCGGCATGAGTCGAAATCCAAATCATACGTCGTCATTAATATATGCCAAACTCCCTATTGTAATCGTTTTCAAAGATTGAAGAAAAATCAAAAGATAAAATTAAAAACGTTATTATTATAAACAGAAATATTTAAAAATTCAAGAACCGGATTAAAATCATACATAACGGAGAATGAAGAGGATATTCATCTCTCGCCATCGGTATTTTGAGCCGGCTCCAGGTCGTTATTTTCCATGTTCCTCATGCTTCAAATTAAAATCTTCTGAGGCCTGTAAAAACAGGTTTCGGAAGCAACTGTCTGTAACTTCCCAAGTTACGATAATAACTTCAGAACTTTCCGGCGTAACTTCAGAACTTTCCGGTGTAACTTCAGAAGTTTCCGGCGTAACTTCTCAAGTTACCGAGCTAACTTACCATTTTTCCGCAAAAACATCCCCCTGCCGTTCCGGAATTAATGGTTGCTATTCTAAAAAACTAAATACCAAATGCATGGCAGATTGTTAGTCTGATTTGTAAATCAAATAAAATAATAAGGTTTTGTGTTTTTGTTGACTTTGTACTACTAAGGTTGAAGAAAACAAAAATAAGGTATAAGGGTTTTGTTTATTTTTTAACGCATTACGCGGCGGAAAGCCCGGCGCTCCTGGTCACCGGGCTCTTGTTAGTTGATCCTTTTTACAAAATGTACCGTTCTTCCGACTTCCGTAAATCCAATTTTTTTATGAATCTCGATAGCGGACTCATTTGTCAGATCCGTATCGCTTGCCAATTCATTGAATCCCATTTTTATGGCAAAATCTTCCGCTGCTTTTATCAACGCTTTTCCGATGCCCATTCCCTGGTGTTTAGGATAAACATACCAACCTTCAAGATAGGGAACAGGTGATTCTTTTGTCCCCTCCACATGGTCTTTTCGAATTGATACCTCGGCAAAACCGACTACACCTGATTGAGACAGCTCTGCTAAAAGAACAACTCCCGATGAAGATAAAATCAAATCAATCTCATGTTCATGCCGGTCGGTGGAACACTCCGGCCAAAGAAGCTTTCGCATTTTCAAATAATCGTCGCGATCTGATTTTTCTGCTTTTCTTACGGTTACCATTTTGTTACCGAAGATATTAATTTACCGTTTTGGTTAAGTTTAACTTTTTTTCCAATATCCTAAATATTACTACCAAAACATTTCACGCTTCCAGTTAAACGAAAACGGGTATGGTACGACACGCCCCAATCCATTGCTTGTCTTTGAAATCCGGTATTAAATTGTGTCAATATAATGTGCTGATATCTTAATAAAACAGAAATAATGGTATCTACATTTCCACGATTGACGCAAAAAGATAACAGACGCGTAAAAACCGCTACTTTTTAAACAAAAGAAATAACTGTTATACGGATGTTAAAATTAGACGGAAGAGGGGCAAACTCTTGATTCAGATCCTAAGTTTATCCACTTTTTCAATGATTTTAATAATTTTTCTGATATGCTTTTCTGTCTCAATTTCGCCCTGTTTGATGATTTTTTTGGCGTCTGAAAAATCCAAAAGCTGGAATTGTGAGACATCCGGTTCAATCA